>OGPT01000228.1_pt1 | contig 61086 bp, 59 predicted proteins | sample 1552951 | NCBI WGS metagenome assembly OGPT01 (sample SAMEA2580224, study PRJEB22360) | human gut metagenome | biome: human gut; feature: human-associated habitat; material: faeces | place: Denmark | collected 2008/2010
AGCTCTACAACGGCTTGAAGATGCAGATTACTCCTGAGCAGTACAAGGAGATGGTAGAGAACGATACCATCACCGATGCCCTGGCTCAGTATAACGTGAAGGAAGGTGACTGCTTCTTTATCCCAGCCGGCAGAATCCACGCCATCGGAACAGGCTGTTTCGTTGCCGAGATTCAGCAGACCAGCGATGTTACCTATCGCATCTACGACTTCAAACGCAAGGACAAGGATGGCAACTATCGTCAGCTCCACACCAAGGAGGCTGCCGAGTGCATCGACTACACCGTATTACCAGATTATCGCCAGCACTACACTCCTGCCAAGAATCAGGGTGTTAGCATGGTGCAGTGCCCTTACTTCACCACAGCCGTTTATGATCTCGACGAGCCTATGACGCTGGATTATTCAGAGTTGGACAGCTTCGTGATTCTTATTGGCTTGAAGGGTGAGGCTAAGATTACCGACAACGAGGGTAACGAGATTACGCTCCAGGGCGGCGAAAGCATCGTTGTTCCTGCCAGCACCAAGACATTGAAGGTAGAAGGAACCTTGAAGTTCCTGGAGACATACGTATAAATTTAAAGGTAAAAAAGTAAAAAGCCTTATTTCCGCAAGTAAACCACCAATACAGCGTAAGGTGGGTTGAATGAAAAATATTATCTTTGCAAGCGTTTTAAAATTCGCATAAAATGGAAAGCAAAGAATATTTTGAAAAGGTGATGCAGGACTACAACCAAAACCGAAAGGGACGTAGTCTGCGTAAGTATTGCAAAGATGAAGCAGTGGATTATGACTAGCTCATCCAGTACAAGAAGAACTATCCTTTACAGGAGAAACACCAGGAACCATCGCAAGATGCTTTCATACAAGTTATCACAACTTTTGGATAAGGTGATAGAGAGATGTTTTAGACATATCGCTATGGGAAGACGCAATTGGCTTCAGACTGGAAGTCACTTCTCTGCCCAGAATTTGGCATTTATGTTCGGGGTGTTGGAAAGTTACAAATTGAACAAAGTGAACTTTGGTGAGTACATTGTGGATATCCTTACTCGCATTCTTTGTGGCGAGGAGGTTGATGCCTCGTTCCTGCCATGTGACCATGTTCGCCATTTTGAAGATGGTACGGATGCTGAGGTAACGAAGACATCCCAAGCCGTCGCTTGATTGTTAAATTTTAGAAAATCAAAACGTAAATCACCATTAGCTCGTATGGCGGTACCTATATAATATATTACCTTTGCATCCGTAATCAAAACAGTTTGATAATGGAAACAAGGGAATATTTCGAAAAAGTGATGCAGGATTACAACCAAAATCGTAAAGGTCGTAGCTTGCGCAAGTATTGTAAGGATGAGGCAGTGGATTATGACTGGCTCATTGAGTTTAAGAAATCATATCGTTCAAATAAGCTTCAACCAGATGAAAACAAGAAGCTAGGCGAAGGTGAGTTTATCGCTTTGACAGTTGAGGAGAATTTTGTTCCCGAGCAACAAACTCCTGCAGGTTGGCAAGTTGAGAGACTGATTTTGAAGTCTCCGACTGGTGATGAGATGGAAATCAAGTGTATAGGGTGTCCAGTTCCATGTTCTCGTTTTTGATTATGTTTTAGCAACTTAGCACACTGTAAATCAGTAAATTAAGCACAAAATATAAGACAAATTTAACTGTCAAAAAGTCTGATGTAGATTCGCACAAGATTATAGTTTATTTAGTGAATGATTATCAATGACTTAGATGGTTATTACATTGTTTTTGATACTAAAAACTGGAACACAGAACTGGACACCCTATCAAGTGTACTAACCTGTTTGCAGTTGCAGAACTGCTGCGTAAAATGTCATAGCCATGCTGAACTTCACTTCTCGAACAACTTATTATTTGAGTTCCACGCCAACTGATATGCGCAATGGTCGTGAGGGCTTGGCAGGAATCATCCGTGAAAAAATGCAGCATGATCCTTATAGTTATGATGAAGCCTTCATCTTCTATCCAAGGATTACCGCAAGGTTAAAATATTACATTATGATATCAATGGTTTTGTCTTATACCAGAAGTGGTTTGATGATGGTAAGTTTCTCAAGCCTCGTTTCTTGGAGGCTGCTCGCTGTCATAAGATAAGCCGTGAGACATTGATACTGTTGCTATCAACATCCGTACAAACGGAAATCATATTATGAATACTGATATTAAGAGTTTGATACCATCCATGCATGCAGAACTGAAGCGTATGCAATCTCGTGTTGCAGAGCTTCAAGTCTCATTGCAGCAAGGTTCATCTGATGAAAAGACGATTCGAGAGAAAATTTCTCGAATGAATCTACGTCAGGTTGAAATCATGGATGCGATGGTAGAGATACAAGAGTATATTTTGGGCAAGCAGGAAGCACTACTTGCTCTATTGAGAGAGCGCAAATCTCTTCTGATAGCAAAAGAAGCTTTGGAAAAGAAAAACAAGGAATACGAGGAAATGTTGTTTTTGAAATCTTATAAGCTTCTGGAAAACAAATAGTTATATAACTTTTCTTAACAGGAAATAGTTGTGTATGTCGTAGAAATTTAGTACCTTTGTACACATGATAAATAACAAGAGTAACATAGAGGTGCAGCTTGCTACGTATAAGTTAATGTTGACTAAAGCTAGCAATGACCTTGCCAAGTCCAAACAGCTTGTTGGCTTGCTCAAACAGCAGATTGAGCAAGGTAATACAGAGTTGTCGGAGGAACTTGACAAGGCAAACTGAGCGTATCTCTATGTTAAGTGAAGATTTATCAGATGCAAATGCTCGTATCTATGTGTTGGAGGTGGCTTTGACCCAAGCGGAATCTGATAACTCGGAATTACGAGCAGAGGTATCTCGACTTCATTCCAAGGCAGATGATTATGAAAAGGCAAATGCCTTGTTGGATATAGCAGACAAGGCTCAGGTTGATTATAAAACTATCATCGAGGTTCTCCTTCATAGAAAGTTTGCTCATAACTCAGATATGACCAATCTCTTGAATGGTGTGTTGGATACATCCGACGCAGAGGTCAATGAGTTGGGACTTGATGGATTGAAAAAGAAAATCAGTGATGCTGCTGACGAGGCGTTGGATGAAAAGCATAAGGATGAAGAGTCTAAGGCATCTTCAGCCCCAGAGCAACCAGTTGTAAAACTGCCTAAGAAAACAGAAAAAGAAAAGCAGGAATCAGATAGTCAACTCCCTCGCAAGCGTTATACAACAACAGCTAGAGTCTTGAAGTCCTTCGGCATAGATAAATCTGATCTTCCTGAGAATGCAAAGGTTATCATACGTAAGGGTAAGAAGGATATGTGGGTAGTCCGTCTGTTTTTCTATCAGAAACAAGAGGTTTATTGTAAGGAATACAAGATAGCACGCTTTAATGTACCTGGCTCTGATCCTCAGAGCAGCAAGTATCCTCAGAGTATCATCAAGGGTAATCTTTTGATGCCATCCTTCTGCAGGTTCTATCTGGAGTCGAAGTTTGCCTATCATCTCTCCGAAAAACGCTTGTTGGATATGTTGTCACAGATGGGTATGAAGGTAGCTCAGTCAACCTTGAACGGTTGGATGCAGCAAATCATGACTTATCTTCGTGAACGCCTGGGACCTGTGATTACTGCAGACAGAGCAGTCTTGTATGAGACAATTGAGAAGGATTTGGAGGAAATGGGACTGGTGCGTACAGCTTGCTGGTTCCATGCCCGCCATCGCTTCGTGGATGCTTATATCTCTGACCATCGTGTGCGTGTAATCATCTTGATGATGAACTACCTCTTCCAGATAGAGCGAGAGTCGAAGATACGCAAGCATACTGCAAAGCAGCGACGCCGATTTAGACTTAAGTACAGTGCATCGATTGTTGGCAAGTTGATGAAGTTGTTGAAGAAGATCAAGCTTGATTCTTCTTATGGTGCAATGGTTCAGCGAGCAGTCAACTATGTACTTGATGACGAGAAGGCCTTCAAGGTGTTCTTGCAGGATGGTCGTGTCGAGATGCATAACAATGCGGTCGAACGAATGTTCCGCCACTTGGCTATGGGTAGGCGAAACTGGATGCATACCGGTAGCCATTTAGGTGCGGAAAACATTGCTTTTATGTTCTCACTTTTTGAGAGCTGCAAGTTGAATGACATTAATTTTGGCGATTATATAGAAGATATACTCACCCGACTGATGGAGGGGGAGCAAGACTTCATGTCCCTAATCCCATGTAATTATAACTCGAACAAAAAGGTGAATGTCAAGGCTGCCTAATTGGCAGCTCTGGCAATACCAATTAATAATTAGGGTGTCCAGTTCTGTGTTCCAGTTTTTAGTATCAAAAACAATGTAATAACCATCTAAGTCATTGATAATCATTCACTAAATAAACTATAATCTTGTGCGAATCTACATCAGACTTTTTGACAGTTAAATTTGTCTTATATTTTGTGCTTAATTTACTGATTTACAGTGTGCTAAGTTGCTAAAACATAATCAAAAACGAGAACATGGAACTGGACACCCTAATTAATAATATGCTTTTTTTTTAAAAAGTTGGATGTGCTAACTGCTGAAAATCAGTAGTTACGTTCTAACGGTGATTTACTAATAGTTAGCTATTTATATTTGGGGGATTTGAAGGTAATTGGCTGATAACTTGCAGATTTTCGGCTTTTTTCTTGGTGGTTTCAATAAAAAAGCGTACTTTTGCGGAAAAGTTTAACGTTTAAATTTATAGGTTATGGCAACATTAACTATACAAGTGGAAGATAATAGTGTTATGGCTGGTCTCAAGAAAGTTCTTGAGGCAATGAAAGGCGTTGTGATTGTTCCTAATCATCAGAAAAGCATGTCAGGGATAGAAGAAGCAATGGATGATATTCGTCATGGTAGAGTGACGGAGTATGAAAGTGTTGATGATATGTTTGAAAAGTTGGGAATATGAAATACAGAATCATAGCTACCAGTCGCTTTGAAAAGGATGTAAAGCGTTGTAAAAACGTAATCTTCCAATGGAAAAGCTAAAGAAAGTAATTCGATTACTTGAAGAGACTGGAAAATTACCTCCTGAATATAAGCCGCATAAACTATCTGGGCAATATGCGTGAAGTTGGGAATGTCATATTATGCCAGATTGGCTGTTGATATGGAAACAATATAATGATGAGCTAGTTTTAGTGATGACTAATACTGGTTCTCATAGTGATGTTTTCTAAAAACAATTGAAAATGGCATGGAAAGTGCCGCAATTTATTCAAGCGAAGTTCATGAGGTCGATTCGGGAATCCCAATGACCCTTTTCAAAGGGTTTTTCGAATCCCGATGTATCGATAAGACCAAGGAATTGGAGGAACGTAATAAGGCTTTGGATAAGCGTGAGTCTGATGTAGATAAGAAAGCGGAGACAATCGCCCAAAATGAAAGTGAACAGGTTCGCCAGCAGATGTCTGCAGCTAAAACCCGTTTCGAGAAAACTGCGCTGAATCGTTTGGCTGATATGTTTGACATGTTCATGCAGGCGTTCATCGCCCTTGGTGACAAGGATTCTTCCAAAGGTCAGGAACTGTTGCAGAAGTATCAGCTTGCGGCAAAGGAAGCGCATGGGTCTTTGACGGATGAAATCAAGGATAAACTGGCCAAGGTTGAAGCTAAAAGCAAGTCTAAAAACGAACAGATAGCCTCTCTTGTCAGGATGATATTTACTCAAAAGCGTGAGCGGGTAGTCTTTAGTAAGGAAGAACGTGAAACCATCTATGATAAGGTATTGGCATCAGTTGAGTTCACTGATGAGGAAAAGAAACGTTACCGGGAGTGTCGTGAATTCTGTGAAGAGTATCGCAAACGCAAGGCTATAAAGAAACTTTTGGATAGCCAGAAGGAACAGAAGGGACATAGACGAAATCCTATACCGGAGGATGTGCCTCGCTTGGAGGAAAAGGTACTTTGGCCTGAAGGCTACATAGGACATGAGGATGAATATGTAATTGTTTACCAAGGCAAGGTGCAGGAGTTTATCGTGCCAGCCAAAGTACGCTACTTTGTTCAGCCATATCGTCGTCCTGTTGTTCGTCGCAAGGATGATCCAATGCAGAAGCTCTTGCAGTCTCCTTGTTATGAGGACGTATTTTGGAAGAGTTATGCGTCTGCTGAGTTATTGGCGCAGTTAGAGTGTAATAATATAGTTTACAGTTAATAGTTTATAGTTTACGGTTGATTTCGTGGTTATTTGCAGATAACTTGCAGATTTCTTGTGATTCTCTTGGTGGTTTCGAGGAAAAAGTGTAATTTTGCGGTTAGATATTAATAAAATGAATTATTATGGCACAGGTAGCAACAATGAATCAAGCTCAATTGCAAATCCTCGATATGCTGTCATTTATCAAGACTCCTGAGGCTTTGCGAGATTTGAATAAGGTAATCTCCGATTATTTTGTTCAGATGGCTGATGCTGAATTAGATAGAATGTGGAATGAAGGAACCCTGAATGAAGAACGTATCGAGAGTTTCCGGCATCTCCATGAACGTACTCCATACAATAAACCAATATTATAATCTTTAGGTTATGAATATTGTATTGGATACAAATAGTTTGATTATGTCAATCGCCCCTAGAAGTCCGTATCGTAAGGTGTGGAATGCTTTTCTTAGTGGCGATTATAACCTTTGTGTGTCCAATGAAATAATAGAGGAGTATTCAGAGGTTTTATCTCGTAATATATCCCCTCAAGTTTCTGAAGCCATAGTTTATGCTATATTGACTAGACCCAATATAATTCGCAAAGATCCTCATTATACTTTTGCTTTAATTGAGGCAGATAAAGATGACAATAAGTTTGTAGATTGTGCCATTGCTGCAAATGCAAAGTGTATTGTTACAGAAGACAAGCACTTTAAGGTCCTGGAAGATATTCCTTTTCCTAAAGTGGAGGTTATAAGTATAGAGGATTTTAAATGTTATTTGGATAAGTGGATATAGGTTTATGTACTGGTTTTGTATATCACCATTACATGTAAGGTGCTAGATAAAAATCCTGAGCGTTGGCTTTGTTATGTGTTGAAGCACATAGATTCTACGCCTGAGGATAAGTATTATACTCTTCTTCCTGAGTTCTGGGAAGATGAGGAACAATAAAAATGAATTTAATATTTAGTCAAATTAAGGTATAACCTCCATTAGCTTGTGCTGATGGAGGGCTAAATTGCGTATTCTTGTCTCAAAATTAGAAAAATGATGCCGCCGTGCAAAGGTACAATATTTTTTGAGATATGCAATACGGAGTTGAGCGGATACTTACCGTCCTTCACGGTTAGTATTAAACAAATCGTTCAAAAGGTTTTCCATAGAGAAAATCAGTGACTTACGGTATACCAGAGACAGGTTTCATTGATAACGCCAAGGCGGCAAAAGGTCTGACGCAGGCAAAACAAGAAACAGAAATAGATAAGTATCAAGAGTTTTACTATCAATCAGTTTTGGCAAGGAATCTATTCTTTGGACATATGTTCTCTTCTGTTCTCTTGACAATTATAATAGGCTGGTCTTGGACTTTGTACCTTTCAACACTTATCATCGCAGCATTACTTTGTTGGCAATGGTGGAAAATGAATTTGGTTTATGTGAAAAAGATATTTATAGAATATTTGAAGTAGAATAAGTATGATACAATCCTACACAAAATACAAACAATTCAAGTCCTTGGTGGATGCCAAGGAGAATGGGAAAGCAGTGCGAAACGGCTTGGACTTTCTGCGCTTTGTGGCAGAGGAATACAGCCGCTTGGAAGTGTATAACGACCAAGAGTGTGATGGGGATGATTTTTTCACTTATCAAGTGGAGAAAGAACTGGCACAGGTGCTGAGAGATGAAGCCACTCCGATAGAATCTGTTGCTACGGCACAGAAAGAGATGGCTGAGATTGAGAAGATGGAGGCATACGATGATTATTGCCTGTGCTTCTTTGACCATATCCGTGAGGCTATCAACTTTCGATTGTCGGATGCGGATACATACCTTGCAGACCTTGATAAGCAGAAAAAGCATCATACCTACGAATATAAGAGATTGGTGAATGACGAAAACTTTGACCAGTTGAGTTCGCTATTCAGATTCGAGGAGTTGGGCAAGTTGCTCATCAAGAAGATAGAGTATCTGCAGACTCACGGTAGAGAGAATGAAGTGGATGCAATCATGGAGGAATATAAGTATGTGCCGGATGTCTGTTCCTTCAAAATCAATGAACTTCTTGAAAAGGGATTGGAGAATGATGCCTTGAAAGAGATAGACAAAACGATTGCTGTGTATGGAGATGATGGATACAATACCACTGAACCTTGGCATCTGCAAAAGATAGAAATCTTGGAAAGACGTAATGACAAAGCTAACGTTATTGAAGAATATCGCAGATTGTTCCGTCAGTTCTTGGTGGACAAGCGACCTTACTTCGAGAAGCTGAAAGAGTTGGTAGCCAAGGAGGATTGGGATGAGTTTGTTGTGAAACTCTTCGGGGATATTCCACATATCACGGATGATGATTGCATCGAAGTGTGCAACATGATTGTGGAAGAAAAGAAGTATCAGTGTCTCTTGAAGATACTAATGGACAACAGAATGTCATTCAGCCGAGTAGAACTCTTCAAAAAGTATGCGCATTATATGAGCGAGGAAGACCAAGCTGCTTATACCGAGCATGTTATTGATGATTTGCGTAAGCACTTGAGTTATGCAAAATCGAAGAGTTATGGCTATATCGTGGATGACATCAAGGGTATGTACACTTGTTGTGATGTTTCCAAGAAGCTTATCTTGGATTTTGTGGAGGAGGTAGAATACAATTATGGCAATCGTCCTGCTTTGATGCGATTGCTGAGAAATTGATATAACATCATTATTGGTTATTAGACATTGTTAATGAAGGAAATCAAACTTTTTGATTACCAAGAGGATATGAAGGAACGGATTGAGAAGGCGTTGCGCCTTCATCGGTCCGTAATGGCACAAATGCCAACTGGTACGGGTAAAACGGTTCTACTCGCTTCGGTCGTAGAATCGTTTTTGAGGGAACATTCTAATTGCAATGTTTGGATTGTTGCCCATAGAAGGGAGCTGGTTTCTCAGATTCGAGAAACTATTCAAAGAGTCTTTTCGAAAACCCACCCGTCCTCCCTTACCCTTAAGGGAGGCTCCACCGCTTTCCCCAAGCCCCTTTCCCCTCAGGGGACAGGGGATGTAACCGCTCCTCCTCGTCGCTCGGAACCGCTTCGCTCTAAGGTTGGCGGACCATCAAAGGTCTCGCCAGATTGTGCGGGATGGGACCGCCTGGATGCTACTTGCTTGCGGCCTGCTGAGGGACTTGGGGACCGCCTGGGGATGAGTGGAGCATCAAAGGTCTCGCCAGATTGTTTGTCGGCTAGCGCATTCAATGTTCCTATCAAGGCTGTGTCGATACAATGGTTGTCGAAGCACTATGACGAGATAGAGGAAGAACCGGGAATGATAGTGATTGACGAGGCGCACCATGCGCTTGCCAAGACTTACAAGGGAATGTGGGATAGATTCCCGAAAGCTAAGTTCCTGGGACTGACAGCAACACCTTGCCGATTGAATGGTAAGGGATTCACTGATCTGTTTGATGTCTTGGTGCAGTCGTGGAGTGTTCCTGAATTTATCAGCAAGGGAAGATTGGCGACATATGATTTTGTGAGCATCAAATCGGATGGTGTGACGCAACGGCTCATCGACTCCTTGCAGAAGCGAGGGGCTGATGGTGACTACCAGAACAAAGAAATGGATATGTTGCTGAATAAGAAGCCGAGTATCGAAAGGCTCTATCGGAGTTTGGAAGAATATGGTAAAGATAGGAAGGGCATCGTGTATGCTATCAATATCAGTCATGCTAATGCTATTGCCGAGTTCTACAGAGAACACGGCATAGCGGCTGTTGCTATTGATAGTAAAACGCCAAGTTCTTTACGAAAAGAACTTATTGAAAGGTTCAAAGCTTCTTCTAATACTTCTTTTTCGAAAACCCACCCGTCCTCCCTTACCCTTAAGGGAGGCTCCACCGCTTTCCCCAAGCCCCTTTCCCCTCAGGGGACAGGGGATGTAACCGCTCCTCCTCGTCGCTCGGAACCGCTTCGCTCTAAGGTTGGCGGACCATCAAAGGTCTCGCCAGATTGTGCGGGATGGGACCGCCTTACTGATACTTGCTTGCGAGCTGGTGATGGCCTGGGGGCTACTTGCTTGCGGACTGCTGATAAAGTTGACGATAGACTTGCTGCTACTTGTTTGCGGGCTGCTGATGGAGTTGGTGATGAACTTGCTCCTATACAGGTATTGGTGAATGTGGACATATTCTCGGAGGGATTTGACTGCCCGGATGTGGAGTTTGTACAGTTGGCTCGACCAACGCTGTCGCTTGCCAAGTATCTGCAAATGGTGGGACGTGGATTGCGAGTGGCCAAGGGAAAGAAGAACTGCGTGATTATAGATAATGTGGGACTATATCGGGTGTTCGGGTTGCCTTCGCAAGTATGGAACTGGAATGCTATGTTCGAGGGAAAGCTGAAAATTGGCAAGAGAAAGGAGACTCCGAAGGATAGAGAGTTTTTCCTGATGAAGGAGGAACAAGACGATATTCAGATTCATCCAGATTCAGAAATGATGATGGTGATGAGCCATGAAGAATTACTCCAAACACTACAGTATCGTGAGTTTGTAGATAGCAAAGGGGAGTTTGCCATCATCAAGCTGCCTGATGGAAAGATGACGGTAGTGAACCGACAAGGAGAACAAGTCTTGGAGCCAGGCGATTACTATGACATGAAACTGTTGGATGGCAACATCCTGTTCTACCGACATTGCAGAAAGGAGGTCTGCTATTATGACCTGTTGTCTGGAGCTATTATTGACGATGGTCCCAATGTTTACGATGTTCCAAAGGTGGTTACGCTAGAAGGTTGGGAGTTCATCAAATATGGAGATGTTTATATGTCTCGCACCTACGAACATTTCTCTTGGCCATATTGCCCTTCCAAATATGACCTGTTCAATTTTGGGGATTACCTGATATATCGTTATAATTATTTAGTAGATAGTGGTTGCCAGGAATGGTACTATTATGAAGGAGGCAATGGCTTGATGATGAAGGCTACTATAGATAGTAATCGAGTATGTTTCTTGCGTGGTGATTATGAACATGTGTATTGGATGTGTGCCACTCTTCGTTGTGGTTGTATCGTGGTTATGGACAGCAAGCAGGACTACTACCTGGTGGATTCATATTTGAAGAAGACCTATATTGGATGCAATAGCCCAAAGAATGAAAATGAAGATCTTCATATTGTAATGCCTCGCCTTGGCAAGAAATACTATGATGAGATGATGTTACAGGAGAAGAAAAAGGAAGCAAGCGAGATGATTCTTTTGCATGAAAAGTCTGTAGCAGGACATGTGGAATTATATCAGGCTGGAAAGAAATGGGGCATAAAAGTGGATGGCAGAGTTGTCGTGCCACCCCTTTATCGCAGCATAGCGCAACCTGTTGGTGCCTATTGTGCCTTTGAAGAGATTCCAAGTTATTGGGGTATTATGACCTTAAAAGGCAAGGTGATAGTTGATGCCAAATATGAGAAGGTCGAGATTCGTGATGGAGGGATTGCCGTGGTAACTGATATCACGGGGAAAACACAGACTATCTATCTGAAATGATCTATTATAGGGGCGTCAGTCTGAGAATATTAACAAAAAAGAGTGTGTCATGAATTTATGATACACTCTTTTTTTTATTCTGTTTAATTACATCTTCTTTATCCGTTTGCGATATTTCCGAAGAAATCGAATGAGGCATCCCAATCCTTCCAGACTGGCTCTCTGCCCAATTCCTTCAATCTCGCATTGATTACCTTGGCGGTACGCTCATCGCTTACGGTAAACTGCTCCAATGCCTGAGGATAGGTATGATAACCACCAGGATTTACCTTTGATTCTGCCGACATGGTGGTGACACCCAGTGTTGCCATGTTGTCACGGATGTAGGCTGGCTCACGGGTAGAGTAGGAGATATCTACATCGTGGTCGAAGATACGCATGGCGAAAGTTGCCTGTGCCAACTGCTTATCGGTCATGAAGCAGTTTGGCTGGAAACCTTCGTTCTGTGCAGGGCGCATACGAGGGAAGTTCACGCTGTACTTGGTCTTCCAGTAATGCTTCTGCAGGTAGCGCAGGTGATGAGCCATCATCACAACATCTGTGCGCCATTCCTTCTCCAAGCCGATGAGCACACCCATACCGATGGAGTGAACGCCTGCCATACCCATGCGGTCGAAACCGTCGCAGCGCCACTCAAACTTGCTCTTCATGCCACGTGGGTGGTAGAGCTTGTAGTGCTCGTGGTTGTAGGTCTCCTGGAAACAGATGACGCCGTTCATGCCGTGGTCGGCGAGGGTCTTGTAATCCTCAGTAGAGAGTGGCATCACCTCAATCTTCACGTTAGAGAAATACTTCTTGGCGATGTCGATTGCCTTGGCAAGATATGGGGTGCCAGCCTTGGCTGGGTTCTCGCCCGTAACGAGAAGGATGTTCTCGAATGGAGCCAGCTGCTTGATGGCTTTATACTCGTTCTCAATCTGCTCTGGGGTGAGGATGGTACGAGCCATCGGATTCTCACGATGGAAACCGCAATACACGCAGGAGTTAGAGCATGAATTGGTGATGTAGAGAGGAATGAACATCGACATGGTCTTGCCGAAGCGCTCCTCGGTATATTTGCGGGAAAGACGCGCCATTACCTCCAAGTATGGCTCGGCTGCAGGTGAAATCAGCGCCATGAAGTCGTTCACATCGCAATGGTCCTTGGCAAGGGCACGACGCACATCGTTATCGGTCATTCGAGCAATGCGCTCCGTGGTCTCCTCCCAACTGATATTCTTTAATTCGTCTGAAAACATTTTCTTACTTTTTAAACTTTCTCAAATCGTGTGTCAACTTGGCTGCGCAGAAGTTTGGACCACACATGGTGCAGTACTCACCATCTGTATGACCTGCCTCCTCGAAATACTTCAAGGCGAGCTCTGGGTCGAGAGAGAGGTGGAACTGGTCTCTCCAGCGGAACTCGAAACGTGCCTTGGAGAGGGCGTTGTCGCGGATGGTTGCACCTGGATGACCCTTTGCCAAATCGGCTGCATGAGCGGCAATCTTATAGGTTACCACACCTGTGCGCACATCTTCCTTGTTAGGCAAGGCGAGGTGCTCCTTAGGTGTTACATAGCAGAGCATGGCGGTGCCGAGCCATGCTATCTGGGCGCCACCGATGGCTGATGTGATGTGGTCGTAACCTGGAGCGATATCGGTAACCAATGGGCCGAGGGTGTAGAATGGTGCCTCGTGACAGTGGTCGAGCTGGCGCTCCATGTTCTCCTTGATCTTCTGCAATGGCACGTGACCAGGACCCTCGATGAATGCCTGCACGTTCTTGTCCCAGGCACGGGTAACAAGCTCGCCCATGGTATCCAACTCGGCAAACTGGGCTGCATCGTTGGCATCGGCAATACAGCCTGGGCGCAGACCATCGCCCAATGAGAGGGCTACGTCGTACTGTGCCACGATGTCGCAGATGTCGTCGAAGTGCTCATAGAGGAAGCTCTCCTGGTCGTGATAGAGACACCACTTGCTCATGATACTACCGCCACGGCTCACGATTCCGCAGAGACGGCTATCGGCGAGATGCACGTTGTGACGACGGATGCCGGCATGGATGGTGAAGTAGTCAACACCCTGCTCGCACTGCTCGATGAGGGTATCACGGAATACCTCCCAGTTCAGATCCTCTACCTTGCCGTTTACCTTCTCCAAAGCCTGGTAGATAGGCACGGTTCCTACTGGCACAGGACAGTTGCGCACAATCCATTCACGGGTTTCGTGGATATTGTCGCCAGTAGAGAGGTCCATCAATGTATCGCCTCCCCACTTGCAAGACCATACAGCCTTATCTACCTCTTCCTCGATGCTGGAGGTAGTGGCAGAGTTACCGATGTTGGTATTGATCTTCACGAGGAAGTTGCGGCCGATGATCATCGGTTCGCTCTCCGGGTGGTTGATGTTGGCAGGAAGAACGGCACGTCCGCGTGCAATCTCATCACGCACATATTCAGGGGTGATATGGGTATCGATGCCCAACTCCTGGCAGTTCATGTTCTCGCGGATAGCCACGTACTCCATCTCTGGAGTGATGATGCCAGCCTTGGCATAAGCCATCTGGGTGATGTGCTTGCCAGCCTGTGCACGGCGAGGCAACTGGATGTGCTCGAAGCGGAGGTGGTCGAGACTATGGTCAGCAAGGCGCTGCTTGCCATACTCGCTGGTAACTTCCTTGAGCTGCTCGGTATCGTTACGGTCGAGAATCCACTGCTCGCGCATTCTTGGCAAGCCTTTCTTCAAATCTACCTGATAGTTAGGGTCGCTGTAAGGACCGCTGGTATCGTAGATGTAAACCGGAGCGTTTGGCTCTGTATGTGGAATGCCGCGCTCATCCTTCACAACAGTAGGAGTGAGGTTAACCTTGGTCATTCCAACCTTGATCTGTGGGAAGAGTTTTCCCTGCATATACGCCTTTTCTCTCTGGGCGTAAGCTTTCTTATCGTTTGGCATAATTTTTTTAAGGTAAAAAGGTAAAAGGGTAAAAAGGTAAAAAGAGCGTTCTTGCTTCTTTGCCTTTATCCTTCATGCCTTTTATTATCTATATTATAATTAATCGTTGAGGAATGCGGTGAGAGGAGAACTTGCCTCAGCACAATCGCTGATGGCTCCGAGACCTGCCTCGTAAGCACGGCGACCGCATACTACTGCTTCCTTGAATGCCTTAGCCATCTCTACAGGATCACCGGCAACGGCGATAGCGGTGTTAACCAGACAAGCGTTGGCACCCATCTCCATAGCTTCGGCAGCGTGGCTAGGTGCACCGATACCTGCATCTACTACAACTGGAACAGTAGCCTGCTCGATGATGATCTGCAGGAAGTCCTTCATTCTCAATCCCTTGTTAGTACCGATAGGTGCAGCAAGTGGCATCACGGTAGCAGCACCAGCCTCTTCGAGGTGCTTGCAGAGGGTAGGGTCTGCCTGGCAATATGGCAATACCACGAAACCGAGTTTTACCAGTTTCTCGGTAGCCTTCAGCGTCTCGACAGAGTCTGGAAGAAGATAGCGAGGGTCTGGGTGGATTTCGAGCTTGAGCCAGTTGGTTCCAAAAGCCTCGCGAGCCATCTGTGCTGCGAAGACAGCCTCCTCGGCGTTGCGCACGCCACTGGTGTTTGGAAGGAGCTGGATATTTGGGTTCTGCACGATATGAGAGAGCAGGTCGTCCTGCTTGTCTTCGAGTTCGATACGCTTCATGGCAACGGTTACCATTTCTGTTTCTGATGCTTTGATGGCTTCAGCCATGAGGGCATTGTTGTTAAACTTTCCTGTGCCCAAGAAGAGGCGTGAGTTAAACTCTCTGCCTGCGATTACTAATTTTTCCATAGTTTTATTATAGAGTTGTTATTTTTGTTTTCATTTCTGTAGGAAAAGTACTTTTGGGTGATTCTTTTCCGCAGTATTCTGGGACCGTTATCCTCCGCAGAACGCTTTTACGATAACGATGTCTGCTCCTTCTGCGATGATTGTGTTTTCCCATTCATCACGAGGCACCATTTCGTTACTGATAGCTACTGCAACTCCTGTAGCTGGCAAATCGAGTTCCTGGGCTAACTCCCTGATGGTTTTAGCCTGTGTCTCGGTCTCTTTGTTGTTGATAGTTACTTTCATATTCTGTTCGTTTTATATGATGAATAATCCGTTTGTTTACGCTTTTCTATCGCCCGAAAGCGATGATAAGCAAATATGTAATCAAACACGGTGAACTTCCAGATGAAAGCCTTAAGAGAAAGAATAAAGCGCTATCAAATATCCCTGCGACAGCATTACCTGCATCAGGTTCTATGGGTATCATCTCAGCCGAATCTTTCAGCACCCCGTGATAATCGCTTGCAAAAGTAATGATAATATCGGAAAAGCAATAGAATTTCAAAAATATTTATGCTAAATTAACGCAGAATGCACCTTTCGCTTTACTGGTGTTTCTTTCTGCAATCCGGGCATTCGCCTTTGATGACAAAGGAAATAGAGTGGGGGTAAAAGCCTTCGGGCAGCTCGAAACTTGGAATATGGATATCCTCCATACAGAAGGAACGCTGGCAAGATTCGCAGTAGAAATGAATATGCCCGTCGTGATGATCGCAAGCCCCTTTTTCTTCGCAGAGTTCGTAGCAGAGTACGCCTCGCCCATCTTCGAAGGCATGTACCACATCATGTTCCAGAAAGAGGGTAAGGGTACGGAAGATGCTCGACTTGTCCATCGAAACCATCTTTCGTTCCAGATTGCTCAGACTCTGCGGGTTCTGTTCGCCCATCAGGGTCTTCATTACGAGTATGCGGTTGGCGGTTGGCCGAATGCCTTTCGATTCCAGCCTGCTGATCATATCTTGTGAGTTCATCGTTTCTTCTTTTTAAAATCTTTACTAACCGGTTGCAAAGATACAAAAAAAGCGTGTAAGTATGGTAACTTACACGCTTTTTCTTTATTTAAACGTAATTACTTTTTGCTTTCAATCTAGTTTATGCCGCAGCATGAAGGGATTGGAACCCTTATACGCAAGCACAACCACGGCTTCTGTTCAAAGCCTCACCATACATTTCCATTGCGGTCATGTAATTTGCAAGAATAGCCTTCAAGGCCTTCTTGATGTTTGCATACATTGTTTTCATAATCGTTATCCTTTTTTTAAAAATTAATACTTGGCATTTCTGCCATTTTCTTTTTCCTTTTGTTCATGAACGGTGGTCAATTTTACTTGCCCATCTCCATGTTGTTGTTTACATTTACAGCCTTGGCAATCATAGCTGCCACAACTGTAAGAATCATTACTGTCGTCATCATAATTTGTTTCCTTTCTTTCTTTGTGGAGCCTCCATGTGAGGTCTCCTGTTTTACATTATCCTTATTACAATCTCACTGTTTTCTGGTGCAAAGGTAATGCCTTTTTCTTGAATATCTGTCACAAAGACATGACAAAATGATGAAAAAGGGGCTTTTTTTGATACACGTCAACTAAACAGCAATGGCGGCTTGATATACGTCAAGCCGCCATGCTGTCATATTGAGGAATGTGTCATATTTCTTATGTTTCTTCGGATTTCTGATGCTAGATCAGTTCCAGAATCTTGTCGAGAATCTTTTCTACGGTTGAAGAATCGGTTGCTTCATCGAGTTTTTGGTTGATTTTCTCTTCCAGTTTCTTGCTTACCTTGTCGGCAGCCTGATCCATGGCCTGGTTTGCCTTGTCTTCCAGTTTTTTCTGAACAGAAGCGCCCAGTCCGTCTTCTTCTGAACCATCGCTGTTATTATCGCTTACCGAAGGGGATTCATCGGTTGATGAGCTGGTGGTTTCTTCTATCTGCAGATTGTCGGCACCTTCCAGCGCCTTCACCATATCATCAGCATTCATCGTGTAAACGCTGCCAAGGATTCCGAAGCTTACGGTGTGCTGCTTGCCATTAAACTCAACGGTTCCCTTAGAGCATACGATATAGTTGTGGTATTCGAAGAGCTGGTTCATCACTTCATCGATAGCGCTTCCTGCCATCATCTTGGCAATGGAACGGATGCTTTGGGTGAAGAAGTTGTTATCACTAGTTTCTGTAGCCTTGTCGATAGCCTTGGCTGCCTCAGTCTTTACCTTTTCTTTATGGGCATCAGGTCCTGGATTGGTTATGGCGAAAACCAGGAAGAGAAGTACGATAAGCCCTAAGATGATTTTCCAGAGGGTCTTGCTCGATTTTTTCTTTTCCGGTTCCTGTCTGTAGCCCTGGTTCATTGCTGCGCCGTGCTGAAAGCCTTGCTGGTAAGCTTCCTGCTGTGCCTGCTGGAAACCCTGTTGGTTTGCAGCCTGAAAGTTTGCTGCTTCTGTCCCGTTGTTGCCGGCTGCATCTGCTGATGTTCCTTCTGCATTTTCTTTGTTGGCTGTATTAGCCTTGATAGCTTCTACAGTTTCAAGAACAGTCTTCAGTTCTGCTATTTTCCAAGCTGGCGTCCAGTCTTTCATGCCTTGTGCCCAAACAAGGGTCTCGGGTGTGATAGCCTTCTGGACGAGTTGCTCCAGGCTGAATGGACCCGCTTGCTGTCCGTTATTCTCAATGATAAAATATTCCATCATGTATTCTTTTATATAATATTTTTCTTAAAAGCCAATAAGGAGTTTCTTTCACTCTTCATTGCTTATTAGTGTGTAGCTTTCCACCATGCTGTTTTCTCTCTGCCCTTGATAGCTACGCTGTGCTGGCTAGGGTCGGAGATAGAAAGACCGCAATAATTTTTCACTTTAAAGGTTGTACCTCTATAACTCATTAACCCTGTATAAGCCTGTTCGGTATGAGCAGCAGCTTTGATAGTGAGTTTCATCTGTGAAGTATATTTGTCTTTCAGATAGCCGCTCGGAACAAGACTGTCTATGTATACACTCATATCGTAGAAGAGGTTGGGAGAGAAACCATCCAAAGGCTGTATGGAATCGAGCGGAACGGATGATGAGAGGCTATATTTGCTGTTGATTTCCTTCATCACTTGGGCTAGATTGACCATCTGTCTGCAGTCGATGGCCGCCATGTTGCAGAATGGATCGCTACTATTCTTGTAGAAATTGACAACTCCGTTGACAAATCCTGAGTAGTTGGGTGCAGAACTGTTGAGGTAACTCCATATGGTTTTGTATGGAACGCCGGCTCCCATTACTTCGCTACTTGAACTGATCATGAAATTAGTGACGTCTTTCAGTTCGTATGCAGTCTCTACATTGCCCATATAGCATGCATCGAAGAGAATGTATTGCATCTTGGTGCCGCTGAGTTTGATTCCTTCGGCAAGGGTAGGAACGTCGAGAGCGTTTTCTTCTAAACTTACGCTTCCGAAGAAACGGGTGATAGGTTTGTTGGGATCGGGACCATACTGTATTCCGCTGAAATTGCCGGTAGCGGTAGGGTAGCTGGTGCTTCCTTTCTGAGCAAAACCGGCATTAGGTCTTGCCATATAAGGATAGTTTACCCAATCGCTTTTGTAGGTCCATCCGCAGCCATGAGCTCCAATGATGAGCGAATAATTCAGGGCTTCAGCACGGCGTTTCACCTCATTCAGAATCTCTGCAAATCCTTCTGCTGTAGTATATGTAGCTTCATCGTATGTTTTCAAAGTGTCGCGAATTACGGTTTTCGTATTGCCGTCATATTGAAGATCTATAAGATAGCTCTTCCTGTAATTCTGGCTCATGAAGACTATTACACGCGAATTATTCAAGCCTTTCTTGGCAACAATACCTTCGCAGATACTGTCAACGTTGTTTTCCAAAAAACTTGTGAGACCGGAAGTGTTGGTTCCACCCGTCCAAGGATAGAAGACGAAGATAGTCTGCTTATTGACGCTTTCTACATCAATAGCTTCATCGCCACAACTGGTGAAAGTTGCTGCTAGAGATAGCGTACGTATAAATAAGGTGAAAAGCTTCTTGATCATGTTTCTCTTGAAAATATGAAATGTTAAGTGTGAAATGCTAAGTTCTTACACTTAACATTCCGCACTTAACATGATAAATATTAAACTATTATTTCTTCTTGAGTTCCTCGATGGTTGCCTTGAGGGCAGCAATCTTCTCAACAGAGTCGCTTTCCTTCTTGCGCTCCAGGGCTACTACCTTCTCAGGTGCGTGAGCTACGAAGTTCTCGTTGCTGAGCTTCTTGCGTACGCCCATCAGGAAGCCTTCCAAGTGCTTGAGCTGAGCCTCTGCCTTCTCAATCTCGGCAGCTACGTCGATCAGGTCGCCCAATGGTACGGCAAACTCGTCGGTACCTACCATGAAGCTTGACGCATCGGCACTCTTCTCTGCGATGACCTCAATCTTATCAAGGTTCGCCATCTTCAGCGTTACGTCGTTGTAAGCCTCGAAATCGTTCTTGCCTACTACCTGGAGAGACAACTGTTCCTTCTGGGCAATGTTCTTCTGGTTGCGAACGGTACGAACACCGGCGATAATCTGCTTCACAGCCTCAATGTCGGCTGCCAACTTCTGCTCCTCGGTTGTAGGTGCAGGAATATCCAGCTTCTCGCGCATGATGCTCTCGCCATCCTTGCGGTCGTAGATGTGCTGCCACAATTCCTCGGTGATGAATGGCATGAATGGATGCAACATCTTCAGGAGGGCATCGAAGAAGCGGAGGGTAGCGTCGTAGCTCTTCTGGTCGATAGGCTGGCCGTAAGCTGGCTTCACCATCTCCAGGTACCAGGATGAGAACTCATCCCAGAACAGCTTATATACAGTCATCAATGCCTCAGAGATACGGTAGTCCTTAAACTGCTTCTGCATCTCCTCGTTCACCTCCTTGAGCTTGGCATCAAACCACTTCACGGCGATTTCTGCACTCTTAGGCTGCTCGATATCTGCCGTTTCCCAACCCTTCACGAGGCGGAAGGCATTCCAGATCTTATTGTTGAAGTTACGTCCCTGCTCGCAGAGGCTCTCGTCGAAGAGAATGTCGTTGCCTGCTGGAGCACTGAGCATCATACCCATACGAACACCATCGGCACCAAACTTGTCAATCAGAACCAGTGGGTCTGGTGAGTTACCGAGACTCTTGCTCATCTTGCGGCCGAGCTTATCGCGAACGATACCTGTGAAATATACGTGCTTGAATGGCATCTTGCCACGATACTCGTAGCCAGCCATGATCATACGTGCTACCCAGAAGAAGATGATATCCGGACCAGTTACGAGGTCGGAAGTAGGGTAGTAGTAGTTGATCTCCTCATTGTCAGGATGCTCGATACCATCAAACAGAGAGATAGGCCACAACCATGAAGAGAACCAGGTGTCGAGGCAGTCGCTCTCCTGCTCAAGATCCTCAGCCTTGATGTTGGCGTTCTTCTCCTGAGCGAGCTTCAGAGCCTCCTCTGCAGTCTCAGCTACCACGAAATCCTTCTTGCCGGCATTGTCGAAGTAGTAAGCTGGGATGCGGTGACCCCACCAGAGCTGGCGGCTGATACACCAGTCCTTGATGTTCTCCAACCAGTGGCGATAGGTATTCTTGTACTTCTTAGGATAGAACTCGATATCATCGTCCATTACTGGAGGAAGGGCGATGTCGGCAAAGTGCTGCATCTTGAGGAACCACTGTGTAGAGAGCTTTGGCTCGATAGGAACATTGGTACGCTCAGAGAAGCCCACCTTATTATTATAGTCCTCAATCTTCTCCATCAGACCGGCGTTCTGAAGGTCGATGGAAATCTGCTTGCGCACATCCATGCGGTCCATACCTACATAGAGACCTGCTGCCTCGCTGATGGTACCATTGTCGTTGAAGATATCGATGGTTTCCAAACCGTGCTTCAAACCGAGGGCGTGGTCGTTGATATCGTGAGCTGGAGTTACCTTCAAGCAACCAGTACCGAACTCGATATCTACGTATGTATCCTCGATGACAGGAATCTCGCGGTTTACGAGAGGCACGATAACGTGCTTACCCTTCAGCCAGGTATTCTTCTTATCCTCTGGGTTGATACACATGGCAGAGTCGCCCATGATGGTCTCAGGACGGGTGGTTGCTACTACTGCATAGTATCCCTTCTCATCCTTGTGCATCACGTTCTCCTCATCCACCTGCTGGCAGTCCTGTTCTACTACATAATACTTCAAGTGGTAGAGCTTAGAGTGCTCGTCCTTGTAGATAACCTCCTCGTCAGAGAGTGCAGTCTGAGCCTTAGGGTCCCAGTTAACCATGCGCACGCCACGATAGATGAGTCCCTTCTGGTAAAGGTCGCAGAATACGTGGATGACGGCACGAGAGCGGGTCTCGTCCATGGTGAATGCTGTGCGGTCCCAATCGCAGCTGGCACCGAGTTTGCGGAGCTGTTTGAGGATGATGCCACCATGCTCGTGAGTCCAGTCCCAAGCGTGCTTGAGGAACTCCTCGCGGGTAAGGTCGGTCTTCTTGATGCCCTGCTGAGCGAGGCGGTTTACAACCTTTGCCTCGGTAGCGATACTGGCATGGTCGGTACCTGGTACCCAACATGCGTTCTTGCCCTCCATGCGAGCACGGCGAACGAGAATATCCTGGATAGTATTGTTGAGCATGTGTCCCATGTGGAGCACACCCGTTACGTTTGGTGGTGGGATAACCACTGTATAAGGTTCACGACCATCTGGCTTAGAACTGAAAAGCTTGTTGTCGAGCCAGTACTGATACCATTTACTTTCCACTGCTTGTGGATCGTATTTACTTGCTAATTCCATTGTTTATATCTAATTTTTATTCTTTTTCTTTCTTTTTCTTTAAAAAACGGTGCAAAGATACTAATTTTTGGGCGAAAAATACTATCTTTGCATCAAAATTATTAATTTTTGCACAAAACGATGGTTAGTAATACAGGAAAAGGACATACGAAAGAAGAAAAACTGGCGGCGTTCAGCCGCTTGCTGGATGTGCAGGACCGTTTGCGCCTGCAGTGTCCATGGGATAAAAAGCAGACATTCGAGAGTCTTCGTCCGAATACGATCGAGGAGACTTTCGAGCTTTGTGACGCCTTGATGAAGCGCGATTACAAGGATATCAAGAAGGAGTTGGGCGATGTGTTGGAGCACGTGATGTTCTATAGCATCATCGGCAGAGAAGACGGCGAGTTCGATATTTGCGATGTTTGCAATCAGGAGGCAGATAAATTGATGTTCCGCCATCCTTTCATTAACTGGAAGGAAGAGGGAAATTGGACGGTTTCGAATCCTGATATGTATATCAACGATGAAGGACAGGTTGTCTATAAGGAGTCAGATGCAGGGAATGGAGAAGCAGGAACTGCCAGTTCGGAAGAAACCTTAGCTCTTGGCGCCAGCAAGCCGAAAACTGCTACTTCTGTTGAGAAAACCTGGGAACTGATCAAGCAGCAGGAGAAGGATGGAAATGAGCGGGTGTTGAGCGGTGTCCCTAATTCTCTTCCGTCTCTTATCAAGGCTTATCGCATTCAGGACAAGGCTAGAAATGTAGGCTTCGACTGGAAAGAAAAAGAAGATGTGTGGGACAAAGTGCAGGAGGAACTGGAAGAACTCAAGGTGGAACTGGCTAAAGGCGACAAAGAGAATTCTACCCGGGAATTGGGCGATTTCATCTTCTCAGTAATCAATGCAGCACGTCTCTATAAACTCAATCCGGATAATGCGCTAGAGAAAACCAACCAGAAATTTATCCGCCGTTTCAACTACGTAGAAGATCATAGCTTAAAGCAAGGTAAAAACTTGAAAGATATGAGTTTAGAAGAAATGGATAAACTATGGGATGAAGCAAAACTTCAGGAGAAAAAGGATGATAAATAACGGTGAATCAGATAATCTTATCAACTCATCAATATAATAATAAAAACTAAAGTGTTATGAAAAAATTAGTTTATGTAACAATAGCTTTGGTGGCGCTTTTCGCAGCCAACAGTTGTAAGAACAAAAATAATGTTCCTGTTATCAGTGCAGCAGATTCGGTAGAGGTAGAGGATGCAATGAACGATTCTACCATCTATGGTGTATGCGGTGAGGGAACCTCTATGCATAGCCTGGAGCTGATTTCTGATGAAGGTGACACCCTTTCGGTGTTTATTGACGATGAGAATCCTGATGTTGTTCAGGGAGGATTGCTGGCTGGCGACCGTATTGCTCTTATCGGTTATAAGGCAGAGGATGGAGAGATGATGGCCCAGAAGATTATCAACCTGACATCCCTCTTGGGTAAATGGACTTCTCTGGATAAAAATTTTGATATCTTGGAAGGTGGAGAGGTGAAGAACAATGTGAAGGCTGAAACTAATCCTTGGACTAGCTGGAAGATACTCAATGGTAAACTTTTGCTGAATAAGGATACTTTTGCCATTGACAAATTGGGTTCTGACAGTCTTATGTTGGAGAATACTCAGGGTATCTTTGTTTTCAAGCGCCAAGAGTAAGGTCATCATGTTGAACCTGTAAATTATGATTTAGTTTTGGAACCATTTAAAGTACATATATTGGGGTGTGGCAGTGCTTTGCCCACCCTTCAGCATAGTGCCTCGGCCCAGATTATTGAGATGCGTGGCAAATGCTTTATGATGGATTGTGGCGAGGGTGCCCAGATGCAGTTCCGTCGCACTCATGTTCACTTTGCTAAGATAAATGCTATCTTTATTTCGCATCTTCATGGTGATCATTGCTTTGGCTTGCTGGGACTTCTTTCTACCTTAGGTATGCTGGGCAGAACGGCAAAGTTAAAAGTTTATGCACCAGAAAGTTACGGAGATTTGTTTAAGCGTCAGATCGATTTCTTCATGCAGGGAATGGAATATCAAATCGAATTTGTTCCTGTAGATACCGAGAAGTCGCAAGTAGTATATGAAGATCATTCTGTAACCGTAGAAACCGTTCCTCTGCAGCATCGTGTGCCTTGTTGTGGGTACATCTTCAGAGAGAAACCGACATTGCCTCATATCCGTCGTGATATGATAGATTATTACGAGATTCCTGTAAGCCAGATTAACAACATCAAGAATGGAGCTGACTGGACAACGAAGGAGGGGGATGTAATACCTAATGCCAGATTGGTAATGCCTGCCGCTACTCCCCGCAGTTATGCTTATTGCAGTGATACCCGGTTTGTTCCGGGGTTGGCAGAAAAGGTAAAGGGGGTTACGGTGCTTTATCATGAGAGCACCTATACTTCGGAGAATGAGGACAGGGCTAAACTCTATTATCACAGTACGGCTCGACAGGCTGCAACTATAGCCAGAAATGCGGGTGTAGGCAAACTTCTTCTGGGACATTATAGTGCAAGATATAATAATGAAGAGGTATTGTTGAATGAAGCTAAAGAGGTGTTTACGGAAAGTTATCTTACTCAGGAAGGTAAAGTGTTCTCTATAGAATAATATAGAAACAGGGCTTGAATGTACCGGGAAACAAGGTGCAGAATAGCCTTTGATCTATATAAAAATATAAAAAAAAGTGCCTTGCGCCAAAAAAAGTTCATTTTTGATGCAAGGTTTTCTCTTTATATCGTTTAATCTTTAAAAAGGATTTGAAATTGGAATCGGAAAAGGAACTCTTAGACGACATCAATAGCGGCAGTCGGGCAGCCATGCACAGATTGTACGAACGCTATGTGGGGTATGCCATGGCCGTAGCGCTGAGGTATATCCCTATGCGCGATGATGCTGAAGATGTAGTGCAAGATAGTTTTATAAAAGTCTTTTCCGGCATTTCAAAGTTTGAATATCGGGGTGAGGGCGCTCTTCAGGCTTGGCTCTTGCGGATAGTGACAAATGAAGCTGTCAACTTTGTAAGGCAGCAAAAGCGCTTCACTATCGTGGACGAAGTTCCCGATGATATTGAGGATGAAGAGTCTGAAGTAGAAAGAGTTCCGCCTGCAGAACTGACAAGAATGATAGGAGAATTGCCTGATGGGTACAGACTGGTTCTTAACATGTTTGTTTTTGAACAGAAAAGCCATAAAGAAATTGCACAGCTGTTAGGCATCAAAGAAAGCAGTTCTGCTTCACAATATTTGCGGGCGAAAAAGCTGTTGGGCAAAAAGGTGAAAGATTATCTGAGCCAGGCAGATTGTAGTGATAATAAAGAGTTGAATCATATAAATGAGAAAAGTAATGAGTAACGATTGGACAAATAAACTTCGAGATCAGTTGGCTGACTACCAAGAGCCTGTCAGCCACGACTTGTGGGCTGAGATAGAACAATCGCTTGCTCAGTCTAAAAAGGTTGGTGATGAGGAAACTGATGTAAAGAAGAGACCACAGACTCGTTATGTTGTCTTGAAAAGATGGTCAGTAGCTGCAGCGATTGCTTTATTGGGAGTAGGAGGCAGTTATGTTTATCTGCATGATGATGAACTGGGACAGGCTAACTTAGCTGTTCAGAGTTCTTTCTCTACAGCATCAGGTTCAAGCAGGACTTCTTCTGCTGTCCGTGCAGAAGCACAATCGGCAGGAAGTGAAAATGCTATCTTGCTTGCTGAAAACAATGCATCTGCACATCAGGTGAATCGCCATTCATCGGGGCGTCAATTGAAGCATAGTAAATCTTCTGTCTCTTTCCTGGAGAGGACTGTTGCTGCTGATAATGAAGTAATGTTTGCTGCAGAGGTAGAAATGCCAGAACAGTCTGTTAATGCAGAGGTAAATGGTCGGGAATTATCTGTTTTGCAAAAGCAAAATGAGGATTCTGAAAGACAGATGGCCGTTTCTTCTAATCATGCAACCAAGCCGTTGGAAGCAGATGGTGGGCAGAAGCTTTATGCAGGCAGGGCGCAGGATGGTCATTTTGAACGCAGTTATAAGGACAAGTATGAACAGAACTGGACCATGAACCTGTATGCAGAGAATGTAAGTCTGGGCTCTGGCAGTGATGGAATGTCAAACGGCATGTATGCGTCTTCAGATCTTCTTGCTGGTGGTGGCTTTGCTGATCATGGCGTTTTCCTGGCTGCTGCTTCTCCTTTAAGATATGCAATGCCGAAATATGTTGAAGCGAAACATCATGCTCCTTTGGCTATAGGTGCTCAGGTTGGTATCGGACTTGCGCCTCGTTTGTCTTTGAGTACCGGTGTCGTATATACGCGTGTTGCTTCTGATTTCAAATCTTATGGTGTTTCAGAATTTGATACACATCAGGTTTTGCATTATGTGGGTGTTCCACTTGGTTTAAACTATGAGGTTTGGAGCACGGGAGGTTTTCATGCGTACGTAATGGCGGGTGGAGAAGCCGATTTCAACGTAAAGAATGATACAAAGGTTTCTGGTCATAAAGAGGACGTGAAACGTGATGGCGTTCAGTTCTCGGGTAAGGCTTCGCTTGGTGCACAGTATGATGTTACACCACAAGTGGGCTTCTATATTGAGCCAGGTGCAAAATATTATTTTGATAATGGCAGCGAAATAGAAAATACGTTTAAAGATAAGAAGTGGAATTTTAATCTCCAGTTCGGACTCCGTATTAATCTGAAATAGTGTTTGAGTCCAATTATTAATAAATATATGTACGAACTACATTTCATTTTATAACATTACATACGAGAAAAGGACAGGGCAGTCTGCGTGATGCATGGCTGCCCTTTATTGTTTCCTGTTTTCTTATTTCTTATTCAATAATTTTTCGCTCATATTGAGAGCGGCCTTTCTGCCGTCTCCCATGGCAAGGATTACTGTGGCTCCTCCTCGTACGATATCGCCGCCAGCGTAGATTTCTTCGATGGAACTCTGCATCTGGTCGTTTACGGCAATGGTGTTCTTCCGGCCGAGTTCCAAGCCTTCGATACTCTGTGGAACGAGTGGATTAGGACTTACTCCTACGGCAACAATTACCTGGTCGCACTCCAGCGTGATGGTCTCTCCTGTAGTTTCTGGACGACGACGGCCGCTGGCATCAGGTCCGCCAAGCTTCATCACATCGAGGACTACAGCCTTTACTGCGCCCTTATCGTCTGCCTCATATTCTTTAGGATTGTGCAATGTAAAGAAGTTGATTCCTTCTTCCTTGGCATGCTTCACCTCTTCGAGTCGGGCAGGCATTTCTGCCTCCGAACGGCGATATACCAAGGTTACGTCTGCTCCGAGTCGTTTTGCAGTACGGCAACTGTCCATAGCTGTATTTCCGCCGCCTACAACAACCACCTTCTTACCCAAGTTGATAGGGGTGTCGCTATGAGGATTGGCTGCATCCATCAGGTTTACACGGGTAAGATATTCGTTAGAAGACATGATGTTCAAGGCATTCTCTCCAGGAATATTCATGAAGTTGGGCAGACCCGCACCTGAGCCAACGAAGATTCCCTTGAATCCTTGTTCTTCCAGATCTTTTACGGAAATGGTCTTGCCAACGATGCAGTCTGTAATGAACTTTACGCCCATCTTCTGAAGATTCTTAATCTCTACATCTACGATAGCATTAGGCAAACGGAATTCAGGAATACCATATTTCAATACACCGCCAATCTCGTGTAATGCTTCAAAGACGGTAACGTCGAATCCCTTCTTTGCCATATCGCCTGCAAAACTCAATCCGGAAGGTCCTGAACCAACTACGGCTATCTTGATGCCATTAGGTTCATCGCACTTTGGTACAGAGATGTTTCCACTCTGGCGTTCGTAATCGGCAGCAAAACGCTCCAGGTATCCGATAGCTACAGCAGGCTCGTTCATCTTGAGATGTACACACTTGCTTTCACATTGCTTTTCCTGTGGGCAAACTCGTCCGCAAACGGCAGGTAGGGCAGAGGTGTTCTTTAAAACCTTGGCTGCGGCAAGGAACTGGCCTCGCTCAATATTCTTGATGAAGGAAGGAATGTTGATGCTTACCGGACAACCTTCCATACAGGTAGGCTTAGGACAGTCGAGACAGCGCTTGGCTTCGGTCAAAGCCATTTCCTTGGTTAAACCGATATTTACCTCTTCCGTACGGGTTGTGGCACGATAAAGAGGGTCAAGTTCTGGCATCTTTACGCGCTCTATAGCTGTACGTTCTTTTGCTTTCATCGAAGCGCGTAACTCCTTGCGCCACTCAGCGTTACGGTCGGTCAACTCTTCGATGCTCGCATCTGTAGGTTCTACGTCCATGATTACATCCGTAGTTTCTTTCTTCTTTCCTGCGTCTACAGTTGCAAGGTGCTCTTCGAAGTGTTCCATCTCTTCGCGTTCAACATCCTTGAAAGTGCCCATGCGCTTGAACATCTCGTCCCAATCTACCAGAGCGCCGTCAAACTCAGGACCGTCGATGCAGACAAACTTGGTCTTGCCACCGATGGTCAGGCGGCAGGCACCGCACATACCGGTTCCATCCACCATGATGGTATTGAGCGAAACGTCTGTGGAAAGATTATATTTCTGGGTCAGGAGACAGCAGAACTTCATCATGATAGGAGGACCGATGGCGAAAACCTTATCGATATGCTCCTGATTGATAAACTTCTCGATTCCTACGGTTACAACACCCTTCTCGCCGTAACTTCCGTCATCGGTCATGATGATGAGTTCATCGCTAGATGCACGCACTTCATCTTCCATAATCACGAGGTCTTTGTTCCTACCCGCAATTACGGAAAGGACTCTGTTTCCTGCGGCTTTCAGTGCCTTGATGATAGGGAGCATAGGAGCTACGCCTACACCACCTCCGGCACAAATGACTGTTCCGAAGTTCTCGATATGTGTAGGATTTCCAAGTGGTCCCACCACATCGTGAATCTCATCGCCTTCATTCAATGCACAGAGTTTGGTAGATGAAAGACCTACCTTCTGCACAACCAGTGTGATGGTTCCTTTCTCAATGTCAGCATCAGCGATGGTCAACGGCATGCGCTCGCTGTTGTTGTCTACACGGATGATAACAAAGTTACCTGCCTTTCGGCTCTTGGCTATAAGCGGTGCTTCTACATCGAAGCGGAATACTTTCTCTGAGTATTGTACTTTCTTGATAATCTTGTTCATGGGCTATTAAATTTCTTAATGCTGATATATTAATATTTCTGGTTAGCTGTTTAGAGTTTGCTTCATGGTACATAAAAATGCAAAAGGATAACATCGGCTACCTTTGTGGCAGTCGAAGTTATCCTCGTACAATATATGTTATTTTTGTTTTTCGAATGTTTTGTATAATCGAGAAAAACTGAAAGTCTTACCGATACTTCAAATTAATCGAAATTTTTGTCATCAAGCATCTCGAAACCACAGTATGGAACCAATACCTTAGGTACGCGGATTCCTTCTGGGGTCTGATTGTTCTCCAAGATGGTTGCTACGATACGTGGCAAAGCAAGAGCTGAACCATTCAATGTGTGGCAAAGTTCAATCTTTTTGTCATCTGTATGGCGATAGCGGCAGTGGAGACGGTTAGCCTGATAGCTCTCGAAGTTAGATACTGATGAAACTTCCAACCAGCGACCCTGTGCAGCACTCCATGTCTCGAAGTCGTAGCAGATAGAAGAGGTGAAGCTCATATCACCACCGCAGAGACGGAGGATATGGTATGGCAATTCCAACTTCTTCAAAAGACCTTCAACATGGTCGAGCATCTCGTTCAAACTCTCGTAAGAGTGACCTGGCTTATCGATGCGAACAATCTCTACCTTGTCGAACTGGTGCAGGCGGTTCAAACCGCGAACGTCCTTACCATAGCTACCTGCTTCACGACGGAAACAAGCTGAGTAAGCACAACGCTTGATAGGGAGATCTTTCTCATCGAGAATAACATCGCGGAAGATGTTGGTTACAGGAACCTCAGCAGTAGGGATGAGGAAGAGATTATCCAGATTAGCATGATACATCTGACCTTCCTTGTCTGGCAACTGACCGGTACCACGACCAGAGTCCTCGTTTACTACGTACGGAGGCTGAATCTCCAGATATCCGCTCTTGCGAGCCTCATCGAGGAAGAATGCCTCAAGCGCACGCTGGAAACGAGCCATCTTGCCGATATATACAGGGAAACCTGCGCCAGTAATCTTAACGCCGAGGTCGAAATCTACAAGATTATACTTCTTCAAGAGGTCCCAATGGCAGAGAGCATCCTCGCCGAGGTTTGGCTTTTCGCCGCCTTCTTTCACAACAACGTTGTCGGCTGCGTCCTTACCTTCAGGAACCTGCTCGCAAGGGATGTTAGGAATTTCGAGCAACTGGTTGGTCATATCGTTCTGTGCTTTCTCCATGATCTCTTCAAGAGCCTTAGCGTCAGCCTTGAGCATAGCTACCTGAGCCTTTGCGCTCTCAGCTTCCTCTTTCTTACCTTCCTTCATAAGGGCACCAATCTGCTTAGCAAACTGGTTTGCCTGCTGCTTGTTGTTATCCAACTTCTGCTGAGCTTCACGACGAATCTTGTCGTACTCCAAAACTTTCTCTACGGCCTCACGAGCATTTGGAAAATGCTTCTTTTCGAGACCCTTAACTACACGTTCAGTTTCCTCACTGATAAGTTTAAGTGTAAGCATAAAATGTCTTTTAATTAAATAATTTACTATTTGTAGGCAAAAGTACAAAAAATATTTGTGATAGCGTAAAAAAATGCTGACTTTTTTACAGGGAAGGGTAGAATTAAAGTTTTTTTGTGGTTTTATAGGGTTAAGGAGCTTAGAAAGGGGGTGGTGTAATCCTTGCCTAAAAACTTATATAAACGAAGAAAGCCTGCTCTAGGTATGAGCAGGCTTCTATGTTGTTTGTTTGGAATAGTTTTTTCTAAAACTTTAAAAATTAAGCGTCAGCTTTTTTGGTCTTCTCAGCGTAAACCTCTGGAGAGAGAACAGAAACTGTACTCTTGTCCTTGCGGCCCTTGTGGAAGTAAACGATACCATCTGCCAAAGCATACAATGTATCATCCTTACCCTGAGCTACATTCTCACCTGGGAAGTGCTTGTTACCACGCTGGCGAACGATGATGTTACCTGCGATGATGCTCTGACCACCCCAGATCTTAACGCCTAATCTTTGTGAAGCTGATTCACGGCCGTTCTTAGAACTACCAACACCTTTCTTATGTGCCATTTTCTAATTCCTCCTAATTTTAAGCGATTACAGATTTGATTGATACTTCAGTGAACTGAGTACGATGACCGTTCTTCTTGCGATAGTCCTTGCGGCGCTTCATCTTGAAGACGATTACCTTGTCACCCTTTACGAGTGGGTTCACTACTTCTACTACTACTTTTGCACCCTCTACAGCTGGTGCACCGACAGTGATTGAGCCGTCTTTGTCAACGAGCAAAACCTTGTCGAACTCAACAGTCTGACCTGCCTCAACATCCTTGATGTGATGTACGAAGAGCTTCTTGCCCTCCTCAGCCTTGAACTGCTGACCGTTAATTTCTACAATTGCGTACATTAAATTAATTATATAAACGGGTTTCTTCGGGAGGCGTCCTGCATTGTGCCGGATCTTCTTTGAGCCCCTTCGAACTAAACTTTTCTGTAACATTTGCCCAATCCATGAGCATTCGGGGTACAAAATTACAAATTATCTTTGATATGAACAAAATGTTGGGGAAATAAAGATTGTTTTTTAGAAAGATTTAACAGAAAAGCCTGTTTTTTATAAGAATACCGATTATTTGCTACCAGATAAGGGACTCGTGAATAGTATAATGTTCTTTATTGGGTTCAATAATATACTTCCTTAGGTTCAATGATATGTCTCCTCTGGCTCAATGATATGTCTTCTCTGGTTCAAGGAGATGTCTTCTTAGGTTTAAGGATACGACTTCTCTGGTTCAAGAAGATACCTTCGTTAAAGTTATGACTAGTGTCAGCAGCTCTGCTGAGCCTAGTCAGCAGGTCTGCTCACTATAGTCGACAGGTCTGCTGACTGCAGTCAGCAAGTCTTCCGCCTCAAGTGATATTACCTTTTAATTGTATACTTTCTTCTTGGGACAATATATGCTATATGCTATTTGATGGAGGAGGTGTATAAAAAGAAAAAAGCGATGACCTTCACAGGCTACCGCTCCAAATCTTCAATAGGTATTAGTTTCCATTAAGGTAAAAAGATTGTTTTCAGGATAACTGGCTGCAAAGGTACATGATATTTTTCAAATCACCAAATATTTATTTGATTATTTTTGTTATAATTCTATTGTGTGGGCGCACAATGACATGAATTAACTTATTTTAGTGAGAAAGGCTGCGTAATCGATTGCAATTCTGTTGTTTTTTTTGTTTAGATATCTTCAAAAGTATAAAGAGACGAACTTTCGAGACGAGTAGTGAAGAAGAGAAAATAAAAACAGGTTGGCGCAGAAGTGCCAACCTGTTTATGGAAGATACTATTATCTTATTCTGTTTGTTTGAATCAGGAAAAAGAAGTGATTACTTCTGCTTCTTGATTTTCTCTACATAAGCATCAATGACAGCTACTGCTGTGATGTTTACGATATCCTGTACACTACTTTCTGAGTCAGTGAAGTGGATAGGCTTATTCAATCCCATCTGGATAGGGCCGATAATCTCAGTTTCAGGATTCAAACCCTGGAGAAGTTTGTATGCACCATTGGCGCTACTCAAGTTAGGGAACACCAAAGTGTTGACGTCTTTGCCCTTGAGACGGGAGAATGGATACTTTTCATCGCGCAGATCCTTGTTGAGTGCATAGTTTACCTGCATTTCACCATCGATAGCGAGTTCAGGGAACTCCTTCTGCATCTCAGCAACGGCTTTCTTTACCTTAACAGGTGAGCCAATATTGTCTGTACCGAAGTTAGAGTAGCTTAACATGGCCATAACCGGCTCTTCGTTGAAGAACTTCACTGTACCTGCAGACAGCTTGGCAACATCAATCAGCACATCTTCGTCTGGGTGGCGGTTGATGAGCGTATCTGCGATATAATAAATACCCTTCTGGGTGTTAAGGATATGCATGGTACCGAAAGTCTTATATGGCTCACGAATTCCAATTACATCTTTTGCCACCTTAATAGTATTGCTGTACTTTGTGTAAAGACCAGTGATGAATGCGTCAGCATCACCCTGTTCTACCATTGACATACCGAAGTAGTTGCGCTCGTACATTTTATCATAAGCTTCCTCGAAGCTGTAGCCCTCGCGAGCACGCTTCTCTGCCAGATGCTTGGCAAACTTTGCACGGCGGCCCTGTTCGTTATCGGCACGCATATCTACAATCTCAATATCTGAAAGGTCAAGTTTCAAACGGCTAGCAACACGGTTCAGACGGTCTGGGTTACCCAACAGGATTGGCTGGCAGATACCCTCTTGCTTTGCCTGGACTGCAGCCTTCAGCATAGTTGGGTTGCCACCTTCTGCGAATACTACACGCTGTGGGTGAAGGCGCGCTGTATCGTGGAGTTTGCGGGTCAGTTTGGTCTCCTGACCAAGCAGCTGGCGCAAATCCTGCTTGTACTTCTCCCAGTCTGTGATAGGGGTGCGAGCCACACCACTTTCCATTGCAGCCTTAGCTACGGCGGCAGAAACTTCTGTAATCAAACGTGGATCTACAGGTTTCGGAATGAAGTATTTAGGACCGAATGTAAGGTCGTTAACGTGGTAAACATCGTTTACTACATCAGGAACCGGCTGCTTAGCCAAATCGGCAATTGCATGAACAGCAGCCATCTTCATTTCTTCGTTGATAGCACGGGCGTGAACATCGAGTGCACCACGGAAGATGTATGGGAAACCGATTACATTGTTAATCTGGTTAGGATAATCTGAACGGCCAGTTGACATCAATACGTCAGGGCGGCTGTCCATAGCGTCCTCGTAGCTGATCTCAGGTACTGGATTGGCAAGAGCGAAAACGATAGGGTTGTCTGCCATAGAGCGAATCATATCCTTGGAGAGCACGTTACCCTTGCTGAGGCCTACGAATACATCGGCGCCTTTCACAGCCTCTTCGAGTGTATGGACATCGCGGCGGTCTGTTGCAAAGAGCTTTTTCTGCTCTGTCAGATTTTCGCGGTCGCTGGTAATGACACCCTTAGAGTCGAGCATAACGATGTTCTTTACCTGTGCACCAAGTGCTACGTAGAGTTTTGTACAGCTGATAGCAGCTGCACCAGCACCATTTACGACAATCTTCACATCGGCAATGTTCTTGCCAGCTACCTCAAGAGCGTTCTTCAAACCTGCTGCAGAGATGATAGCAGTACCATGCTGGTCATCGTGCATTACAGGGATATCGAGAGTTCTTTTCAGGCGCTCCTCGATGTAGAAACATTGAGGTGCCTTGATGTCCTCCAAGTTGATTCCACCAAATGTAGGAGCGATTTTCTCTACGGTTTCACAGAACTTTTCTGGGTCTTTTTCATCGATTTCAATATCGAAGACATCCACACCGCCGTAAATCTTGAAAAGCAATCCCTTACCTTCCATCACTGGCTTTCCGCTCATGGCACCGATATCGCCAAGTCCGAGCACTGCTGTTCCATTACTGATAACAGCAACCAGGTTACCCTTGTCAGTATACTTGTATGCATCGTCTGGGTTCTGCTGGATCTCAAGACATGGGAATGCCACGCCAGGAGAATAAGCAAGGCTCAGATCCGTTTGTGTGTGATAAGGTTTTGTTGGCTTAACCTCAATCTTGCCAGGACGACCAGTCTCGTGATAACTTAAAGCCGCCTCTTTTGTAATTTTTACCATAACAATATATTGGTTTAGAGTTTATTTTTCTTTCATATTCGTGGATTTTTCGCACGAAATTTAAAAGTTTGTGCAAAGGTACAAAAAAACTTAGTAAAAAAGAATGGTTTTTTGATTTTTTTTGTATCTTTGCACAAAAATAGTCTTCAAACAAGTAAAATGACAGAAATCAATCAATATAGACAAGAACTGAAAGACAGAATTATCTCTTATGCGATGCCTGAATTCTATAAGCGTGGTGTAAAAGCTGTTAAGATGGATGAAATCTCACAGGGACTTCATGTATCTAAGAGAACTGTGTACGAGATTTTTGGTGACAAAGAAGAATTGTTGCTTGCTGGTATGATGCGTCAGCTAGAAGAAAATCGTTCGAAGTTAGAGAATTTCGCCAAGACCCAAGCGAAGAATGTGATAGATATTATCAGCTATGTCTATAAATTGCAGATGGAGCGCAATGGGATGGTGGGCGTTCTTTTTTATGAGGAGGTTCATAAGATGCCTCGTGTAGTGAAATTCTTCCAGGAAAATCATGTTCATGAACGGGAGGAGAGTGTACGTTTCTTTGAGGCTGGTGTAAAGGAGGGGCTTTTCCGTAAGGATGTAGACTTCAATGTTGTTATGGACGTAGGACATGTGATGATGGAGGAAATCATGCACCATCAGCTCTATCGTGTTCATTCGATGCAGGAGATATACGACAATTATATTTTGTGCCTGATTCGTGGATTCTGTACAGAGCGCGGCTTGGAGCAGCTTGACCGTGCTTTGAAAGAGTAGAGGCGTTGGCTTTAATATACAAAATGTACTTTTTGAGCGTATGTGTAATTACGCTTAAAAAAGAGAAAGAGGTTTCGGAGATGCTTTATATAGGCTCACGGAACCTCTTCTCCTTACTCCTTGTATAGCCAGTGGAGGAGCGGGTTTATAACTTTTGGATAGAAGCGGAACCAGCGAAACTTGGTAACAGGTTTGCCTCCGAAACCGAGAATGAATTCACGGTAGAGATTACTCTTAAGCGGAAGTCCTGCGTCCATAAAGTGGAGGTGTTGGGCATCCTGCTCCTGTGCATCAGAGAGTGCTTGCCAGATGGTCATTGTGTCCGGATGCAGATGGATGTAAGTCTTTCTCTTGAATGCAGAAAACCAAAGAAAGGCATTGCCTTGGTTGTAGATGCAGGTATAGCCGCCAATCACTTTGTCCTTATAGGTGATGATGACGTTTCTGGCATTGCTACTTGTACTCAGTTTCTGAAAGAATGTTTCGTCAGGAACAAAACGGCGAAGTTTCAGCCGATAATAATTTTTGAGCAACTGGTGATAACGATGGATGTCTTCGGGTGAAGTTGCCTCTCTACAACTTATTCCCTTTTTCTTCATTTTTTCAATCATAGCAATTTGTTTGTCTGAGAGTCGCTCTTGGGGAAGTTTGCTGTGTAGGGAGTTATGTATCTCTTGCCAGGCAATAGGTACATAGCCCAATTTTCTGAATTCCCGGTAACCCAGCATCTTTTTGCTCATTCGGGAGAACTCGATGTAAAAGCAGAGTCGTTTGTGTAAGTGAATAGTTATGCTGCGGAGTAACAATGGGAAAATAGCATTCTGTTCAGCATCGGGTGCATAAAGTCCCTCTCCGTACGCGTGTGCGTGCGTATATAAATAAGGTGGGAATAATGATTTGCGGTGATAGAGGATGACGAGCATTTGTCCTACTACCTTGTTCTCCTGTGTGGCGACAGCCATAAAAGGGGTTATGCCGGGTGTTTTTTCAAGAATCTGAAAAAGCTCCAAGCTATGAAAAAAGTCGCCTTCCAATAAATGCGGCATTTCTTCCAGTTTACCATATATTTCTACATCATATTTTCTCACGAAGGCAAAAATAATAAATTTATCATAAAAAAGCAAGAAAAAGGGCTTCTCTATCGTTATTTTTTAGTATTTTTGCATAAAAAGTAAAACTTTAAACAAAATTACGTATGAAAATAGTGTTTATTGGGGCGGGTAATCTTGCTACCAATCTTGCGCTCGAAATATCGCAATCAGAACATCAGATTGTGCAAGTCTTCAGTAGAACTAGGGAGTCGGCCTCTCTATTGGCTGAGAAGGTGAATTGTGAGCCTGTCAATGAGATGAGTAAGGTGGTCTGTGATGCAGATTTGTACATAGTTTCAGTGAAGGATGATGCGCTTGAAATGCTTATTCCTGAACTATGCAAAGGAAGAGAAGATAAGATGTTTGTTCATACAGCTGGTTCCATGCCGATGGATGTTTTCAAAGATTATGCCCGTCATTATGGCGTATTTTATCCGATGCAGACATTTACGAAAGATAAAAAGGTTGCATTCGAAAATATTCCTATTTTCATTGAGGGGTGTGGTGCTTTCGAAACTTCTTTCCTGAAGAGGTTGGCAGAACAGATTTCTCGTAGTGTCTATGAATTGGATTCTGATAATCGTAAGTATCTGCACCTGTCAGCTGTTTTTGCTTGTAATTTTGCGAATCATTGCGTAGCTATAGGCCAGCAGATTCTCGAAAATCATCATATTCCTGGCAGTGTTCTCCGTCCTCTGGTTATGGAAACTATGGACAAGGCTTCTTCGCATTCGGCAGCTGAAGTGCAGACGGGACCGGCAGTTCGTGATGATAGAAATGTGATGGAAAAACAAATGCAACTTCTTGAAAAACAGCCAGAACTACAGCAGATTTATGAAATGATGAGCAAAAGCATATTCAAGTTCAAGAGATAACACTGTTATCGGTTTAAGTTTGCAGTTAGGATTTTTCAGTACTAAAAACAGAAACAATTATGATTAATTACGATTTAAATAAAATAAAAGCAATCATCTTTGATGTTGATGGAGTACTTTCAAGACAGACCATCACGCTTTCCAGTGCCGGCGAACCTTTGCGTACTGTTAATATCAAAGATGGCTATGCCATTCAGCTGGCTCAGAAGAAAGGTGTTCGTATCGTAATTCTGACAGGCGGTAATTCTCATGCCATACAGGTACGCTATGAAAATCTTGGTGTAGAGGATATCTTCATGGGGTGTTCTGTAAAGATAAAGACTTATGAGGAGTTCAAGCAGAAATATTCAATTACAGATGAGGAAATAATATATGTAGGTGATGATATTCCTGATTATGAGATAATGCGTCGTTGCGGATGTCCATGTTGCCCAGCAGATGCATGCTCCGATATTAAAGAAATTTCTACTTATATCTCGGCTTGTAACGGAGGTGATGGCGTGGGACGTGACGTCGTAGAACAGGTACTGAGAGCCAAGGGTTTATGGCTTTCAGATGCTAAGGCGTTTGGCTGGTAGAATTTAGTTAATAGTTGAAAGTTGATAGTTTGTAGTAGAAAGTTTGCAACTGAATTTTAATCATAAAGTTCAAAGAAATAAGGTTTAAAATAGATGAATTATAAGATCATTTTGGCGAGTAATTCGCCTCGTCGCAAGGAACTTCTGGCAGGTTTGGATATTCCTTTTGAGGTGAAGGTGATTAGTGGTATTGATGAAAGTTATCCTGCTGACCTCGATGCTTATCAGGTGGCAGAATTCATTTGCAAGAAAAAGGCTGAGGCTTATCGTCCGCTTTTGAACGGAAATAATAGTGTTGAAGAGTTGGACGAGTCAGAAACTTTGATTCTTACAGCAGATACGGTTGTGATTGCGCCGACAGCTGGCGAACAGAATGACCAGGAAGGAAAGGGAGTCATTCTCGGGAAGCCTCGTGATGCTGAAGATGCCAGACGAATGCTGAAGATGTTGAGCGGAAAGACGCATCATGTAGTTACAGGTGTTTGTCTTACTACCCAGCATAAGCAGCGTTCCTTTTCTGTAACAACAGAAGTGACGTTCAAACCGCTTTCTGATGATGAAATCAGTTATTATATAAATCATTATCAGCCGTTTGACAAAGCCGGCGCCTATGGTATTCAGGAATGGATTGGTTACATAGGTTGTACGGGGTTGAAGGGGAGTTATTTTAATGTGATGGGGCTTCCGGTTCAGCGTATCTATGAGGAATTGAGGCAAATTTAGATTTTTTAAAATTAAATATTGTTCTATGTCGTAGATAATGAGTATCTTTGTGCGTTTTATGTAACTAACAAGGATTATGAGTGAAGAAATTTTAGCAAAAGCTCATGAGGTTTTGGACAATTATATGGAGAGCAATCATCACCGGCGCACTCCGGAGCGTTCCACTATCCTCGACACCATTTATTCTATGGGAGAGCATTTCTCGATAGAAGATTTGGGCAGAGAGCTACTGAAAAAGAATTTTCGCGTTAGCAGGGCTACGCTTTATAACACATTGCATCTGTTCCTGGAACTAAGGCTTGTGGTAAAGCACAGTCTGGCAGACGGCACCAAGTATGAGGCCAGTTATAGCGAGGACAATCATGTGCATCAGGTTTGCACGATTTGTGGCAAGGTAACCGAAATTGTAGCACCGCAGGTTACGGCAGCTGTGAAGGATATCAGGATGCAGCGCTTTCGTAAAGATGCTTATGCTCTTTACATCTATGGCGTATGCAGCGGCTGTCAAAGCAAGATGACTCGCAAACGCAAAAAAGAATAAGTATCAAGATAAAAAGATAAAAAATGAACACAGGTAAAGTAGATGTCCTGCTGGGTTTGCAGTGGGGCGATGAAGGTAAAGGTAAGGTGGTTGACGTGTTGACCCCTAAGTATGATGTCATTGCTCGTTTCCAGGGTGGTCCTAATGCTGGACATACATTGGAGTTTGAGGGCGAGAAGTATGTGCTTCGCTCTATCCCTTCTGGTATTTTCCAGGGTGGTAAGGTGAACATCATCGGCAATGGTGTGGTTTTGGCTCCAGACCTCTTTATGGGTGAGGCTAAGGATCTTGAGAAGAGCGGTCATGATTTGAAGAGCCGTCTTTACATCTCTAAGAAGGCACATCTCATCATGCCTACTCACCGTGTACTCGATGCTGCTATCGAGGCTTCTAAGGGAAAGAACAAGGTAGGTACTACTGGTAAGGGTATCGGTCCTACTTATACTGACAAGGTTAGCCGTACCGGTCTTCGCGTAGGCGATATCCTTGACAATTTCGAGGAGAAGTATGCTGCTCACAAGGCTGCTCATCTCAAAACCATCGCAAGTCTCGGTTATACCGACTTCGATATTACAGAGGTTGAGAAGACCTGGATGGAGGGCATCGAATACTTGAAGCAGTTCAAACTTATTGATAGCGAGGTAGAAATCAATAAGGTGCTCCGTTCTGGCAAGGATATCCTCTGCGAGGGCGCGCAGGGTACTATGCTCGATGTTGATTTCGGTTCTTATCCATTCGTTACTTCTTCTAATACTATCTGTGCAGGTGCCTGCATAGGTCTGGGTATCGGTCCTAACCGCATCGGCAATGTTTATGGTATCATGAAGGCTTACTGTACACGTGTTGGTGCAGGTCCATTCCCTACAGAGCTTTTCGATGAGACTGGTGACAAGATCCGTGACCTCGGTCATGAGTATGGTGCTGTTACCGGTCGTGAGCGTCGTTGTGGCTGGTGCGATCTTGTACAGCTCAAGTATTCTGTCATGGTGAATGGTGTTACCGAGCTTATCATGATGAAGAGCGACGTGCTCGATGGCTTCGATACCATCAAGGCATGCGTGGCATATAAGTTGAAGGATGGTTCTGTTACAACAGATTTCCCATACGAAATCGATGATGTAGAACCTGTTTACAAGGAGTTCAAGGGCTGGAAGACAGATATGACTAAGTTCACATCTGAAGATCAGTTCCCACAGGAGTTCAAGGATTATATTGCTTTCGTAGAAGAGTTCCTTGAGACTAAGATCGGTATCATTTCTATCGGTCCAGACCGTGCTCAGACTATTGTACGCAAGTAATTTATATAGTGTTTAATGTTTAGTGTTTAATGTTTACTTTGAGGGGTTTACATGGCGCTAGACATTAAACATTTAACATTCATATTAAACATTAATAAATGGCTCAGAAACCAAGTATACCAAAGGGCACGAGAGATTTTGGTCCTGTTGAGATGGCGAAACGCAACTATATCTTCAACACCATCAAGGAAGTGTATGCTCTTTATGGATTCCAGCAGATTGAAACCCCTGCCATGGAAACCCTTCAGACTTTGATGGGCAAGTATGGTGAAGAGGGTGATAAACTGCTTTTTAAGATATTGAATTCAGGCGACTATATGAATAAGGTGAGCGATGAGGATATTCATTCTCTTGGATCACTCAAATTAGCAGCGAAACTTTGTGAGAAGGGTCTTCGTTATGACCTGACAGTTCCTTTCGCACGTTACGTAGTGCAGCACCGCGAGGAGTTGCAGATGCCTTTCAAACGTTATCAGATTCAGCCAGTATGGCGTGCAGACCGCCCTCAGAAGGGACGTTACCGTGAGTTCTATCAGTGTGATGCCGATGTGGTTGGCTCTGATTCTCTCCTGAATGAGGTCGAGTTGATGCAGATTGTTGATACCGTGTTCACTAAGTTTGGTGTTCGTGTATGCATCAAGATTAATAACCGCAAGATTCTTACCGGTATTGCAGAGGTTATCGGCGAGGCTGAGAAGATTGTAGATATCACAGTGGCCATCGATAAGCTTGATAAAATCGGACTTGACAATGTAAACGAAGAGTTGCGTAATGACGGCATTTCTGAAGATGCCATTGAGAAGTTGCAGCCAATCATCTCATTGTCAGGAACTAATGATGAGAAACTTGAAGTGATAGCGAAGGTTCTCGAAGGTTCAGAAGTTGGTTTGAAGGGTGTAGAGGAAACCAAGTTTATCCTCGATACCTTGAAGACTCTTGGCTTGAATAACGAGATAGAACTGGATCTCACCCTGGCTCGTGGCTTGAACTATTATACGGGTGCGATCTTCGAGGTGAAGGCGCTTGATACTCCAATGGGAAGTATTACAGGTGGTGGTCGTTACGACAACCTCACCGGCATTTTCGGTTTGCCAGGTTTGAGCGGTGTTGGTATCAGTTTTGGTGCTGACCGTATTTATGATGTGTTAGGTGCGCTCGACCTTTATCCGAAGGAGGCTGTAAATGCTACTCAGGTACTGTTTATCAACTTCGGTGAAAAGGAGACAGCTTACTGCCTGCCTATAGTAAGTGCAGCTCGTGCAGCCGGTATCCGTACCGAAATCTTCCCTGATAAGGCGAAGATGAAGAAGCAGATGAGCTATGCCAATGCCAAGAATATTCCGTTTGTGGTGCTTGCAGGTGAGAATGAGATGGCTCAGGGCAAGGTTACGCTTAAGAATATGGAAACTGGCGAACAAACCTTGGTTACTGCCGAGGAATTGATAGCCAAAGTAAATAAATAATACTCTCTTTCTCGTCCTCTCGTGCTCGTATATGTGAATATGCAGTGCGGCAGGGCGAGAGCTTTTTATGTGTTAGCGTGTATGCCTAACTATAATTTTAGTAACTTCTAAAAACTACAGACAAATGAAAAAAATAAAAGCTATTTTGTGTGTATTCATACTGGCGTTGCTGATGATATCCAGCACAAAGACAACAACGATTTTTGTAATAGGTGATTCTACTGCTGCCGAGAAAGGCGGTTTTAGAAATAATCCAGAGCGAGGATGGGGGATGGTATTGCAAGGCTTTTTTGATGACAAGGTGATTGTTGACAATCATGCTGTTAATGGTCGTTCTTCTTTGAGCTTTATCAATGAAGGAAGATGGAAAAAGGTTTTGGATAGAATAAAGCCAGGTGATTATGTGTTTATCCAGTTTGGGCATAACGATGAGAAGTCAATGCCTGACCGTCATACTGATCCGGGATCTACTTTTGATGCAAACCTTGCCAGATATGTAAATGAGACCCGTGCCAAGGGTGGTATTCCTGTACTGTTCAATGCGGTGGTTCGTCGCTGCTATTATTCTGCAGAATTGAAGAATGATGATGACGAGAAGCTTCGCAATAAAGTATATGATGGAAAGGAGCAGATTAATAGCGATACGCTTATCGACACCCACGGAGCTTATGTAATAGCTCCCCGCAATGTAGCAAAGCAGCTGAATGTTCCGTTTGTTGATGCTACCAAGATTACCCACGATATAGAAACGGGCATGGGTATTGAAGGCAGCCGCAAATTACATATGTGGTTTATGCCTGGCGAGAATCCGCAGGTTCCTAAGGGTAAGAAAGATAATACCCATTATAATGTATATGGTGCACGTGTGGTTGCCGGTGCGCTTGCTGATGCTGTAGCTGAGCAGGTGCCAGCGCTGAAGTCTCATGTCTGCCATTATGATTATGTAGTCTCTGCAGAAGGTCGAGGCAATTTCATGGATTTGCAGAAGGCTGTAGATGCGGTTCCTGTAGGCAAGAAGGCTGTTATCCGTATTTTGGGTGGTGAATGGAAGAAGCCAATCATCGCAAAAGGCAAGAAGATTAAGTTTGTAAAGTCATTTGGTGCTAAAATCAAATAGTAACAGGCTTTTTTAAAACTCCCGATATCTTTGAAATTACATGGCGATGTAGAAGTCTGTGCGTCGTGACATAGAACAAAATGCATCGCCATGTAGTAAACCAATACATAAAAGGAGTACTTTCACAAGCACTCCTTCTCATATTATACAAAAACATTATGAATTATTTCTATTAGCGAACAAGATTTTAATTTCTATCTTTTTCTCAATTATCTAAAAGTTTCAAACGTTCACCAGAATTGCTTTTGGCAAGGGGCAATTCCTACTCGTAGGATAACCTCAGTTCTGATGTTTATCATTTACGGTTGCAAAGGTACGAAGATTTTTATAATTGTGCAATACCTAAAAATGGGGGTTTTGATGAATACCTAGAAATGAGGAATGAAAATGGGGGAGAGTAGATATGAAAAAAAGGAAGTCCTTATTGAAGAACTTCCTTTTTTATGAGGTGTCTAGCGGAGTCGAACCGCTCTACACGGTTTTGCAGACCGTTACCTAACCGCTCGGTTAAGACACCTTGTGTAGAATAATCATTTCTGATTTGCGAGTGCAAAGGTACTACTTTTTATTGGTTCTACCAAATTTTTATGCAACTTTTTTAATTAAAATAATCACTTTCTTTGTATCTTGCTCATAATGAGCGGGTTCTGAAATGCTTTATTTTTTGTCTGGTTTCCTCGTAGCATGACAGTAAAAGTAGTTTTAGCAGCTCTTTTATGAGAGCTACTCTTGTTCTTTCCGTTGAGTAGCCTCTTTCTTTTTGTTCTTTTGGCATTTCTTAACGAATGGGCAACCTGAACATTGATAGTTTTTACACTCTCGTGCTTGTTTGATGGAGCGGTAGATACAAATGGCGGCATACGTGACGCATGCCGCCAATATGATTGCTATGATGATATACTGTATCATAAGCATAGGTAAATTAACATAATACTAACCTACTGCGTTATAACCATTGGTTGAGTTTTTGCGCATGATGTCGCGGATGTTCATCTCCTTGAAACCCTCTGCGCGTTTCTGCTCTTCAAGCTCTTTCTCTTCCTCGATGTCCTTTTCTGAACGGGTGAAAGTGAAAGCCTTGTACTTAAATTCTGCAATCGCCCAACCTACGAGGCCCACAGCGATCAATGCAACAAATCCAATTAATGCGTTCATTTCTCTTTATATTATAATAATGTATAAACTGAATTAATAATCATCGTCGGCTACGTCTTCTGCATCATCAAGACCGAGGTTCTCCGGGTCTTCGAAGGTAGTACGGTAGCTTTCCTCAGTAAGCTTGTCGTCATCGAATGCATCGTCATCCTCATCTGGATCGTTGTAGTGATCCTCGATTTCTGGTGCATCCTCGTCTTCATCCTCGTCTGGGTCGAGCAGGTCGTCGTTGCGTTTCAAATCATTCTCATCATCGAATCTCATGCGAACCTTTTCTACCTTTGGCTTCTCCTTGGCAAAGATAGCTTCTACCCAAGAACCTTTTGGTACCACGAGCACTTCGTAGTCATCGGCGAGCTTTTTCTCGTACAGACCTCCTGGCTTTTTCAGGCGGTCAGCAGGAAGAGTAGTTGTGCTGATGTCGAAATTACTTTCGATGATGTCCTGGATGCTCTGAGGCAGACTCTCCCAGCCACCACCAAAGTTGCGCTCCAAGAGTTCGATGAGCTTATTGGCGGTGATGTGACTTACATTTTCGTAAGTAAGATCAGTAACACGCATGATAGGGCGCTTTTTGATGGCATACTTTTCTTTCTTGTCGTTGATATGGAAAGTGCCAATCTTAAAGCCGCGTGCCATCAGTTTGTCAATCACTTCAGGACGGTCTACCGTCACTGGTTCCATTTCGAATGCGCTGCGGATCACTGCGATATACTTGTTCTGGTAATCCTTGAGGTCAGCATCCTTTTCTGCTGCTTCCCAAAGACGGAACACATCGTTCTCCTGCAATTCCCAAATGCTACTTTTAGTAACATTCTTCAGTGTTAATATTTTATCTTTATTCATCTTCAATTGTGTTTGTGTGTGCAAAAGTAAGTACTTCTTTTTATATATCCAAATTTTCTTGCTGTTTTTTTGTGTTTTTGGTCACTTTTTTATTTGGAATTCGATTTTTTTCATTACCTTTGCACGTACTATGAGTGAACCGTTAGCTGAAAGAATGAGACCTCACACGCTTGCTGACTATGTAGGACAGCAGCATTTGGTAGGTGAGGGGGCCGTGCTGCGCAAGATGATTGACGCAGGGCGCATATCCTCTTTTATCCTCTGGGGACCCCCTGGAGTGGGCAAGACTACCCTTGCTCAAATCGTGGCACAAACCATCAAGGTGCCGTTCTTCACCCTCTCTGCGGTGACCAGTGGCGTAAAGGATGTTCGCGAGGTGATAGAAAGAGCAAAGAGTGGTAGATTCTTTAATTCGGCTTCTCCTATATTGTTTATTGATGAAATTCACCGTTTCTCCAAGAGTCAGCAGGATTCGCTTTTGGGTGCGGTAGAGAAGGGTATTGTTACGCTGATAGGTGCTACCACCGAGAATCCTTCGTTCGAGGTGATTCGGCCGCTGTTGTCCAGATGTCAGCTCTATGTTCTCAAACCGCTCGAAAAGGCTGATCTTGAAGGGCTTCTGCATCGTGCCATTACGCAGGATGTAGAACTCAGAGAAAAGAATATTAAGTTGGAAGAGACGGGCGCGCTGCTGCGATATAGTGGTGGAGATGCCCGCAAACTGCTCAATATCCTGGAACTGGTGGTAGAATCTGCCGGATCTTCAGAGATTGTGATTACCGACAAGATGGTAGAAGAGCAGTTGCAGCAGAATCCGCTGGCTTACGATAAACAGGGTGAGATGCATTATGATATTATCTCAGCCTTTATCAAGAGTATTCGCGGAAGCGATCCCGATGCTGCGCTTTATTGGATGGCGAGGATGATAGAAGGAGGAGAAGACCCGCAGTTTATAGCCCGTAGGGTTGTGATTAGTGCCTCTGAGGATGTGGGACTTGCCAATCCGAATGCACTCCTGCTTGCCAATGCTGCCTTCGATACGGTGATGAAGATAGGGTGGCCCGAAGCGCGTATCGCCCTTGCTGAGGCTGTGGTGTATCTGGCCACGAGTCCGAAGAGCAACAGTGCTTATCTGGGCATTAATGATGCGCTGGCTACTGTACGGCAAACGGGTAATCTGCCTGTTCCGCTGCACATCCGCAATGCTCCTACCAAACTGATGAAAGATTTGGGCTATCATGACGGATATAAGTATCCCCACGATTATCCTGGACATTTCACAGAGCAGCAGTATCTGCCAGACGAACTGAAGGATGCCCGCTTCTGGCATGCGCAGCATTCGCCTTCCGAGGAGCGCCTCTACAACTGGATGGTTACCTGTTGGGGAGAAAGATTCAAGAATTAGTGATTAGAAAGAATAATTAGAAATTGATATTTAGAGCAACTAACTGATACGAGAAAATGATGATACATGGCGATCCTGAATTCGTGCTCACGCTTCATAGCGTGATAGAATTCATCGGTACATTTGCTTTTGCCCTTTCGGGCATTCGCCTGGCAGCAAGTAAGCACTATGATTGGCTGGGCGGTTTTGTTTGTGGTGTGGCTGTAGCCATAGGTGGTGGAACCATACGAGATGTGATGCTTGGTGTGCGCCCGTTTTGGATGTTGAGCCCTATCTACCTGATTTGTACACTGTTTGCGCAGTTGGTAGTGATTGCTTGCCACCGCTATCTTAAGCGTCTTGACAATACCTGGTTTCTGTTTGATACCTTGGGCTTGGCGCTTTTCAATATTGCGGGCATCCAGAAGTCGCTCGAATGTGGTTTCTCCTTTTGGGTAGCCATCATCATGGGCTGTATCACGGGTGCTGCAGGCGGTGTTATCCGCGATGTGCTTCTTAATGAAGAGCCGGTCATCTTCCGAAAGGAGATTTATGCGATGGCTTGTGTCGCCGGTGGTTTGGCTTATTGGGGATTGAGCTATCTGGGTGTGAGCCTCTATATTACGGTGATTGTAGCTTTCTGTGTGGTCTGTGCCATCCGATTGCTGGCTGTAAGATACCATATTTCACTCCCGAAGCTGAGGGATGAAGAACAAACTGTAGAATGAAAAGGAAAAAATGAAATTGATAAATAACAGATAACAGATGAAAAGACTGAAAGCGATTTTGATGCTCGTTGTTGCAATGATGCTGATGTCGTCGGCAACAATGAAGGCTCAGAACAAACGAGAGTTTCGTGGAGCCTGGATACAGTGCGTTAACGGACAGTATCTTGGCAAGAGTACGCAGCAGATCCAGGCGATGCTTACCAGACAGCTTGATGAACTGCAGAAGGATGGCGTGAATGCGATAATCTTTCAGGTTCGAGCCGAGTGTGATGCTCTGTATAAGAGTGATTTAGAGCCTTGGAGCAAGTTTCTTACGGGAGTGCAGGGAAAGGCTCCTTCTCCTTATTGGGATCCGTTGCAGTGGATGATAGAGCAGTGTCATAATCGTGGCATGGAGCTTCATGCCTGGATTAATCCTTATCGTGCCAAGCATAGCGTAACTTCCTATGAGCAGGTTTCGCCGAAGAATATCGTGAAGAGGCGTCCTGATCTCTGTTTTCAGTATGGCAAGCTGACGCTGTTGAACCCTGGGTTGCAGGCAGCAGCCGACTATATTTGCGAGGTGGCTGTGGACATTGTAAGCCGATATGATGTTGATGGATTCCATATTGATGATTATTTCTATCCATATCCAGAGACCGGACGACAGATTCCTGATCAGCAGCTCTTCCGCCAGCAGTCGCGCGGCATGCGAAACATAGGTGATTGGCGCCGTGATAACGTGAGCCGGTTTGTAAAGCAGCTCTGCGAATCCATTCATGCCGTTAAGCCTTGGGTTAAGTTTGGTGTTTCTCCATTCGGAATCTACCGCAACAAGCGTACCGATCCTAATGGTTCAGAAACTTTCGGCCTCCAGAATTATGATGATCTTTATGCAGATGTATTGCTTTGGGTGAATAATGGTTGGATAGACTATTGTGTGCCTCAGATTTATTGGGAGATTGGCAATCGTGCTGCCGATTACAAGGCGCTCATAACCTGGTGGAATAAGCATGCTGGCAACCGCCCATTATATATAGGTGAAGATATAGAGCGTACAGCCAAGTTTGCTGATCCAGTCAATCCGCGCAGTCATCAGTTGCCTGCCAAGCACCGTTTGCATCAGCAGATGAATAATGTGAAGGGCACTGTGCTCTGGTATGCGCAGACTGCTGCCGATAATGTAGGTAATATCGGACATACACTCCGCAACAATTATTGGAAGTATCCAGCATTGCCACCCTCTATGCCTTTCCTTGATAATAAGGCGCCAAAGGGGGTAAAGGGTGTCAAGCTGATGTGGACCGAGAAAGGTCCGCTGCTGGTATGGAAGGCTCCTAAGGCTAGCAAGAAAAAGTGGGGCGATCAAGTGAACCGTTTTGCTATCTACCGTTTTGAGAAAGGTGCTAAGGTAAATCTCAATGATGTTTCTGCACTCCAGGCAGTAACTTATGATAATTTCTATCGCATCCCTTATGTGAGTGGCAAGAAATATGTGTATGTAGTAACTGCTCTTGACCGCGTAGGAAACGAAAGTAAAGGTAAGAAAAAGAAAATTTCTTTTTAGATTGGTTAGATGATATAAACGGAAAGACCGTTAAAAACAGAAAAACCGTTGTACTCGATAGGAGAGAGTGCAGCGGTTTTTTATTTTGTTGGGATGGGGGAGCGGGTAGTCCTTTCATCCTGTATTTTTTTATTCTTTCAGCAGGTCGTTCAGGAAGTTATCCAGATCGTTGTCCAGATTCTTCATCAAGTCACCACCTACAATGATCGTATCATCGTCAGCAAGATAGAGCTCGCCAATATGCTCTTTATCCTCATCTTCGAGCACAAAGCTGTATGGCTTGAGAATGCCGAGATGATCTATGATATCAGCCTGTTTGCGCAATACATCGCGAAGCAGCTTTGCTACCTCGTCGTAGAAGTCTTCATCCTTGTTTTCTATCCATTGCTCAACAACGCAGCGGGTAATCTCGTTGTCATCGTCGTCAAAGGCCAGGAGTTCGCCACTGTCTTGCGAAACCCTTACGTGGATGTCAGTCATTTGAGAAGTCTCGTCGTCAGATTCTGGCGCAGGGAACTTTTGAGCCACTTTTCTGATAAAGCGCTCTACTTGCATGATTGTTTGCTCTAATGTTTCCATATCAATTCTTTAATAATCAATGCAAAGGTACATAAAAAATTGATATCACCAAAAGAAGTTGCTAAAAAAAAGCATTTTTGCTTTTAATTTGTTCTCAAACTGCCTGATTCCAGGGTATAGATAACGTTTACGCTTCTTTTTTTATATTTTCTTTTCGATTTTGTTTGCCATTTCTAAATAATGTAGTATCTTTGCACTTGAATTGCAAAAAAAAATGCAATCTCAACATTACAAATGAATAACAAAATAAAACATTCTGGCATCGTAGAGAGCGTAGAAGATGGTTGTGTGTGCATTCGCATCGTACAGTCGTCAGCCTGCAGCGCTTGCAAGGTGGCTGCTCATTGTACTGCATCTGAATCGAAAGAGAAGATGATTGAGGTTTCTACTTCAGAGGCGTCTCTCTACCACAAAGGCGATAGCGTGGTGGTGACTGCTGATTCGGCTGTAGGCTTCAGAGCCAGTTTCTATGGCTATCTCTTGCCGCTGATACTGATGGTGATCGCTTTGGTCGGTGTACTGAAAGCTACTCACTCAGAGGGAGCCGCAGCGCTCTCGGCATTGGGCATTCTCATTCCATACTATGTGGTGCTCTACTTATTCAGAAACAAACTTAAAAACAAGCTGAGCTTCTCTATAGAAACATAGGGTGCGTGATGTGCTCCTGTGGTTTCTGCGATGAGCCTTTATTTTAAAACAAAGAAAATAACAAAACAAAACACAAAAAATTATGAATTTTATTTTGATTGCTGTCTTGGTTCTCGGAGCAATCGCGCTGATTGCAGCGCTGGTTCTCTTCGGAGTATCTAAGAAGTTTGCCGTCGAAGAAGACCCTCGCTTGGGCCAGGTAGGAGAGATTCTGCCAGGTGCCAACTGTGGTGGTTGCGGTTTTGCCGGATGTTCTGGTATGGCCGCAGCTCTGGTGAAGGGTGCTGATGCCGGTTCTATCGATGGACTGATGTGTCCGGTAGGTGGTGCCGACGTGATGGGCAAGGTAGCCGACCTTTTAGGTATGGCAGTAGCCAATATCGAGCCAAAGGTGGCTGTGGTTCGTTGTAATGGTACTTGCGAGAATCGTCCTCGCATTGCCGAGTATGATGGTTTGCACACTTGTGCAGCTATGAATTCATGTGGCGCTGGCGAAACAGGCTGCGGGTTCGGCTGTCTGGGTTGTGGCGATTGCGTGGCTGCCTGCCAGTTTGGCGCAATCTCTATCAATCCTGAAACTGGCATTCCTGAGGTTGATGAAGAGAAGTGTACGGGTTGTGGTGCTTGCGCCAACGCTTGTCCACGTCATATCATCGAGCTCCGCAAGAAGGGTCCTAAGGGCCGTAGAGTTTACGTTCAGTGCGTAAACCACGACAAGGGTGCTGTTGCCAAGAAGGCTTGTAGCGTTGCTTGCATCGGATGCGGTAAATGTCAGAAGGTCTGCAAGTTTGATGCTATCACCATCGAAAACAATGTGGCTTATGTTGACTTCAATAAGTGCCGCATGTGTACCAAGTGTGTTGATGAATGCCCAACAGGTGCTCTCGTAAAAGTAAATTTCCCAGTTAAGAAAAAGGAGGAATAATCATGAATTTGAGAACTTTTAGAATTGGTGGAGTTCACCCAGAAGAGAATAAGATTACTGCCGAGATGGCTACTCAGGTAGCTCCTCTCCCTAAGCAGGCTATTTTCCCACTTGGTCAGCACATCGGTGCTCCTGCCAAGCCTGTAGTTGCCAAGGGCGACAAGGTGAAGGTGGGTACACTCATTGCTGAGGCTGGTGGCTTTGTGAGTGCTCCTATTTACAGTTCCGTATCAGGAACTGTGTTCAAGGTAGATACATCTATTGATGCTACCGGTTATCGCAAGCCTTGTATTATTATTAATGTAGAAGGCGATGAGTGGGAGGAGAGTATCGACCGCTCTGATAAACTCGAGATGCTTGAGGCTCATACTGAGCTTACTCCAGAGGAAATCGTAAACCGCATCAAGGTAGCAGGTGTCACTGGTATGGGTGGTGCCGGTTTTCCTACCTTCATCAAGCTTTGTCCTCCTCCAGGAGCCAAGGCTGAGTGCGTCATCATCAACGGTGTAGAGTGTGAGCCTTATATCACAGCCGACTATCGTCTGATGATGGAGCATGCCGATGAGATTCTCGTTGGCTTGAACCTCCTGATGAAGGCGGCTAAGGTAGAGAAGGGCTACATCGGTATCGAGGATAACAAACCTGCTGCCATCAAACTCTTCGAGGAAAAGACAGCTAATGACGCTCGTATCGAGATTGTACCTCTGGCTAAGAAGTACCCTCAGGGAGGTGAGAAGCAGCTGGTGGATGCCGTTATCCGCCGTCAGGTTCCTGCTCCTCCAGCTATCCCTGTCAACGTTGGAGCAATTGTTCTGAATGTAGGTACTGCCTTCGCTGTTTATCAGGCAGTTATGAAGAATAAACCTCTCTTCGAGCGCTATACTTCCGTAACCGGCAAGCAGGTGAAGAACCCGGGCAACTTCCTCGTGCGTATAGGAACTCCATTCTCTCAGATGATAGAGAATTGCGGCGGTTTGCCTGAGGGTGACAACAAGGTATTGGCTGGTGGTCCGATGATGGGTAAGGCTGTAATCAGCCTCGATGTACCGGTAACCAAGGGTACCAACTCAATCACCGTATTGACCGATGCTGATGCTCATCGCAAGAAGGCTCAGCCCTGTATCCGCTGTGCCAAGTGTGTGGATGCCTGCCCAATGGGCCTGGAGCCATACTTGCTAGCTACCTTGAGCGTAGTGAAGGATTATGAGCGCCTGGAGGCAGAGGAGGTAACATCCTGCATCGCCTGCGGTTCATGCCAGTTCACCTGTCCTTCACATCGTCCTATCCTCGATAATATTATCAATGGTAAGGGTGCGGTAATGGGCATTATCAGAGCTCGCAACGCTAAGAAGTAAGCGTTCACGTCAAGAATGAATTTCATTTAAGAAAGAATTTAAAAGATAAAATGGGAAAATTAATCGTTTCATTATCGCCACACGCTCATGGAAATGAGAGCGTAGAGAAGAACATGTACGGAGTGATTATCGCTCTCGTGCCTGCCATCCTCGCATCTTTCTATTTCTTCGGCTTGGGTTCAGCAGTTGTTCTGCTCACCTCTGTGGCAGCCTGCGTCTTCTTTGAGTGGGCAATTACAAAATATCTCCTGAAGGAGGAGACCAGCTTGCTCGATGGTTCTGCCATCATCACCGGTCTCTTGCTCGGCATGAACTTGCCAAGTAACCTTCCTCTCTGGATCATCATCATCGGTGCCCTGTTTGCCATCGGTGTAGGTAAGATGAGCTTCGGCGGTTTGGGTAACAATCCTTTCAATCCCGCTTTGGTAGGCCGTTGCTTCCTGCTCGTCAGCTTCCCTGCCCAGATGACTTCATGGCCAGTGGCTGGACAGATGCTCAGCTATACCGATGCTACAACGGGTGCTACTCCGCTGGCTATCATGAAGACCGCCATCAAGACGGGCGATGCTTCTGTTCTCAACCAGTTGCCTGATGCGCTGAGCCTGCTCTTCGGTGTCACTGGCGATACTTTCGGTGCCGGTACTACCGGTGAGGTTTGTGCCGTTGCGCTCTTGCTCGGTTTGGCTTACATGCTCTGGAAGAAGGTCATTACCTGGCATATTCCAGTCAGCATCATCGCTACCGTATTCGTTTTCTGCGGTTTGATGCATTTGGCTAATCCTGTTTATGCCAATCCTCTGGCTGTCATCTTCAGTGGTGGTCTGATGCTCGGTGCCATCTTCATGGCTACTGATTATGTAACCTCTCCGATGACCCACAAGGGCATGCTTATCTACGGTGTATGCATCGGTCTGCTGACCGTCATCATCCGTAACTGGGGTAGCTATCCGGAAGGTATGTCGTTCGCCATTCTTATCATGAATGCGTTCACACCTCTTATTAACACATACGTTAAACCAAAGCGCTTCGGTGAGAAGCCTGCTAAAAAATAAGGAGGACAGAGACATGCAGAAATTAGAATCATCATTAAAGAACATGGTTTTGGTGCTCGTAGGCGTAGCGCTCATCGTAGGTGCTGTTCTTGCATATATCAATCATCTTACATCTGGTCCTATCGCCGAGAAGGCTGCACAGAGTCTGGCTGCCGGCATTAAGAACGTGATGGGTACTGAAGAACTTCAGGTGGCTGAGCCTGAAGAGGTAAAGCAGGAGTTTGGCGGTAAGGAATTCTCTTTCACCATCCACAAGTGCTCAGACAAGAGCGGCAAGCAGCTGGGGGCTGCCGTAGAGAGTACTACCGGTGGTTTCGGTGGCGATCTGAAGGTGCTCGTAGGTTTCGATACCGAGGGCAAGATTATGGGTTATACCGTACTTCAGGCTTCAGAGACTCCGGGTCTGGGCGCCAAGGCTGCTACCTGGTTCCAGAAGGACGGAAAGGGTAGCATCATCGGTAAGACTCCAAAGGTTGGCGACCTCCACGTTTCTAAGGACGATAAGAGTGGCAATGCCGTAGATGCCATTACCGCTTCTACCATTACCAGCCGCGCCTTCCTCAAGGCTATCAACCAGGCTTATGCCGTTTATGCCAAGAAGGATGTTGACGGCGTGAGCGGTGCATCTCAGAAAGCAGATGCAGAGAGTGGTGCATCTAAAGTTGAACATAACGAAAAGAAAGGATAAACCGATATGAGTAATGTTAAGATTTTGATGAACGGACTCATCAAGGAGAATCCAACCTTCGTGTTGCTTCTCGGTATGTGTCCTACTTTGGCTACAACAACCAGCGCCATCAACGGTCTCTCTATGGGATTGGCTACCATGGCGGTGCTGATTTGTACCAACTTTGTTATTTCCTGTATCAAGAAGATTACCCCGGATATGGTTCGCATCCCTGTTTTCATCGTAGTGATTGCAGCCTTCGTAACCATCCTTCAGATGTTGATGAGCGCTTATGCTCCCGACAGTATCAATCAGGCGCTGGGTATTTATATTCCGCTGATTGTAGTAAACTGTATCATCCTGGGTAGAGCAGAGAGCTTTGCTGCCAAGAATTCGCCTATTGCCAGCCTCTTCGATGGCATTGGTTGCGGTTTGGGTTTCACCCTCGGTTTGACCATCCTGGGTAGTGCCCGCGAGATACTCGGTGCAGGTAGTGTATTCGGTATCACTCTGTTGCCGGAGACTACCAACATTCTGATGTTCATCCTGCCTCCTGGAGCATTCCTCACCTTGGGTTACATCATTGCTATATTTAATAAGGTAAAGAATAATAAGGTAAAGAAGTAAGCGTAGGCATCGCTTCAAATCAATGAAATAAAATAGAAATTATGGAATATTTATTGATATTTATCTCTGCGATATTCGTCAACAACATCGTCTTGTCGCAGTTTCTCGGTATCTGTCCATTCCTGGGCGTATCGAAGAAAGTTGATACAGCCATCGGTATGGGTGGTGCCATCGCTTTTGTCTTGACCCTGGCAACCATCATTACCTGGTGTGTTCAGAAGTATGTACTCGATCCGTTCGGATTGCAATATCTCCAGACCCTGGCGTTCATCCTCGTGATTGCAGCCTTGGTTCAGATGGTAGAGATTATCCTGAAGAAGGTTTCTCCTGCACTTTATCAGGCGCTCGGTATCTTCCTGCCTCTGATTACTACCAACTGTGCCGTGCTGGGTGTAGCCATCCTGGTTATCCAGAAGGATTACAATCTGCTTGAGAGCGTGGTTTACGCCTTCTCTACCGCTCTCGGCTTTGCCCTGGCTCTCATTGTCTTTGCCGGCATTCGCGAGCAGCAGGCTTTGGTCCGTATTCCTAAGGGCATGCAGGGCGTAGCTATCGTCATGGTAACTGCAGCGCTCCTCAGCCTCGCCTTCATGGGATTCTCGGGCGTAGATGGCGGTTTGAAATCGCTCTTCGGATTGGAGTAAAACTTTTACTGAAAGTTGATAAAATAATAATGGGAATTTGCGAATGGTATGAACCGATGCAAATTCCCATTTTTTGTACTTGATTTTTCTTACTCTCTTACTTGAGGTCTTGATTTTTCTTAACTCTCTGTCTTTATAAACTTGAAATTATAACTCTTTCTCTTTTCTTATCTTCTGTGTCCGAAACTTCCACCGCCATTGCTCTTGCTTGGTGTAGAAGAGCGAGGGGTGAATCCGCCGCCACGGTTGCCAGACCCGCTGCTGAATGAACGGCTCATGCTGCTGCGGTTGCCCCCGAAGATATTACTTCTTCCGCTTCCGAAGCTGCTGTTTCCGAAACCACGGCTGTTGTTTCCGAAACCACGGTTGTTGCTAGTGCTGCTGTTGCTGCTGCCGAAACCGCGGTTAGGGCGACTGTTGCTATTGCCGAAGCCCCGGTTGCTGCTGTTGCCGAAGCCTCCGTTGTTATTTCCGAAGCCTCCGTTCTGAGGGCGGCTTGCATTACCGAAACCACGATTTGGGTTCATCTGAGGTCTGTTCTCGCGGTTCAGATTTCCGAAAGATCTTCCTCTGCCGTAATCACCACGGTTGAATCCGTCTCTCATACCTACTCTAGGATGTCCTCCTGGGTGAGGGCCGCCAAATCTTCTTCCGTGATACCAGCTTCTGTTTCCGTTTACTCGCCAGCTATGACCTCCACGGTAAGATACGTAGAAGTGAGGGCAACCGAAGTAGAAATAGTCGCGGCGCGGATAGCGGGCGTAGATGCCGAAGTGCCAGTATCCCGCATTCCAGTAGAGCGGACGGTAGAAATAGGTGGCATTGAGATATGTTCTATACTGCCAGTCGAGCAGGATATAGCTCAAATCCATATTGCGCTGGCGCCAGTAAGCACCATATAGGTCATCGTATGTATCTACACTCATCAGGTAGTCGAGGTTCACCTCGTAAGCTGCCTCATACTGGTCTTCCGTAAGATTGAGCTCGTAAGCCATCTTGTCTGTCAGGAAGAGAGCCTGCTGTCTTGCCTGCTCATAACTCATTGCAGAAGCGGTAGTGAATGTCATCATGAACATGGCTACCAGAGCTATTATCATTCGTTTCATAATCGTATATCTTTAAATTGTTATACTTCATGTTTCTTTTTTTTGGTGCAAAGATACGATGTTTTTTGCTTCCACGGTCGGGATTTCCCCTAAAGGGGTGGGGGAAAATCCCTACTTCTTTATTTTGTGCCTGCGCAGTTCTATATATGATGAAGGTATAGAACCGGTGAGGAACGTAAAGGTTTGCGTGAAGTTTTTCGCTGTTTTTGGAACAATCAAACGAAATATTTACTACCTTTGCACTCAGAAAAAAACAATCTGATGAATAGATTGGAATTTAAAACGGAAAGTAAAATAATAAAGACAAAATAAACAAATCATGAAAGAGCTAAAAGCATTAAACAAGCGCACTGCTCCTAAGAGCGTCGCTCCAGAGAAAATCATTCAGTTTGGTGAAGGTAACTTCCTCCGTGCATTCGTAGATTGGATTGTATGGAATATGAACAAGAAGACCGACTTCAACGGTTCTGTCGTTGTAGTTCAGCCATTGGCTGGTGGTATGGTTGACTGGCTGAACGGGCAGGACTGCCTCTATCACGTAAACCTTCAGGGTAAGGAGAACGGCCAGGCTATCAACACATTGGATCGTATCGACGTTATCAGCCGTGCACTGAATCCATATTCTCAGAACCAGGCTTTCATGGCTTTGGCTGAGCAGCCAGAGATGCGTTTCATCATCTCTAACACTACAGAGGCTGGTATCGCATTCGATGACTCTTGCAAGTTTACAGATGCTCCTGCAGCTTCTTATCCAGGCAAGTTGGTTCAGCTCTTGTTCCACCGCTACAAGTTCTTCGAGGGCGACCCAACCAAGGGTATGATCCTGATGCCATGTGAGCTGATCTTCCTCAATGGTCACCACCTCAAGGAGTGTATCTATCAGTATATCGAGCTCTGGAAGGGCGATATGGGTGCTGATTACGAGGGCTTCAAGGAGTGGTTCACCAACCACTGCTACGTTTGCGCTACATTGGTAGACCGCATCGTTCCTGGTTTCCCACGCGATACCATCAAGGAGATTCAGCAGAAGGTTTGCTACAAGGACAACCTCGTAGTTAAGGCAGAAAGCTTCCACCTCTGGGTTATCGAGAAGGCAGAAAATATGACAGTAGAGCAGATGCAGGAGGAGTTCCCAGCTCATAAGGCAGGTCTCCACGTGCTTATCACAGATAATGAGAAGCCATACCACGAGCGTAAGGTTACCCTGCTGAATGGTCCTCACACCGTATTGAGCCCTGTTACATACCTCAGCGGTGTAAACATTGTTCGCGATGCCTGCGAACACCCGGTATTGGGCAAGTACATCCACAAGGTACAGTTCGAGGAGTTGATGCAGACGCTGAACCTCCCAATGGATGAGCTGCAGAAGTTTGCTTCTGACGTATTGGAGCGTTTTGAGAATCCATTCGTAGATCATCAGGTAACCAGCATCATGCTCAACTCATTCCCTAAGTTTGAGACTCGCGACCTGCCTGGTGTCAAGATTTATCTTGAGCGTAAGGGCGAGTTGCCACAGGGTTTGGTATTCGGTCTCGCTGCTATCATCACTTACTATAAGGGTGGTGTTCGCGAGGATGGTGCTCCTATCCAGCCAAACGATGACCAGAAGATTATGGACAAGCTCACCGAGCTTTGGGCTACCGGCGATACCCAGAAGGTAGCTGAGGGCGTATTGGGCTTCGACTATATCTGGCACGAGGATTTGAACAAGACAGTTCCTGGCCTTACCGAGTTGGTTAAGAAAGATCTTGACCTTATTCAGGAGAAGGGCATGCTGGAGGCTGTTAAGACTATCCTCTAATAAAAAATAATGTTCGTTCATAGGTTCTAATAACGATTAAGATTTGAAAAATAGTTATAAGGTTTTGTGTTAGTTGTTAGCTATAATCTTCTAGCTAATAGGTTAAAGGCGGGGAGCTTGTGAAAGCGCCTCGCCTTTTTGCTTATTGTCTGCTTTGTGATGTTTCAGAATCCTTAATGACCTTAATGACCTTGTCCTTAATGACCGGATGGTTGATGATGAGCGGCACTCTTTCTACCACTACCATGGAAGTGTCGAGGCCCAATGCCTTAGGCTCGTCAATACCTATCTTGCTGATAAGAGCGTAGATACTCATCAGCAGGTTCTGTTGGCGATTATCTGAACTCTCCGGGTAATATACGCGGTGAATGATGATGAATCGGAAATCGCCCGGAATTCCGTATTTGCGCAGCGAAGGATAGGTGCTTTGCAAATCTACCTTTCCGTCTGTTACCAGATCTTCCACTACTTGTCGCAGATAGAGACTCACCCTAGGCTCTATGCGGAAACCAATGTGCATGGTTACGCTGTAGAGGGTGTCGGGAATCAGGGTCTCGCAGTTGTACTCCAGCGTATCAGGTGTGTCAACAAACTCCATGTTGATAAGCCAGTAATGGTCTGCACGTTTCGGCTGCTTGTTGATGATGGAGTAGAGCAACTTGTCATCTACGGCACCTTCCTTGTTGGCGTGGTTCACATAAACCAGGTTGGAAGCGTACTTAGGGATGCTCTCGTCGGCCTTGATGTCGGAGATAATCTGATAATAATCATCCAGCGGTTTGGTGCTGATATAATGGCGGCGTATCTTCATGGCTTTCACCCACACGTACATCATCAGGAACAGGATTCCTCCAATGAGCATCGTACACCATCCACCTGCAAGAAACTTTGACAGATTGGCAGTCAGGAAGATGGCTTCGATGATGCAGTATGCGCCCATAAACAGCATCGTGAAAATCCGTGCCACTCCCTTGCTGTGCAGGTAGAAACCGAGCAGCAGGGTAGTCATCAGCATGGTGATGGTGATGGCGAGTCCGTAGGCTGCCTCCATGTGCGAGGAGTTGCGGAAGAGCAGGATGATGAGAACCACGCCGATGTACATGGCGAAGTTGATCATCGGGATATAGAGCTGCCCCTTAACATGGGTAGGATGCTTGATTCGCATGCGCGGCCAGAAGTGCAGGTTCATGGCTTCGCTCAATATGGAGAAGGTTCCGCTGATGAGTGCCTGGCTCGCAATGATTGCCGCACCCGTGGCCATGATGATAGCGAAGAACAGCATGCTCTGCGGCATGATGGCAAAGAACGGATTCATAGCCAGCGCCGTATCTGCATGATTCAGCACCCATGCTCCCTGTCCCAGATAGTTGAGAATGAGCATGGTCTTTACGAAGCCCCAGCTGATGGCGATGTTCTTTCTGCCGCAATGTCCCAGGTCGGAATAGAGAGCCTCTGCACCGGTAGTACAGAGAAATACGGCACCCAGAATCAGAAACCATTCAGGCGATTTCGCCAACAGCATGGCAGCATAATAGGGGTTGAAAGCCTTCAGTATCAATGGGTAAGACGTGATGCTGAAAGCTCCCACCACGCCCAGCAGCAGGAACCATAGCAGCATAAATACGCCAAATGATTTGCCAATACTCTCTGTGCCAAACCGCTGCACGAAGAAGATGATGGTGATGATAGCAAGGGTGATGGGGATAACTGGCAGGTTGGGACTGATGCTTTCGAGTCCTTCGATGGCTGTGGTCACGGTGATGGCAGGGGTGATGATTCCGTCTGCCAGCAGGGTGCTTGCGCCAATGATGGCCAGTAGGTAAATCCACTTGCTCTTGAGTCGGCGCAGCAAGGCATAGAGGGCGAGGATGCCTCCCTCGCCATTGTTGTCGGCACGCAGCGCCACGCATACATATTTGATGGTGGTCTGGAGGGTGAGTGTCCAGATGATGCATGACAGTGCGCCCAGGATGGTGCTCTCGCTGATGCTTTCGCCCGTATGCAGGATAGCCTTCATCACATAGAGAGGTGATGTTCCGATGTCTCCGAATACAATGCCTAATGTAACGAGCAATCCCAGGAAGCCTACTCTGTGATGATTGCAGGCTACTGAACTTTCTGCTTTTTCTTTCATTTTTCTTCTCTTATTTAAATTAAATATTATCCTTTTGGGGACATGAAAATGTTCTTTGTGATTATAAATTTGCGTGCAAAGGTATAAACATAAGAGGTAAGATAGAATTTGTTTAACAAGATTTATCGGATTTAACCTTTATTCTTTGAACGCGAATTCAACAAGCAAGTGCAAAATTACGAAATGTCTTTGTAAAAGCACTCCT
>OGPT01000249.1_pt1 | contig 59269 bp, 105 predicted proteins | sample 1552951 | NCBI WGS metagenome assembly OGPT01 (sample SAMEA2580224, study PRJEB22360) | human gut metagenome | biome: human gut; feature: human-associated habitat; material: faeces | place: Denmark | collected 2008/2010
TTTGTAACCTGTGGCAGAGGATGCACCGCAGTCACCTGTGGCAGAGGATGCACCGCAGTCACCTGTGGCAGAGGATGCACCGTAGTCTTCATCACTTTCAGCTTCTTTTTTAACTCTACTCATAGTAAAATCAATGGCCGCCTTTACCAGTCCAGAAATTATCCAATCTCGCACCAATCTTTATTTTTGTGGATGCAACCTTGGAATCATCTTCACCTCTGTCAAATTCACCGTTCTGCTCCACTTCATGGTAAACAGATTCGTTCGGAGAATAATAACCAAGGCAATCCAGAGGATATTCACAAGCATGGAATCCGCTGTGGCAGGCATCTGCTGTCTCCTCTTCGTACTCCTTGCCTTCTTCGTACTGAAATCCACGGCAAGTCATGTCCTTGTTGAACCCTTTGTAACTCTTAATTACTTTTTCCATTTTTCACTTCCTCCACTTTCAAAACCGCATCATCACTTCTGCGGAACATAATCAACTGACTGTCAACATCAGGAATCTTCCAAGGGTCAAGGCTCTCAGTATCGTCAACCATGATAGGCAATTCCACACCGCACCGCTTCTGAAACGCATTGCAAATGTCAATTTCCGTCAGAATCCTTGCTCCGTGGTTCATGTTCCGGCTGTAAGGCTCTCCACGGTATGTAAAGTCACAACATTCTTCCGTGTCACCATTCACAAGAGGTCTGAACATCCGCACAGTGCAGAAGCAAAGATACTTGTTCACATCAGCTTCCAACAGTTCGTTCTTCTTCCGGCTGAATTTCTTTAACAGGTCAAGCTGTGCCTGCACATCCGTAATCTTCTGTGCAATGTTCTTGCGCTCCTGTTCCAGTTCTGTGATACGCTTATCCACACTCTCGTTAATGCTTACACTCGCCAAAGACTTATCAACCACAGAAATATCATTGCGGATCTGCTCTTCATCACCTTTTAACTGGATTCTGAGAAGATTCATGTCAGTGAATTTGTTCATGGAAGCTTCTTTCTCAGCAATCTGTGACTGGATAGCTTTGTATTCTTCTGTGTTGGAAATATCCACGCTTGCCGGAATGGAATTTAATGCATTATCGGCAATGGCAATCTCTTTTTCCAACCGCTCCACTTCATCCTCGGTCTTTTTCAGTTCCTCACGCTTATGCTCCAGTTCTTCCTGATCCGCTTTGATATGTTCAGCGCAGGAAGAACCCTCTTTAGTAATAAGTTCCAATTCATGTGCCTTATGCGTATCAAACTCCGTTCTTAACTGCTCTTTTTTCTCTTCCGGATATTCCTGTCCACAGTATGAGCAAATCAGAGAGTTTTCATCAAATTTAAGGCTTTTATTCAAATCCCAACTCTTCTTCAATTCCTGTCTCTTCTGCTCATACTGTGCGATACGCTTTTCCAGTTCCGTGATCTCTTCACGAATGGTATCTGCCTTAAGCAACTCTTTCTGATGCTCATTCTGAATCTGATTCAGTGTTGTGCGCTTATCTCTTCTGTCCGCATCCAGTTTTTCATTTGCTTTCTGCTGTAATGCACTCAACTGACCTTTTAACTCAATAATTCCATCAGAAAGCTTATCGTAGGACTTCATACTGTTCTGCGTATCTGTCTGCTGCTTAATGTTCTCTGACAGCTTATCCAGTAAAGCTTTCTTTTTCAGTTCCAGATCCGCAAGGTCAATATCTACTCTCTGACGGCTTACCTCGTCAATTCGGCTTGGAATTTCATCTAACAAGTCCTGCAAGCCCTTGGTTCCATTTCTTCCCCTTGTGCCGTACAACTGCGTATTGCAACGCTTTTTCAGTTCATCAACAGTGCCATCCTGCAGAACAGTCCTTAATGCTTCAAACTCCGGAAACTGATTGCAAATGTCATCATTACTGTGCTGACCAAACATATCAGTAAGAATTGCTCTCTGATCCGTGCCACCTTTCAGCAGAAGTGTCATGGCATTGATGCAAAGTGAAAACTTTTCTTTTCCGCATACACTCTCTTCCAAAAACGCTTCAAAATCTGCTGCCTTTTTTGGAATATCATTCACATAGTAATCCGTGACATTTCCGGTAAACTCGCCTTTCTTATTGAAGTTCTGACGGCATACTTTTTTCAGAACCTTGTCTGTACCGTCAATCTCCACGGTAACTTCTGCGGTAATATCTCCGTCAATGTCATTGCCGTCCTTATCGTGCGGTCTGATTCCAGTGATCTCTCTGCCGTTCTCGTCACGGCATCCAAAAATATACTGAATTGCTCTTTTGATTGTGGACTTACCGGTTTCATTCACCCCGGAAACCTCTGTCCGGTCGTATAAATCAGTGTCCACTACGTTAGAACCGTAGAATTTGCAGAAATTCTGCAAAAAGGTGTGTTTAATCCTCATTTTTCCTATCCTCCCAAAGATATAAATACAGTGAATTAACAAACATATAGATTGAGACCGGCTTGTCTGTCTCATTGATCTCCTTGTATAGCTCTGTGCTTGGGTTCATCTTATCAACAACCCACTTGATCGCCCGGTACACGCTTTCCTTGGTTGTGCTGTGTTCCTCTCCGATAATCCGGTAGATTTCAGAAAGTCTTCTGTTCCGGTTCTCAAACATCAGCGTTTCAACCTCGATGATGTACTGGAATCCCGGCAAGTACTGTTTCAGCCCCAGTTCTACCAAGATTTTTCTTATCTTCCTTTCCATTTCCTCACTCCTCCGGCTTTCAGTCTTCTGTTACGTGGATCATGTTGTCCTCTTCGCTGATATACAAGATTCCTGCATCTAACAGTCTTGCAATCAGAATCTCATTCGCACGGACGATGGGGATAATCTGTTGTTTCTGCATAAAAATACTCCTTTCTTAACCATTTTTTCTTCCCGGTATTGCGGTTTACAATTCTGTAATAGAATGCTGTTTCACGGTCAACTTCCCATTCTTTCGGACTGTAAAATATCTTTCCGATGCACCCTTTGACGGTAAACCGCTTTTTGGCACTCATACGGTGTCCTCCGCAAGTTTTCCTTGTCTCCACAATGTTACATCATCAAAGCCTTTAGCTGAAAAAGAAGTAGCACCATTAGTCCATGTAAATATTCCCCCATTTTTGAATCTTGCAAAATATCTAGGACACCAAGATTCACTGTCAGAATCTCTTACGAATACCTTTGTATCCACCGGCACTTTTGACCAGTCAACAGGTGGTTCAACATATTCCTGCTCTGCCCATTCTTTGAACCTTTCCCTGCATCTGCTTTTATCACTCCATGCGCAATCGGAACAAAGTATTACATTGCAATCACATAACTTTCCTTCTTTGTCCACAGCTATCTCTATACTATCAAGTGCCATGTCAATAATCTGTTCCGCATACTTCTCTCTGTTCGTCATTTTCCATTCATCCTTTCCAGTTCTGCGCTCCTGGTTAATATCCAGTCTGCGTAATCACTTAATTCTGTCTTTGTAGATGCGTTCTTCTCTCCGTGGTAAACCATGAGTACAATTCCTACATCACAGTACTTTTCAAACAATTCCGACAAGTAGTCGGCTCCCACATGGATATTACCGTCCACGGAGTAAATGTCCGTCACTCCCAAACGTTCCATGCGGTCTTTATGCCATCTGTCAGAAATCTGCATCAGACCTTTGCAACCGCCACTTTCCACATCCGGTCTGCCGGAAGATTCTTTCTCGATCATTGCCATGAGCAGTTCCGGGCAGATGCCGTATTCCTCACCGTACTTTACACACGTTTCCTGTGCTTCCTCGGAGATAAAACTGCCGGATGGCTGTGCCGTGGATGTAAATGTGATGGAGAGTGCTATTATAATAGGAAGAAACAGCTTTATTGTTGTTCTCATATCACTGCTTACCTTTCTGTTAAAATTCTTCCATCTTGGAAGACATACAGACTTTTTACTTTGAAAAATTCTGATTCTTCTAATTCCAAAGAATTGCAGTATGCATAGTGTGCACCAGTCTTTTCATCGTTTTCTCCAAAAACATCATCTGTATAATACAAAACCATTGAAGAAAATTCTTTTATGTCATTTTCCGTAACGGGTCTGAGAAGAAGCTTTGATTCTTCCTCTTCATTTGCATGGTCAATGATTGCAATGTGTTGTCCATCTAAACAATCATCCCTTAAGTAAACAGCAACATTTCGTTCATTGCTTTCAAACCATACAACGACTTCTTCATCGTCAGCGTTGGAATTTACATCCGAAACAGTAAGCCCTACCAAATCCCTTAAATCACTACCATGAAGTACTTTGTTGCCATATTTAAGTCCTCTATCATAATTTGCTTTTCTTACATTTTTACAGATTCCGCTATTCACTGAAATATCTCCTTTCATTTAAGCACTTCGCTGTGCTTCTATTTTTCTTCTGATTGCATCAACACCTTTTTGATAAACAAGTGTTTTTATAGATATATGCTCCTCTCCATTCTTGGTGTATTTCTGCTCTATTACACGAAACCATCCGCAATCAATGTATTTCTGATATGGCACATTCCATCTATCCAGGATTGCATTATCACGAAGAAATTCAAATAGGTTGTTACGTCCGAGTCCTTTGATTCCCAATACCTTTGAAACCTCATTCATGGAAATTGCAGTCTTACTGTCTGCAACTGCATCAAAGAAATCTGCTTTCGGTCGCATTTCTTCGATTTGCTTATCTTTCTGCGAAATAATGTTCTGTGCTACGATAAGTGCATTCGCTACAATCTGCTCCGGTGTCAAATTTTCTTGGTTTGCTATGTACCCACCATTCTTTCTGATGGACGGGATCACTTCATCCACAACCCACGATTCAAATTTCTCCGCTGATGGCAACTTCGATCTCATAATAAGGCGGTAAACGTCACCCTCATTTATGTATGACAACTCTTGTTTACCACCAGATGTAGGGGTGTCACGTTTCGTTACTCCCTTACAGTGGTCTATGACTGCCTTTCTGGGGTTTGCATATCCAAGTGCTGTTGCAACATCAGAAGCCACAAAGTAAGGCTTACCGTTGATTTCTGCTGTTCTGATTGTTCCAAATTCTTCATTATTAAAAATTTGTAATTCGTTCATTGTTCTCCTTTCTGTGGTATAATGTTCTAAAAAACTGGAGGTTTCATATGCTTCTCAAAATCGAAAGAAAAGTACTTAGGAAAACTGTAAAATCTTCCGAATGTTCCATTTCATTGTCTGAAATAGGGAATTACAATGGTGAATATGTTTACCAAGCATTTTTGTCCTTAAAGGAAAAGGGATATTTCACCATAGTTAGTTCATCCATAAATCGTGAAATGTTCAAATTTACTTTGTCTTCAAAAGGAAGATTCTACAAAGAACATTTGTTTCTCTCATTTTTAAGAAATATAATCATACCTTTTGTTGTGTCTTTAATAACTGCAACTGCCACATACCACTTAGAAAAAGTAGCAGATAGCTATTCCGACAGCCGCCCCAGCCAATGCACTTATGAGTTGAACCAATGCAGTGATCCAAGGTTCTAATTTGTCAAGAAGATCTCTCTTCTGGCGGTAAGTCCATTTTTTCATTCATGTTCTCCTTTCATTGCATGAGAAACTGCATTACAAATGGTCGTATGCTGTTTCTCTTCATCATTCATGGACTTCTCAATTCTTTTCAGAGTACCGTCAATGCTCTTTAAGGTTTTGAGAAGTTCTCTCTCAAATTGGCTTTGCATTTTCTTCCTCCTGATTCTTAACAGATTCCTCTGCCATATTCTCTGTCTTGCCGAGAATATATCCCTTGTCGAAATCGGACATATTCGGAATGGCTCTCTTTAACTTCTCAACGATTTTTTTCTCTTTTTCACTCATTCAATTCACTTCCTTTTTGTGATATACTCTCCTTATCTTTTTAATAAGGAGGTGAAATAATTTGGATTCTAAAGAATACGCATCCGCTTACGCTATTGCTAAAATCTGTGGATATACCGGAAGTTTTGATGATTTTAAGAACCTGTACTACCAATACTATTCAGAAATCGTCAATTCTTTGCCGGAAGAAAAACCACAATTAGCAAAAGCCGAAGCAATTAGCAATCCTTTCCAAATCCAGAGCCGTTCCTAAAAGGCGAAATGGCGGTAAGTACTTTGATAGACAAATCAATATTTGTTTCTTCGATTTTCTTATCGCCATCTATAATGCTTTTGTAATCTTCGATAATGTCAAACGCAATGTGCTGTGCCATCTCGTCAATTCCAACAAAACGTGAATCAGCTTTCTGAACTATATTTGCTTTACCGTTTTTGTCTAAAACCACATATCTCTGTTTTTCCATATTCTCACCTCTTTTCTGTTGACCTTGTAAACATATTATAGTCCCTTAGAAACTTTATGTCAACACATTTTTGTTGACTTGGGGACTTTTTGGGTGTATATTATTAGTGAAAGGAGGGATGTAAATGAATGAGAGAATCAAATCTTTGCGAAAGTATTTGAATATGACACAAGATGATTTTTCAAAGCAAATCGGCTTGTCAAGAAACTATATTGCGCAAGTTGAGATAGGCACGAAGACACCATCTGAAAGAACCATATCTGATATTTGCAGAGAGTTTGATGTAAACGAAGAATGGCTCCGAAATGGAACTGGTGAAATGCTTGTTCAGAAATCAAAAGACGAACAAATCTCTGAAATGCTCGGAGAAATTCAAAAGTCCGGTGAAGATACATTTAAGCACCGTCTTGTATCCGCACTGGCCAACTTGGACGAAGATGGATGGAACTCTTTGGAAAAGTTGATTGATTCAATCGCAAAAAAGAACGAATAAGAAAAAGCCAAGGGCAATGCGCAAGTCCTTGGCTCTTTTCCTTTATCTAAGTAATTTTTTAACATAGGCATAAATGCACTCTAACCAATGTAAATTATCGCAAGCATTGATTAGCTTTGTGATTTCCTCTTTGTAATCTTCTTTCCCCATAGTACACCCCCTAATCTTTCCGCACTTGGTAGCGATACCTAAATTATAGAACATATGTTCTTAACAATCAATATATTTGACTCACGTTTTTTATTGTTGTAAAATATCAACAAAAGAGGACGGTGAAAACGCCAATAAACACCGCCCTCGCCAGAACTTGAAGTCCCTTGAAACAAGGGATGTTACAAGTGTATCATGTGAAAGGGGGATAAAAAACATGATGAAAAAAGACCGAATCAAAGAAATTTCGACACATCTATCAGTCAACCGTGCAAATTATATGTTAAGTTTTCGTGGGAATCTCCACGAATTTCTTAATGAGCCGGACATGACGGTTTACAAGCTTGCTGATGAAGCTAATTTACCTTATTCTACGCTTAATTCACTACTATACGGTAATTCTAACGACACAAAGCTATCGACCGCTGTTGCGCTTGCTAGAGCCTTTGGAATCAGTGTAGACGAACTAGTAGGTTGTGGCACTATGGAAGATAAGATGTTGGAATCTGTCAAGATATGCCGCAGTCTGCCGGAACACTCTCTGTACCTTATCCGTTACTTCATACGTCACCAAGCTAAAATCTATTCCAGTCTTGAAAAATCGCACAAGTATATTTCTGTCCTTAATCCACAACTTATGAATGGAATTATCGCAACCACAAATGCTGTGGAACCCATGTGCATAGACAACTTACCGGAAGATATAAAATCCAAGACTTATATCGGTTTGAAAATTCCCTGTGACTACTATATGCCGTTTTATCTGCCTGGGGAAATTGTTCTCCTTGCAGCGGATCGGGAACCACAAGACGGTGAACGATGTATTGTAACAAGTAATGGTGGGATACAAATTGCCGTAAAAACCCATATAATTGAAGATGGTGTAAGAAAATGGAGATATGTTCCGCTCATGTCTCCGAACAGTATACTCCCGGAACACATAGTTGATGACATAATAGGATATGTGGTTGGTTTCGTAAACAATGACGGTGACTGGGGAATCAGATAAATAGATTAAGAGCATGGCTTTTACACCATGCTCTTTTTTGTTGTTATTTCGCAAATATTTTTTATGACTGCTTCTGTAAATGGCAAGTTAGTAACTTATGGTTTTGCAAGCTTGGTAGCAAGTGTAATAACCACTGACTATAATCAAACAGACAAAGCATTAATTGTATTTAATCTTAAATTAGACGAAGTATCATGTTATTCAATTGAAATATGGAAAAATCAAATAATAGTGCGGTATGTAAAAAATGCGATATGGAACAAAGTTGCAGCATATGTGATATCCTAATAATACACACCAATATACATATTATTTGTTTTAAAATCAAACTCCCCACAATACACCAATTACCATATTCTTTATGCTAGCATAAGCACTTCCATCAGCATTTCTTATTCTAGCTGCAAAATGTTGTGCATTGTCGATTGACTTAGACAGTATTGTGCATTCAAGCCATTTCGTTGAGTCACCAATTTGTACTAATATTGGCATGGCACCATCAGGGGCTTGCTGACCAATGTATATTATACCGTTTCCATCGGTATTCCCTTTTATAGTTGTATAACGGATTATGTTTACTAACTTGCCATTTACATCACTTAATCCCCCAGTGATAGTACCGTCACCAATAGTCGAAATATCGGTAGTTCCGATAATGCCTATAAGTGATTTAAGGTTTTTTACAGCCAGTTTAAGTTTTCCAAAAATAGATGATAACTTTTCTCCTGTCGTTAATTCCTCTAAATTTGTTGCTTCTTCAAACGCCACAGTCAAATTACTACCATCACCAGTTTTGGTCAAATAGTTTGTCAAATCTGTTTTGGGAATTGCATCTATTTTTTCATCAACAGTGGTTTTGTCATAATAATTTGTCAAATCAGAAACTTTTTTTGTAATGTATCCTGCATCATTTTCTAATTCGCTAACTTTTGTAGGTATACCTCCTGTTTGCTGTTTTGCCTGCTCCATATAATACTTTGCGTTATCTGTATCTTCTCCTTCTCTTGTTCCGGTTCCACCTACGGCATAAGATTCAGCCAATACAGATTTTGCATTTGCGGATTGCGCATAAGCAGATGCATTTGCGGATTCTACTCTAATATCTGCTAAATAATTAGGCTGAAGCATATCATCTGTTACTGATCCTGTTTTTATCGAAAAAGAATAAGTCTTATTCTTTCCAGTACCAGTCACGGAAACAGCTATGGTTGCAGAATCTTCAAATGTCAACACCGGAATCATAGAACCAATATCAGCTGTAAACTGTGTTCCATCTTCTGTAGTCATGGTAATGATTCCGTCATCAGACATGGAAAATTCGACAGGTATTTTTTCAATATTAAGGTCAAAAATTACTTTTTCACCATTGTACTTTGTAATAGTAATAACACCGGTTGTTTCATCCATAGTCCAGTCTGCAATATTTCCGTTTATTGCAGACTTGTCTACTTTTAAGGCATCCTGTAATATGATACGGTTGTCCAACGCATCAATAGCAGAATCCATCTGATTAAGATTGTATGCATCTAAATCCGTGTTTTCACTGGGGTAATCTTCCCAGTTAATTCTGGTATAAACCTTATTCATTGCCATCTGCAGAAACCTCGCTTTCTTTTTCTCTGTTTCTTTCTGCCAGTTCTACATTTATTTGATTATCTGCGGCTCTGTTAATCTGCCCGGCAATATCATTCACAATGAGCCGCTTAATCTCCATCGGTAGACCACATCCGTTAAAAAGATTTACAATAGACTGTTCAAATTCTCTGATTTCTAAGCTGTTCATATTCCTTCTCCTATCCTATGAGATTGTATGCCTTAAGAGCATCTATCAAACTGTTAACTGTGGTAGCAATACTATATGTGCTGGCAGAACTGGGTGAAGTAATTTTGCTCACTGTCTTTTTTTGTGCACCACTGCTTCCAAAAAAGCCAACATTTCCGAAACTAGATGCTAATTTAACATTTCCTGCACTTGTTATTGCAAAAGCAGTTGTGTCAACTAAAAGTGTCCCATAAATTTTGTGCGTATGTCCCGTGGTAAGTTCTGTATCTCCACTTATTTTTACACCACTGCTAAAACCGATAGTACCTCTTGATGTCTTTGGATTTATTGTATCAAAATATCCTTGTGAGGCATTTACACTACCAGAAGTAACAATTCCACTTGCTGTAAGGGTGGTAGTATTTGTACTATACGTTGCTCTTACTCCTGCTCCATCCATTCCACAAGTATAAGAACCGTATTTCAGCACAATCGTACTATAATCTTGTGATGCTGACTGTAAATTGATAGTTCCTCCGGTTATATCAATGCTTTTTGCAGTAACTTTCCCATCAGCGGTAATAGAAAAGTTGGTAGAATCCAATACAAACCTATTCCCGGAAATACTTACCTGCCCGCTCTCAATGCTCAACTGCGAACTGACATCACCTTTGGAGACTTTCAGTTTAATTTGATCTGACTGCAAAGATATTGCCGCTGCCAATTCTACTTCTGCATCTGTAGCCCTTTTTGCTTCAAGTTCTATCTTTCCTGCTGTCTGTGTAATCTTCGTATCCAGGCCATTCTCTACATCCTTGATTTCAGACCGAGTTTCCTCAACAGTACGTTCTAACTCATTTGTTTTTCCACGGAGTTGAATTATACTTTTGTTAATTCCATTTACCTGTTCACTGTACTTTGGAGATTTTCCGCTTGCTGATATGGTGTCTGTCGGTTGTTGGATTCCTTTGTATGTTCTGCTCAACACATAGCTTTCTATGATTTCTTTAGCCGTATATACATTGACTGCTTCTCCAAGGCTCAAACAAGGATTTCCTATTTTTTCACAGTTATAAGGTCTATATTTTACAACTTTAATAACCTCATACAGATTTCTTGCAACCGTTTCTAGGGCATCTGCACCCATTCCATAAACAAGGAAATTATCTTGCAAAATATAACTGTTGTCGTTCTCGGTAATCTCTGTATCCGGGTAAACTGCACCAATATCATTTTCTGATTGTCTTATCTGCACTTTTGTAACTTTTTGGCAAACAAAATCTTCATATTTAACTGATTTGTATTTTCCACCAGTAACCTTTTCTTTTTCAGAACCTTTTCTAGGGTATAATCCTTTCTGTGGATATAATCCTTTCTGTGGATATAAACCTGATATTATTTCTTTAAGGAAAACATATTCAAATTTTCCATCATGGTTAATGTGGCCAAAGCATCCATTTATTGAGCAGATTGCTTCCATGACCGTCTGGCCAGAAAGTTCGCTTGGTTTTATTGTTTCTGCCACTTCCATGCTGTCATTAGGTAATGTGGTTGCTACTTGTTCAACACCAAAATATGAAAAAAAACTGTCTCTGAACTGCTTTAAGGTCAGAGGAAATTTCAACCCGTTATACCATGAAGATACTTCCGCTTCTCCAATGTCGTATATTGCGTCATAAGCGGTCACATTTCGGTAACGCTTATCATCTGTTGGTTTATCGGAAATGACACGGTATTTTCCAAAAATAAAAGGTGCGTCAGCATGTCCATTAATCACAGCAGAAACATTTATCTGTTTCCCAATCATGCTTGTGAACACGTTGGAAATTTTGAATTTTAACTGTGATGCATTGCACTGTCCAAATGTAAGGTAATCATCATCACATAGGATTTCTTTTAATTCAAACTGTTCAAAATGGATTTCGCTGTTGGTGATTTTTACAGACTTGTCCTCTGTTTCAATCGTGATTTCCTTTTTGGATGCGCTTTTATCAAACAAATCCGCATAGGTATAGTTACTCATTCGCTACACCTCCGACAAATGAAAATTCTATCTGATTGTATTTAATCTCTCCGTCATAAGTTCCGTAGATTGTAGGCTTTATATCAGCCATATATCCATATTGTGTGACATATTGACCTAAAAATGGAATGTATGCCGTGATATTACATCCCTGTTCCGTTGCATCAATAAAGTTTCTTCGTATCCCGGACAGTAAATCTTGCAAATCGTCATCCGTCAGCATCGCAGGCGTTGAAAAATCAACACTTAATGCTTTTAGCTCCACAGCATTTCTATGTACGTATCCATTTGCATCAGTCCACGGGTCTACATCTTGCATATTTACAGCTGGCTGATAACTTTCAGCTGCTATAAATCTTGACTGGTCAATAACGTAATCTCCAATTTTTAAAAGCCATCCTTGATATGCTGACATACGCTCACCGCCTCATTGCATAAAAATAGACAGCACCCATCCAGAGTGCTGTCTGTGTTAAAATACATATACATTCTTGTGTTTTTGGTTAAATTGCTCTTGACCGTATTGTCTTGCGGCAATTCCAATTTGATCTGTTGTTATTCCAAACTCTTTCTCAAGGATTCCTTGCAGTAGCTGATTATTCTGTTTCAGAAGTGCAATTTCCTGTTGTGCCGTGGAATTAATAGCATCTTTGATTCCAGTGATTTCAACTCCACCGGCAACCGCTGTTTTTCCACCTACTGTTCCGGCAATCTCCGGTATACCGTTCTCTCCTGCCATGAACATCGTATATCGGCTTGGAACGTAACCACCTTTTTCAAATGTAGGTATTCTTCCAACACTAATGTGTTGTATATTATTCGGAACTGCGTCACCAATTTTAGGTATTAACCTTGCTGCAGACATCAAACCATTAATAAGGTCTATGGCATTGTTTATCATGGTTTCTATTCCACTTATTACAAGGTTCAAAGGAGCTATTGCAACATTAGCTACTGTTTTAAATGCTGTTCTAAACGCCGTTGGAATGTTTTCAAGCAATTTATTCCATTTTGTTAGTCCAAACTGCTCTGAAATTTTTTTCCACCAACTTGAAAATCCTGTTTGGTTCCACCATGTTGTAAAAGAAGTCCATTTTTCAGAAAGTGATGACTCTATAGTTTGACCCATTCCTTGCCACTTTTCCTTTGTGAACCAAGGAGATACATTTTCATTAAACCAGTTTCCAACAAGTGGTGCTATATTGATAAGTGCAGATGACAGACCAAAAGTATCTGACATATCTACTTTTGTATTTTTTATTTTATCAATTAGCCAATCAATTTTATCTCCAAAATCATCAAGAGTGCTATGTTTTGGAAGCAACATTGTTCCTGTCAAGAATCTATACAAATCATTATCTGTTATATCTTTGTATAAATCATCCCACGCAGTTTTTAATGTGGCAAAATCAGTATTTTTTAATGTATCAAAAAAACCATTTTCACCAAACCACGTAAAATTGTCGTAGTACTCTGCATCTTCTGGGAACAATGCTTTTCCTAAAGATTTTCCTACATTAAATCCAATCTCCCAAGTAACAGCAGCTATTGCAATTGTCGGAACTATTCCTATACTTGATCCTAGTACTTTGGCTGATAACTTGTCCGATATTTTCCCCCATATGATATCTCCAACACCAGTGAATTTCAAAAGCCCTATTGCTGTCAGAATCGTGGTTTCAATCGGTGCAGCATCAAAACTTCCTTTCCACAAATCGATAGCCGCATCTATGGCAGTCTCTATGAAGTTTCCGGCAGACGTAAAGATTGCTGTCCAATCCATTCCGTCCAAGAAACTACCTATGTGTCTTCCAATTTTTTCCCAGTCAACAGAATCTATTGCTCTTGTGAACCAGTCAAAAATACCAGTTACCAGTTTTGAAGTATCCATTCCGGCAACCTTAAACCAGGCATCCGAATCAAACTTAAATGCATACGACAGATCTTCTATAATATCTTTTACTGGCTTAAACACCTTGCTTACTTTGTCAGCCCAGCCCAGAGCTGTATTCTGCATTTTGTCAAATGCTTCCTGCCATACTTTTTCGTATTCAGCAGTAGCATCCATGATTTCTTTGGTAAGGTCAATTCCTGCTCCCCCAGCACCACTTCCAGAACCACTGGATTTTGGTGTGGAAATAACTTTTAGTTTGTCGAATTCACGTACTCCGCTCTTTGCATTTTTTGCACTTGTACCAACTTTGTCCAGTGCATCTGCCGTATCTTCCAAATCTTCATTGTACCCGGATACACCTTGACCGAATGACGAAAAGTCAATCTTGATTCCCAGTAAATTTGCCACACTGACAAGCAGTCTCTTAATCGCAATTACCACACCATTAATAACAGGAAGTACTTTCTGCAATACCGGAATAAACAACTGACCCAGTACCATGCCGGCTTCTTTTACGTTGTTGGTAAACTGACGAATCATGTTACTTGGAGAATTAATTGTATTCGCCAAGTCTCCCCATGATACTTTGGACTGGTCTAAGATTGCCAGTAGACGCAACTGCTGTTTCTCTGCCTGTGACATTTCAGATACAGCCTTTTCAATGCCGTATCTGTAAGCATAAGTCTGCAGTGTGGCATTCGTGATATCAATACCATACTTATACAGTGCTCTTGACTGACCAATCAAACCGGACTGTAAGTTTGTTGCAACTGTACTGTAATCCACGTTAAACAGAGAGGAAATATCCCCGGCAAGCATTGTCATGGACTTTGAAATTGCCGTAGTAACTTCTCCGGTCTGCCCTAAAGAGTTGGTAATAGATGCAAGTTGTGAAGCGTACTGCGTAATCTCCTGTAAATTCAGTCCCAGGTTCTTCATTCCGCTTTCAGAAATCAATCCACCATCTACATCTACTTTCAGACCGGACATTTTACCAAGCAGTTCATTTACACGGCTTCCAAAACTCTGCGCATAATCCTCTGCGTTGTCGTAACCGAATTTTTCAAAATCCTTGCCCCATTCCTTGCCTACTTTGTTAAATGCTACCGTGTAGTAGTTAAATGCTTCGATATAGTCCGTAGTTCCCTCTATGGACTTCCACAGACTTTTAATTCCACGGATCACAAGGAAATATGTTGCGTAGAATCTGCCGAAAGCCGCAGCAAGGCTAAATGTGCTTTTCGTGGCTCTTCTTGCGCTTACCGTATAGGTGTTCAGATTACGTCCTAAAGAGTTTGCGGCTCTCCCGGATGCTGCACCGGTAGATGCCAGTCCTGCCAGTGCGTTTGTCATTCGGATAATGTTCTCACTGACATTTGGAGCGGTTGAAAGAGTTGTAAATAACTGCTTCAAATTCTTTGCCAGTAAAGGAATGTTTGTGACTGCTCTGCCTGATGCCACACCACCAAGTCTTGAAATCGAAGATGCTATGCTCGCAATATCTCCTACTCCATCTACTTTAGTTCCTGCCATGTCAGCAGAAAATGTCTTCAGTGCAGATGAAATTCTGCTTAATCCACTTGCATCTATTTTCCCCATTCTGTTAATGGAATTTGTCAATGTGGATATATTCTTAATACCGCTCGTATTCATGGAACTGGCGGCATTTGCGATACTCTGTATGCTATTAGAAATGCTTGTCAGCTTGGACGTATCAATGGACAAGCTTTTCTGAAAATTCGTAAGACTATTTGCCAACTTATCCAGTGCGTTACTTGCGTTATTCGCATCCGCTTTTATTTTAATCTGCAAAGAATCAATATCTTTCATACCGCACCGCCTTTACCGAAATAAAAAAGGAAGTGTCTGCCACTTCCAAGAAAAGAGCGGTAAGCTGTGACACCTACCGCTCCTAAAATTACTTTTTGAGATATGCCCTTGTAACCGCACCGATTTTTCCGTCCACTTTGATACCGACACTCTTTTGAAATGCCTTTACTGCATCAGAGGTGGTTTTTCCGAAACTTCCGTCAATGTTCGTCTTACCTTTCGCATTTACAGACGGCATAAAGCCTTTCCTTACAAGTTCGTACTGCGCCCACTTGACATCATTGCCCTTCATCATTGCCAGTGGCTTGTAATACAGAAGTCTTTCCGGTTCTGTATAAGGGTTGCTATGGCTTGTAGAATCCTCATATACGGCATCTAATTCCTTGTACCATACATTCATGTCTACATTGCCTACAATACCGCCTACACGCCCTTTAGAAGTATACTGCCATCCTACCATGTTCGGTACTTGCGGTTGATACTTCACATCACACTTGCCGTTATTCTTGCCGTACCGTGCAATCCACATGGGATAACTCACACCGCCATAAGGCTTAATGTATGTCTTGTAAAAACTTTCCCCAGTGTATACACCGAATGGCAATCCTGCATCGGTGATGACCTTGCCGTAAGCATTGATAATGGAAATAATATTTTTACCAAGACCTTTCATAACGGCATCTTCAACATCAAGATATACTGTCACTTTTCTGCCATTAAGAATAGTAAGCACTCTTCTTGCATCAGATCGTGATTTTGCAACCGTTGTAATATATCCGTATTCATATACTCCGTGCACATGAACATTGTGCTCTTTACAACCTTTCCAGTTCTCTTCAAACTTCTTGTCCGGGTTCAAATCCTTACGGATTACTTTCAGAATAGCAAAATCAATACCGTTCTGTTTTACCGCCCACCAGTTAATCGTCCCCTGGTATGAGGAAACATCAATTCCTGTTAAACTCATGTTTGTTTCTCCTTAATCCGGACTTTCCGGTAATCCTTGTTCTCTTAATGCTTTGATTCTCTGTTTCATTTCCCATATTGCAATTTCTTCGTTGGATTCCTTATATTTAGGCTCATTATCATGTGCTATCTTTTCTGAAATAGGCTTTTCAACATAAGTAGTTCTTGCTTTGTCTCCATTTAAGCAATGGTCTATTGCAAAGATTAATGCAGATATTCCGTAATTTCCCCACCGTTGCCATGAATTCCTATCTTCTTCCTCTTTTTTGAGTTTATATCCTTTGTAGCACCACTCTAATTTTTTAGGATTCAGATGTTTGAACTCTTCTATCGAAATTCCCATGGAAAAAGCAAATGGAAAATATTCTTCCCATATTATTTTGTGCCAGTCGATTTCTTCTTGTGATCCTGTGGCATCTTCGTTACCTTGCTGTCCTCTTTCTCCATCTCTTCCTTGGTCTGCGTCATCATTTCCGTCAGACCCGACAGTTCGAAAAAACCGTCTTCTTTCATACAGTCTGTCAGTTCTCCATACAGCTTCACAAAAGACAGACCGTTTGCTTTCATGTATTCTTTCATTAAAGCATTGGATTCATCCGGTGTAATATCTTCATGGTTTTCGATAAGGCCAGCATAAAAAGCCGTTTTGCATACATGAGGAAATTCTGCAAGCATATATCCGCTACCATCTACAATTTCTTCTGGTGTGGGATTCTGTACATTTTTTGCTTTTTTAGCTACATAGCCACCGGAAAGCATAAGAAACATCTTTTGAATCAAATCCTTGCGCTCCACAGCACCGAACCCAAACTCTAAAGTATATTCAACATCATTAACTAAAATCTTCTTCATAAAAACATATCCTTTCCCCAACATTTTGTTGGAAAGGAGCCGCCCGAAGACGGCTCTCTTTTGCTTAAATCAATGTTTCGTCTACCGTTTCATCATTGTCAGCCACGGCAGTACTATTTGTTTCTGACTGACTTTCTATTTTTTTGTCAGTGTAATTGCTGTGGGATAACCGTTTTCGTCTTCGGTTACTGCAACAGTGTAATTATCTTCAATCCACTTCGGTACAGTAGCCTGTGCAATCGTAGCAGTTCCGGTCAGATGATCGTCTGTTGCTTCGTCCGGTGCAAAACTTTCCTGACCGATAAATGCGCAAATACCCTCTGAACCTTTTCCGTCAGTTCCATACAGGATGATAAAATCGAGTTTCTTTCCCTCGTTTGTCACCATTTCATCCTTGTACTTTTTCTCAAATGCTCCTTGCACTTCCATACTGTTAGCGGCTCTACGACCCATTTCCTGCGTTTCTACCAAATCTTCCAGTGTAGAAGTATCCACCATGTTCTGACTTCCGAACGGTGAAGGAATACTTTTTGCTCTCATAAGCAATTTGTACGTTCCTGCCCAGTACTCACCAGTAGCGGCACTAGAACTAGGCTCTTTATAGGCAATTCTTGATTTTAAACCAGTAGCCATATTTACCTCCAATTTTGCATAAAAAATAGAGCCTTTCGGCTCTGACAATAGTTACAATATATCATCAGCATCTACACTTCTTCTGAACCGTGCAGTGCTTCTGTATGTGTCCTGCGAAGTATTATTGAACTCCGGCATGGAAGTTATTTGAAATCGCAGACGTTTGAAAAGTCCAGCAACCGTAGCCATAATAGCTTCGGCTTCTTCTTGACTTTTGTTGGTTATCACATCCACCTGGTATGATGCTGTGATTCCATTAACAGAACGTGCTTCAAGGTCTTGTCCTGTCTCTGTGAACGGCATAGCATGAAAGTACACCGTAGGGAATGTAGGGTCTGACAAATCCTTACTTTTGTCCGTCACATAAGCTTTAGGATGGCTCTGCCGTATCTTCATTTTTAAGTACGATGCAATCTTGACTTTGAAATCTGATACCCACTGATATTCATTATCCACTACCAAACACCACCTTTGCTGTCTGTGATACAATATCACGAAGTTCTATTGCAGTCAGGTACATAAATGGTCTTGACGGCATACCTTTTGTTATATGAAGTTTTCCGTCATCTCCTATATAACTCCAGTAGTATTCTCCGGCTTTCACATAAGTGTTTCCATGCACTTCAATGTCTTGTAATGCTTGACGAATTGTTTTACCGGAGTTGTATTTCCATGTAACACCTTCCGGTAAATCATACGGATAAGGGTTTTCTGCCCCCATCTGACCTGTGCCAAACTCCACAAAAAGCGCATGGTCTGTACCTGCGACAACCGCCCAAACACAGACACCTTTTACAGAACCAACATACTCTGCATGAATGCTCCGTAAAAGTTCTTGATTAAAGATAGCATCAAGGTCAGCAATCTGCACTCTAGCAATCTCTACACCTTTTTCTGCCAGTGTTTCAGCCAGTAGCCTACATTTATACTCTAAACTATTTTCATAGTCTCTAAGAGCCTTTACAGCCGCTTGTATGGACTTTGGGTCAAACAGGTTGATATTGATTGTCTTTCCCATATGTTCCTACCATTTCTTTAGAATAGTCACATCCGTGAATCCATACACCTTTTTCAGTGAAAATTCCATTTTTCAGTTTTGGAATAGTTAATTTTTCTTCGTCACCTTCCATAGTTAATCACCTACTTCACCGTCTTCTGTAACAAAAACAAATCTGCTGTCAGTCCCTCGTCTGCAACACCTTTGACAACATAGTCCGCAGTCTTGCTATCCACAAGTCCGTCATCGTCACGACCTACTTCTGACTTCTTCCAGATAACATCCCCTGCCTTAATCGGCAAATAGCCTTTGTCGGTCACAATCTGACAATACGAACTGGAATCATCAATACCAAATTCCTTTACCAGTACTTCCGACAGCTTATTACTGATGTTGGCAGAAAAAATGACGGGTTCAGAATATCCAGTAGTTTCTCTCAAAACCACTGGAATCCTTTCTCCGTCCATCTCGATGTACTTTATTTCTCCGTTTTCGTCCCGGTCATAAATCGTGACTTTTTCTCCCTGCCGTGAGTACTTCATTTCCTGCTTGTTAATGTCAAGCATCTTTCTTCACCTGCTTGTAAATCTGATTTACACCAGTGCTTGCCAAACCGGAAACAATTCCGACCGCAATTGCATTCAGCACATCATTTGCCGGGAAATCCGGAATAACATACATTCCTACTACTCCGAGAATGCCACCGACAATGCCGACAACAACCGGGATGTAGTTATCCTTAATAACCGGAATAAGCTTCGCTCCAATACCGGCAAGATAGCAAATAACCACGATTGCAACACAAGTTCCTACCTGTGAAAAATCCATCATTCCTTACCTCCGTTCTCTTTAATGTTAAGTCTTTCCTCAATTCCATCAAGTCTATGATGTGCAGATGCCGTACTGGCTTCAACCTTTGTCAGCTTCTGTTCATGCTCTGCAAGCTCTTTCTTCATCTCTGAACGCTCGCTTTTCATTTCATTGATAGTATCAAGGATGGTGTCCAGTTTCATGTTGATGCGTGTGTTTTCTTTCACACGTTCCTCAATATCCTTTGTGTCTGTTCTTTTGCTGTTTTTCAGACCAATGTAGACGGAAAAACCGAGTGATAACACGCTTATAATGATTGCTGTAGATAACTCTATAGTCACATCATATACCGCCTTCCTAGTTTGTTGGCACACCGCCCACCACCCTTAAAGTGTGCCGCCTGCAACCTTATTACTGGAATCAGTAACATGGTCACGCACAATCTTCTAAACCCCTCGATTTCGATGGGGTTATAAAACTTTTGCAAATGGAAATACGCCAACAAACAGATCCTCACGGTCTCTCCATTTTCTCGACACTCCATTCTCTGAATAGCTTGCCATGAAGTTTTCACCGGCTTGCGATCTGTCATACACAACAAGATTAACAACCACGGACTGAAATTTTTCAATATCCGCGGAAATCTTCTCTTCCGTGTAGCTTTCCGGGTACATTCTTTTTGCTCTGATGTCGGCTTCTGCTTGACTGATAAGCTGTTCCAAAAAAGGATTTTCTTCCAAATGGTCAAACACGACCTCGGAGCTTTCAGAATCACTTTTAGAATCAATATGAAATTGTTTCAGACGGATTTTTACTTGCTCCAAAGTCGTATATTCTGCCATGTGCTACCTCTTATTCATCCTTTGCAGTTACCGTAGTAATGCCTGCCTTTACTGCTCTGTAATTAGGATCACACTCGATAATCATAATTTCCTTGCCGGTTGTTGCTTCAATTTCAGAAGTGCCATCCCAAGTAGCATACGTCTTTACATTTCCAAGATAAGAAGGTAATTTACAATCATCTGCTACCTTGTATTTGTAAGAATTGTCGCCGCTTTTTGCAGGGGAAACGCTTACTTTCGTGTATCCATTAGTTGTTTGGCTTGCAGTGCTGTTCACTACCAATGTATCCAAACCGCTTTCTCCTTCGGTTAAAGTACCGATTACGATTCCATAAGGGTTAGGAATTACAGGAATAAACACGCCACTAGCCTTAGTCCACTCAGCAACCGGATCGGGAGTTGCCCACTGGGAAATAGTAATGAATTGCTTTTTGGACAGGCTTGTAAATGCGCTTGCCTTTTCTTCTTCCGGAGTTACGCCCCAAAGTCCAGTACCAATCTTTCCGTTTCCAGTAGATACATAAAGAGTAAATACATTATCCGGTAAAAATCTCTTGGGAGTTCTCGTTGTATTTTCCTTGTTGGCAATTCCGTACATATCATCATCAATTACCATGTTCAGACCATACAGGCTAAGTAACAGATTTGCCACTTCTGCCGGAGTAATTGCCATTCCAACGAAATTAACTCCCTTAATAGCTTTCATGATTCCTTCATTCTTAAGCATATAAGAGCGCATTTTGGTAGAAGTCAGTGCGATATTGACAACATATCCTTTGTCAAGAGCCATCTGAACCATGTCTGCAATATCTCCAAGGATATCATGGGTAGGATCTTCCCAGCCTTTCAGTGCCTTGAACTTATTTACTTTGAAGTCAATAGCAAAATTGAGACCATTTTCGTTAATAGTCATCTTACCAGTAGACATAACCTCCATTTTTGCGATTTCAGTTCTTGTCTTAACAGAATCAGAAAGCCGACCCATATCGTCATATACATAGTCAATCAGGTTGCTTTCTCTTACGCCATGATTCAGCAACTGGCGTAATCTTTCAGACTGGTTGATTTTTTCCTTGATCAGCAGCTTTTCTACGCTTACTTTTTCGAATCCAGGTCTTACACCAATAGCAGCCTCGGTATCAAATGCGTGTACCATTGCTGCGGTAGGAAGATCCATTCCCTCGGAAAGCCTTTCGTACTCTGCTTCAAGGTTCTCGGTCTTGATATCAGGGAAAAGACGGTCACCTACATAATTTCTTGCGATAGAATAGTTTTGGGAAAAATCCAATCTATCCTTGTCTGTAATCATTGTTAATACACTAGGCATACTGTTCTTACCTCCGTAATTTAATCAAAGTAAATGCCGCTTGCTTTAAGTGCGGTTTCGGCATTGGTATCTACTGCAACAGGCAAATTTGCCTTAATAACACGGCCTGCAATAATTACAGAAATAGGCTTCTTTTCGTCATCTGTAATATCAACATCTTCAAAGACAATTCCCTTTGCAGAAGCGTTATTTGTTGGAACCACAGTTCCTGCCTTGATAATCTTCTTATCATCTACCTGTGTTGCCATTGCTTGTGTTCCCTCAAAAGTTTTTAACACAAGTCCGACTTCACTTGCTAAAATGTTTACACCAGAAGTGTAAGTAGTGGTTTTCATGTAAGCCATAACGTTTATACCTCCTTGCTTACTGTTCGATTACATAGCGCTGATTATATTTCTTTGCCATTTCAGCACCTTTACTTTCAGTTTCATCACCACCGCCAGCACTACCACCGCCCGGATTTGTGGTTCCGTTTGCGATTTCCTGCTCTTTAGCCTGTGCCGCAGCAGTCTCTTTATCAGAGATAATTTTTCCGAGTACTTCGTAGTCAAAACTGCCGTCATCCTTGATAACCTGTGATGCCTGTTCAGCAGAAATATTAAACTTGGATGCCGCATTTCTTCTCTGTTCCGCAATAGCCTGTGTCTTTTCAAGTTCTGCGATTTTTGCATTTGCAGAATCAAGGTCTTTTTGCAGTCTTTCAGAATCGGACAAATCCTTATCTTTCATGGCTGTGTATTCCTTTTCCAACTCACGCAGTCTTGTCAACTCTTCACTGTTTTTGTTTGCCTTTGCGTTTGCTGCCTGAACATCCTTACTATTCTCAGCAATGATTTTTTCAATCTGTTCATCAGTCAAACCCATAGCTGTCAGTTCTTCTCTCTTCATAAATTACCTCCGTTATGTCCTACGAATTTTTATACGGTGCAACGACACCGGTTGACATTGCCGGTTTATACGCTCACGGCATTGCGAATTTTTATAAAAAAAAACAGCTACCTATTTCTAGGCAACTGTCTTATTTTGCATTTGTTTTACTATTTCCTGTGCTTTTGCCATCTGCTCTTCCATGTTGATAATGTCAGCGGTTTTCCACAGAGCATCAAGGTAAGGCTTGGAAATGTTGAAAGTCTTTTCGCAATCTCCCCAAAGTCCAACTGTTTTGATTGCAATAAGAGGATGAATACCACACTGCAGAAGTTGCAGTAATGTCTGCGACTTCGTATACATATTATCTTGTGGACTGTGGTTGATCTGCACATCAAAATCTCTAAGAGTGATTTTCAGATCCTCTTTCTTAATGCGGATAACATTCAGCGCAACCTTGGCTAGTCTCTTCTCTGCTGTCTTAACAACTGGGTCCTTAAGCCTTGCTCTTGATTTTGAAAAATCCCATCCGTTTCTCAGCTCAACCGCACCCTGCGTATCACCGCCAGTGTTTCCTTGCTTGTTCGGTATTCCCAAAATTGAAAGTGCGCTGTCTGTTAAATCATCCTTGGAAACCTGTGTTTGTGTCTGGTCAAGTTCTTGCGACATAACGTCTACATCGGACTTATTGTCTTTATTGATGGACTTTACAACCAACGCATGGTTCATCTTCATTTTTTTGAACTCTTCTTCGTCAATCTCGCAGTTTACAAATTTGTACCATGCCTGGATAAACTGCTCTATACCATCCATTCTGTTTGACTGTGTATTATTGATTGCATCCAACAGATCTATAACAAGTTCAATATCAGACAACCGCTCATGGTTGTTCGGAAATTCTACAATCGGAATACCACCAAATCCGTGAAGTTTCCATGTATCAGGAACAACCGCACTGTTTTTTATCTTACATTCATAGGATTCCGTGTAGCATAGTTTGTACCACTCGCCGTTTTCATCTTTTAATTCCTGTACCGCCAAAATCGGTTCTTCAGAACTGCGGTTGTAAATGACAAACGTGTTCAGAGGATTAGGTGCAACCACACGGATAGGCACATCTCCATTCACAATCTGAATAGCTTTGAATGATGTTCCGGTTGCCGACTGCCACTCACCAGCTTTTATGTCTTTCTCATGCTTATTTGCATCTGCTAAGTAATCATTCAGTTCATCTACTGCCTTATTTACAGCTTCATCATCTTTTCTGCTGACAAACTGAATAGGCTCTCCGTAAGTCTGAGCGACCTTGAATTGCACCCATTCAAAAGAATGGTTCTCTACTACTCGATTGGTGATATCCTCATTTGACAGCTTTGTTCTGTATAGTACCGGTTGATCTCCTTTGTAGTACTCCCACAAGTACTTGATAACCGACTTATTGTAATTAAAAACACCGATGCAATCACCAACAACCTTTACAATGTTGTCTTTGGTTATCTGCTCCACATCCGTATATGCAATTTTTCTACCGTGACAACCCTTTACAAGGTCTTGAAATTTCATAGTGTTCATATTTTCACCTACATAAATGTCATTCCGCTGCTTTGGTCTCTTTTTGGAAGTTTCTTGATCTCACGTTCTCCGGTTTCCGTATGGTAAACAACCATCTTATTGCAATTCCGGCATTTATATGTCTTGTCGATGTGTGATTTTGAACTGCATTCACCGACCAACCGTCCGCATCCCGGACAGTACACTCTAATTTTTTGATTAAAAATCATAAATACCTCTTTTCTGCGCACAAAAATACCGCCCTTGCTGATAAGAGCGGTACTTCTGGAGTCTTCACATAATCTGAGGAGGAAATGAAAAATATCTTGGAATCTTTCTGCATCTTAATAGTATCACGGAAAAATCGGACATATCGGACAAGTTTAATTTGCCATGTAACGATCGAATGCTTTTCTTACGCTATCCTCTGTGTTTCCACCACCGATTCTGTCAGCGACCTTGTTCCATGATAATTTTTCAATAAATCGTAAATTTATGATCCGTCTTATACGACTGTCCTGAACGCTTGCAATAAATTCTTCGACTTCATTATTTTTTTGCAGTAAATCGTCCTCTAAAAGCTGTAAAGTAGCCTTTCTGGAATAAAGCAGTGTCCGTTTTCTGCTGTACTCCGGATAAGGGAATCCTTCAATACGAAAATGTTCAGTGCCGCCGCATCCACCTGATACGCTGTCAACAACATTCCCATCCGATTCAATTTTTCTGATATCCGATTCAAGTTTTTTAATCTTCTGCTGTACTTCTTTGATTTCTTCCTGTAAATCTATGTATTGAGATAAAACCTCTTTAGTCACCATAATCAATACCTCCGTCCGAAAGAGAATGGGTTTTGAATTGCTTCTACTTTTGCTACCCTGTTTCCGTTTGTAATTCGCAATGCAAAGTTTGAAAATACATCCGGTACATCATCTAACTGTTTTTTTCCTGAAACAGAATACCTTTTCAGTAACGACATCATTACACCGTATGGTTCGTTAGGATTATACAATGATGGATCCTTGAATATTACGTGTTGCAAAATCCAGTTAGAGCACTGAAAAATTCTTGCTTCTTTGTTTGTTTCAGTCGGTGTGTCTGTGATGTTGCATATCCATCCTTTACTCTCTACACGCTTATTTACTTCCATTGCCACACGGTCACCGCCGGCATTACGCTCAAATTCGCACTCTTGCACTTTATTATTAACAAGTACATTTGCAGCATTTTCATACTGCATCTCATAATCCGCAGTATTGTCACAAACAGCATCCACGCAGTAATAATCTTCTCCGTACTTTTGCAATACCGGAAGAACAAAAAAGTCGGTTCCTTTTCCCTTGGTATCGCATTGCCCGGTAATAATTTCCGGTTCCCCATGTGGCAGATTAAGATAACGTCTGATTTTTTCTTCCGGAAATAACAATCCCTCACGTTCAATAGGCTCTTGCTTGTAAAGACACCTATAAGAGATTTCATCCATGAGTAATTGTTGATCTTCAAAAAAAGCAACCGTAAATCCGGAAAATTCGTAGTCAAAATTGCTTAATCCTGTTTTTGGGTCAATATCCGGAACTGCAATTACTTTTACTCTCGGATTCCCTTCATACATATTTTGGATCCGACCGATTACATCATTTACGCTCCACCTGGTAGCAATATGGATCTCTTTGCAATTCTTTCCGTCAGTATCTTGTGTCTTTCTTTGTCTTGCATCTACCGCATACTTGTCCCACAGTTTATCCAAAATTATAGGATTCATAGCTTCTTCGATGCCACCGATCATGTCATCTACGAACAAAAACTTTGATGCACGTACCTTACCAGCATTTTTACTTCCTACGGATGTGCACTGAACGGATGGAAATGGTTTATATTTGCCGATGTTAAACTGCTCCATTTTTGCGTTAGTACTGGTAACAGAAAGATTTGGGAAAATTTCATTCCAAGTGTACTCTTCAGAATTTGTGCAAATATCGTACACACCGTCATAGTACATACGTGTAATATCTCCACTGTGAGAGTAAAAAAGGTTGAAATCTCTCGGAAACCATCCGGCAACCAATGCATTTAGCATTTTCTCGACCGTGGTTTTTCCAGCACCAGGGATAAGAGATACGCAGAGGATGTCGTATATATCATCAATCATGCCTTGAATGGCATCCATGAGACCGATTTTAAGAAATTGCTTTCTACGTGGCATATAGAACCGCTCTCTAGGTTCTCTTTTCTTTTCCAAGTATCGGTAGGCACTGTCCACAACCTTATTTTGTGCTTCTAGTAGAAGAACATCGTAAAATTTATCTGTCAAAGAATAGTGCGTCTTGTTTGCAAAGGAATACTTTTCCAAATCCCATATGGTTCCTCCGGTTTTTTCCATGCAGAAACGCTCTACAATGCCTTTAGAACGGTTTGTTATCTGTAAGCCATAAGTTATATCCTTTTCACCGTTTATAGCCACTCTACAGGCTTCTATGTACGCATCAATGACCTGTTCATCAATTCCCTTGCGTTGTATGTAATTGTCATAGCTGTTTACTGCCGATATAAGGCTCTGACTTGCCAATATAAAAGAGCCTCCTTTCCTAAAATTTTGGAAATTTGGCTCTCTGCGTAGGCACTCTACGGCTGGTGCTCTGAAATATTTAATTCAAAAGTTTTAATATTCTGTCACAAAATCTTATATGACTTTTTAGTAGTTCCTTTCTTGTATGGTCATTAACAGGAACACCATCAAAACATTCTGCGTATTCGTTTATCCTTTCCTGTGAAATTCGCTTTTCTGTTTCTAAAAAATCAAAAACCTTATCCTTTGGTAAATTTACACCGATTCTGTTGATTTTCCCGCATTTCGGGCATTTGATTTCAGCCTGTCCGTTAAATTTGCCTAAAAGGCGGTTGCACTTGCTGCAACGTGCATCTGTCAAATAATGCTGACGTTTCCACTCTTCAATCAATTGATATATAAAATCTCTTCCAACGTTTCTTGGTGGAATGTGACACAATGGTAAGTTTCTTTTCTCACATTCCTCGTATTCTCGAATTGACTGTTTTTGAAATTCAGATAACGGAAATGGTGCAATCTTCTCTGCAAACTCAACCAAAGACATTTCACTATCCTGCTTAATTTCTCGCTGAGATGCGTCATATTCCAACTGTTCAGTTAATTCATCTGTTATTGATTCCATTAATTCTGCCATGCTCATTCTTCAATACTCCTATCAAATCATGCATTTGAATCAGTAGTTTTTAAATATTCAACGAACTGTGCCCAAGCCTGTTCGCATGTTAAATCGCCAACAGGATTTTGAACATAGTATTCTTGGAAATATTCCCGGGCCTTTTCTTTTTCATCTTCGGAATATGAATCCCATTTAGAAACTCCTGATTTCTTTTTGAAAAATTCGCACTCATGTTCACTGTCAGCAAATCCAGCACCAGGAATCCATTTTTCCGGATGGTTGCACATTTCAGCCATCCCTACAACTTCGTTTCTATCAAATCCAAGGTAAGCACAATCATGACACGTCATTCCTCCACCAGCTTTCTGCCGCACATGGGGCAAAACTCAATATTGAAATATCCCATAGCCGCTGTATTTGCAAAAATAACAATGGCGGGTTTATTGTCTCCGAAATTCTTCAAAATCTGTGCTTCTGTCAATTCTGTTTCATTCGCACATTTATGAATTTTAATGTATTCTCCGCAGATTGTATTTTCGTCATGCCAGTTTTTACAAAATTTACACATGCTTATTTTTCAACCTCTCCATTAACCGTTCACATTTATCAAGATTTTCGCAAGTAATGTTGTTTAAGTATTTTTCGCTTTTGTCAGATACTGTTGTTATATTCATTTGTATCAGTTTTGGTTCAAAATCTTTACAATACTGACAACAATCTTGAAGAATAAGGTGAAATCCATTCATGCAAAATTCCTCCGTAACCCATGCAGACGGAATCGAACCGCCGACACACATCCTATGCGGATGCCGCTCTTCCACTGAAGCTATGCATGGTATCGCACCGTAAAACCTTTTATGGCTTGCGCTTGCCATAACCAAATGTGCACCACCTACTTGTCACTGACTATCCACAATCTCACAGTCTTGTCTGTTCTCTACTTCATAGGCTTTGTTTTCGCTAAACATATGTGGCTTACGTTTTAGCTAGGGAATAGTTGCCGTGGGAGTTGAACCCACCCGACGCAAACAAGGTACGACTACTTTTGAATCTGCAAATTCTACTCGCAGAAGTGTTTTTCGTTGACCGATAATGAGCAACTACTATCCATACATCTCCCATCGACCTGAACTATTGCAGTAGTGCCAGACTAAGTGGAGATAAAGATAAAGTTGGGATGATGGGGCTCGAACCCACAGCCTATGCCTTAGAAGGACACTGCTCTTTCCATTTGCGCTACATCCCAATGTGCGTTTCCATAAGCTGTATGCCTACATTTAAGGCACTGACACAGCGCAACACTTACGGCTATTTTTATTTTTGCAGGGCATCCGCCAGTTACCTGCTAGCCGGTTGCGATCCGACCTTGTGGGGAAAGAAGGAGTCGAACCTTCGGTGTTTCTAATGTCACGGTTTTACAGACCGCTGCAATCGCCACTATGCATATTTCCCCAAAACCTGTGCCGTATAACCACCGATAAACTTCTGGCACACCTATCTGCTACCTAACGATTATTGCAATCACGGTATCGTCTTATCGACGCAGACAAAGTTTTTCACCGCTATATGGTTGCAAGGCTTCAAGCGGTTACGTGGAAAACCCTCACGAGCCTTGTGACGGCTCTTAACAGCATTCCGCTATGAGGTGAAAGGAGTGTCTCCAATGGAAAAGTATGGAAGACAATTCGCAGATGGCAAAGACCGAAAGAAGAAAACATCTGCGAAACAGGACTACCAGGATTCGGACCTGGGAATGCAGCAGTCAAAGTGCTGTGCCTTACCGCTTGGCGATAGCCCTAAACTCCGGGAGAGAGACCATCTGCTCCCGGATTATTTTTCGTGAAACACCCTATATTGCTTTATCTAAAAAATTTTTACGCCTGTGTACAGTACTTTGAAAAACTTAGTGTTGTCGAACGCATATTTCCATTTTTCGTTTCCCACACACAGGCTACATACACTCTTGATGCCTTGATTTCTCTGCCACATATCCAATGCCAATACAACACCGGATATTCGGCAATAACAATGGCTTTATGAATTTAACCCATTCAACATTGTGATATGGGATAATTCGCATAATCTCCGGTAACCCCATAGGCTATACCCACATGAAAGTTATTCCAAACGCAAGGAACATTGCAAATGCAAATAAAATAACTGCGTCTGATGCTTTTTTCTGTTTAGGAGCATCTAATGCACTTGCTATTGCAAAAAACGCCATTACTGCGGTTGTCACGATTTTCAAAATTATGAATCCAAGCATTTTTTCTTCGTCCTTCCTTCAATTTCATCGATCATTGCCATTACCAGTGCTTTGGCAAACTGGCTATTGTTATGCATTTTAATCAGCAGATTACCCTGCCTGATAAGATACGACCAGTCATCATCCGTTTTCGGATTAGCGCACTCTTTATGGATTTTCCAAACCTCTGTGTAGATCTCTTTAATCTCCGGTGGCAATTCACATTTCTCCTTAACTGGCAAATCTTCTTTAGGCTCTTTATCAAGCCTGCTCTTTTGGTGCTTCATCTGACAGCTAACCATTTCTGTAACGTTCTCACGGTCTCTCTTGATTCCGTGACCTTGCAGAAACAACTCACATTGCAGGACTTCACCGCATTTTGAACATTCGTCTTTTATCTCTTTCCCAAATATCTGCATACACTTAATCTCTACCAGTGACTACCGCTCTTAAAAATACTCCGATGATGAACAGGATATACACCCATGCAGGAGCATGTAATTGAAACAGTATCCATGCTAAAACTATGTAAATGAAAATCATGTGGTACACCTCCTAAGGGTCTTTTTTATTTTTGAGGAAATTTGAGGGACTAAGTAGGGGCTGTTCGCTGGTCCTGCCAGACCCCCTCCCCCTGTGTGCTATGTTTCTTTTCAACTATGCGTTAAACTAATCTTTCACGCAGTCTTTATTGACACGTCCTTAACTATCCCCTATTTCCGCACGTTTCCGCACTTGTTGCTACTCATTTGCATCTGTATTGTCACTGTCATACGTTCCGGAATCGGTCAACATTGATATATTTTGTCCATTTGCACCGCCTAACTGTGGCAGATCTGAAGCGGTCAAGGCCTGCTTGTGGTTCTGCTGCTCTCTCGATACTCCCGGAAGGTTCCAACCGTAGTGACGATTTAGAATTGCTAGGATCCCTACCGGGTTGCGCTTTGCTGTGGCAAGTTTTGCGCTTAAAGACTCTTCACGAAAATCCGATATCTTTTTGCCGATGTCAGAACACGATGGACTTAATTTAGTCCCCTCATCTCTCCATGTAGCTATCGTATATCTGTCTATACCTGTTAATAAACTAAATCCTATGGCTGATACCTCTTTGTCATACATCATACACATATATATATAATAATCACATATACGATTAACCAAATCATAGTTATAAGCATTATAGTTACTTACTCCACCGGTAAATGATCCAGTAGTATTTACAAGGGATTTAGACTTAAGACAGTCAGGCTCATTAAATGCATGGCGTTTGATATACATAAGAGCAGCATTCCAAACGCTTTGAGACTCTTGTCTTATATCCTCTATTTTCTGATCCTTGCAGAACTGGGAAAGGTATAACTCCATGTCATTCTCATATACCTGGGATGTTTCTGTATTTTCAACTTTTTCCATTTCTGCACCTCCTGAAATCTGCAATAAAAAAAATCACAAGCATCACTCAATAAACCTATGTCTTTTTGATCTCCTCCACAGATCATGCAAAAACATAAATTTACAAAAGTGACAAGCTAGTGACTTCTTGTCGGTTCCGGTCTGCCGGCTCCGGTGGTCTTGGTTACAATCTGGGCGGCTGCATCTCCAGAGGGGGGTTGAATTTGCACCGCTGTCACTCGCACCGTGTTAGCGTCGGCTCCCTAACTGCTTTTATCATACCACAAGACCTATTTATAAATCTACAACAACCTTTTACGCATTTGACAATTTGTTGTGGTGGTATTCCTGCCGGTGATCCTGCGCATATAAAAATCATGCGATTAAAAAATATCATCCGTGTAAATTTGACAAATGGGATTTTTCAACAGACAGACAGGTAATTTTTGCAGATGGGTACATGGTGGCAGCCGGACAGCTCTAGTATTTATATATACTTGGTTATACAATGTCTTTCTGCTCTTATTTATTTTTATTTTATTTAATCTCCTTTTATTTACTCTAATCTTATTTAATCTGCGTCTACAAAATGTCTACAATTTGTCTACAAAATTTAGCACGTTAAAACGCCGCAGTGAAAATAGATCAAGAAAAGCAGGCTGTTACACCTGCTTATAGATTACGGTATTTTGATTTTAATATGTTTATAAAATCATCTGTTAATAGTCCGGATTCTTTTGCTTTTTGTGCATCCTCTCTTGCCGATTTTGCAACATTTATGTTTGATGTGGTCACAATCTTAATTTGTCTGTGATTAACAGATACGCAAGCAATCCATTTATTTTTTACAGTGTCCCAATTGACACCAGGGATGCCGCTATTTTTATGTATTCCGGTTGCTTGCTTTTTATCGTTGTATAATTTTTTTGATTTTTTTACTTTTACTTGATTATTTTTATTCCAGACTAAAGACTGTTTATTATCAATTATTTTTAAATGCTTTTTAGCACATTGCTTGCAAAATCTTTGCAAGCCGCTGCGCTTAATTATATCGCATCCGCAAGACTCGCACTGTATAATAGACCCAAGCGGAGTTGTAGATCCATTCTTGTTGCGCTCTTTATATCTTTTGCTTTGTTCTTTTTTTCGTTCCTGTCTGCATTCAGGACAGTAAAACGCCCTCGGACCACCTAAAAAGCTGGTTCCGCACGTTCTGCAGATTCTTGGTAGTATATTATCTTTCATCTTTTTACTCCAATGCAAAAAAGCGGAGCTTTTCGGCTCCGCTGAATATTTAATAACAAGGGTTTTCCTTTGCTAATTCCCAAACCTCGCCAAATTCCTTTTCGTGGCGTTTTGCATACTCATCAAAAAACTCCTGATCTGTGCAAGGTACTAAATCTCCGTGTATTTGCTCTCTTAAATCGTCATCCATAAAAGATACCGCCAAATCATAATCAATTTCTACTCCATACTCATTTACAACTGTATTTCTCATATTCTCCACCTTTTACCTTTCTTTTATGCTGTTTGTTTACTTGTTCGTCTGATCCGTTCCGCTCTCGCTGTGATCCGGTCAATTAGTGCCCTGTCACCGTATGCGGTTTTGCTGGCAAATAACTCCTGATCGGTCATGCTCTCCAGTGCTTGGAGCGTTTCCTCTTGCACTGTTTCCAGGGCTTGGAGTTCTGCCATGTTAAATTCTTTCAGCCGTTCGGATTCCGTTGTTTCCAGTTGATCCCGGTAGTACTGGAAGAACTGCCGGACGTTTGAACGGATCCGGGCGGCTTTCTTTGCTGTGATCTGCTCCGGCGTTCCTTTCATGTCGTTCGCTCCTTTCGTTCGTTTGTAATTGTATTATACATTACTCAATTTATTATGTCAATACATTTTTATAAATTACTCAATATTTTTCATTTTTGCTTTTATTGCCTCTAATATATAAGCGTTTAGGCTTAAGCCGTCCTTTTCTGCTGCTGCTCTCACCTGGTCCCTATATCCATTTGGTAGCATGACAGATACCCGATCATATTTAGATTTGTTGTACTCGTTTTGCTTATTATAACGCTGTTCTAATTTTCTTTTTGCTTCCAATAATTCCATTTTGTGTACCTCCTTTTTACTTATTATAGTATACTCAATTTAATTTATCAATATACAACATTCTTTTTGTATAAATTACTCAATATATTTATTGTTTAATTGTGCAATATGCTATTTTGTAAAATATTACTCAATTTATATTGACTTATGCAATTACTCAATATATAATAGCATTAACAACAGAAAACAAAAGCCGGTGACCACCTACCAAGCGAACACCGGCACCCAAAAAGAAAGGCACCCATATTATAACACGGGTGAAAAGGTAAATCAATATGTATAACTATTTAGAAGCAATGAAAGAAGATATCAAAGAGTACATCAACAACGAGATTAATTTAGAAGATTTTGCAGACCGTGACGAGCTGGAAAGCTACTTAAATGATGAGCTTTTTACAGAAGACAGCGTAACCGGAAACGCAAGCGGATCTTACACTTTTAGCAGAGCACAGGCGCAGGAATATGTTAAAGATAACATTGATCTTTTAAAAGATGCTTGCGAAGAGTTCGGAACAGATGCCGCAACGGTTGGAGAATGGTTTTTATCTGAGGACTGGGAAAAAATGGACGTAACAATTAGATGTTATCTGTTAGGGCAGGCAATCGCCGAAGTTTTGGACGATATGGGGGAAGAATAAGAGCATGGAGAATTTTATATTACTAATTTTTGCAATGCTCGCCGGGTATGTGCTCCGGTATTATAAAGAGTTTAGCAAGTAAGACAGGCTTACACCGGGGATCGTGTCCCCGGCTTGCTTTTACCCGGATAACCGGGAAAAAATGAAAATGTGGAGGAACAAGAAAATGAAAATTATAGAAATTTCGGCAATGCCTGACGGCACAGAAATACAACTAGAGGATTGGCACGACAAAAACACAAAAGATTATAATGATTTATACGGTTATGTAATAGGTGTATATCCAGTTGCTAAAAATTCCGGTCGTTTGGGTTGGGTAAAATCCGGAGAAAAATTTAGAATATCAATTAGTTATAATAAATTTGCAAATTATACCGATGAAATGGTGTTGAATGATTTTGAAGCGTTAAAAAATGGAGAAAAAATATTATCAGATTTAAAAGATCATTTTTTTAATAACTTTAAAGATCAATTTTATTTAGGAATTATAGATTTTGAACCTTGACAGCCATTGCAGAGGATGCCAGCCGGATCACTACCGGCGGCGGTTTTATGGGTTGAATTTACCCCAAAAATTAAAAATAGGAGGTTGCCAGGATGAAAGAAAAGAACCTTGAAAGACTTTACAAGCTGTTAGAACGTGCAGAGCGTGATCACGACACGGAGACAGCCGCCGCCCTGCGGTGGGCAATTTTTGAACTGGAAAACAGATAAAAGGCGGCTTGCAACCGTCTTTTTGCCGTGTTCTGGGTGATCTGCTACCGCTTGCGGTGGTCTATTTGTGTTACTCTTCCACCGGATCCGGTCAGATCCTGCGCCCTAATATATTGACGGCTTGCGCTGTCTTGGTGTACAATCAAATATTACAAGGGGGATTTTATCAAAATGCGAAAAGTGGGAATCGGTCATGTATACGACATTATGGAGAGCGTATCGGATGCCGGGGAACGGCTGGAAACCGTCATTCGGGTGGAGAGCGCCGCCGGTGGTATGTCTCCGGAATCTGCGGAGCTGCTGCGGTCTGCGTATGATTCTATGCTTTCGGCAGTCGGAGACCTTGCGAAAGCTGCGACACATTGACCGGTTCAAGACTCGCACCGCAGAAGTGTGCAGATGTTACACACCTTGAACCGGTCTGAAAAAATCAGAGAAAAACCTCTGAAAACGGATTTTCCAGCTTGAAAAGTGCTACCCCGGGGGGATTAAAAATTTTTTCATTATATTTTGTAGAAAAATTTTTCTTTCAAAAACCTATGAAAACGAGATTTTCGGTTGAAAATGCAGACCTACGGGGGTATCAAAACGGTTGACCCAAAAATATTTTTTCAATACTTCACATCTATTTATCGACAGAATATCACAAATGTGTTAAAATTCTATAAAATCCAAAATGAAAGGGGTAATTACTCTATGAAACAAAGTGGTTTAGGAATTGCTTCGATGATTTTAGGAATCATCAGTATTTTGACAGCTTGTATAGCTTTTGGAATTGTGCCGGGAATTATAGGTGCTGTTCTTGCTATCATTGCATTATGTCAGAAAGACAAGAAACACGGCACTGCTATCGCAGGACTGACTTGCTCTATTATCGGAATTATTATTTTTGCCATTATGGCATTGTTTGTAAATAGTGTATCCGATAGTAGCAAGGAATCTACTGGAACACAAGCATCAGTTTCTGCAACAACGGAAAGTTCTGCCGCAGTATCAGAAATCACACCGGAATCTAAAGTTGAAGAAGCGGAAGTACCTAGTGGTACTGTTATTTCTCCCGGTTACACATTCGATGCGGACGGCTTGCAAGTTACAATAAATGATTTTGACCTTTACTACACTGATTATGAGGATGAATACGGTTGGAACGCTCCTGCTGATGGAACAAAATACATTATGATTGATGTTTCCTATCAGAACAACAGTAAAGATGATAAGTATGTAAGCATCTACGATTTCCAGTGCTACGCAGACGATACAGATTGTGAACAAAATTACAGTGTTGTGGATAACTCTTCTTTGAATGCGAATATTTCAAGTGGCAGAAAAACATCTTACAAGATTGCATTTGTAGTTCCACAGGATGCGCAGAGTATTGAACTGGAATACGAAACAAGTTTATGGACGGGTAACAAAGAAGTTATCAAATTACAATAGAATATAGGATTTTAAGGGCATCCGAAAGGGTGCTCTTATTTTTATGTTGCGAACCTACGTTCGTCATGATATAATATGTGTCAGTTAGGAAGTCTTGCGCCACGTCCGGAGAGTGAAAGCTGATTAGACAGCCTAGATTGTAACCAAGACCCGGAATAAAGACAGACCAAAAAAAGATTGGAAGTTCGCTACTCCAACAGTAACAGGGGTAGTGGGCTTATTTTTATGCTCTTCTGCCCCATGACAATGTATTTGTTGGAGGTAGAAAATGTTAGTTGAAATCAAAACAGTAAACAAAGAAGAAATAACCGTTGTAACAAGCCTTGATGTTGCGGAAACGTTTGGAAAAGAACATTATCACGTAATTGAAGATATACGTGAGATTGCATCAAAAATTAGTACACCCGAATTTTCGGGGCTATTCTATGAGACAGAATATAAGGCATCAAATGGAAAGAAAAATCCTATGTATTACATGAACAGAGATGGCTTTACACTTTTGGTCATGGGATACACGGGCGAGAAAGCTATGCAGTTTAAGATGGCTTATATTAAGCAGTTTAATGCTATGGAAAAGGCTCTTATTGGCAAAATACGGGAACGTGAAAAAGGAATTGGTGTCCGCAGGGTACTTACGGATAGTTTGCAGAGGACTTCCGAAAATGAACGGATGCACGGTCATGCATACTCTACCTACACCGATTTGATTTATAAATCAGTATTCGGAAAAACCGCAAAGCAATTACGGCTTGACCTTAATATTGGCAACAAAGAAAACATCCGGGATTATCTGACCGAGGAAGAACTACTGTTAGTTCAGAATGCAGAAATGCTTGTAAGTTCACTGGTTGGATACGGTTGGGGATACGGAGAAATTAAGGAATTTTTGGAAAATAAGTCGGTGAATAAACTGGTCGGATGATAGACGCCCTAGATTCAATCTAGTGCATTTTTATTTTTTGAAAAAATGCTTGACTTGTATCTCGAAACATTATATAATGTATCTCGAAACAAGGAGGTGATACCCATAGCACCTAAAAGCAGAGCCGATTACTTCAAAGAGCGAAGAAAGAAAACAAAAAATTTTAGTGTTGAAATCGAAAAGGAAAAGTTTGAGAAGTTAGAGGAAAAACTTTCCCAAAAAGGATTGACTAAAACGAAATGGTTTAACGAAAAAGTTGATGAAGAAATCGGAAACTAAAAAAGAAGGAGCAGCCATACCCGCAAAGTAACCGGCTGCTCCTTTACCCCAAAAGGATTATGTAAATTATAGCACTGCATCTTCCTTTTGGCAAATTATTTTTGATTAAATGGAGGAGCTGAAAATGAGAGAAGAACTTATCAAAAAAATTATCTGTAACCTTGAAAATACCAGCATTCATTTCCTCAAATGCATATTGGCATATACAAATATACTTTGTGATAGATAAAAAGAAAGGAAAAATAATATGGAAAATATTGTAAACGTTGAAGGAACAGAGTTAGATGTCAGAGAATACAATGGTCAGATGGTTGTTACTTTTGACGATATCGACCTTGTTCATAAAAGACCAAGTGGAACGGCTAGAAAAGCGTTTAATAGAAACAAAAAGCGCTTTATAAATGGCGTTGATTATATTGTTTTGGAAAAAGAAAATTCTAATGTCCACCGGGTGGACATTAGAAATATTGATATTCCAAACAGAGGTATTACTGTATTCACCGAAAGCGGATACCTTATGCTTGTAAAACCATTTAAGGATGATTTATCATGGAAAGTTCAGAGGAGCCTTGTCAATGCTTATTTTGCATTAAGAAATCAACATCCAGCACCTACTTCCACCACAGCAATCGAGGAAAAGCCGACATTAGAGTTTGAAACAGACTGGTTCTGCATCAACCGTGGCAAAATCAACTACATCTGCCGTTGCTACGACATTACATCAAAGGAATATATGCACCACTTACTTGAAGTTTTGGGAAGAACGTATAATTTTGATGAAGCAAAGAGAATTTACAGCGCAACGACCGGAAACTGGAAATGCAGAAATTCCGAAGTAATCACCTACTTCCCACAGCTTTCAGAACTTGCATCTAAAATTCTTCAGCAAGATGTTGATAACTGTGCAACAGAAGAGACCCCATAAAAAGGGGTCTTTTCTATGCCATTCTTTCCATGTATCCACTTATCAATTCATCAGCCAGCGCAAACACTTCTCTTCCGTAGGTAGCCAAAAAGTCGGCAACAATCTCTTCTGTCTGAATGTCCATAGTCAGATTGTAGGATAAGCAGAACGCATGGCACAATTCATGGCACAGGACACGGTCATAGAAATTACCATGAATCATATTTGATATGTAAATGTCTCTTGTGTTCCTGTCTGTCATGCCAAACGTATATGTACCGTCAGAACGCATCAGCATAGGGCTGTGACTGCCTACGAGCCTTAAATTCCAGTCCATTCCATTTATCGTGAACAACTTACCACCTCCAACATAAAAGGGGCTAAATAAGCCCCTTAAGTGTTTTAACCGATTTTTGTTACCAGTGCAGACAGCTTATTCCGCAGTACCGTCTTTTCTTCCGGTGTTGCATCGTTGATGATCTCCGTCATGTCGTTTGCAAGTTCGGTCATGTAGGTGTTCAGGTCACGGACTTTTGCTTCTTTGTCCTGCTGTGTATTCGACTTATGCAGTTCCTTATTTTCCATGTAGGTTCTGCGGCTCATGCCACTTCTGCCCTCTCTTGCATCACGCATACCGGATGAAGAAGTTTCTGTGTAGTACATACGCCCCATGTCTCTGTCCATGTCACGGTGATACATTTCCGGTGTCATATGGTAATATGGTGGCTCTTCATACCCTCTGCGGTAGGTTCCACGACCTTTAGGTGCAAATCTGCCGTCAGCATAGCGGTAATGGTCATAGTACCGTCTGCCACCGTCACCGTAACTTTCAAACATTTCCATGTTTTCGTCCGGGTCATATTCCTGCATGGTTTTTGTCAGTTCCCGGTAGTACATAGCTTCCGACAAGTCTTTCATCATGTCGATGACCTTTCCCATTTCGCAAGTGTCTACATGGTCGATGCCCTTGTCAAACTGCGTTTTAGCGCATTCAGAAAGTTTTTCAATCATTTCATGCATTCTTTTAACATCCATGATTTTCACCTCCTACGCTTCACGAACGGCAATTAAATTACTGTTCTGTACCTGAATAGGCTGTGCGGAAGTGTTCTGAACCGCTACCGTACTGCAACATCCACGAGGAACATCAATGTACGCCTGCGCAGAAACGTTGAAAAAGGTCTCTGCGGCTGCCGGAGTTACAATCATTCTTGTGGACTGTAAAGGTTCCCCGTCTACTGCCAGCGCAAGAGAGATTTCCCCAACAGTTCCACCCGTGGGAATCTGAATGTTGCCGGAATAACTTACAAGGAATCTTGCACGACACTGATTAGTGATACCTCTTAACTTCACAATTCCGGATCCCTCTCTATGATTGATACAGTTACTTCCATTTACGGCAGTTTCGGTAAAAGCAACGTCTGCTCCTGCTGCCACAGTCTGTAATGCTACTGCTGTATATTCAGCCATAATAAAAATACCTCTCTTTCAAAATCAAAGGGGCAAACCATATAGTCTGCCCCATGTTGTCAGTAATTCTGCATAGCAGACATAACCTTAAGGTTAAGTTACTCGATATGCAGTTTTAGCATCCGCAACCAGTGTTGCAACCGCATCCGTAATATACATTAGGGTTGGGAACCTGGTATGCAGGAATGGGTGTAGGGTTCACAGCGTTAATGATCTGCTGTGTCTGTGCACTCATGGCAGTAGTCAGAAGAGCATTCTGACGATCCTGAGAAGCGGCTCTGCGCAGATCGTTGTTCTCTGCCTGCAGAGTAGCGATCTTATCCTGGCATAAGTAGTCAAGGATTGCTCTTGTACCTGCATTCTGGCTGTCGATAATGTCACGAGTGTTGTTATTCATGGTGTTCTGCAATGCGCAAGTATTCGTTGCCATATTGTAGTTTACACCCTGGATAGCTTCACGGGTGTCGCAGCAACATTGTGCTAACTGTGCCTGTAAAGCGTTAGCATTCTGCATTCCTGCTACGGTGTCGGCATTGATAGCCTGTTGGATGCCATAGCCAGTCTGTAAAATGTTGGTATTTACGCCATTAAATCCGGTAAGCATACCGTTGTTTACAGCGTAGAATCCGTCACACAGACCGTTGTTGATTCCGTCCAGTTTACCGATGATAGACTGGGTGTCGAACCCTCTTTGCAATGCAGAATCGGTGTAGTAACTGGAATTAGAGCCATTACCGCCCCATCCATTACCGCCCCATCCGCCAAAAGCGAAGAAAAGGACGAAAATAATAATCCACCATGCTCCATCGTCACCCCATGCACCGTTGTTTCCATATCCGCTGTTGGCAGGCATAACAGGCATGGTAAAGGGAGTATTGTTACTCTCAAACATAATTTTTACCTCCATATAAGATTTTTTATACTTAATCTTGCAAGAATTTAGTATCTACTTCATAGGAAACTGACGCTTGAATTTATCAAATTCGGAATCAAAATCCATACCTCGTTCCTTAGCAATATTTCTTCCTAACTGCTCTACTCCAGCAAAATCTCCTTTTTGAGCCATGCCCATTATATTTTTAGCCATAGGGTTTGACATGATCTGACTGTTTCCCATCATATTTTGGATAAACTGTCGCGGATTCCCCATTGTCTTAAGCATCTGCATAGGATTCATCATATTCATTCTGCATCATCCTTTCTTTGCGATTGTGGAGTTTTTCTTTGCGTTTGCGAAGATTTCAACTGCTCAATCTTTTGCTCCAGTTCATCGAAACGCTTCATAAATACCGCTGTAGCTTCGTCTGATAGGTCAAATTTCGCTTTTTCTGTTTCTGACGGTAAATTGTTAGGGTCTGCATCTAAAAAAGGCTTGTAGATCCTTGTATAGATTTTTCCATCTGCTCCCCAGGATTTAGCATAGATCTCCGACAAGTCCTGTTTTGGGAAGAATGCTGTGTTGCCATCCATAGGAACCTCATTCGGTGCTATGCACTCTTGCGCCGGTACAATACGACCGTACATCTGTACTGCGTTTTGCTGTGGCTGTTGCATAAACTGCTGTGGCTGGAACTGTTCCTGCTGTGGCATAAACTGTCCGTACATAGGTGTTCTATACTGCGGATTGAAATAGTTCGGATTCATAATCGGCTGCGGCATGGCTGTTCTCCCTTTCTTCCATTGATTCTATCTGTTTCGCAATTTCAACTTCATCAAGTGTCTGATATGTCGGCTTGTTCATAAGTCCCAACGGACTGAAATTCATAAGCATTACCCGTTTCTCCTAAAACTTCCTCGATCACATGAACCATGATTGATTGATACTTAATCGGCACTTCCCTTGTACGTTCTTTGCTGAATATATGTTCCAGTGTTTCATCTGAAAATTTGAATTTTCCCATAAGGTCATCCCTCCTTATGATTAAATTTTGGCATAAAAAAAGTCGCATATAGTGACACATATACGACACTTTTGCGACAAACGAAAAAATATGCAGTTTTAAAAGTATGATAAATACGGCATTAGCACATCCTATTGCCACTCCGATAACAATAGGTTCTGCTAAAAATTCTTTAATTGAATTTCAACATCACCATTGACAATCACAATCCTTGATATTATGCTTTTTAATATATTGTTTTTCTCTTTCTTGTCGATATGCGCCCACACATCGGCAAGTTTTTTTATGTTCTCGTAAACAACTTCTTTCTTCTGACTGTTTCTTTCGTTTTTTTCTTCCTCAGTTATCTTTACTTTCATTTCAGAAATGATTTTTTCAGTGTTCTTAATCATTTCTAAAACTGTGTCATTTCCATCGGAATAAAGAACATATAGCCTTTTTAATTTCACCTGTTCTTTTTCAAATTGTGACTGCATTATTTCAAGTTTGCTTTGCTTTTCAATAGGCTTGCACTCTGAAAGATTTAAGGATATTTTCAAAATTTCACTTTCTACCTGTTTTTCAATATCAGCAGCCCATTCCAAAGAATTGTTACAGTCTGGATTGAAATTAGGCAAATACTTCATTGCTTTATCACGAGAACAGCAATATATTTTATGCTTTCCGTGCGTCCACTTCTGATACCGCATCTTGCATCCACACACACCACAATAGCACAATCCTGTTAACAAGTTGGCATCCGTATGACAAGCAGTTTTGTTTTTCCTACGTGATTTTCTGATTTCCTGTGCAAGTTCAAACCTTTCTTTATCAAAAATAGGTTCATGAAGTCCTTGATATACATTCCCTTTATATGGGATCATACCTATATTGACAACTCCGGTAAGCACATTTCTTACAAGTACCTCACTGTGAAATCCTAATGATTCCTTGATATATAAATCAGAATAACCACCAATAAACATATCAAGTGCTCTGTTTGCTTGTTCCTTACGTTCTGGTATAGGAATGAGTATTCCTTTCTCCTTGCTATAATTATAGCAATACGGAGTATTAGCACCACCAATCCAGTAACCTTGTTTGATTCGCTCCAACATACCGCCACGCATACGAAGCATCATAGTATTTTTGTCAAGTTGTGCAAAAACAGCCATCATCTGTGTGTATGCCTGCTCCATAGGACTGTCATAACTTACACTGTCATGGACACATTTGAATAACACTTGGTTTGGTTGAAAAACTCTTTCAATTATGTATAATCCATCAATCATACTTCTTGAAAGCCTGTCTAATTTAAACGAAACAACACATTTAACACGTTTTTTTATGCAGTCGTTAATAAGTCTTTGTAATTCCGGTCTATCCATATTTGCACCGGTATATCCATCATCAACATACCAGTCAGCTACAACCAGTTCATTTTTCCGGCAAAAAAGCTCTATGTCTCTTTTTTGACTATCAAGACCGTTGCCTTCTTCTGCCTGTTTTTCCGTGGAAACACGCATATATGCGACACATTCCATTTTTTTACACTCCTTTCAATATATAAAGAATGTGCCGTATTTATCATACATACGACACATTCTAAAGCCTTTTTACAATGGTGTCAACAGCATATGGATGCTATAATCTCAATAATTTCTTTTGGCAGAGAAACATCTTCAATATCAACATCTTTGCCGTCTTGTGTAACTCTAACCATTTTTTACCTCCAGTCTGTTTATTTTTTCATAAACCTTTTTCGATATTCTGTTGACCGTTCTGTCACATACATTAATCTTTTGTGCTGTTTCTGTAATAGTTTTTCCGCAAGAAAGCATTTTAAACACTTTCTCTTCCTCTTCCGTGAAATTGGCGTTCCGGAAGATTTCTTCAAGTTCTGGCTTAGTCAGTTTTGACAACTTCATAAGCCATTCTCCTTCGCTAAATTTCAGTTTAGATGTTCATAACACCAGAATTCCATCCTGCTTTTTTAGCCTCTTCTGAAAGAATCTCATTTTCTTCAGCTATAGCCATTTTTCTTTGTTGTTTTTCTAAACAATATATTGATAAAATTTCATCCACCAACTCATTAATACTACATAGCATATCTCCGTCAACCTCTTCGGTTCGTTCTGCATCATTTAAAATATTTTTTATATCTTCTGCACATTCATGTATTTTTCTCATACAAATGCCTCCATAAATCTTAATATTTCAGTTTAAATGCTGCTTTCTCATCGCAAAAACAGCAAAACCGTCCTTCGTTTTTCGACAGAAGGCTAAATATCGTGGTACCGTCTCAGAAGTTTATAAGGTCATCTTGAACGGTCAAACGGCTGACCCTCTATTTCAGTTTACTCCAGATGCGCTGTCCATTCCCGGATATCTACCGGATCAATGGGTTCTGCGCATTTAGGGCATATAGGATATAAACCTTTTCTGTAATGTTCCTCCATTTCTCGGAATACTTTATTCTTTCGCATCCGTTTGAATTCAGCATCTGCCAGTTCACTGTATGTTTTGGCTTTAGATAGCATTTTCCGCTGTTCATCCTCCAGCAGCTCATACCGCCTCGCCAATGTAAGCAGAGCATCAAAAGCATCTACCGTAGCTCCGCAATCCTGACAGCTTACGATCCTGTTTACCGTATCGACCTCGTAATGAGGTGGATCGCATTTGCACAGCTTTTCTCTTCCTCGCTCGATTCTTGCTAGATTGAAGGAAATAATCTCATTGTCCATAGTATTCCTCCCCTAACTCCTAATATTTCAGTTTACAGCATTACCAATTCATCCTTGTTGATAAGCGTACTTGCAATGCTTCTTGTTACATGCGTCATAATTTCAGCTTGTGAATGATTTTCTGCAGCATACTTTCTAACAGAATCCAAATCATAAGAAAACCCTGCATCGTCAAGATACTGTCTGATAAACTGTTCATTATCTTCTGATGAAAGACGATGCAATTCATGCTTTTCTGTAAATCTACGCTTCACTGCAGTATCAACATCATCTATGAGGTTTGTTGCGGCAATGATTACATGGTCGTTAGTAACTGCATCTAACAGCTGTAACAAGCATGTTGTACTTCTGGAAACCTCTGCGCTCGCTCCTCCTCCACCATATTCCCTCTTTACTGCCAAGCTGTCGATTTCATCCAACATTACAACGCATTGATGCTGATTGATGAAATTAAACAGATTCGTAAGATTTTTTGCAGTTCCACCAAGATAACTATCAAGCATTCTTGAAAAATTCACATATAAATACGGCATTTCAAGTTTATATGCTACATACCTGGAAAAAGCCGTCTTCCCGACTCCGCTCTCGCCATAGAGCAATGTTGCATTCAGATACGGGATCTGTTTCTCCATAAGCTGTAAACTCACATCATTCATGTTCTTGATCAGTTCGAATAATTCCTTTTCTTCATTGGTCAGATAATATCTGCTTTCTAAGTATGTATTTTTCAGATCTTCCATCGTTGCAAAACTGGAAACATTTGCTGGTAGCTCCATAAGATTCATTCCACCAGATCGTAATAGACTTTGATATTTTGTGACTGCATAGTGATTCTTCTGAGTTGTATCTTCCGCACAGCAGCAAAGAGCTGCATCTTTGGCTTTTTGTATATTGTTTTCAGCCACATATCGCACTAAGGCAAGTTGATTTCTTGTCATTCCCATTTCATATTTCCTCCGGTAAATCCTAATTTAACTTATTTAAAACAACTCAAATAGAAACTCAAATTTTTTAGTTCCTGGTTTCACTTACTTGCTCAATATTTAAGTTTTTGAACATTGCACACATCGCATCCACCACGATGCTGTTACCAAACTGCTTGTAAAGCTGTGTGTTGCTGTTGACCGCTGCCATATTGGAGATATCTTCATCAGATACTCCCATCAGACGTCCGCATTCTCTCGGTGTCAGCTTTCGGATACGGTACTGTGTGGCAGTATGGCTATTTGCATACCCATGTGTGCCGGCTACAAGATTAGATTCTATGTCATTATCAGAGATTGCCGTACCGCACTGCGAACCATCGTTAGAAATCTGACCTCCCTTTTCAATCCGTACAATATCTTGATTTTGTGCGGTTAGCGTTGGACACGTATTGCCGTTATCTTGTACTCTTCCTCTTCTTGTTTGACTTTCCGGGTAACTTGCATCGAAGCATCCACCAACTTCACATTCAATAGAAACGCTTTTCGTAGCCTGTTTAATCAGAACCATATTATCTTTCTGCGCCGTGGTAAGTGAATTGCACATTCCTTGTGCATTCGGCTCTAATCTCTGTTCTGTCGGACTTCCAGCTGTTCTGTCTGATGGGTTATCAGGATTTCTGCCACACATGGCAACTATCTGACTTTCAAGAATTTTTGGTTCTTGATTTCCACCTTGCATTGTACTCAATGTTGGACTACACCCCCCCACATCATAAATTCTGTTGGTACTCTCAAATTTTGCTTCAAGAGAGCCTAAAACATTTACATCTGCCATAACTACTCCTAAATCATGCTGTTCAGCTTTTACACACCTTGCAATCGGATACACACCTCGCTAAAAATCTGCTGTTACTCCGGTGTATATGCTGCCTATTACTTCCATTCAATCACTCCAATATCATTCTTGGCTCTTTATATTCCCTTGCGGTTATAGACGGTGCTGTGTCTCTGTATGTTCTTATTGCACCATCCTCTAATCCACTCATGCTTGTATCAATACAGATTTTCTGCAACCATATTTCCGATTTGCTGTTGGTTTGAGATTCCGCAGTCATATCTTGCAGTGATGCAGTTTGCAATGTCTCTCTGCTGTGGATTGCAGATTGTTCCGTCAATGCAAGTCTGCTCTGCTCTGCTCTGCTCTGCTCTCAGGATTGTGCTGTGGCAGCGTTCCATTGTCAATAAGCTGTTTTATCAGCTTTTCAGCCTTTTCATTGTTGATGTAATACTTCTCGTCCACATCATCTTCAAGGTAATCTTTCAACTTCTTTTTCAACGGTATCGGCTGTGGGAAATGGTAGTTATATTCTCCCAAAAATGAAAACATGAAGCATCTTTCACGGTTCTGTGCCACTCCGTAGTTCTTTGCGTTTAAGTCCTGCCAGTAACTTACATATCCAAGACTTGTCAGAAAATCAATCCAGTTTTGAAAATCTACCATGTTTGCATCGGCATGAACTTGTGGCACGTTTTCCATGAACAAAATCTGTGGCAACTCACCGCCACCATCTCTTATATCTTTCAGAATACGTTCCACTTCCCACAAAAGACCGGACCGTGTACCACTACCTTTTTTCATTCCTGCTTGCTTCCCGGCAACCGATAAATCGGTGCATGGAAACGAGTAAGTAAGTAAGTAAGTGAAGGCTTCCGTATTGCAGATATTCAAATCATCCGCATGAACCTTTGTTATGTCCATTGTATGAAAATCTGTGCCATGCACCGCATTGTAGCTTGCTACGGCATACTTATCAAACTCAACAACTCTGTAATGCTCAAATTTTGCACCGATTCTTTCCAGTGCCATTGCCTGCGAACCATATCCGGCAAACAGTTCTATCAGCCTTATAGGCTTTGTAATCCGTATCGGTTCACGTATCATGTCAAAAATGCTCATCTGAATCATGGCATCACCTCCGGCATAAAATCAGATAATCGCATTTGTGCCATTTCTGCATCTAATCTCTTTTTGGACAAATCATAATAATGCTTGTCCAGTTCAAAGCCAACATATGGATGGTTGGTTCTGTAGCAGGCTATCAAGCTGCTGGCACTGCCTACATGTGTGTCTAGGATAATGTCTCCGGGCTTTGCATAGCTGTTCAGAAGCCATTCATATAGTGCCACTGGCTTTTGTGTAGGATGAATACGGTTTTCTTTGTGTTTCATATTTTGCTGAAGCATTCCGTTCCACCTATATTTAATCTTCCTTACTGCAGTACTGAACGAAGTCCATGCAAGTTCACAATCAGCAAAATCAGTATTTCCATTATCTTTATCCCAAACAATCCAACAACTACTATCAAACGGCATTTTGCTTATAAAATGATTTGCCCCCCAAATAATCTGATTTTTTGACACTCTAAACAGTTCATCGAAATATTTTTCGTTTGGTGGATTTATATCCATTCCGCTAAAACTCTTGTAATCCTTTGCTTTTGCCAAGCTACCTCTTGTATGGTTTTTATCCCCATTTTCTCCAATCCCATACGGTGGATCTACAATCGCAAGGTCAAAGTAACCATCCGGGAACTCTTTCATCCCATCCATGCAATCCATGTTGTAATATCCAAAATCCATTACGGCTCCTTTCTCTTATTTCTGTGCTAAATAGCACATGATTAAACAATCTCTTAATACCTTATGTTCATGTTTCCATGTTCGTTAATCCAATCAATAGCTTCCCGGTATGTAACTCCATTGTTTTCGATAACATCCAACAGTTTATACATTCCCGGATGAGTTTCCTTTAGCCGTTCAAAGCGTCCTTCTCCCGGCTTTTCAAGATGACACCCGAAACCACACAACACGCATCCGGTTCTACTGCATCCAGTAGTCTTAAGCGGTCTGTTTCCGGTGTCAAACAATCCATAATCAGCAGATAACTCAGACAAGTCCATTTGACCATTAACGCTTCCCTCTGCATCATAATCAATAACCACATCACCGTATACGGAGCATATAGGAAGATTGTTGATTTTGATATATAAAAGCACATCTTGTTCTGTCCAAAAAGACATGGGATTACTTGTTGGTATTTTTAAATTGAATCCATTGCAACCGTTTTGTAGCCATTTCTGCGTACGTAATTTGCTTTCGCTCGCCATAGTGGCTGTTATAGGATTTCTTCCAGTTTTTCTATGGTATTCGTGCAATGGTTTTTTCTTCATTACGGTGCAACATTTGTTTGAAATATCAAATGGAGATTCAAGCATAAATTTGTATTTTTCTTGCGAAAAACTGCTTTTTTCTTCTCTAGTGGGATTCTCCTTTATCGGATTTTCTTTGTCGGTTGTAAGCATCCCTATCATTATTGCAAGCCTTCGATTGCTTCCTCCTGCTTTCGACTTCATCCGGCTGTTTAGTAAATTCACCAGTTTCTCTGATTCAATGATGCTTTTTATCGTACCCCCTCTAATTGCTTTTAGGTGTTCTTCCAAAATTAATCCAGTGTTAGAGGGGGCATCCGAAAATTTACTGTATTTTCCTGTCCCTGTGATTTTTTCGTAGAAATATTTATAATGCGGTTGCTGTCTGTCTGTCTGTCTGTCTGTCTGTCAAATTCTATTTGACCGATAATCTCTGTCAAGTATTTTTTTGCACCATACACACTTTCAGATACTTCTTTGCTAATCAGAGGAAATCCATATTTTTTGCAAACTTCACTGAAAGATATTTTAGGTTTTAAAATCACAATATTATCAAAAGTCATGGCAAATTGCTTTAATTCTGGATATTGCGTTGGGACATCTGCAAAAACAAAGGGAATATTTTTGTATCCGCAGACTTTTCTAATTATATGTCCTAAAACAGTACTATCTTTTCCTGCACTAAAAGAGAGATATACACCGTCTTCACCATACTTGTCTACAAACTGGTCGATTCTATACTTTGTCATACGTATCTTTGCAGACAACGGCATGGCTTGCATTTGGTATAAATCAGATAATGTATGCTTATTTCCCATGTTCTCATTCCTTTCTTACAATCGTTTCTGCCTGCTCCTTGTACTGTTTGCCTGCCATCTGCACCAGATAATGCTGTAAGGCTTCATCCACGCTGACACGATGCTTGGTACAGTAGCGGTCAACGTAGCGTTTAAAGTCCTCATTCTCGGCATACAGGGCGGTATAATCAACTCGTTCCATCTGCATCACGCTCCTTTAAGATTTCATCCAAGCAAGCATTAAATCCTGCATTCATCATCAGTTTGTCATTCTCACTTTCTTTCCCTACTGTACGTCTTTTCTCCGGCAGTTCTCTGAGCGGACAAGAATCTGGCTTTTCCCCGTAGTGTCCGCCATTTATCGGAATTTCTTTCCCTGTAATAGCGCAGTCATAAAGAGCATCGTCTTTATAACTGGGATATTTACAAGCGCAATTCTCACAGGTTTCCGGCATATCCATTACCAATGCTGCTTTGGGCATATTTCACACTCCTTTCGGCTTCTCACACCGTTCAAACGATATCACCCAAACGTAAGGATTAGCATCCCAGCTGTAGCGGTCAATGTCGGATTTTTTTACAGTTGAATCCCATAAAATCTCAAACTTCTCTAAACTAAAATCATGATTTCTATTTAAAGTTTCTCCATCTGTCACAGCACTAGTTTCAATATTTATACCCTCTCTGTGACAATCATCCACTGTGATCTCCTGCAACCGCTCCACTCTTACATCCGTAACTTTCAGCCAGATACGAGCGGCTTCTTTCGGCATGTGGATAGATGGGTGCCACCTTGCATCTCCATATATTTCATCTGTTGCCCGGTACATATAACAGCCATAGCTTTTATTCAAGACGTTCTGTTGTGGTTCTTTGTAACAATTTCCATGTTCGTCTCCCTCGCAACAACAACAATCAAAATGTTCCCATGTTTCCCGGACATACAGGATATCATCTGTTTGATATGGTGGATTCCATTGTTTGCTTAATTCCTCATCCTTTATATTTTCCGGAAGCTTATATTCTTCGCCCCAAAATTCATGTGCTCCCCTGTTTGGGTATGTCCATTTTCCTATACAACCATTGTGGCTTCCTGCATATGTATAACATAGCCTTGATTGTGGTTGCGGCTTTATCACACGTCTGGTACAGCTCTTCCGTCCGTCCAGAATTGCCAGAACCATTTCCGTGTTGAATAAAATCGGCTTAATTGCCATCCGTTTCACCTACTTTCTCAAAATAGAACTTTATCGGTTCTCTGTTTTCCTGCACCATACCGAATCTGACTGCGATATTGTATGTACAAACATCTCTTTTCAGTCTGTCAGGTATCTTCTGCAACTGCTTTCTGAATGTCTCTAAATCCATTGTTGCCTTATAACGGTTACATGAGCCACAAGACGGCATAAGATTTCTAATGTCATGTACATCGATACCGGTAAAATCCTCTGTGTACTCATAGTTTCTAAGGCAATGTAAATGGTCTACATTAAAGCCTTTTTCTTGTATTTCACATCCACAGTAGGCACAATGCCCGTTGTACTTTTTGTACACTAATTTTCTGACAGATTTAGGAATCGGTTTTCGCATCTGTTCCACCTGCCTTTACAATATCTAACAAATCATCTACCAAATCCTTGACCTCATACATCATCATAGTGTCGTAGGATTTTGACTGCTGCTCTGATGTCTTATTTCCATACTTTGTACAGTCTTTCAGGAATGCTGTGCGTTCTTCCAACTGATGCACAACTCTGTCCTGGTCGTAGACGGTCGGCTGATTGGCAACCGCACAACGGATATCATCGCCGACAGAAAGATAAACATCGTCTCCGTATCCCATTAACCATTTTAATTTATCCGCAAGGTCATCATATAGCTTATTTGCATCAATCAGTCTCATCGTTCGCCCTCCTGTTCCATGCTTCAATCAGCTTTTCTTCATTGTAATCTTCTTTCAACATCATCATTCTTCCACAATTCATGCATTTTACGTAAAATTCGCATAAGATAGCACTTTTTTTCTTACATGATGGACACGGCTTAAGTTCTTCTCTCATTCTTCATCACTCCAATCAATGTGCTGTCCACAATACTTGCAATACAGTTCATCGTCCCACACATGGAATATATGTTGATTGCAATTAGGACATTTATAACATTTTTGCAACTGGCAACCATCAGAAATATGTTTTCCGTTATTCATAAATCTTGTATCTACAAATTCCGGTCTCTTTGCCGTCTGTTTCTCCACAGCTTCACGACATTCCTCTACCGTGCCGATCTGGCGGTACTGCTGCACTTCTTCCAGTGACTTGATTGCCATCTCGTAACCTTGGATTTCGTTTTTTCTCTCGTAATTTTGTGTACACATTTTGGCTAAATCAATAGATGTCTCAAGTTCTTTGATTGCTTCATTCTCCGTCATGGCTACTCCTCGCTTTCTTTCTGTAACCATGTCAGCGTACAATCCTTACAATCATGGCTAAAATCGCATACCTTGTCACTTTTTAATAAATTCCGCAGGACACATAATAGCGACATCGCCAGTTCTTCGTCCGTCATGCTCCTGATCCGGTCTGCGTTGATCATAGGTACGTAGTGCTCGCAGTCTCTTTCTATGTCCTCATGCGGACAGTCATTGATTTTCTCGCACCATGAATACGCATCGAAACCATTATCCTTTGTTTCTAAATTCTTGCAATTATTACATTTCACCATCTTCCACCTACTTTTCTTGCAAAAATCTCTTGATGACATCAATATCTCTTTCCAGCACGCTTAAATGCTCTTTGTTCATTTTTTGATAGACAATCAATGGATTCTGTCTTCCTGCCTTTTTCGCTCTTAATACTTCCCATATACCTTTGGGTTCTTCAATCGTCCATCCGGTTTTGATAAGCCATTTGCGAAAAGCATCCAATTTGTTGCTATGCAGTGTGTTCCTATTTGCCATATTCTACCTCACTTTCCCGGTACGACTCCGGCAGTGGCATCCAGGCTGTGATTTCAATTTCATCATCAACAACATCAGGTTCATAATATCCGTATTCCTTGAGATAATCTTCTCATACTACCGAATACCAGTACCATTCCCCCTCGTAGCAGATACCAGTTGCTGTGAACGGTACATCTTTAATGCTTGCATAATAAGGATCCGGATTGTGGTTTACCCATGTAATATTGACCGGAACATAATCTTCCGGCAGTCTCTCGCTTACCGGAATCCAACCAGCAACGCTTTTTCTTTCACTAACAACCTCAAAGCATTTATCTTTCCATTCCAATACAAAATCAAGGTTATACGAACTGTATCCAATGTGGTAATAGTCCTCTCCGACTTCTTTGTATTTGATTTCGTAATAAGGTTTTTCGCTTATCATATTCACAATGATATCTAATTCGCTAACTTTAATACGTTCTGTTTGTTTATTACTCGTATCTTGCATATAATCAGCTTCTTCTCTCTTCATTCCGCACCTTCCATTTCTGCCAACTTGGATTCGGCTTCGGATTTTGTAAAGAATACTGTTTTGCCAATTTCACCTACTTCTACATCGATTGTATTTGTACACCAATCTGTAGGGTCTGAATCGTATTCAGGAATAGGTCTTCTGTACGGGAAAATATCTTCATCTGTCGCAAGCGCAATATATGCTTTTCCGTCAACAGGATTTATACCTAATCCGCAATGAGTGCACTCAACCACTTCATAATCATAAATAAGATATACTATGTCTCCTGATTTTGTGTACGCTTCTTTGCACGGCAATCGCAGTAGCAATCCCTGCTCCTCTGCATCCTCATAATCTGCTAATTTTGTAAGTACTTTTGATGCATAATCACTTACCGTAGGATATCCTTCTCTGTCTATCATTGACTTTTTGCTTATAGCAGTGCCATTAAAATTTCTTTTTCTTTCTGTCAGTCTCTCCATCCTTGCTCCTTTCCGCAATCCTCGGTCTCTCTGCAAATTGAGGATAGCTGCACTCATACGGCTTTGTGCGTCCGATTCTAATAGCATCAGCAACCGGATGTTTAGCCATGTAGAGTAAGTCACCGTTCTGAAAGTTTCCTGTTCCCTCTCTCATACAGCTACACTCCTTTTTCCGTATGTACTTGCGATTCTGTATACATTGCAAATTTCTCTGTAATATTTTTCTTGTTCATGGATATGAGCATCCACACGGTCAAGTTCCGTCTCACACCACTTTGCAAATTCTTCTGTGGACAATGGTGTCTCTGAAACATCGAATTTCTCTCCGTTGTCAATCACAAAACACACCATGTCAACCGGAATGTGGTTCAAATCCGCAAGAATCTGAATCTGTTTGTCCTTGTCCTCTGCTTTTTCATAATTCGCCAACAATTCATAACCTGTCATCTGCATTTATATCACCTCTTATCAAGTTTGATTTCTTTGTCGTAGCAACTCTTCTTTGGATTTCCCTCTACTGGGGAAACCATCTTTTTAGGGTCTGTAGTGTATGATCCGTTTAGTTTCACACCTATTTTGCTTTTTTCATCCACATAGCATGACGGCTTGTAACGATCCGGTGGAATGTAGTTGTGAATGCGCCAGTGTTTTACAAGCATAACACCACTATCGAAAGATAAAAGGAATCTATTGTCTATCAAGGATTTCAAATCATCTTCTGAAGCACCGCACATCCTTATGATTTTCCGTGGGTTGTTTACAAATCCGTCATCGTCAGCGTTCATACATATGTGGAAATAAAGCATTTGAGCCGTAGCAGGAATATCCAAAAAAGCATCACTCTCAATTATTTTTGCGCTGAACATTCTTTTTTCTGCCATTTAGAACTCCTTACTCAAAAATAGGCTTCTCAATATAGATTCCGGTGTTTTCCACCAGTTCTCTCCATAAGTCCATGAAATCCTTTCCGTTACACTTGTCTCCGGCTTTGTCCATGTGGTCAGAAAACTTATCCTTGAAATTCGCCAGCTTCTTCTTACCGAATCCATCTTCCATAAGAATTACCATTCCATATAGGATGTACCTGGTAGACAACTCATTGATAAGATTGTTACATCTGACCTGTTCCCTGATGCAGTTCTGCGCTACAACCGACTTGTAATGTGGATAATCAGTTTCTGTAAATTCCTTGTACTCAATCGTCCAGTCTGCAAAATCGTTAAGCCTGCTCTGTAACTCCGTATAAGGCTCATTCTCGTACTTTTCGTTGTACTCGGTGAATTTACAGCAGAAGTCGGAAAGTCTCGTCTGTGAGTACTTGTAGTCTTTCCACAAGGTATAGCAGAACAATGTCAGTATTCCGGTGAATGGACTTCTCTCCGCAGACTGCTTCAAAAGTTCTGTCTGCCGCATGATTTTCAAAATTTCCTGCGGATTGTCATATCTTTTTGGCATTTTATATATCACCTCCAAGTTCTGTGATGCTTGAACTCTACAAAGAAAATTTCATTTTATCCAATTTTTCAATTTGTTTTTTTAATGATTCAATTTTCTTTATTCTCATTACTTCTGCCCTTAAAACTGCGTCTTCCTTCTTTTTGTGCCAATCATTTCCGCGATAATATCCATAATTTTTAGAACTTATCATATCTCCGGAAATATTTGAACAAATCTCTGCATCGTCAGTTTCTATGATTCCAGTACTAAGTGCATATTTTGTAATATATACTTTCATATTATTCACCGTCCTTTTCTCCATGCAAAAGTTCCATAAACCGAACAAATTGTCTTTTTGACACGGAATTGTTCTGCTTCTCAGGCTTCAAACTGATGACTAGATGCTTGTCGGCAATGTTCGCCAGTTCCCTTGCAAGGTTGATTTTGCCTTGTTGTATGCCCTGCGAATAAGTTTTAGGCTGTTTATATTGCCCTGTTACTTGTTTCCCTTTACCTTGACTTCCTGCCGTGACGTTGTACATCTGAATACCACTATCAGAACATTTTTTAATATACTCGACTTCTTTTTCATCAAGTTCTGATATCCCACAGGTTAAAAAATGCAATGACCACCCATGCGGATTATCTTTGCTCTTGAAGCCATGTTTTTTAAGGCTCAATGCTATATGGTCGTATTCCGCAAGGTGAGAAGATGTGCGCTCTAAAAGTCTGACAGCTTGCCCACAATACCCTCTTCTGATTCCTGCTTCGTCCACTCTGTAAAACAAATAGATTCCGCTAACATTCGATATTTCGGGGCATATCTGTTTTATTTTTTTCTCACGTTCTGCTTTCATAGCATAGATTTTCTTCCAATCAGCCATTCGCACCACCATTTCTGTACTTTTCAAGTTCTGCAATCATGGTTTCTCTGCCAATATCTCCACTCGCACGCCACTCTACCGCATGAAAAACATCGTTAAGATTCTCACTCAAAACCTCAATTCTGATGCTTGCCGACTGGATATACTCAATTAACCGCTGTGTATCTCGTGCTATGTCCTCGTAACCGTACTCCTGCAAGTGCTGAACCATGCTTTCAAGGTTTGCAATGCTTGAACTGTTCATCAGCTCAGGCACATCTTTGTAGCACAAATAATCAAAACTTCCACCACTCAAAACGGACACTCCTTTCCATTCTGTAAAATCCATTCCTTACCTGCTGCCGCATAGTCCACATTCGCCAATGGATCAATCTTTTTTACCTCTGTGACACATTCTTTGGCATCAGAATTATCACGGCTTAAATGGCACAATATGACGTTCTGCAAGGCATCTGATTTGTTCGCAAGAACAAATTCCTTTACTGTTTCCAGTTCCATATGACCACGGTACACATGGGATTTCTTAGCATCGTTGGAATCCTCTGTAATGTACTTCTTCTGATAGTTACATGAAATAAGGATGTGGTTTAATTCATGGAACCGCCACTTAACAAATTCCGTGTCAGTTACATAAAGCAATTTTCCAATTTCCGGGTGAGTAATCAGAAATCCATAACAAGGGCATTCCGTACCATCTGCATTCGTGTGTGTCCATTTGCCGTCCAATGTTGTCAAATCAAATGCCATTATTTCTCCACCAGTAAACCCTATTTCCATAGGTTCTAAACTCTCATATGGTTTAAATACTGGTATTCCCATGTGTTCAAGGTCTGATACGGATAATGAGTGGTCTTTGTGCGTATGGGTGCATATCGCACCCACAACACACTTAATATTCCAGTTAAGACCACGTTTTATGTCCATGATAGGAAGTCCTGCATCCAGTAAAAGCGTTTCGCCATTATCTGCAGTCAGAAGATAGCAGTTACCGGAAGAACCGGAGCCTAAACATTTTAGTTTCATCAGCGGATACCTCACTATCTGAAAAACAAAAACCAAATCAAAGCTGCGAAACTGTCTGCAATAGCTGATATAAATAAAATAAACACAATAAATCTCATCGGTGTCATTTTGAGTTTTCCGGTGTATGCAAGAGTGATTTTTTCTATTGTGCTAATAGATGCACTTACAAAAAACCGACCAATAAAAAACACAACCCACAGTACAATACCTACTTTTACAAAAATCATAATCCCTTTTCCTCCCTACTTAAAGCAATCCGGTGTCTCTGCGCTGGCAATGTCCGTCTCTGCGGTCTGCGGTACTTCCTCAAATGTTGCGTCAGGAAACTCGATAGTGTTTGCATTTGCCTGTACCTCTTCTGCCACAACTTTTTCCACATCAAGTTTCACATCGGAAACATCAGGAAATTCTTCCTGCGCATACAAACCTTGGAATTTATCCGGAAAAGCTTCTCTTAATGCCTGTACAACAGCAACTTTTCTTATCATTGTTGCAGGCTTTTTAGACCATTGACCGTTGATTGTTCCATCTTTTTTTCTTCCAACATATTCATCGAAAGATACTGACTGGTACTCCGGTGTCTCTCTTCCTTTGATAAACACTTTAGCCCAACCTCCTACAATAGATTCGTCCTTAAGGACAAAAGATCCTTCTCTTTCTTCAACGGAACCATCTTTCTTCTGAACAATAATTCCTGCTTTTTTTCCTGCATAATTCGGATTTGCATCGGCTCTTTTTGTAAAAACATCTTTTCCGGTAACAATCGTAGCAGGATCATTGTTTCCAAACTTAATTAGGTATGCTTCTTTCAAAAAAGGATTAAGATGCTGATATCTGCAAAGAGACATAAACATCATTACTTCCTGATCCGATACGTTTCCACCACCGCTTACAAGGTACTTTCTTACCGTTGTTGGGGAAATTTTTACAATTTCCCCATTTGATTCGTATTCCACAATTCCTGTGTTTTCCTGCTTCTTTTCGTCTGCCATGTTTCTACCTACCTTTCTACTTTCTTAAGTCCATTAATGTTAATTATGAATACCTGTGTTGTATTTGGATTCTGAATAAGTGCAAGGCGAAAATTATGCATCCTGTCATGCTTCGCAATGTTCAAAACCTTTGCAACCATTCCGTCTTCAACAGAAACTCCCTTAACAAAATTTTGCCTATAACTTCCAAGTCCACTCCATGTATCGTACGTTGAATAACAACCACCGCTTCGTGTTACCTCTATCATGTCACCGACATGGATTTCGCTGTCATTATGTTCCTGCGCTTTTTCTTCCGGTTTGTAGTTTTCAAGGACAACGTACTCGCTGTGCCATAAACCAACATTTTCCTCAGATTTTTTGCAAATACATCCTGATGTCGTAACGCAATTTACTTTGAAAATATCTCCGTTTTTATAAGGAATCAAACAAGGCATCGCACAAACAACCTTGATGTACTCACCGACTTTAGCTTTTCTCTTAACATCCCGGACACCGTTATCAGGCTTCGCATCCTCGCCCATCAGCCGATTAAAAGCCAACTTAGCACCAGTACGGAAATCAAATTCATCAGCCGGATTGCATTTTGCTTCTGCTTTCTCGCCAGTGGACTTGTCCAGTGCAACTACTTTGTTGTCCTTGCGGTAGATGACAATGGTTTCCTGTTTTGCTTTTCTTACCAAATCAAAACATTTTTCTTCAACCGTAAATACTTCCCCAACACTGCATGACCCTTTTATGATTTTTATTTCCATCGTATAGTCTCTTAATTCTGTAACAATGGCTTCTCTTACAACAGATGTAGTAGTTATGGTATAATTTTCATCTGCTTTTTTGTTTGGTTTAACCATATCTCCAACCTTAAATTTACGTTTTACCATCTTACAGTCCCCACTTTCTGTCAAAATCTTCCATTGAATTTCTGAACTTTACATTAACCACAACAGCCGAAATCACCATGATTGCATATACAACAAATGCTAAAATCTCCGGCAGTAGTACAAGCCACCATGACCAGCTAATCACTCCAAGTAACTTCAGAGCAATGAAAACGATCGTTAAAACCTCTGTAAATCCCATGCTATTCTTCCTCGCTTCCTAAATCTCATTGAATGCCTGCACAGCAAACAACTCATTAGCAGTTTCCTTGTAAACCTTGTCATCGACACGGACAACGTAAATTCCATTCTCAAAAGAAAGGCTCTTATCAAAAATTCCAACCTTGGGAATAAAAACTCTCTGCATCTTCAAAACATTAGATTTTCTCATATTATTTTTCCTCGCTTTCCGGCTCATTCATAAATCCACTTGCAACTCCCTGATGCACTGTCACATCAGCTTTGTAAATCTCCTTGATGCTTCTAGGCATCACATGAAATGTCACATCCGTATCAGCAATTTTGCCTTTGAATTTCAAGGCTCCACGGTCTGAAAGTCCCAGGTACACACCCACGCAACACTTGTCATCAAAATTGAATATCACGGTGTCACCGGCATTGATTGTTTCTCCGCTTGTTGTCAGAACAGAAATGACTGTCTCTTTCTTAATCTGCATTCTCCACCTCCACAAGTTCACCATTTTCCAATCTGTACCATGTATCCGGCTTCACTTTTTCACCGTCTACCCGGAACATCTTCGCACCGACAAACTCCCATGCTTCCTGCTCTGCTCTGTCGTATCTGTCATCCTCTTTACTGCCAATATATTTCCATTCAGCAAGAACGATATGGGAACCAATGACACCCATTGCTTTCCCTTTGTATCCCCATGCAACCGCAACGCTCTCGGAATCGTTGGCAGAGGATGCACCTTTGTAACCTGTGGCAGAGGATGCACCGCAGTCACCTGTGGCAGAGGATGCACCG
>OGPT01000263.1_pt1 | contig 57547 bp, 43 predicted proteins | sample 1552951 | NCBI WGS metagenome assembly OGPT01 (sample SAMEA2580224, study PRJEB22360) | human gut metagenome | biome: human gut; feature: human-associated habitat; material: faeces | place: Denmark | collected 2008/2010
TGCCGCGCCGTTTCGGCGGTTTGAACTTCCCGATCACGCCGTACACCATGTGCGCCGAAATCGTGGCCGCTGCCGATGCTGGATTCGGAAACATCTGGTCGTTGCAAGATTGTATCGAGACATTATATGAATTCGGAAACGAAGACCAGCACAGCCGTTTCATTCCGCGTATCTGCGCCGGTGAAACGATGTCTATGGACTTGACAGAGCCGGATGCCGGTTCCGACTTGCAGTCCGTGATGCTGAAAGCGACTTTCGACGAAAAAGAAAATTGCTGGCGTCTGAACGGTGTGAAACGTTTCATCACAAACGGAGACGCCGACCTTCATCTGGTCTTGGCCCGTTCGGAAGAAGGGACGAAAGACGGGCGTGGCCTGTCTATGTTCATCTATGACAAACGCCAGGGTGGCGTAGATGTCCGCCGTATTGAAAACAAGTTGGGTATTCACGGTTCGCCTACCTGCGAACTGGTTTACAAGAATGCGAAAGCCGAACTTTGCGGAGATCGCAAATTAGGTTTGATCAAATATGTGATGGCGCTGATGAACGGTGCCCGTTTGGGTATCGCCGCACAGTCTGTCGGTCTGAGCCAGGCCGCCTACAACGAAGGGTTAGCTTACGCAAAGGAACGCAAACAGTTCGGCAAAGCAATTATCGAATTCCCGGCTGTTTACGACATGCTGTCTATCATGAAAGCGAAGCTGGATGCCGGCCGTGCCTTACTGTATCAGACTTCCCGTTATGTAGATATCTACAAAGCACTGGACGACATCGCCCGTGAACGCAAGCTGACTCCGGAAGAACGTCAGGAACAGAAAAAATATGCCAAACTAGCCGACTCTTTCACCCCGCTGGCAAAAGGTATGAACTCCGAATATGCCAACCAGAACGCATACGACTGTATCCAAATTCATGGTGGTTCAGGCTTCATGCTGGAATATGCTTGTCAACGTATCTACCGGGATGCCCGCATCACCTCCATCTACGAAGGAACGACGCAATTGCAGACAGTTGCAGCCATCCGTTACGTGACCAACGGTTCCTATCTGGCTACCATCCGAGAATTCGAAACAATCCCGTGTTCTCCTGAAATGGAACCGCTGAAAGGCCGCCTGGTTGAAATGGCCAATAAGTTCGAAGCCTGCATGAACAAGGTGAAGGAAGCGCAGAACCAGGAATTGCAGGACTTTGTTGCCCGTCGCCTTTATGAAATGGCAGCCGACTGCATCATGGCTCACCTGCTGATCCAAGACGCGACAAAGACTCCTGAAATGTTTGCCAAATCAGCTGTCGTATACTTGAATTATGTCGAAGCGGAAGTGGAAAAACACAGCAGCTTTATCTTGAAATTCAATGCCGACGAATTAGCAAGCTACAGGCAATAATAGAGCGTATCTAATTTCATAAAAGCCGGATATCTTCTCTTGATTTCCGGCTTTTTCCTTATATTTAGACTCGTATTAAGCCAATAAGACAACCATCGACTATGAAACAGTACAATCCAGACATCCACCATCGTCACAGTATCCGTTTGAAAGGATATGATTATTCACAGGAAGGGTTATAAATGATATTAAACCCATATGGTGAAATAATCCAACAATGTTATTGGGATTTGGAACACAAATACCCCAATATCGAATGTTGCGAATATGTTATTATGCCAAATCATTTCCATGCGATTATAAAAATCGATCGGGATGCATTTAGGGCGGGCGAACCCCGCCCCTACGTGGTGACACTGGGGCATATTGTGGGATATTTTAAATATCAATCGACAAAAATGATTAATCTACACGGTCAAAAATTATGGCAACGTAATTATTATGAACATATCATACAGGATGAAAAAGCGTATCATAATATATCCAATTATATATTAAACAATCCGGCACAATGGGCATACGACCGATTACGCTAATTCATTGTGGTGATTCCATAATACCCATTGCATACTACCACGAAGCAACAGATATATCAGAAATGCCATCCACAATGCATGATTTCCCATCATTCCGAAAAAGAGGTAATAGATCAAAAAGAAAGTGCCGGAAGCGACCAACATCGAATAAAGCATCAGGCGGGTAGCTGTCGCACCGATCAGGATACCATCCCACAAGAAGGCGGCAAAGCCGGCAAGCGGAACAGCCAGCACCCAATAGAAATAGGTTCCGGCCTCTTGTATGACAACAGAGTCATTCGTCAGGAGGGAGAGAAAACCTTTCCCGCCTACTCCATAAAGCAGGGTAAACGAAAGGGACAACCCAATCCCCCAGCCAAACAGCAAACGGATCATCCGACTAAGGGCTGTTTTGTTCCGAGCACCGATATAACGTCCCGCCAAAGCCTCGCCCGCATAGGCAAAACCGTCCATGATATAGGAGAAAAGCGTAAACAACTGCATCAGCAATGTATTAACAGCCAAAACGATATCGCCCTGTCTCGCACCCGTAGAAGTAAAAAATGTAGTAACCGCCACCAAACAAAGCGTACGAAAGAAAATATCGCCATTCACCTGGAAGAAACGACGCATAGCGACCTTATCCATGGCCTCATGCCAGCAAACACGAATATTCAACCGCTTCCGATAGAATACGAACCACAGGAATACAGCCATCCCGAAGCCTCCATATTGAGCGATCAGCGTTCCCGTCGCAACCCCTTGCACCTTCATGCCGAACACAAAGACGAAGATCAGGCTCGCCACGATATTCACGACATTCTGGGTGATCGCAATAAACATCGGGAAACGGGAATTCTGCATTCCGATAAACCAACCGGAGAAACCATACAATCCCAACACAGCCGGCGCTCCCCAAATACAAATATTGAAATATAAGGAAGCCAACCGTTCTACCTCATCCGTCGTATCCAATAGTAAGAAAGCTATTTCCCGTATCGGATACTGGAGCAGAAGCAGAGCCAGAGAAATCAGAATCCCGACACCGACCGACCGGAACAAAACCCTCGTTACTTCCAGGAGATCCCGTCTCCCCAGAGCCTGTGAAGTCATCCCACTCGTTCCCATCCGCAAGAAACCGAACAACCAGTAAATAATATTGAACAGCATCCCCCCTACCGCAATCGCCCCGATATAGGAAGCGGCCCCCAAATGTCCGACAATCGCCACATCGACCAATCCCAACAAAGGAACCGTTATATTGGATACAATAGAAGGAAGCGCTAACTGAAGTATCTTTTTATTCATTATTTATCGTATCTATAAAAACTATTCCTAACTTTGTCAGCAAAGTTACAGATTACTTTAGAAATAACATGATTACACTTATGTTTCAATAACAAAAACGCGAACCCTAAGTAATTGTAAAAAACGTTGGATGTTCGCATCCTCTATAAATCATACACTTATAGATTTATTTAGAGAATATGAACATTTATTGCTTTTCTACTTTATCATTCGCAAAATTACAATTTAAAAGTGTCATCAATAAAGCTTTTCACAAACATGGAGTCGCATCTTTTACAGATGCGTGGATTGAAACCGTGTTTGTGATGACGGATGGCGAGAGCTACAAGGTCGCATCTTTTACAGATGCGTGGATTGAAACTGCTTAATGCATACAGCGGTCGTATAGGCCGCAATGTCGCATCTTTTACAGATGCGTGGATTGAAACCTTTCCTTAAAAACCTATACTAAGATTGGTTGCGTCGCATCTTTTACAGATGCGTGGATTGAAACATGCCGAAGGAAGATGTAAAGAAATGGATCAAGAGTCGCATCTTTTACAGATGCGTGGATTGAAACTAAAACAGAAGATATCAGAAAGTCACAGGAAGATGTCGCATCTTTTACAGATGCGTGGATTGAAACTTCCTACTTTTATAAAGAAGGACGGAGAGGATTTTGTCGCATCTTTTACAGATGCGTGGATTGAAACTTGGACGGGAATTTACAAAGACAGACCATTATAGTCGCATCTTTTACAGATGCGTGGATTGAAACATACCGTTTGCGAAAAAGAAGGTATTGATTTGGGTCGCATCTTTTACAGATGCGTGGATTGAAACTGGTAACTTTACAAACCTTGTTTATGGCAAGTATGTCGCATCTTTTACAGATGCGTGGATTGAAACAATAAAAAGCTCAAACAGAATCTTGTTTGTGTCGTCGCATCTTTTACAGATGCGTGGATTGAAACAAATAATGTAAAAGTACAACAAAAATCACGAACTGGTCGCATCTTTTACAGATGCGTGGATTGAAACACTCAGTTCTTCTTTACCTGTTGTGGTACGATCTGTCGCATCTTTTACAGATGCGTGGATTGAAACTGTTAATGAAGCTGGTCATACGGTTACTACCGTGTCGCATCTTTTACAGATGCGTGGATTGAAACATGTGAATATCTGTATCCCTTATCTTGATCGTAAAGTCGCATCTTTTACAGATGCGTGGATTGAAACTAAGAAGCCCGTTGATGGTTGCCCAGAACAGAAATGGTCGCATCTTTTACAGATGCGTGGATTGAAACACCCAACGAGCGGCTTTGGCGTTTTATACCCAATGTCGCATCTTTTACAGATGCGTGGATTGAAACCAATTTATCCCCGAACAAGTAACAAGAAATACCAGTCGCATCTTTTACAGATGCGTGGATTGAAACTGCAAACCCAAAATTAGACAGTACAAGATCATTGTCGCATCTTTTACAGATGCGTGGATTGAAACACTAACAATCATATCTTTTTGTTTTTTGACAGGAGTCGCATCTTTTACAGATGCGTGGATTGAAACCTTTTTATCCAAGATAGAGTTCTCTATGTGCTTCGGTCGCATCTTTTACAGATGCGTGGATTGAAACTTAATCCTTATAGTAGGATTAGTCGCTTGCGACAGTCGCATCTTTTACAGATGCGTGGATTGAAACATAGTTAGTAATAGAAAGGAAAATCTCATCTAAGTCGCATCTTTTACAGATGCGTGGATTGAAACTTTTTCCCAACAGGAAGTTCAGGTTGCCAACGGTCGCATCTTTTACAGATGCGTGGATTGAAACTTTCTCAATGTCGAAGCCATTTCTCAAAAGCAAAGTCGCATCTTTTACAGATGCGTGGATTGAAACATTATCTCATCCTCCCCTGTTTACGTGCATAGTTGTCGCATCTTTTACAGATGCGTGGATTGAAACTTTATTCTGTAGCTCTAACTTCATTTTTAAGATGTCGCATCTTTTACAGATGCGTGGATTGAAACATCTTCAGGACACGGTTATTAGATTGCAAAATGTCGCATCTTTTACAGATGCGTGGATTGAAACCGGATATGCTAACAGATGTTACAAGTCCAGACGGGTCGCATCTTTTACAGATGCGTGGATTGAAACTTATAAGGAGATTATTGAAGGTCGTTTTGATGTTGTCGCATCTTTTACAGATGCGTGGATTGAAACGTCTTACGGATGCCCAGAGGACGCAGGTTGAGCGTCGCATCTTTTACAGATGCGTGGATTGAAACGTTGCAGACAGCACGCGAAGAAGCAGCAGCCATCGTCGCATCTTTTACAGATGCGTGGATTGAAACAAAGCGGTATCGGTGTCGATATTATTGACCTTAGCGTCGCATCTTTTACAGATGCGTGGATTGAAACTCAAGCTGGTCTCGCTACTTGTTTTGGCAATAGTGTCGCATCTTTTACAGATGCGTGGATTGAAACTCCTGCATCTGGTCAAGGTCGCTTGTGTCGAACTGTCGCATCTTTTACAGATGCGTGGATTGAAACTGATAGGGACGAACGGGGACACGAGACCGTTGATGTCGCATCTTTTACAGATGCGTGGATTGAAACAATGTTGTAAAATCAGGAGCCATGACAGGTAGATGTCGCATCTTTTACAGATGCGTGGATTGAAACGTCCGTTTTAGAATACAACAGTAATAATGCAACTAATAAGTCGCATCTTTTACAGATGCGTGGATTGAAACCACTCTTCAAAGGCGCGTTTGAACGTGTCTTTAATGTCGCATCCTTTACGGGGACAACTATTTATAATATTTTTTGCAAGAAGATTACAGGATTAAAATATTTGTTTGTTAGAAAATAAAATATATCTTTGTTGAACAGAGTTATAAAGATACCTTATTACTCAAAGCATAAACACCTTATATTACGTTAACCTAAACATATGATATATACAAATAAAGAATACTGTCTTGAGGTTAAAGGAAGCATGGCCTGCTTTACCCGTCCGGAGATGAAAGTCGAAAGAGTTAGCTACGACATAATAACGCCATCTGCTGCCCGAGCTATTTTCGAATCTATATTTTGGAAACCAGCCATACAATGGAATATTACTCGAATAGAAGTATTAAATCCAATCAGATGGTTTTCCATGAAAAGAAATGAGATTGGAAGTTTAATGAGCCCCGTTCATCCGGATTATTCATCGAAGATAATCGGCAACAAAAATCCAGTTTGTTACTAAAAGATGTTTGCTATAGAGTTTTTGCAGAGTTGGAATTTATACCTATAAGAAATAGAGCGAAAGAAGATATGTTGAAAGTGCCATCAAAGTCCTCTGACGAAAATCCAGGCAAATATAATGCTATGTTCGAACGTAGAGCTAAAAAGGGGCAATGTTTCAATCAACCCTATTTAGGTTGCCGTGAGTTCTCCGCAGATTTCACATACATCGAAAATCCGGTAAAAGGAAACGGAATACCCGAAGATCGTGATTTTGGATATATGCTATATGATATGGATTTCACAAACGAAAAAGATCCAAAGCCAATGTTCTTCAGGGCTATAATGAAACAAGGAGTCTTGATCGTTCCATCCATTAACAGTGAGGAGGTACGCCGATGATTTTGCAAGCATTATACGAATACTACCAGCGTAAAGCTGCTGATCCGGGGAGTACTATTGCTCCCCATGGATTAGAATGGAAAGAAATACCTTATCTTATTCTGATAGATAAAAAAGGGAATTTTTTAGAACTACAGGATACCACCGAGGGGGTAGGAAAACAGAAACGAGCAAAAAAATACCTGGTCGTCAAAAGTAAAGGATGTACCGGCAGCAACAGTTGGCAAACGGCAAATGTATTTTGGGACCATTTCGGATATGTGTTAGCCCAACCTAAAAATACGGATGATAAAGGAATGCCAAAAGCACTGGACGATGCCGCTAAACAAAATAAAACCTTTGTTCAGGAGGTCAGGCGGCTTGCCGAAATGTATCCTTCCAATGAAGAGATTCAAGCAGTAGCCAAATTTTACGATAATCCTGATAATCTTCAACGTATAAAAATGGACCCTTTATGGGAAGAATGTATCAAAAAAGACGGGACAAACATCTCCTTTAAAGTAGCAGGAAACAATACTATCGTGGCTGCAAATCCGGATGTAACATCATCTATAGAAGACTGTTCAGACAAAGATGAACCTACAGGGATATGCCTCATCACCGGAAAAAAGGCTCCGATAGCCATACTCAATAGTGCCATAGCCATACCCGGGGGTAAGAGCGGAGCTAAACTGGTTGGCTTTCAAAAGAAATCGGGTTACGATTCTTATTATAAAGAGCAAGGTATGAACGCACCCATTTCAAAAGAAGCGGAAGCTGCTTATACCACAGCTTTAAATTCTTTATTGGGAAAAGATTCCTCTAACAAATATCGCTTGCATGACACATCCGTTGTTTTCTGGTCTCAGAAACCGACAAAGTTGGAGCAATGTTTCTGTTTCATATTTACATCTCCTCCCAAAGATGATCCGGATAAAAACACGGAAGTTATCAGAGACTTCTTGAAGTCCCCGTTCTCGGGAGTATTGAATGACGAGGACAAAACTCCCTTTTACGTGTTAGGTTTATCTCCTAATGCCGCCCGTATCTCCGTTAGATTCTGGCGACAAGGAACAGTAGGCGAATTTGCCAGTCACATCAGACAACATTTTAAGGACTTGGAAATCATTAAAAGCAAGAATCAAAGAGCCTATTTTTCTTTATTCAACTTACTGACCCAAGTTGCTTCCTTAAATAAAATGGAAAATCTGCCTCCCTGCTTAGCCAGCGATTTAAGTCAAAGCATATGGGATAACCAACCCTACCCGACCACATTGCAGATGCAATGTCTGATACGAATCAAAGCAGACCGGAATATAACGTCGATAAGAGCCGCTATACTCAAAGCCTACTTAAATAGAAAATTCAGAAATCATAATAATCCACCTAAAGAAATTCAAATGGCATTAGATTTAGAAAATAAAAACCAAGCGTACTTATGTGGCCGCTTGTTTGCTATCCTTGAAAAGATCCAGAGTGATGCTATCCCAGGAGCAAATTCTACGATCAAAGAGCGTTACTACGGTGCAGCGTCGACAACCCCGACAACTGTATTCGGCCGCTTGTTGTCTTTATCCAGACATCACCTTGCAAAATTTGATACCGGGAAATCTGTTTATTATGAAAAATTATTGCAAAGTGTTATCACCAACCTGGATAGTAACGGATTACCTAAATATTTATCGATGGACGACCAATCGCGTTTCGCAATCGGTTATTACCATCAAAGAGAAGATTTATATAAAACAACAACAGATAAAGAAAAAAATTAATACTATACAAATATGGAAACAGCAATAAACAATCGTTACGACTTCATTTATTTATTTGATGTACAGGATGGTAATCCGAACGGTGATCCCGATGCCGGAAATTTACCCAGAGTTGATCCGGAAACAGGTGAAGGCCTGGTTTCCGATGTCTGTCTGAAACGTAAAGTCCGGAACTTTGTTCAAATAGTAAAAGGAGGAGAAAGACTGTATGATATATTCATTAAAGAGAAAGCGGTATTGAATAATCTGATCGCAGACGCTCATAAACAGGAAGGGGTTAAAGATATAAAAGAGAAAGGAGATAAAACAGAGGCTGCTCGGCAATGGATGTGCAGAAACTTTTATGACATAAGGACATTTGGAGCCGTACTAAGTACAGGCGAAAATGCCGGACAGGTTCGTGGCCCTATCCAATTTACTTTTGCCCGTTCCATCAGTCCGATTGTTACTGCCGAACATAGTATAACCCGTATGGCTGTGGCTACGGAGGATGAGGCTAAAAAACAGAGTGGAGATAACCGCACTATGGGACGTAAATTTACAGTTCCTTACGGACTATATAAAGCTAACGGATTTATTTCCGCTCATTTAGCCGCACAAACCGGATTCAATGAAGATGACCTGAACTTATTCTGGGATTCATTGAAAAACATGTTCGATCACGACCATTCAGCAGCCAGAGGAATGATGAATGCCCGCAAATTGATCGTATTCAAACACAGTACAGCATTAGGTAATGCTTCAGCTCATTCTTTATTCGGTTTAATGAAGGTTCAACTTAAGGATGACCAACGCCCACCCCGTTCGTTCGACGATTATATTGTTACCATCGACAAGGATAAACTACCGGAAGGTGTAGAAGTTCTGGACATGATATGATAGAATACGGAGATGAGGACCTGTTGATGCTTTCCGGAATCCAACACATAACTTTCTGTAAACGTCAATGGGCCCTTATACATATCGAACAACAGTGGGCGGAAAACAACCTCACTATTGAAGGAAACTGGATGCATCAAAAAGTCGATGATCCTACCTTGATGAACCGCAATAAAGGCATAGTAACATTAAGATCCGTAACGCTTGTCTCCAGACGGCTGGGACTTTATGGTATCTCTGATGTAGTAGAGATGGTCGCTTCCACCTCCGGACAAAATTCAATAAGACATCCTAAATATCCGGGATTCTGGCAATTAATTCCGGTCGAATACAAACGAGGCAAACCTAAAAAAGATCAGATAGATGAAGTCCAGCTATGCGCACAAGCGATTTGCCTGGAAGAGATGTATAACGTCAGCATAGAAAAAGGCTTTTTGTATTATGGGGAAACTCGCCACCGAGAAGAGGTCCAGTTTACTGAAGAATTACGGAAACTGGTTGAAAATAAATGTGTCCAAATGCACAAGCTATACGAGCAAAAAGTTCTTCCGCCGGCAATATACAAAGCGCATTGCAAGTCATGTTCTTTATGTGACGTATGTATGCCTAAAGTACTGACAAAAACACCGAAAGTGAATACTTACCTGTCCCAGTTATACGATTAAAATATGAGAAAATTATTGAACACATTGTATGTAACTACTCCTGAAGCCTATTTAACTAAAGATGGAGAAAACGTTGTAATTAGGGTTAAGGAAAAAGATATATTCAGAATTCCGGTTTTAAATATAGAAGGTATTGTCACATTCGGATATATAGGTGCTTCTCCGGCATTAATGAAGATGTGTGCTGAAAGAAATGTAGGATTATGTTTTTTAAGTGCTAATGGACAGTTTCAAGGTAGAGTCTCCGGTCCGACAAAAGGAAATGTCCTTTTACGAAGAACACAATACAGGATTGCCGACGATGCAAATAAATCACTGGAAATCAGTCGGCTTTTTATTGCAGGAAAGATAGCAAATTCCCGGACGGTTATCGATCGTTTCAAAAGAGATCACATTTCTTCCGACAAACAGCTATCCTTGTTTTTATCCGTATCTGAAAAGTTAAAGAGATCAAAGAATCAGGCTTTAGTTGCTGAGTCCTCCGATACATTAAGAGGTATAGAGGGAGAAGCCGCTACAACTTATTTCTCTGTATTTAACCAGATGATCATATCGCAATGTGAGGATTTTCCTTTTAACGGGAGGAACAGAAGACCGCCCAAAGACAAAGTAAATGCTCTATTGTCATTCGTTTACACATTGCTGAATCATGAGGTACAGTCTGCATTGGAAACAGTAGGACTTGATCCATACGTAGGCTTTTTACATACCGATCGACCAGGAAGAGCGAGTTTAGCGTTAGATATGATGGAAGAGTTACGAGCCTACCTGGCAGACAGGTTGGTTTTGTCCTTAATTAATCGTAAACAGATATCCGGTAAAGGTTTTGTCGAACACGGAGATAACGGGATTGTAATGGATGAAGATATCAGAAAGGGAGTCTTACTCGCTTGGCAGAAGAGAAAAAAAGAGACAATAATCCACCCCTACTTAAATGAATCCGTACCGATAGGACTGATCCCATATATTCAGGCGATGCTTTTAGCTCGTTTTTTGAGAAACGATTTAGATAATTATCCGGTCTTTTTAATGAAGTAAGTTCATGTATGTTCTAGTTACATATGACGTAGAAACGATGACTTCCGACGGACAGCGCAGGTTACGTCAGGTAGCACGTCAATGCCTGAATTATGGCCAACGCGTCCAAAATTCCGTTTTTGAATGCTCTGTCTCGCCTGCTCAATTTACCGAGTTAAGATTAAAACTATCGGATATCATCGATCATAAAAAAGATAGTATTCGTTTCTATTTCTTGGGAAATAATTATTCTAAAAGAGTTGAATACATAGGTGTCGTCACATCCTATAATGTAGAAGATGAACTTATAATATAACTGTTTGCGAACATTAAGCATTAACAAAAAGCTGGAGTTTTCGCAATCATTGATTATTAGCCTATTAAACACTCCTATTAGTTTTATTTCATCAATAAAAAATCCAAAAAGTTTATTATCGCATAAATGCATTGATAACAGACTGTAAATGTTTGCATTATTTGTAATGCAGTCGTACCTTATATAGGTACGTGGATTGAAACTTGTTGTTCCTCCGTCTGGAGAAGTATAATCAGAGGTCGTACCTTATATAGGTACGTGGATTGAAACTACTTGTGTGGAAGAAGAATTTGATGGTATTTTGTCGTACCTTATATAGGTACGTGGATTGAAACTACTATAAAAAGCGGAGAAACATCTCCAGCTCGCGTCGTACCTTATATAGGTACGTGGATTGAAACTCCATTGTTTTATCCGTCCGAATCGGAGGATTTATGTCGTACCTTATATAGGTACGTGGATTGAAACAGTAAGTATTCCTCCTTTTGAATTGTATATGACAGGTCGTACCTTATATAGGTACGTGGATTGAAACTTATGAAAATACTGTTTTGGGAGACGTAACTGAAGTCGTACCTTATATAGGTACGTGGATTGAAACGTCAACCTGATAATAAGACCATGCCTTTTGTATAAGTCGTACCTTATATAGGTACGTGGATTGAAACTATTCGTGGTGAGGGGATAGTAATCAATCCTATGACAAGTCGTACCTTATATAGGTACGTGGATTGAAACGCATATAATCAATCAAAGTTATAGTTGTCAAAATCATCAGTCGTACCTTATATAGGTACGTGGATTGAAACGCATTGCGCGATATGTATGACGATTCGCTCTTTGTGTCGTACCTTATATAGGTACGTGGATTGAAACTGATGATGTAAAGATACAAACATTGTATCTGGGGTCGTACCTTATATAGGTACGTGGATTGAAACTTCTCGAATTGAGAACTAATAGCATCAGCTGTCTGTCGTACCTTATATAGGTACGTGGATTGAAACACCTGTAGCTGAATCTGGGAAAATCTGAGCTTCAGGTCGTACCTTATATAGGTACGTGGATTGAAACTTATTTTAATTGTTGTTTGTCTCTTTTGATGATGTCGTACCTTATATAGGTACGTGGATTGAAACCTTCATCGATAGCCAAAGATTTCAATTCTTCCAGTCGTACCTTATATAGGTACGTGGATTGAAACCGAAAGATTGACTTTTGCGTCAGTTTCGCGAACAGTCGTACCTTATATAGGTACGTGGATTGAAACTGAGGCTTATCGACGGGCATATAGATGTAATGGGTCGTACCTTATATAGGTACGTGGATTGAAACTATGAAGATCAGATGTTTAAGATGATAGAGATGGTCGTACCTTATATAGGTACGTGGATTGAAACAATGCATTCTAAAAACACTTCCTCGTTTTATAAAGTCGTACCTTATATAGGTACGTGGATTGAAACATACAAAATCATAAATCTGAAAGACTGGGGATTGGTCGTACCTTATATAGGTACGTGGATTGAAACACATTAGATGATTATGTCTTTATAGCTAGCCCAGTCGTACCTTATATAGGTACGTGGATTGAAACAGATAAAAACATATGGAAGTATATTGATGATTTGTCGTACCTTATATAGGTACGTGGATTGAAACACAGGGACTGGGCAATTTGTTGTTGTCTGTTTATGTCGTACCTTATATAGGTACGTGGATTGAAACATAATACGAGCTTTAGAAGCCTGGGAAGTCTCCCAGTCGTACCTTATATAGGTACGTGGATTGAAACGTAGTAATTACTCCTCCTGAGTATTTACAAAAGTCGTACCTTATATAGGTACGTGGATTGAAACTGGAAATATGTGGGTCAAAGGGTCATTGGTACAAGGTCGTACCTTATATAGGTACGTGGATTGAAACAGGGACTCCGTATGATGGTCGATATGTTTTGAAGTCGTACCTTATATAGGTACGTGGATTGAAACATGACAACAAAAAAAGCCACCAATGAAGCAACAGTCGTACCTTATATAGGTACGTGGATTGAAACCTTGCATCGTTTATTAATTGCAATTTGTTGCTTGTCGTACCTTATATAGGTACGTGGATTGAAACCAAAAAAGGTATACGCAATTATAGAAGCGCTCTTAAGTCGTACCTTATATAGGTACGTGGATTGAAACTCAAACTGAAAGATAGTCGTACTGATTAGGCTAAGTCGTACCTTATATAGGTACGTGGATTGAAACTTACTTTTAAGAAAAAGCAAACTCCTGCTCCTGGTCGTACCTTATATAGGTACGTGGATTGAAACACCATATATTTAGTGATATAAGCTGGCGCACCGGGTCGTACCTTATATAGGTACGTGGATTGAAACTTTCTCGCCATCTCGAACAACTTACCTATCTTGGTCGTACCTTATATAGGTACGTGGATTGAAACACCAGCTTTAAGAGGAGTATAATTAACACCTTTAGTCGTACCTTATATAGGTACGTGGATTGAAACTTCTACCAATTCAGAAACCCTATCGGCTGACGAAGTCGTACCTTATATAGGTACGTGGATTGAAACTCCTTTCGTTAGAGTATCGATTATCTGCTTTGGTCGTACCTTATATAGGTACGTGGATTGAAACTGGTTTGGATGTTCCCCCGGAACTAAAGGTTGATGTCGTACCTTATATAGGTACGTGGATTGAAACACGAATATAAATACGATCAAAGCCCAAGGCCTTTTGTCGTACCTTATATAGGTACGTGGATTGAAACTTTAAGGTATATAGGCTGATAACCAATATGATCAAGTCGTACCTTATATAGGTACGTGGATTGAAACATGGAAAAGAGTAGGGAGGTCGAAAGCGTGATATGTCGTACCTTATATAGGTACGTGGATTGAAACAGGAACGGGTAAACATACTTGAATATGCCGCTTTGTCGTACCTTATATAGGTACGTGGATTGAAACAGTTGACAACCGGTACGCGTGTCCTTCGGAGTCTGTCGTACCTTATATAGGTACGTGCATTGGCCAGAAGTTGATACACGTGTCATAGCCGTCGCACCCGTAAAGGATGCGACGGTAATGTTATTGTTGTAATTCAGACACATTTCAATCCAAACGCACTATTATAACCAACTCAATCTGTAACACCTATCACATCAACAGTAGTTCCTCTACCCAAGCACCGTCCAAAACCAATCCGGCCCGTTCATCATAACACCTTCCATCTTCCAATATAAAAATCCCAGCATACACTCCCACTGTTCCCTGTTTACATAACTGTTCGAAATCCCATTTTCTAATGGATACGCTATACTGCTGTAGCTTACGTAACAACCAAAATTCCGGGCCAATCCGCTTCAGTTCCTCCAGTAAGGTTGCACCATCACCATAGCCGACCAAGATGGATACCGAGTCTTTATCGTCTATCAACCGGAACTTCTCTGCAGCAGTTGCAAACATAAAGTGCATTTCTGCAAAACCTTTATATAACAGACCTTTTATATTAGCCTTATCAAAGGTGTTACAATTGCTATAGAATAAGCTGAAATATTGAGCCATACACTCCGGAGAAAACAAGTCGCTCCCATCGGAAACAGACAGTATCTCCCGCAAAGCAGCCGCTCCCTTTCCCATCAAACCACGCAAAAGAGTATTCTCCAAATTAAAGACAAAAACCTGACCTAATTTACCCACATGATTCAATTTGCCTTCCCGGTTACATCTTCCTGCCGCCTGTATGATTGAATCCAGACCGGCAAAAGCACGGTATACTACAGGGAAATCAATATCTACCCCGGCTTCAACCAACTGCGTACTTATCACACGGACTGGTTCATTGTCCTTCAATTTCTGCTTGATCAATTTTATAACTTCCATGATATGCGCGGAGCACATCATACGCGACAAATGTAAAGTTCCTTCAGGCATCCGCCGGTAAAGCTCGCGCGCGTCCTTACGGGTATTTACAATACATAGCACACAATCATACCCGGACAGCTCGTCGGCAAGTTCATCGAAGTTAGTGGTTGTGCCTGGTTCCGGCCAATGCAGCTCCACCCGTTTAAAAGCCTCAAACAAATTATCATGCACAGAAGTAATTTCTGTCACGGGAGTTTTCAGTCCGTCAAAAGCCCCCGGTCCTGTTCCGATCCGACCGGAAAAAACGGGTAATGTGGCCGTAGTAAACAAAATACTGGCTTTAAAAGAGGCTTGCAAGCTCTGCAAGACATCCAGTATGGGGTGCAAAAACTCAACCGGTAACATCTGCGCCTCATCCAGAATAACAACAGAGTTACAGATATTATGCAATTTCCGGCATCGCGAAGTGCGGCAAGCATACAGCGATTCAAAGAACTGCACATTTGTCGTCACAATGATCGGAGCATCCCAATTTTCCGTTGCCAGCAAAGAAGGGGACCGTTCGTCGTTACTATCCTGTTGCAAATTACTATGATGCTCCACCACATTCTCCGCTCCGAAAATATCCCGGAGCACGGCAGCCGTCTGTACAATAATACTCGTATAAGGAATAACGATGATAATCCGTTTTTTTTTGTAACGAACGGCGTGGAGGAGTGCCCAAGCCATCGACGCCAATGTCTTTCCCCCACCTGTCGGAACTGTCAGGCTAAAAAAGCCGGGAAGGCTCTCGGCCATCTTCCGGCAACGGGACAGGATAGCCGCCCGTTTCTCATTGATGAAAGATGCTGGCGCATTTGCCGTAAGCGATTCCATATAGGCATCAAACCGATCCTTCAACGTTTCCATAGAATCATATTGCCCACGCCTGGCTGCTTGTTCCGGATGCATAAACCGCTCCGTATCCAAGTAGTCGGCATCAACCAGGCAAGAGAACAACATGCGAATCCATTGATGTATATCCTTCTCAAAATCATCAATCAAAGGCTGGTCTAACGAAGCAACCACCTCTTGCATCTCTTCCGGTGCATCTTCCAGCATCTCCTGGTAGCAATCTGTTTTAGACAGACGTCTATTCAAATTGGCCTCCCCGGAAGAAGTCCAGTCCAGCAATCCCGAATGATGTCCGGCTATACAATAAGCCAATGGAGGATAATAACCCGGCAATTTTTCTCTCGCCAGAATCGCTCCAGCCGAGGAATGGTCGGGTTTATCCACTACTTTCTGTTCCACTGCCATGCCGGATGCGTTACGGATATAAGGTTGAAAACTATTCTTTGTATATTTCCCCATATCATGCCACCAGCCATTCTGCTTTCCCCAAGCCGCCGCCCCGAAAACAGATGCAAACGATTCGCTTAATGTGGCCGTACCGACTGAATGTTCCTTCACCGTCTGTATCCGGAAAGCATCCTCTTCTACTCTGACATGCGCTATAAAATCTTGTTCTTTCATCATTTCATATAATAATTTTCCGCTATCCATTCGCCATTTGCAATAGCGACCTATAAGTAACTATATAATAACCCATTACTTCATTGCAAACTCTTTTTCATTTGCAATAACATTTGTTATTCACCCTACATTATCCCACCTTCACCACCGAATAGCAAGTTCCTTTCATCGTGCGGCGTGAAGGGATCTTATTCTTCTGGAGCAGGCGGCCGAAGTAGGTCAACCGTTTATTGCCCAACTTAATGCCACTTTCACTTTGCAGATACTGGAGAATTTCAATGGCGGATAATTCCAGACTCTCCTCTCCCGGCCGGGCGGCACGAAAATGCTGAAGAAACAACTGTTCTTCGACAGGCAGTTGCTGGAATACTTCATTGTTACGAGTTGTCGAGAACTCCTCTTCGGAAGTAAACCAATAACGTTCGCCATTCTTTAAAGCAGCCACTGCCTGGGCATACAACTGTTCATAGTTTATCGACGTTGAATTATCTATCGTACCGGATATCTCGATACAGATAAAACGCCGGCTTCCGGTCGGATCGGTCAACAGATCGTAATTGTTGCAGGTCGCGATAAAAGAGGCATACCGGTGCAATGCCTGAATACTTCGCTTATAAGGCTGGCGGGCGTTGACAACCGGCTTTTGCAGGACATTCTTTAAAAAGCTCTGGTAAGCGGAACTGACCGAATCGAATTCATCGATATTGATCAAGGCAAAACGAGTCAGCATCAGTTCGGCATCCCGTTTGTTACTGAAATCAATGCTATCCGTATAATACATACGAAGCGAAGGCGGCAACAAATTCCGACACCAGGTGGACTTGCCACATCCCTGCGGGCCGACCAGCAAAGGCAACGAACTGTTTGCATGCAAATGCTCGCGCCTGTACCAGTGGGCGGTCATACTCAGGAACCAGATATAAAACAGATTGCGCCACTGGGCATTAGCGGTCGGCAGTGTGTCGGCCAGTGCACGTATATGATCCTTACCGTCCCACTCCGGCAAATATTCCAGATAATCTTCCAACGGATAAAAGACCGGAACCCTGTCGGAATAGACATACCGCTTCACATCGCGATCCCAAAGAGCCAGCCCTTCGGCCTGCGCATTCAGACCGATGCTATTTAGAACCGTTTCGGTAACCGGGGCAAAATGGATATAGTACGAACCTCTTGCCCGGAACTCCACTTCGCCTGCCAGCATATTCCGCCGGAACTCATACCGCCGTTTCATAAACTCGTCCGTCTTTATCGAAAGCAGTTGCTCGGCAGGCATCACCGGCTTCTTCCCGAAACACTTCGACAGTTGGTACACCATGTGAATCGTCTCCCGGATCTCCTCTTCAAACAGTTCGAGATTCCGGCTAATCTTTGTCCAGCGAACCACATCCTCTTCCGGAATACCGGAGCGAAAACAATTTTCAGCTAACCTTGTCAGGAAAGGCCTGACCTCTTTTCCTCCATCCAAACCACCCGTCTTTTCGAGGGCGTCCAACATACAGGCATTATAAAAACGGGAAACGATACGACTGCGGTCATATCCAGGCATCATGCGCAAAAGCGGATCTTCCTCTTTGGCCACCACCTCCCGATAGGTCGGTTCGGCAGGCATCTGCATCGGTTGCTCCTGAATCAACGGTGTGGCCGACGGATTATAATATAAACCAGGATCAAAAGAATGACGGCATCCTCTTTCCAACGATGCCTCCTCCCCCATCTCTATATGACGTTGCAGATGAGCCTGATAAAAGGCCACTGCACGCCTGTAGGCCACCGCATGAAACAACTCGGCCAACTCCCTCTTTTCCGGAAGGGAACCGTCGGGCAACACAAAAGGAACCAGTATTTTCACGCTCTTCCCGCTCGAACCGACAAAGGCTGCCATTGTCTGCGGGGCTAAGGAAGCGAGTCGCTTCACTGCCACGGCCTCTTCCCTATCCGCCAGATTGCCGACATCCATCAGCACCAGCCCGTTATACGCCTGATACTCTATCCTGCTTTCTTTCTTCCTGAACCGGGCGGCAAAAAGCAAAACAGGAATATCCGTCGCATGAATGTTCCGATCGCCAGGCATTGAAGAGGATAATATCCCCCGATGTTCATTCACCACCCTGGCTTGTTCACCGGATCTTATCGCAGTCATCACATCTGGCAACTCTATATTTTTCAAAGACTTACCATTACTCTTCACTTGTGTTATTTTCATATCCGGACTCATTTGTGCAACTTTTGTTTTATGACTAATGACAAACTCCATTGCAAACTCAAAAAGATATTTGCAATGGAATAACAAACTATTATACAAATTATTACCTGGTAAGATTGCAAATGGCAAATACTTCCCGTAAACTTTATGTATAAAACCTATTTCATCCTCGTAAACTCAATACTTCTCAGCCTCTCCTTCAGTTTCGGGCTGGGTTTGAAGCCAATTCCTTTCAGCTTAATAGACTCGGCACGGATTTTCAACGGATCTTCCACTTCACGGTTGGGTCGGGCAGTTACGGAAAATGTTCCCAAACCGTCGATCGTCACGGTATTGCCGCCTTCCAGAGCTTCCGCAATCAGAATAGTCAGATTTTCCACAAGTCCTTTCACTTCGCCGTAGGAAAATGTACTGGATCCGGCTATTTGCTCGGCTAAAGCATCCAAATTCACATTGTCATAGCTTACCGTCGTTACCGAATACTTTACCGTCTTATTATCAGTAATATTGTCATTGATTTTTGTCAGCTTGTATCTTACCGCCATACTATTATCTTTCTATTAGATTTAACATTAACACGATTTATCTCAAAGGTTACCATCCTATATCTTATTAGTAACCACTCAGTAACAACAGCCTGTACAGGATAATCGGTCAAGATGTACAGGATGGTTTACCAGGGTGTACAGGATAACTAACTAAGAGGTACAGGATAGCATTAGCAAGTCAGCGCTAAAGGTATAAAATATAATAACACAAACAATTGTTCTTCAAGACTTATTTACTATACCTCCCAACATTTCCGCCATCAGTTGATTCATCCCGGTATTTGGACAGCAAGCATATCAAATCCCCGTCCCCAAACGTGAAGTGTCTACCTCTTTTGCCTTTTTCTCTTTGTAGCCACCGAAACTATACCGTAATGTCAGTGTCACATTCCGGCTATCCTGCCACAGTTTCATGCGGCTTTTCTGCCCCTGTTCATCCACACGGGTAACGGGATTGCCTCCCTCGAACAAATCATTACCCCGAACCGTCAGGCGCATCTTCTTTTTCGCGAATGTCCAGGTCAGACCGGCCGACACGTTGTATATCAGATCGACATCATACAATCCCTGTATGACCGGAGATATACAATAGCCCCGCAACTCCAACAACAAGTTCCGGTCTTCGGTCAGGTAGAAGGTATTGTTCAATTCGGCCCGGCCAAACAGTTTTTTACGGTCGAAAAAGACATCATAAAGCGTCCCTTTGTTATGAATGGCACAGCCCATCAGCGTCAGCCTGGAACTCATAAAATCAAAAGGCCTGAAAGGGATGACGGCGACCGCTCCGTACATATTGTAGATATCCATATTCACTGTCTGGAATACGGACCTCAACTCATCGTGGCGCTGGTACGTCATCTGTTGTATTTTATCGGGCTGTATATTTGTAAATAAGCCGAATACATACTTGCTCTTCAGGACATAATTCAGTTGCATCGAATAAGAGAGCTGCGGCTTCAGGTCCGGGTTCCCGATTATAGAACTGTAGACATTCATATAATAGGTAGTAGGAGTAGTCATCCAATAGGACGGATAGGTTTTATCACTCGAAAAGGAAAACATCAGCATACCGGACGGAGCCACCTTGTAAGTAAAATTCAATTGAGGGAAAAGGCCGGCCCTGTTCCATAATGTCTTTTTCTTTCCTGCCGAATCGACGGATGCTTTATAATACTGCAAGGAAAGGGATGCATTCAATGAAACCTTTTTCCCGAATTGTTTCGTAAAACTGGCAAAAGCACCCATTGAATAATCTTTTTGTTTAAGGCGGAAAGTTCCTTCAGGAGCATTCCCACCATTGATCGACTGACCGGACTCGTTACGGGTATCGGAAAAAGAAGCATCTACTCCGTAATCCAACATCCATTCTTTTTTCAATTTACGACTGTCGTTCATATAAAGATCAACACGTTGTACCTGCTGGGAAGACAGAGTTGAGATTGTCTGCTCTTCCTCTTTTTCAAAGTCATTAACCAAATGTTGCTTGTCGTCATTCTTATAAAAAGTATAATCCATCCCGGCTCTGAACCCTTTATGACCGATATAATCCATCCGGGCATTATGCAGATTCGAAGCGCCGGACAATTCCAGCTCCGTCTCTACCCGCCGGATATCGACAAACTCGGTCAACGCGCCTCTTCTCGATACTTTATCCGGGTCGTAAAAACGGCCGGTATAGGAAAGTGACAAGCGGTCTTTACTTTTCAAATCGAAATCGAAAGCTCCCCGTATATTGTGAGAAAGGCTTACATTATTATACCAGTCATCCTGCCTAATATCGTACGGGCGATCGTTTACAGTCGGTCGGGCAATCATTTCCTCTTCCTGGCGTCCATGATCATAAGCGGCCGAATAAGAGATATCAGCCGAGTAATTCTTCCCGATATACGAAAGGTTCGCCTGACCGGATGGAGAAAAGAAATAACCTTGCTTACCCGTCAAAGAGATTTCCCCCTTCAGCACGTCTTTCAAAGATTTGTCATTTTCTATTACGACATTGATGGATGCACCTTTCACGCCAAACCGGGGAGGCGTGCTATACATCACATCTATTTGTTTTACTTTGGATGAAGATGTGGATTTCAATAAGCCAGCCAATTGTTCCGCTGTCATCGAACTTTTGCGTCCGTTGATCAGGATCGAGGTCGAAGGGGTTCCGATAATCGACACCTTATCCCCATCTTTTTGTATACCGGGCAATTCGCCTATCACATCAAAAGCGTTATCGACCGGTTTATCTTTTACCAGGTTCGGAATGTCGTACTGCAACTTGCCTTCCGACACTTTCACCAGCGGCCGTTCCGCTTTTACAAACACCTCCGGAAGATCTACGGTTATACTGTCGTTCACGAAGATGTGTTTCTTTTCCGTTGCGTTCTGCCCCCATCCAGGTACTTGCCCTGCCAGAAAAACGGTCAACAAATAATGATAGAAATGCTTCATCGTATTATTTTTTCTTGTAAAGGTTATATTCGGAAACGAGAGTTCCAAACTTTGCCTCTTTTTGGTAAGACTATATAACATCCCCCCGCACGAATGTTATTTAGTCTTACCAAATAAACCGGATCAGATAAACTTTCCCTACATTTGTTTACATGAAATCTTCGTTCAAATATGTAATCGTTCTGGTCATCCTGTCGTTGTCCGGCCTCTTCATCTATCAGCTATTCTGGATAACCGGCCTCTACCACTCACGGCAAAAGCAGAACCAGGAAGAGATCCGGATGGCGATCAAAAATGCAGATCATATCGAACTGTTCAATCGGGCCGATTTCCTCAGCAGGGTCACGCACAGGCAAAGAGAGACATCCGCCATTGCCGATACGAAAGGCGGTGCGGCTCTCAGTACCCGGTTTCCTGACAAGGATTCGGTTATTCCCGAACTGAGCGTGCAGCCTTTAGATACGAATATCTATCATCCCCGATACCGGAGCCAGACACTCCGTAACGAAGCGGGTAAAATGCTAAAAAGCACGGCAGTGGAGGTCGGTAACGATTTCAGGTCGTTAGGAGAGTTAGGCTTACAGATGCAGCAAGCTCTACATGAAGTGATCGATTCGGTCAAACCGGTCGACCTTGCAAAGTTCGACAGCATCCTGTCCTCCCACCTGCAAAAGAGGGGGCTGGATATTCGCCATCATACCGAAATGTGGAATCTGGAAGACAGTTCGATCATCGCCTCATCCGTTCCGGCAGACCTGGACAAGACAGAATACGACCTACACAAATGGGAATACACGACCTATCATAAAAGGGCTTATCTGGTTTATACCGAACCAACCCGGTGGGATACGATCCGGATGATGTCGGGCATCCTATTCTCTTCATTCCTGATCCTGTTGATCCTGATCCTCTCTTTCGCTTATATGTTCTGGTTCCTGATCCACCAAAAGACAGTGGAACAACTGAAAGATGACTTTACGCACAATGTCACGCATGAATTGAAAACCCCGATAGCAATCACCTATGCAGCAATCGAAGCCATGATCCATTACAACATAACCGGAAACAAAGAAAAGACAAACAAATACTTGCATATCTGTCACGAGGAAGTGCTACGTCTCGGCAATATGGTCGAGCAAATTCTTTCACTCGGCCTGGAACGTAAAAAGGATTTCAAACTTAAATACGAAAGAGTAGACCTGAACGGGTTGCTCGATAAAATCGTCGAACAACAGAGCATCAAATCCTCCAAACCCTTTCATGTCGGGCTGGAATCCATGCCGGACAGGATTATACTGGAAGCCGACAGAACACATCTTTACAACATCTTGAGCAACATTCTGGACAATGCCATCAAATATTCCGGTGATAGTCCGCACATCCAGATAACGGCAGAAGAGCGCAACGGTTCGGTCATCATCCGCATTACCGACAACGGCATCGGAATAGAAGAAGAACACCTGGCACATATCTTCGATAAATTCTACCGGGTTTCCAACAGCAAGCGACCTCCCGTAAGAGGGTACGGCATCGGGCTGTTTTATGTCAAGACAATGATACACATGCACAACGGTACGATCCGGGTAGAAAGCCAGCCCGGAAAGGGAAGTTGCTTCATAATCACATTACCGCAAACACATGAAAGACAAGAAATCGATATTATTGGTTGAAGACGAAGCGAGCCTGTCCATGATCATCAAAGATGCACTGGAAGAAGAAGACTTCCAAGTCATAACGGCAGGAAACGGCCTGCAGGGGATCGATCGTTTCTACAAGTATGCTCCCGACCTGATTATCGCGGATGTCATGATGCCGGAAATAGACGGGTTCGAAATGATCCGGCGGATACGGAAGGAGAATAAAGAAGTGCCTGTACTCTTCCTGAGTGCCCGTTCTTCAACAGATGACATCGTCTTCGGCTTCGAATTAGGAGCCAACGACTATGTTCGCAAACCGTTCAGTCTGCGTGAATTGGTCGTTCGCGCTAAAGCCCTCCTGATCAAATATAAACAGGAGGAGGGAAGAACCGAATTCTACGAGATCGGGCTTTACACTTTCTACCCGAAAGTCCAGACCTTGCTGATAGCCGGAGAAAGCGACAAACTCTCCTACAAAGAATCCGAAATATTGAAACGCCTATGCGAAAACGAGAACCAGCCGATCTACAGCAAGGACATTCTGCTGAGCCTATGGGGAGACGACAGCTTTTATAATGCACGCAGCCTGCATGTTTTCATCACCAAGCTGCGCCACAAATTGGACAAAGACTCTCGCATCAAGATCTTGAACGTAAGAGGAATCGGTTACAAGTTAATCTGTGAACCACTTTAATATCTTTGATACTGGTACATATATTCTATTTTCCTCAAATCTTCGATTGAAAGGCGTCGTAAGCGGATAAAGATTGGGAATGCATAGCCATGATAGTAACCCAAACCAATACCTCCGCCGATTTTGTTTCAAAACTAAGCCATAAGACAATTGCCAAATTAACGATGAGCTGGTCAGGATTATAAAAAACGAAGGCCACGGGATTCACATCCGGCGGCCTTCTACACTAACCCTTAACTTTAACCAATGAAAAACAATAATCTACTTTATTAGTTTTTTAACGAAGCGATTGCGGCTTCGTAATTCGGTTCGTTCGTTATTTCGGAAACCAGTTCCTCATAAACAACTTTACCGGCTTCGTCGACAACTATCACGCCACGGGCTAACAAACCCTTCAGCGGACCATCGACCATCAACATCCCGTACCCGTTTTCAAAACAAGAACAACGGAATGCAGAAAGTGGGATCACTTTATCGATACCTTCCGTGGTACAGAAACGTCCTTGCGCAAAAGGCAAGTCTTTTGATACGGCAAGCACCACAGTATTAGGAAGAGAAGCGGCTTCTTTATTAAAACGTCTTACCGATGCGGCACACACGGCAGTGTCCAAACTTGGGAACACGTTAATCACGACTTTCTTTCCTTTTAAATCTTTCAGATGCAATTCGGATAAATCGCTCTTTACACCCTTAAAATCAGGAGCCTCTGCTCCAACTGCGGGCAATGAACCGTTCGTATTGACTTCATTACCTTTAAATGTTATCTTTGCCATCTTTTGTTGTATTTTATGTTCTTTATCAAAAGCGGCTTACAAATATAAGCTGCTTTGTATAACTTAAACAAAGGAATCTGAATAATGTTTTTCCTTTTAACTCTTTTTAATTACTGCTCTCGATAACTCTTTTTCTATCTTTGACCCAAAATAGAAAGAAATGGATGGGTTGATTATTTGCTTACTTGTTGTAATCATTGCTTTACAGGTCTTTTTCCGTCCCCGGAAAGACCATTCGGACATCGCAGGCGAATTGAAACGGCTGCTCGACGAAATGCAACGTTCATTTGAACGTATTGAAAAAAACTTTCGGGAAGATTTTCGTCTGAACCGGGAAGAAGGCCGCATCGTCGCCAGGGATAACCGGGAAGAACTGACGCGCTCCATGAACGAATTCCGGAATGCTTTCGACCGGGGGATCACTTCCTTCAATGCCCTGCAACGGGAAAAGTTTGCCAATCTGGACGAACAGCAACGCCTGTTGGTTGCCAACACGGAAAAACGGTTGGAAGAAATCCGCCTGACCGTAGACGAGAAATTGCAAAAGACACTGAATGACCGGATCGGCCAATCATTCCGGCTTGTGACGGAACAACTGGAAAGCGTACAGAAAGGACTTGGAGAAATGCAAACGCTGGCACAAGACGTAGGTGGTTTAAAACGTGTCCTCAGCAATGTGAAGACACGCGGCAACATCGGGGAAATCCAATTAAGCATGCTTCTCGAACAAATCCTGGCGCCGGAGCAATACGAGGCGAATGTGCACACCCGCAAAGGATCGGATGCCGTCGTGGAGTTTGCCGTCAAACTTCCGGGGCGTGACGATGTCCGCGAATTCGTCTATCTGCCGATAGATGCAAAATTTCCCAAAGACGTCTACGAACAGCTGCTCGATGCATATGATCATGCCGACACACAGGCTATAGAAGCAGCCGGAAAGCTATTGGAAACAACTATTAAAAAGATGGCAAAGGATATTTCCGACAAGTATCTGGCTCCCCCCGCCACCACCGACTTCGGCATCATGTTCCTGCCTTTCGAAGGAATCTATGCGGAGGTCGTACGCCGTTCTTCCCTGCTGGAAGAACTACAGCGCAACTATAAAGTGGTCGTCACCGGTCCGACAACGCTTGCCGCCATCCTGAACAGCCTGCAAATGGGATTCCGCACGCTCGCTATCCAGAAACACTCCGGCGAGGTATGGACCATCTTGGGGGCGGTAAAGAAAGAATTCGAGAAGGTAGGTGGCATGCTGGAAAAAGCACAGAAGAACTTGCAGACGGCCAGCGGACAGATCGAAGAGGTATTAGGGACACGCACACGCGTGATCCAGCGCAAACTGAAAGATGTAGACACCCTCAGCGACAGGGAGGCACGTGCCATCCTTCCCGAAATAGGTCCATTAACGGATGAAGAAAACGAAAACGGATTATGAAAAAGAGACAGATTCCACATACATACGCCATCATATTTTATATCATTCTTTTCTGTGCCGCCCTCACCTGGATCATTCCGGGCGGACAATACAAAGAGAGTATCAATGCCGCCGGAGAAAAAACGGTTGTCTACGAAGCGGTAGAACATGTTCCGCAAACTTGGCAGGTGTTCTCGGCTTTTTACAAAGGATTTGTCGACAAGGCAGATATCATCGTCTTCATCCTGATTATCGGAGGGGCGTTCTGGATCGTCAACGACAGTAAGGCTTTCGATATCGGAACCGTCAGTTTCCTCGGCCGCGCCCGTAAAATGGAGAACAACCGTTTCCTGCGCAAGATCGGAGTGGAGAATTTCTTACTGACATCCATCATGCTACTATTCAGCATATTCGGGGCTGTCTTCGGGATGAGTGAAGAGACCATCGCATTTTGCCTGGTGCTTGTCCCGATGGCGATCTCGATGGGGTATGACTCCATTACAGGCGTTTGCATGGTCTTTGTCGCCGCCGGATTAGGATTTGCCGGTGCGATACTGAACCCATTTACAATCGGCATTGCGCAAGGGCTGGCCGGTATTCCGCTCTTTTCCGGAATCGAATACCGGATATTTTGCTGGATTGTCATCAATATGATCGGTTTCTCCTGGATACTGCGTTATGCTGCTAAAGTAAAGAAAAACCCGAAAGCTTCGTTAGTCTACGAAGAAGATCAGTATTGGCGGGACCTACACAATAACAACTCGCTGGATGTAAGCTATCATACACCACGTACCGCCTGGATCAGTTTTGGCACATTGGCAGTCATACAAATCATTTTCGCAGCTTATTATCCTGCAACAACTTTACAAATCGGGAACAGCGTTATCAAAGGACTGCCTCTCCTCCCCATTCTAACAGCTGCTTTTATCTTGACTTCCCTGTTCGCCCTACGCAAGACAGTCCATCTTTATATCCTGAACCTCCTCTTCTTCACGATTTTTTATCTGATAACGGGAGTGATGGGATATGGCTGGTATATCATGGAGATAGCCACCCTGTTCTTCGCCCTCGGACTGGCAGCCGGCATCGCCAACAACCGGACTCCCAACGAACTGGTCAAACTGTTTCTGGACGGATGCAAGGACATTATGAGCGCAGCTTTGGTAGTCGGCCTTGCAGGCGGTATTATCGTGATACTGAAAGAAGGGCTTGTCATCGACACCATTCTCTACAACCTGGCGAAAGGGATGGAAGGGCTCGGACAAGTGGCGACCGTCGGCATGATGTACGTGATCCAGACCTTGATCAACCTGATCATTCCTTCCGGAAGTGCCAAAGCAGCCCTGACCATGCCGATCATGGCTCCTTTCTCCGACTTGATCGGATTGTCAAAGCAAGCGACCGTGATGGCCTTCCAGTTCGGAGACGGATTCACCAATATGATCACCCCGACATCGGGAGTGTTGATCGCCGTTCTGGGTGTCAGCCGTATCCCCTACGATAAATGGTTTCGCTGGGCATGGAAATTCATATTGCTTCTGGTAATAGTCGGATTCCTGTTACTCATACCGACAGTATTGGTTCCGATGAACGGATTTTAATGGAACGGAAGATCATACATATCGACATGGACGCATTCTACGCTTCTGTGGAACAGCGGGATAATCCGGAACTTCGCGGAATTCCGCTTGCAGTCGGCCACGCGGAGGAACGGGGTGTCGTAGCGGCAGCAAGCTACGAAGCCCGGAAGTTCGGCGTACGCTCCGCCATGTCGTCACAAAGGGCTAAACGCCTATGCCCTCAGCTCACATTTGTTTCCGGACGGATGGATGTCTATAAAGCGGTGTCCCGCCAGATACACGAAATCTTCCACGAATATACGGACATTGTCGAGCCACTTTCACTGGACGAGGCGTTTCTGGATGTTACCGAGAATAAACAAAACATCCCGCTTGCCGTCGACATAGCCAAAGCAATCAAGCAAAAAATCCGGGAGGAGCTGCATCTGATTGCCTCGGCTGGGGTATCGTATAATAAGTTTTTGGCTAAAATCGCCTCTGACTACCGCAAGCCGGACGGACTGTGCACCATCCATCCGTCCCAGGCGGAAGAATTCATCAAACGTCTGCCGATCGAATCCTTCTGGGGGATCGGTCCGGTCACCGCCCAACGGATGCACTCATTAGGCATCCATAACGGAGAACAGTTGAGAGCTTGTTCACAAGAAATGCTCACCCGACAATTCGGAAAAGCAGGAATTTTATATTATGAATTTTCAAGAGGGATAGACTTACGCCCTGTCGAAGCCGTCCGAATCCGCAAATCCGTAGGCTGTGAACATACGCTTGAAAAAGACATTTCGCAGCAATCGTCCGTTATCATCGAATTATATCATGTTGCGACCGAACTGATCGAACGGCTGCAACGAACCGGTTTCAAAGGAAATACCCTTACTTTAAAAATTAAATTCCATGATTTCAACCAAAAGACAAGAAGCATCACCCAAAGCCACGAACTGACGACTTTAGCCGAAATACTACCTTTAGCCAAAGGACTGTTGAAAGACATCGAATATACGACTCACCCGATTCGCCTGATCGGGCTTTCGGTCTCCAATCCTTACGAGAAGAACGAAGAGAAAGCCCGCTGGGAACAACTAAGTTTTGAATTCAGCGACTGGGATTACTCTAAATAAGTATATCCATACAAGCCGGAACGATAGTTGGAAAGGAACTCTTTACCTTCTTCAACCGAAATCTTACCTTCCTTTACAGACTTAGTCACCCAAGTTTCCAGTGTCCTCACCAACTTTTTAGGATTATACTGGACATAATCAAGCACTTCGGCAACCGTTTCCCCGTCGATGACTTGCTCGATGTTGTAACCTTTTTCATCTACCGTTACATGCACTGCATTCGTATCACCGAAAAGATTGTGCATATCTCCCAGAATTTCCTGATAGGCCCCAACCAGAAAGACACCGATATAATAAGCATCTTTTCCTTTCAGCGAATGTACCGGTAGATCATGGGAAACATTGCGTGTCGAAATAAAGTTGGCAATCTTGCCATCCGAGTCGCAGGTTATGTCCTGCAAAGTCGCCGTCCGGTCCGGACGTTCATCCAACCGCTGGATAGGCATGATCGGGAAAATCTGATCAATCGCCCAAGAGTCAGGCAAGGACTGGAAAAGCGAGAAATTACAGAAATACTTATCAGCCAATAGTTTGTCCAGCTTTCTAAACTCATCCGGTGCATGTTTCAACCCGGAAGCAATTTGGCTGATTTCGCGCGTCACAGACCAATACAAGCGTTCGATTTGGGCACGGGTCTTCAAATCGACAATACCATGACTGAACAAATCCAACGCTTCCTCACGTATCTGCTGCGCATCGTGCCAGGCTTCCAGCATACGGCTCTGGTTCAGCTTATCCCAAATCTCATACAGTTCATGCACAAGCTCGTGATCAGATTCGCTCACCTCGAAGTCTTCATCCATTTCGGGAAGCGTAGCTGTTTCCAGCACTTCAAATATCAAAACGGAATGATGGGCAGTCAACGAACGCCCGCTTTCCGTTATGATGTTCGGATGCGGGATACCGTTCTTGTCACTGGCATCGACCATTGTAGAAATAGAGTCGTTTACATATTCCTGGATGGAATAATTGACACTGCTCTCGCTATTGGAAGAACGAGTACCATCATAATCGACTCCCAGTCCGCCACCAATATCCACAAACTCGATATTGAAGCCCATCGCATGCAGTTGTACATAAAATTGTGATGCTTCGCGCAAAGCCGTTTTAATACGGCGTATCTTGGTCACCTGACTGCCGATGTGGAAATGAATCAGCTTCAGACAATCTGTCAAATCTTTCTTTTCCAGAAAATCAAGTGCTTCCAGCAATTCGCTGGACGTCAAGCCGAACTTGCTGGCATCGCCACCGCTCTCTTCCCATTTACCACTGCCGGAAGATGCCAGTTTAATACGGATGCCGATATTCGGACGGACATTCAACTGCTTGGCCATCTTGGCGATCAAAGTCAGTTCGTTGATCTTTTCGACAACCAGAAAAATGCGTTTACCCATTTTCTGTGCCAGCAAAGCTAGTTCGATATAACTCTCATCCTTGTAACCGTTGCAGATAATCAAAGAATCCGAATCTGTATTGACCGCAATCACCGCATGGAGTTCCGGCTTTGAACCGGCTTCCAACCCTAAGTTGAACTTCTTGCCATGACCGATAATCTCTTCCACTACCGGACGCATCTGATTTACTTTAATCGGATAGATAATGAAATTCTGCGCCTTATAACCATATTCATCAGAAGCCTGCTTGAAACAGTTCGCGATCTTTTCAATACGGTTATCCAGAATATCTGGGAAACGGATCAGTACAGGAGCCTCCACATCCCGTAATTGCAGTTCGTCGACCAGCTCTCTCAGATCTACACCGGCGCCGTCTTTACGAGGAGTTACCACTACATGACCTTTGTCATTGATACCAAAGTACGAAGTTCCCCAACCTGTGATGTTGTAGAGTTCTTCTGAGTCTTCAATACGCCATTTTCTCATTTCTTCTTCAGTGCAAAAAATACATTTTTGTATTTGGAATAAATAAATAGATATTGTTCAGACGTTACAAGTCAATATATTTATCGACAAGCTTATCTATCAAAAAGGTTGTAAATATAAGCAATAGATATATAATTATAGCAGATTTGATCAAGAAAAACATCTTAACAGGGATAATCATTCCGTTTCAACCCGCAAACGGCTATTTTCTATCACCTTATTTGACTAGGTATCGACCTGACCGATTGTTCAATAACTTAAATCTCTACGAAACAGTTTTCACTGCCATTGCCTGTGCGAGACATATGTCCGGTAAAAAGTAATCCATACAAAACACAACTGAGTATACAAAAAAATACCCGGTAAATGTTTAATCTACCAGGTATTTTTTTTCAAATCATGTGATTCCGGAGCGATTCGAACGCTCGACCCACGCCTTAGAAGGGCGTTGCTCTATCCAGCTGAGCTACGGAACCATCCTTATTTGCGGTGCAAAGGTAGTAATATTATTTTAACAAGCAAATATTTTTGTTATTTTTCCTCCTAAATTCATATGTAGTCGAACTACATAAAGAAGGAAATAAAATCAGAACGGATATCCCACCGCAAAATGCCACGCGAAGTTACTGCCAAAGTTCGGATGCAGGATAGCCCATTTCCTTCTGCCACTTTCCTGCGGGTTATAGGCTTTCATACCGGTATCGAAACGGATCAGGAAGAAATCGAAATCGAGGCGGAGACCTAATCCATAAGAGACGGCAATCTCTTTGTAGAAACGGGAAAAATCGAAGTTACCGTTCGGACGGCTCTCATCCTTATGGAAAGTCCAGATATTACCGGCATCAATAAAGGCCGCCATCTCGAATTTCCAAAATAGTTTCGTTCGGTATTCCAAATTCAGATCTAGACGGATATCACCGATCTGCTGGGCAAAGGACTTGACCGAATCGAGCGGCATGCTACCGGGACCGAGCGAACGTACGGACCAACCGCGGACACTATTTGCACCTCCAGAGAAATAGCTGCGTTCGAACGGTAGCATCTTCGAGTTACCATACGGATAACCGACTCCGATACCAATGTGGAAAGCCAACTTGTTACGATTGTCCAACACGATACTTTTACTGAAATCTATATCCCCTTTCACAAACTGGGCATAATTAATCCCAAACAATTTATAGCGCCCTTCGTCATCCTTATCCGCACCAGTCAGACGGGAAAGCCCATACAGCAAGTTGCCTGCCATCTCGAAGGAGAAGCGAACGGAATGCGTATTCCTCAAACGATTCTGAGGATCATAATTATTAAAAGAATAGGTATAACCGGAACCGACAATAAACTGGTCGGTAAAATTGTAAAGCAAAGTAGATTCAGGCAACGAATCTTTAAACGACTGACTTATCTTCGGCAAGTGCACATAGTCAATGTCCAACAACTTGAACACATGGCGCGCCTGCATATTGCTCCGCTCCTGCCAGATATAATTCCATCCTGCAGAGACGATGGCTCTTTTGAATTCCGGACGTGTTTGTATGCTGTAGTTCACCTTCAGTTCGGTCGTTGCACGAATCTTACGACGGAAATTTTCATGCAAGAAGGGGAACAGGAAACGGGGAAACAAAACAGATGCTTCCGCACCGAATTCCCAAAAGTTGTTTCCTTCCGACTGGCTGCCGGTCAACGCCTCGTATGCACCGCGTACTTTAGCAGAAAAAACCTCCGAGCCCTTGAACAAGTTTCGGTGCTGATAACTCAAACTGGAAGCAAATCCAAAATCCCCTGCCGAGTTCGTCCCTTCCAGATCGACCCCAAAACCTTGCAGTTTTGCGGGAGAAGTCAAGATCGTACAATTAAGCTTCATCGTGTCGTTCTCTTCGACCTCCGAAAAACGGATATTTACATTACGCAAAGCACGCAGCGTGGCAAACGAAGAATAGGTCTGCTCCACCGTCCGCTCGTTATACAAGCGTCCCGGCATGATATAATTGCTCTTGCGCAAGACTCCCGGACGGATACTTCTGCCGTTCTTGCCGTATAGGATATCAATACCGTCAGTTCGAACCGTATCGTAAGGCATAGCGTTGTTTTCCTCTAACGTCAACGGGTCATAATCGGTCACAATCGAAACGTCTTTAATGTAATACTGACGATGTAACGTGTCGACCACCGTCCCGTCAGGCTTCTGCAAACGGTACGGTTTCAGAAGCATATCCAAATCTACGATATTCCGATTCAAAGAGCTATCGGCAATATAAGACAGGTAATCCCGGTTGAAAGCATAATAACCACGCCGACGAAGCAAAGTCGTAATGCGTTGCCTCTCCTTGTCCAGCACATCGCGGTCAAACAAGGCACTGTCTTTTATCAGAGAAGTATAATCGTCGGAATAAGTACGAAAAGCCGAAGCCAGTACGGAACGGTGAGGCGGTTTGAGCTTAGCAATGCTATCGATCTTAGGATCGCTCAAATCCATCGAATAATTATGAATCCGGTAAGGAGTGTTAGGGACGATCCTATAGGTCACGACAGCCTTTTTGACTCGTGAAGTATCAATAGAAGCCGAGACTTCGGCATTCATATATCCTTTATTGATAAAGAAACGTTTCAACTCGTCAACCGACTGCGTTACCAGCGTCGTATCCAGAATGACGGGAGCCTCTCCCATCCGGCGAAGCTGTTTATTGATCCATTTCTTCTCGTTCCGGCCCGACCAATCGTACACAAACAACTGCCATTTCATCAGCCCGAATGCTTTAAAGTTGGGTTGCTGGCGCAAATAAGGCTTCAAATCGCTGTTTTTATAAGTCTTGCCATCCGACACAATCTCCACTTTGTCCAACAGGTATTCTCCTTCGCCTACATATTTTGTCGAGCTACAGGAGATTAACAACAATAGGAAACAAATGAAATATAGTGTTTGGATTCCCTTCATCATTCAAGTTTTTACGCACGCAAATGTAAAAATAAAATGTGGTTTATGATTTATGATTTATGATTTATCAACGACACATAAATCACAAATCATAAATCATAAATCGTAAAAACCAATTACCTTTGCCGCATAAAAAGAGTAAAGATGCTAAGCAAGGGGAAAGTAAAGTACATCCATTCATTGGAAATGAAGAAATATCGGAACGAACTGAATGCATTCGTTGCCGAAGGAAACAAACTGGTTGCCGACATGATGTTTGCTTTCGAATGCGAACTGATTCTCGCCAAACCATCCTGGATGGCGATGCAGGGAAACATTCCGGCGAAAGAACTATTGGAAGCGGAAGGGGATGACATCCGTAAAGCCAGTTTCTTGAAAAACCCGCAGGATGTACTTGCCGTGTTCAAGCGCCCGGACTGGTCGCTCGACGAAGCCGATCCTTCTACCTCGCTCGTTTTAGCTTTAGACGGCATACAGGACCCTGGAAATCTCGGAACCATCATACGCCTTGCCGACTGGTTCGGCATCGAACATATCATTTGCAGCCCCGACACCGCAGATGTCTTCAGTCCGAAGACTGTGCAGGCCACAATGGGCGCACTGGCACATGTAAAAGTCCATTACACGGAACTGGAAGACTACCTGAAAGCCCAGGCGGCAAGACAAATTCCGTTGTTCGGTACATTCCTCGACGGAGAAAACATGTACACAAAGGAATTGTCGGCAAACGGAATCATCGTGATGGGGAACGAAGGGAACGGAATACGTCCGCAAATAGAAAAGTTGATTAATCAAAAACTTTATATTCCAAGCTTTCCACCCGAAAGAGAAACATCAGAGTCTTTGAATGTAGCCATCGCTACGGCTGTCATCTGCGCCGAATTTCGCCGTTGCCAGGGGAATGCCGCCCAATAACAGCACACAAACAGGCGAACCCGCTTCAGCAATACCTGTAAAACCTTGACGTTCCAAGGCATCTGCCAACTGTTCTCCCGGCAGCATGTCAAAAGTGCCCTGTTCCCACGCTTGACTCGGAATTACAAAAGATGTGTCAGAATAAGAATCCTGATGACACCGCTTGTTCTCCTGCACCCCTGCGTCAAGCGCGGGAATAGGTACAAGGATCAAGATGCCGTCATAGAACTCCGTACCCGCAATTTCCCCTTCCAAAGGGAAAATTCCGGCCAATACGCCGTTATCATTCAACTCGACATAGTGCAGCCGGTAGAACTGTCTCCAATAGATATAATGGGAAGCGATCCGGCGCATAACACTTTTTATTCCGCTGTGGATATTTTTACGGCAGACGAATCTTTTGCCATATCGGTCAGACGACCGTAATTATATTTCATAAGGTTCAGGCTGTCCAAATAAACTTTGTAGTAGGAAGAATCGGCATTGTTCATAAAGATATAACCGTACACACGTTTGACCTGTTTAGTCGGAACTGTCTTCAAAACGGTTTCATGATAACCATCACGAAGCACCTTGTCATTGACAGTCACGATCGTATCGCCCTGATCAGCACTTATGCGTATTTCCGGTTTATAGACCATCCCTTTATTGATACCCCAGACATTCATCCCCAACACAAACGTGCTGCCGGACGAATAGTTCGTTTCCGGTTTGATGTCGAACGTCACACCGTTAAACAGAGCATCGGGCTCCAACCTTAAAGAGGTGCGACGAGGCCAGATATCCACCGAATCCTGTTTGGAAACAGGTGCAGCCAAAGCCTGTACGTCGCCTAACGCTTTCTGCCGTTTATTCAAATCGGCCAGCACACGGTCATACACCTTCATATAAATATCCAGATGCCGTCCATACCAAATGAGCGAACTGTCGTACTCGGCTTGTGTGATATCGTATTTGCGGAAGATGGACTGATATAGAGCCTCCTTACGGGCATTATCGGAAAACGCCTTGCTGTCCAGGTTAATCATAGCTTCTGCCAATTGCATATCCACCTGTACAGCTTGCATTTTCTTTTCCGAAAGAATGTCATCCGGTACTTTGCTACAGGCAACCAACCAGGTTGCCAGCAACAAAACGACATTATATCTATATCTATGCAGCCTGTTCCGCATCAATTCTTTTATTTTTCTTTTGAGAGACTTGTCGACAATGTATGACGGTAGAACAGCAACAACAAAAAGACGCCTACGCAAATCGCCGAATCGGCCAAGTTAAAGATCGGACGGAAAAAGATGAACTCCTCTCCTCCCCACACCGGAATCCATTCGGGCAACACCGTCTGTATCAAAGGAAAATAGAACATATCGACCACTTTCCCGTGCAACCAACTGGCATAGCCTCCACCCTCCGGCATAAATGAGGCTACCTGTCCAAAACTATGATCGAACACCACCCCATAGAATATAGAGTCGATGATGTTCCCAATAGCCCCTGCAAAGATCAACGAGATACAGGCGATAAAGCCAAAGGCATAATTCTGTTTCACCAGCTTATACAGGTAATAACCGATAAAGCCGACAGCTATAATACGGAATACCGATAAAAACAACTTACCGATCACTTCTATCCCGAAAGCCATTCCCGGATTCTCGGTGAAGTACAAATAAAACCACGGAGTAATTTCGATACTCTCATGCAGCTGCATGTGAGTTTTAATCCATATTTTAAGAGCCTGGTCAAGAATAAGGAGCAGCATCACAATCAACGCTGCTCCCCAACCTTTGGAATATCTCATTTACTTGGCACCTCCCTGTTTAGCTTCGATACTCAACGTAGCGTGAGGTACTGCACGTAATCTTTCTTTCGGGATCAATTTACCGGTCTCGCGGCAAATACCGTATGTCTTATTCTCAATCCGGATCAATGCTGCCTGCAAGTTCTGGATAAACTTCATCTGGCGTTGTGCCAAACGACCGGCCTCTTCCTTCGATAAAGTCGCAGCACCTTCCTCCAATACTTTAAACGTAGGAGATGTATCGGCGACATCATTGCCGTCAGAATTGGTGACACCGGATCTCAACAGGTCATAATCTTTTTTCGCCTTTTCCAGCTTTTCCAATATTATGGCGCGGAACTCCTCGAGTTCTGCATCCGAATATCTTGTCTTTTCTGCCATGGTTCATTTAAATTAATAATTAACAATCAAGAATGAATAATGAATAATTCAACAATGAGAAAGATTTCCTTTTCTCTTGCCCACAAATATAAGCAATTCTTCCATTGTTCATTATTAATTATTCATTATTCATTGAATATTTATGCTTTTTCGATCCGGACCGAAAGCTTGAAGTCTTCGAAATCCATCTCGGTCGCATCGCTGATCACATCCGTAATTTCCACTGATACAGCCAACACCTGGTTTGCGATATAGGAATTGAAGTCCTTGATCGCCTCGTCCATCCCATCGTTCGAAAGGACAGTGACGGATATTTTGTCAGTAATGTCGTAACCGCTGCTCTTACGCAGGTTCTGGATACGGTTTACCAACTCACGCGCCAGCCCTTCCTTGCGGAGGTTTTCCGTCACGGTGATATCCAGCGCCACCGTCAAGCGGCCTTCGTTCGCAACCAACCAGCCCGGTATGTCTTCGGAGATGATTTCGACGTCTGCACGTTCGATCATCGCCTCCTGTCCTTCAACGGTCAGCGTGAATGTTCCGGCTTTCTCGAACGCATTGATTTCGTCCTGGCTCATCGCCTGGATAGCGGCGGCCAATGCCTTCATGATCTTGCCGTAACGCGGGCCCAGCTTCTTGAAGTCCGGCTTGATCTTCTTTACCAAAATACCGGCGGCATTATCGACAAACTTCAGTTCCTTCACATTGACCTCGTTCAAGATCAGCGCTTTCACGGCTTCGATGCTTTCCTGCTGGTGAGCATCCACAACCGGGACCATGATGGTTTGAAGCGGCTGACGCACCTTGATGTTCACCTTACGGCGCAAAGCCAGCACCATAGAAGACACATCCTGAGCCATCTGCATACGTTCTTCCAGGTCCTTGTCGATCATTGCCTCATTGCAAACCGGGAATTCGGACAGGTGGACAGATTCAACCTTTTCGCGTCCGGTAGCGGCGATCAGGTCACAGAACAACCGGTCTGCATAGAACGGCGCGATCGGAGCCATCAACTTGGCGACCGTTTCCAGACAAGTGTACAAAGTCTGGTAAGCAGACAACTTGTCGGTCGTCATGCCTCCACCCCAGAAACGGCGGCGGTTCAGGCGCACATACCAGTTACTCAGGTTATCGTTTACGAAATCGGAGATCGCACGTCCGGCACGGGTCGGTTCGTATGTATCCAGGAATCCATCCACATCCTTTACCAACGAATTCAGCAACGACAGAATCCAACGGTCGATTTCGGGACGTTCTTTCCAATCCACATCCGGTTCGGAATAATCGAAACCGTCCACATTCGCATACAAGGCGAAGAACGAATATGTATTATATAATGTACCGAAGAACTTGCGGCGAACTTCTTCGATACCGTCGATATCAAACTTGATGTTATCCCACGGAGAGGCATTCGTAATCATGTACCAGCGCAAAGGATCGGAACCGTACTGCTCAATCGTGGCGAACGGATCGACGGCATTACCCAGACGTTTGGACATTTTGTTGCCATTCTTGTCCAATACCAATCCGTTCGAAACGACAGCTTTATACGAAACGCTGTCGAATACCATCGTAGCAATCGCATGCAAAGTGAAGAACCATCCGCGTGTTTGGTCGACGCCTTCGGCGATGAAATCGGCCGGATAAACCTTGCGGTCGTCGAAGATTTCCTTGTTTTCGAACGGATAATGAATCTGTGCATAAGGCATCGCACCGGAATCGAACCATACGTCGATCAGGTCGGTCTCGCGCTTCATCGGCTTACCGCTTTCGGAAACCAGGATCACATCATCCACATACGGACGGTGAAGGTCGATCTTTTCGTAGTTTTCCTTTGTATATTCCCCCGGCTGGAATTTCAGTTCCTTATACGGGTTGGACTCCATCAGCCCAGCCTTTACGGATTTCTCAATTTCATTGTACAGTTCTTCAACCGAACCGATACAGATTTCTTCCGCTCCGTCTTCGGTACGCCAGATAGGCAACGGCGTTCCCCAGTAGCGGCTACGGCTCAAGTTCCAGTCCTGCAAGTTTTCCAACCATTTGCCGAAACGTCCCGTTCCGGTGCTCTGCGGTTTCCAGTTGATCGTATTGTTCAGTTCGATCATCCGTTCGCGACAAGCGGTTGTGCGGATAAACCAGCTATCCAGCGGATAGTACAACACAGGCTTGTCCGTACGCCAACAATGCGGATAGTTGTGCACATGCTTCTCGATGCGGAACACACGGTTCTGTGCTTTCAGCATCATGCAGATTTCAACATCCAGCGTTTCGTCTTTTTCGCCTTTGGTCGCATCATAAGCGTTCTTCACGAACTTGCCCTGCCACGGGTCGTAGTCGGCCGCATTCATATGCTCCTGAACATACTCGGGATCGAGGTCTTCCAGCAGATAGAATTTACCTGTCATATCGACCATCGGACGGCGGTTCCCATCTTTGTCGATCATCATCAAAGGAGGTACGCCGCTTGCTTTTGCCACACGGTCGTCATCCGCACCGAAAGTCGGAGCGATATGTACGATACCCGTACCATCTTCCACCGTCACATAGTCGCCGGTGATTACCCGGAAAGCACCTTCTCCCGGATTGACCCACGGGATCAGCTGCTCGTAATGCATGCCGGCCAGTTCCGGTCCTTTCCATTCGCCGACCACTTTGAACGGCACCAGTTTATCGCCCGGTTTATAATCGGTCAGAGCCAGATCGGCGGCTTTCGGATTGAAATACACATTCAACAAGTCCTTAGCCAAAACAGCCGTCATCGGCATACCTGTATATGGATTATAGGTCTGAACAGCCACATAAGTGAAATTTGGACCCACACAAAGAGCCGTGTTGGAAGGCAAAGTCCACGGAGTAGTGGTCCATGCCAAGAAGAACGGTTCGCCAAATCCCGCCATCTCCGGTTTCGGATCGAGAATGCGGAACTGAGCCGTACAAGTCGTATCCTTCACGTCGCGATAACACCCCGGCTGGTTCAACTCGTGCGAGCTAAGCCCCGTTCCGGCGGCCGGCGAATACGGCTGGATCGTGTACCCTTTGTAAAGCAAACCTTTCTTATACAGTTCCTTCAGCAAGTACCACAATGTTTCGATATAACGATTGTCGTAAGTGATATACGGGTTTTCAAGGTCGACCCAATATCCCATCTTCTGTGTCAGATCCGTCCATTCCTTCGTAAACTTCATCACGTCACGGCGGCAGGCGGCATTATATTCGGCCACAGAGATCTTTTTGCCGATATCTTCCTTGGTGATACCCAATGTTTTTTCAACTCCCAGCTCTACTGGAAGTCCGTGTGTATCCCATCCCGCCTTACGGTTGACAAGATATCCTTTCATGGTCTTATAACGGCAGAAAATATCCTTAATCGAACGGGCAATCACATGGTGAATACCGGGCATACCGTTTGCAGAAGGAGGACCTTCATAAAAGACAAACGAGGGATGTCCTTCGCGGATTTCAAGACTCTTATGGAAGATGTCGCCATCCTGCCATTTCTTCAGCACCTCTTTATTGACGTTCGACAAGTCAAGTTTCGAGTATTCGGCAAATTTCTTACTCATATGCGTTATATTTATCTATCTTCTCAAAAATTGCCGCAAAGGTAGTGATTTAATTCGAATTAGGCAATATGGAAACAGCAAGGACTCAAATCTCTCCGGACGTATTTCCCAGCGCCATCAATAATGCCACCACTTCCGAATAATTCTTCCGGCCGGAGGGAATGTTGTTTCCTTTCAAGAACCAGTTGTAAACGGTACTCTGGATCTCGCCTATAAACGGGCTGTACAAATTCTCCCAGTAAGCGACTTTCCGGTTGTAAAGATCTTTTACCTCGGGGGAGATCGTCTCTTTCCATTCATTAAACTCCTCTTCCGACAATAAGCCGTAGGCATTGCTCAACACATAAGGCAACAAAGCAAAATAAGCCGAAAACCGGATTTCCGGCACTCCGGAACGGGAACAGACGAGAAAACCATACAAATTCGCTTCCGCCTCGCTGGATATTCCTAACACATGCGCCATTTCATGTGCATAAGTAAACGGATACTGGACCGGGAGCAGATCAGGGTTCAGATTATATTCGGTAAAAAACGGTCCCATATACCCCAATACCCCCACTCCACTCATCAAAAAGGGCATTAACATCGGCTTCGGATGCAAATACCCGGCAGGACTGACTAAAGAGAAACGCCCGGCAATTTCATGATATCCCTTTTTCACTTCCTCTGCGACGAGGGCCTTATCTATTTTTTCGACAGGCACAAAGGACGCATTCAACGAATCTGTATAAGTGGATAAGAACGAACGAAAAGCGTCGGCTGAATAAGCCGCATACGGGATTTCCGTCCGTGTAAAAAAGTCTTTCCTGAAATAATTCAATCCCCAAGCCAGATAAAACCAGACATATATCCACAACAAATATTCGATCATCCGTCCGGCTGTCGCCCGCCAGGAACGTTTCTTCACAATGGCATAAACCAGATAAGCAAGCAAACCGGCCATACTACCGTATATCAGGCAATCACCTATCGAAAAAGAAAATAGAGAAGAAAAACAGGACAAAGCACCCGATATATAGGGATATACATTCCGGGCATACGCCTCTCCCATATCCGGCGAACGCATGGTGCACCAGATACCGGCCAGAAGGAGAGACAAGACTATCCAGCGTATATATTTCAATTTGAAATGTTTTTATTCAATAACTTCTTCACTTCCGCTTCCGACAGATTCCGGCGACAGGCATAATCTTTCATCTGTTCTTCATCAATATTACCAATCATGAAATATTGGGAATCCGGATGTGCAATATAAATGCCGCTCACCGTCGCCGTCGGATACATAGCGCCGTTTTCCGTCAACCGGACACCGATCTGTGACATATTTAACAACTTATCCAACGTGTAGTTCAAAAGCTGGTCCGGCAATGAAGGATAACCGATAGCCGGACGTATTCCCTGATATTTCACTTTATACAGGTCGGAGATGGAAAGCGATTCATCCGGAGCATATCCCCAATATTCCTTACGGACCTTTTCATGGAGATATTCGGCCGTAGCCTCGGCCAAACGATCGGTCAAGGTTTGCAACAACATGGAATTATAGGTATCTCCCTCCTGCTCGAACCGTTCTTTCAGAGATTCGGCGCCGGTACCGGCCGTCACCACGAAAGCGCCGACATAATCCGTACGCCCTTCCGATACTGGCATCACATAATCGGCTAACGACTTATAGATTCCTTCCTCTTTTTTCGCCTGTTGACGCAAAACTGGAAGCAAGACTTCCCCCACACGGATATTATCCCCATCACCATTTGCCGGGAAGAAACCATAAACCGCCTTGCAATACTCGGCTTTCATCTCAACCAAGCGATCCAACAACTTAACTGCATCCTTGTATAACTGCATAGCCTCCGACGCCTTCGTCCGGTCCGCTTCCGAGAATTCGGCCAGCCAGGCGGCACGACAAGCGTCACAGCCGTGGATCTGCGCAATTTCCGAGAAACGCCCATTCAGTTTCCAGGCACTAAAAAAGAAGGTCCAATGAATATATGGAATTATTTCTTCCAAAGGAATAGAAGGAATCACCTGTACCCCGTTCCGAGCCGGGACAACCGGGTTATAAGAAGCCCAATCGATCACCGGACGATTCGTCCGGGCTTCCGCCAACGGGACCAGTATCTCTTTTTTCTTATTCACAGAGGCACGCAGAGCTTCATACTCACTGTTCAGCTGGGCGATATAAGCATCGCGCGTATCCGGGTTCAACAGTTTGGCCGCAATCAACGGGTTTTGCGAGGCGTCCAGCACATGAATGACCGGATAGTCATAATGCGGAGCGATCTTAATGGCCGTATGCAACTTCGAAGTCGTGGCGCCACCCACCATTATGGGAATACTCAAGCCAGCTTTCTGCATCTCGTCCGTCACATGTACCATCTCTTCGAGCGAAGGCGTGATCAGACCGGAAAGGCAGACCAGATCGGGCTTCTCTTCGATTGCCTTTTTTACAATCACGTCTGCCGGGACCATAACTCCCAAATCGATCACCTCATAATTATTGCAAGCCAGGACGATCGAAACAATATTCTTTCCAATGTCATGCACGTCACCTTTCACTGTCGCAAACAGAACCTTTCCTGCTTTAGCAGAATCAGAAGAGACCTTTTCTGCCTCGATCGCCGGTTGCAAGATGGCGACTGCCTTTTTCATCGTACGGGCAGTCTTGACAACCTGCGGTAGGAACATTTTTCCAGCACCAAACAATTCGCCTACCTTATTCATCCCACCCATCAGCGGTCCGTCGATAATATCCACCGCACGCGGATATTCCTTCAAGGCTTCCTTTAAATCTTCTTCCAAATGATCGCCGACTCCTTTTATCAGAGCGTTTTCCAAACGTTCCTTCAACGGATATTCACGCCAGACATCCTGTTTTTCACCTTCTCCCTCCTGCGCTTTTACATGCAGGTTCTGGGCATATGCAATCAGTTCTTCAGCTGCTTCCGGACGGCGTGCCAAAATGACGTCTTCCAGCAACATACGGAAAGCAGGTTCTATATCTTCATAGAGTACGGACGACGACGGGTTCACGATCCCCATGTCCATGCCTTTGTTAATCGCATGATACAGGAATACGGAATGCATGGCCTCCCGCACATAATTATTTCCACGGAAAGAGAAGGAAAGATTGCTGACACCGCCGCTCACCTTCGCCCCCGGCAGGTTCTTCTTGATCCATTCCACGGCACGGATAAAGTCAAGTCCGTACCCGTTATGTTCTTCCATACCGGTAGCGATAGCCAGCACATTCGGATCGAAAATAATTCCGTTCGGATCGAAATCGACTTTCTCCCGGAGGAGACGGTAAGCACGTCCGCAAACCTCGATCTTCCGTTCAAACGTGTCTGCCTGCCCCTTTTCATCAAAAGCCATTACGACCGTAGCTGCACCCAACTGTTTGATGCGGGCGGCATGTTGCAGGAATACCTCTTCGCCTTCTTTTAAAGAAATCGAATTCACGATGCTTTTACCCTGCACGCACATCAAGCCTTTTTCGATCACCTCCCATTTGGAAGAGTCGATCATCACGGGAACACGGGAAATATCAGGTTCGGATGCGATCAAGTTCAAGAAAGTCGTCATCTCCTTCACGGCATCCAACATTCCGTCATCCATATTGATATCGATCACCTGCGCGCCGTCTTCCACCTGTTTGCGGGCAATTGTCAAAGCCTCTTCATAATTTTCTTCCTTGATCAAGCGCAAGAACTTACGTGAACCAGCCACATTACATCGTTCGCCGACATTCACGAAATTATTTTCCGGCTTTACTTCCAGCAACTCCAGACCGGACAACCAAAGACAATCGGGCCTCGGAGCCGGTACATGCGGCTTGGCCCCTTTCACCAGTTCGGGATATTTGGCAATATGGGCCGGCGTCGTACCACAACAGCCTCCCAATATATTCACCAGCCCTTCGTCAATAAAAGATTTTACATGAACAGCCATCTTTTCCGGCGTCTCATCATAGGAACCGAAACTGTTCGGCAGACCGGCGTTCGGATAAGCACTTATATAATAGGGAGCATGTTTTGCCAATTCAGCCAGAAAAGGCTTCATATCGGCAGCACCGAAAGAGCAGTTCAGACCGACACTAACAATATTGGTATGTTGCACGGAAGCCAAAAACGCAAGCAATGTCTGCCCCGAAAACGTACGTCCTCCCTGGGCAGATAACGTCAGAGAAAGCATAATCGGTAAATCCTTGCCTTTTTCCTTCAACACAGCCTCGGCAGCTTCCAGTCCGGCTTTCACATTCAGCGTGTCGAAAGTCGTCTCAAACAAAACGATATCCACGCCCCCGTCTACCAAAGCGTCTACCTGTTCTTTATAGGCACTATACAAATCCAAGTAGGTGACAGCACGGTAAGCCGGATCGCTCACGTCAGGGCTCATCGAAGCAGTCTTATTAGTTGGGCCGACAGAACCAGCTACAAAGATCGTGCGATCCGGATGCTCCTTCATAAAGCCATCGGCCACCTCACGCGCCAATTTTCCGGCAGCCAAATTGATATTTCTCACCTGCCCTTGCATGCCGTAATCCTCCATCGAGATAGCATTTGCATTGAAAGTGTTGGTAGCAAAAATATCGGCACCGGCATCCAGATACTGACGGTGGATCGATTTGATCACATCCGGCCGGGTGATACATAACAGGTCGTTATTTCCTTTCAGGTCGCTCGTCCAATCAGCAAACTGTTTTCCGCGATAATCTTTCTCGGTCAGTTTAAATCCCTGGACCATCGTACCCATTCCTCCGTCCAGAATCAAAATGCGTTCTTTCAGGAGATTCAAAAATATTTCTTTATCCATAAAGGTTCGTTACCGTTTAAATGCACGATCCATCTCCCGGCGGTCGTCCCGTTCCTTGATAGAGTCGCGTTTGTCATATTCCTTCTTACCTTTGGCAATAGCCACAACGACTTTGGCCAATCCTTTATCATTAATAAAAAGACGTGTCGGAATAATTGTAAAGCCATTATTGCGGGCAGCGCTTTCAATCTTCCGCAATTCCTTTTTAGTCAGCAACAGCTTGCGGTCACGGCGAGCCGTATGGTTATTGTATGTCCCGTAGAAATATTCTGCCACATACATATTCTTCACCCACAATTCCCCCTTCTCCACAATACAAAACGTATCAACCAGACTCGCCTTTCCCAAGCGTATCGATTTGATCTCCGTACCGGTCAGCACGATCCCTGCCGTAAACGTGTCGAGCAACTCATAATCGAAAGTCGCCCGCTTGTTCTTTATCTGTATGTTATTACTAATCTTCTCTTTCATCTTATTCTCCTATCAAAAACGTAAACCGGGCATCAGCATGGAAAGAATTACCTCGATCAACCAGGGCGTCAGCAAAATCAGACCGGTCGCGGTCCCGACAAACTTCAGGCGTATCTTCTCCTCCACCTGCATATAAGGGCCGGCCCCTTCCCATACGATATAAAATGTATATAACACAAATATACGCAAAAAGAAAAACTCCGGAAGTAACATCAACACGATGTTCAATGCAAACATCAACGAAGACGAATAGCCGACAAAGCGTTGACACAGTTTCATATCCTTCTCCCGTTTGAACCATCCCTGCCAAATCTCATTCAGCAAATAGGAAGCCAGATAAAAGCCGCCGAACGCAGCGACTAATGTCCGGATAGACGACTTCAACGCCAGTTCGACATCAAACTCCTTCCGAGTGAACAGCACGCCTAAAAAAGCAGCAACCGTAACGAATCCGATGAGAGGATACACAAACCGGGATAAAAACTCATCGTCCTTTTCTTCTTTTCTCGTCAGAATATCCCACGCCTTTCCCGGCTGGGAGATGATGGCTACAACCAATTTAAATATCTCTTTATACATTTTTCAATACGCTCGTTTGCTATTTATCATTTTATTTGCCTTTTCCTGTCAAGTCTATTGTAAACACGTCGGAACTTTTCCAGTTTATCGATGCAGAATCCTTCCCGAACGAATATGCATAGTTAATCCGGAACTTCAGTTCATCCGAATGATTCTTTTCCGCCTTTTTCACCAGATCTTCGATATTGAACGCACAAGGAATAATCATCGCCTCGCCTCTTGTCGTGTCCGCCTTGATTCTGATCGTGCGGAGGTAGAGGCTATAAATATTATCGTCTCCCAACAATTTATCCGAATTATAGGACAAAGAGAAACTGTCCACTTGGTTTGCCGGGTGATTGCTTATCTCCGTGAACAGGAACAAATTGCCTCTGATATAAGCGGAACGCGCCTGGAGGGAAGAAAGCAACAGTTCGTCCTTTGCAACAATAGAGGTATCGGTCAACGTATTATAGAAGTTCCAACGATTAACCTCCGAGATCGTATTTTCATAAATAATAGCCTCGGTATAACTGGTATCCGTCCCTGCCCCCATATTGTTTGCGACCCCGTAATCGATGGAATAATCAAACAAAATACATTCTCCGTTTTCCACATTGGCATTCTGGAAATCTTCCGAAGAGACCACTACGTCCCCCTTGGTATAAATAGCCTTACCAGGTCCGTAACCGGTCACCACTACCCCTGCCTGGTTTGCCATCGTCAATTGGGTGGCCGGGTCTCCCAAACAAGAATTCAACACAACCAAACAAAAGGCCAAAACGCCATATAATACTGTTTTTCTCATTTCCATATACAAATTTGAAGTCGTATTTATCTTCCTCTCTTTATGGAGGAAACGCACAAAGGTACGAAAAAAAGGTTTATACGACAAAAGCCGGAAGATTAATCACACTCATAAAAGGAAAGCATGAATCGAGGCGGAGCTCATCCCACCCACAGATTCATGCCTCTTTTCCTAATTATTATGGCAAAATAATTAAAAACAAGTAAATAGCTACGGGAAACGGAAATAAAGAAAGGCAAAAGCCTACGGCTTCACAGTTCTCTTCCGGCCTATCCTCGAAGCCGTCGAAAAAATATGCGTTGCAGGTCTTCTGACTTACTTCCGGTATGAGCGCCTTCCCAACTCGCGTCAGTGGCATAAAAGAATTGCCCAATCCGTTTTGAAGCTTACAGCAGCGGGACTGTCCGGGATTTGCACCCGATTCCCTTTTAATCCTTTTCCGCAGATTGCGAAGCAGGAACAATGCATGGGACAAATATAAAGATATTTTCCATATATTTCTCATCTTCTTACAGAAAAAAGCTGAAACCGACTCCAGACCCGTTAAGCTTTGCGGTAAGCCTCGACAGCTTCCTGAACGGAGCCGTACATCAACAGCAGATGGCGGGATTGGTTATAGGGAAGATTCAATTCCTCGGCAACCATGCGGGTTCCACGGTCTATAAGTTTCTGATTGGTGAGCTGCATATTGACCATCCGGTTTCCTTTAACCCTACCCAATCGGATCATAACGGAGGTGGAGATCATGTTCAGGATCATTTTCTGCCCCGTGCCGGATTTCATACGGGAACTGCCAGTGACAAACTCCGGCCCGACAATCATTTCGATTGCGACATCGGCCTCCATCGCCATCGGTGAATCTGGATTGCTGGAAATGGAGGCGGTCAGGATACCCTGTTCACGTGCTTTGCGAAGGGCACCGATCACATAAGGAGTCGTCCCGGAAGCAGCAATGCCGATCACGGTATCCTTCGTATTAACCCGGTGCTCCAGCAATTCCTGCCAGCCGCGTTCCTCATCGTCTTCAGCATTCTCCACAGGATTCCGGAGGGCAGTATCGCCACCAGCTATCAAGCCGACAATCAGTGTGGAAGGCATCCCAAACGTCGGGGGGATTTCGGAAGCATCCAAAACTCCCAACCGCCCGCTGGTTCCGGCTCCCAGATAAAAGATCCGTCCGCCCTGCTTCATGCGGGGAACGATCTGCAAAACCAATTCTTCTATTTTGGGGATTGTCTCTCGGACAGCCAACGCCACTTTCTGATCTTCCGTATTGATATCTTCAAGCAAGTCCCGGACGGACTTCCGTTCCAGGTCGTTATAGAGAGAATTCTGTTCCGTTATCTTAATGAATGACATAGCTTATTACAATTTACACGTTGCAAAGCTACTAAAAATATCACATTCACATGTCGGTAAACTTCAAGCAAACAGGCTTACTAACTCGGATGTCTTTTCCCGTATCTTTCAACAAACCGCTTTGCTTGTCTATTTCGTAAACCTGCACGATATGACTATCCCGACAAGCGCAAAGCAGGAACTTGCCGTTGGGGGTGATGACGAAATTACGCGGATGAATGCCGGTCAGCTGATAACCAATCTTTGTCAATTGCCCGTTTTCCAGATCGATAGAAAAAATCGCAATACCGTCACCTTTCAGACGGTTAGAGGCATATAGGAAACGACCGTCCGGTGTGATGTGTATATCGGCACTACCGGAGACATGTAACGTATCGGCTTCTACAAACCGGACCGGGGTCAGGTTGCCCTTGTCGTAATACATGAGAGCGACGCGGCCCGAAAGCTCGCTAATCAGGTAAGCCCATTTCCCATTCGGATGAAAAACCGTATGGCGCGGACCTTCTCCCACCGGCAAACTAAAAGAGGCAGGCGTCCCTTCCCGCAAACTCAAGCCTTTATCGGAAGCAACGATCTCGTATTTATAAATCCGGTCCGTTCCCAGATCGTTGGCATACAGATAGTTCTCATCCGGAGAAGCGTACACGCAATGCAGATGCGGGACCGCCTGGCGTTCGGCCCCCGGTCTTCCTCCTTCATACGCATATACTTCAGCCGGTAGCAAAGCTCCATCGGCCGAGATGGAGAAAACACTTATGCTTCCGCCGTTGTAGTTGGCCGTGACAGCCATCCGGTGTTTACTGTCCACCCAGATATAGCAGGGAGCGCTCCCATCCGTATGCTGCTCGTTCAGCAAAGAAAGCGTCCCGGTTTGCTTGTCAAACGAATAGGCACATACTTTTGCGTCCGGCACAGCAGTTTCACTTACCGAATAGACAAACTTGCCATCCCGGCTCACTGTCAGATAAGAAGGATCTTGAATGCCCGACAGGCTTTTCACCGGCACAGCCGTCCCTTTCTCCACATCGAAGCGAAACAGATTTATACCAGGGTCTGTAGCACCCGCATACGATCCGACAAACAAAAACAATTCACTATCCTTTTGCATACACGATGTTATTGCCATAATTAACACCCCCGCTAAAAAATACTTTAAATTCGACATACATGCATTATTATTAACCGGGAAACATATTTACTTTCCGCATTTATCTTTCAACCATTCAATACGTTCCGACTGCTGTTCCGGATATGTCCAGTGACCGGTTTCGAGGTAAAGATGCAAGTCCTTCACTCCCGGAATAACATTGTAGGCCGAATACATGGATGTCGGAGGACAAGTCACATCATTATATCCCCAGCTATACCAGCCCGGAGCGTTCACCCGGCGGGCAAAATTCACGACATCAAAGTAAGCGAGCGTTTCCACTTCGTTTGCCACAGGCTGCGCATTCCGGTAGTAATGCGGCCAGCCTCCCGCACGTTTATGCAGATAGCCGGCATAATCGCACAAGGCCGGATAGAAAGCAGCAAGAAACTTGATACGCGGGTCTAGTCCGGCCGTGACAATAGACAAGGCTCCTCCCTGGCTTCCACCGGTCACACCGACTGTATTTCCATCAAACTCAGGCAAAGAATAGAGGAAGTCCACAGCCCGCACGCAACCGAGATAGACCCGTTTGTAGTAATGCGTATCGCGATTATTCTTGTTCATTGCATTATATCCGTTCAATGCTCCAGCAGCCAAGTTGTTATACACTTCCTGCGGCATCGTCACAGGAACACCATGTATTCCAATCTCCAACGTAATGATATCTTCTCCCAAATTGAATCCGTTATAAGGACGTATGCCCGCTCCTGGAACCTGGAGGACCGCCGGATATTTACCAGTTTTCTTCGGTACAATCAGAATGCCATATATACGGGAACCGGGGCGTTCATTCTGGAAACTGACATGATAGACATTCTGCGTAGAAGTGCATCTTTCCGGCAACAAAGTCATCTTGGGATCTAGCGGCTGCTTACGGGCTTCAGCGATCGCACCGGTCCAGAAAGCATCAAAATCTTCCGGATTGACCGTCGTCGGCCGAATCCTCGTTTCATCCACGCCAACTGTCGCCATCCCTTCATACTTCCGTCCGTCCACTTTGGCCGTCACCCTGCAACGCAAGAATCCGGGTTCATTCATCTTCGCTTTCAACGTTGTTTTTCCATCCGCCAAACGAACGTCTTTCTTTACAACCGTCGGAAAATATTCCGGTCCCAACTCATAATCGACAACTACATCTTTCAACAAATTCTCATTCTTGAAAACCTGTACCGTAAACTTGACTTCTTCCTTCGCCTTGCATTTCCAATCGATACGATCAGGCGAAACCACCACATTGACCAACTTCTGGGCCGGTTGTGCCAACACCAACTCACAATTACCCAACATCCCCAGAAGCAAACACAATAAGAATAAAGATTTTTTCATGATAAAAACCGAATTAGATAATTTATTATTTATAAAACACAGTGATAGTGAATCAGACCTTGAACCGGACTTTGAACGATCGTTCCTAATCGAAGCTCGAACTCACGAGCAACATCTTTCAATATATCCTGATAATACCAAGCAATGGAGCCTGTCAGATAGACAGGATGCTCCCGGTAATCATACTGCATGACATTGCGGGTAAAGAATGCCCGGAAGCTATTGTTCACCAGATCACGTATTGCCGGTTCTTCTATATGCCGGAGCAAAAAAGGAGACAGGCTTGCCAAAAAACGATTCGGGAAAGACCCTTTATAAACCTTTTCCATAATGATGGCCGGTGTCAAACCGGACTCCGCCCAAAAAGCCTCTTGCAAAGCTGCCGGCAACTGGTTCTTCAACACATCCCCAACCAACAATTTTCCAAGTACGGCGCCACTCCCCTCATCACCCAAGACAAAGCCCAACGGAGATATGCTCTTGACAATACCCTTTCCGTCATACAGACAGGAGTTGGAACCGGTCCCCAAAATACAAGCAATGCCGGGGCTGTCTCCACAAAGGGCACGGGCGGCTGCCAGCAAATCGCTGCCGACCTCCACCGGGACCGGCAGATAGCGCGTGACAGAACGGCGTATAATCTCGTTCTTTTCCGGAAACGCACATCCGGCACCATAAAAGTAAACGGCCCCGACAGAATCGGACTCCCTTATCCGGGGAATCAGATTATCCCTTATCTCAGCCGAGATCTCCTCTTCCGTCTGGAAAAAAGGATTAATTCCTCCTGTCCTGATCCGGTCTATCTCCCGATTGCCGGACACAATACTCCAATCCGTTTTCGTGGAACCGCCATCCGCTATCAATATCGTTTTCGCCACCATACAAAGCAAATATATTTAGTTATTTCCTTGTTTCTTCTTCCCGAATTCGGGATCGATCTTCAGGCAGGCCGTGACAAGCAACGTCACCAGGCAACATCCCATCACCCACCAGAAGAAATTCTCGTAACCCATCTGTTCCTGCAACCAGCCGGCCGCCATTCCAGGAAGCATCAGGCCCAAAGCCATAAAAGCCGTACAGATCGCATAATGTGCCGTCTTATGTTCTCCGTCGGAATAATAAATCAGATACAACATATAGGCCGTAAAGCCAAAGCCGTATCCAAACTGTTCGATAAATACGCAAATGTTGACTATCCACAAATTATCAGGCAACGCACTGCTCAAATAAATAAAGACAGCGTCAGGAAGGGAAATTGCCAACGCCATCGGCCAGATCCATTTCTTCAATCCTCCTGCCGAGGCGGCGATACCTCCCAATATTCCGCCCAATGTCAAACCGATCGTACCGATCGTCCCGTACACCAGTCCGATTTCAGCCGTCGAAAGCCCCAAGCCACCCACTTCGCGGGGATCGACCAGGAAAGGCGTTACCAATTTAGTCAACTGGGCTTCCGGAAAACGGTACAACAGCATAAACAGGATCGCGACAAAGGCTTGTTTCTTTTTGAAAAAAGAGGCGAAAGTCGCGAAAAACTCTTTTAAGATTGTGGAAGGAGTCACCGTAGCCGATGGCTTATCCCCTTTCGGCAAAGGAAGTATATACCGGTGATACAGGAACAAAGCCAAAAACAGCCCGCCTAAAATAAAGAATGTAACAGACCAGGCAAGCGGGATATTCCCCGTACTGTTTTCCAGAAATCCGGCAAACATGACCAGCACACCCTGTCCGGCAATAATCGCAATCCGGTAAAAAGTACTCCGGATACCGACGAAGAAAGCCTGTTCATGCGAATCGAGAGCCAGCATGTAAAAGCCGTCCGCCGCAATATCATGTGTGGCGGAACTGAAAGCCAGCAACCAGAATACAGCCAATGAAGCCTGGAAAAAGAACGTCGTCGGGATCGTAAACGCCACTCCGGCAAGTCCTGCCCCGATCAATAACTGCATCGTGGCCACCCACCAGCGTTTAGTCTTCAGCAAATCCACAAAAGGACTCCAAAAAGGTTTGATCACCCAGGGCAGATTCAGCCAACTCGTATAAAGGGCGATATCGGTATTTGAAACTCCCAGGCGCTTATACATAAGGACAGAGACGATCATCACCGCGACATAAGGTATTCCCTGCGCAAAATACAGGGAAGGAACCCAAAACCAAGGAGACCGTACAGATGGCTTATCAGACATAGGCTTATATGATATCATGCTTCATCTCTTATTTTCCGGATGAGCTCATTCTCCTCATCCTCCGTAATACTTACCTCTTCCCAGACCTTTTCGAGGTCTGCAAATGTCACTTTCTTAAAGTCCTTTTCCAAAGGGACGACAAATAAACCGGCCATCTCGACCGTCGCCGGGCTGATGAGAATATTGGCATCTCCCTCGGCATAATAGCAGGATGGACGCAATTCCCGCCGGGGGAAGATACAGGTAATCCAAACATCATCCTCCCTCCAGACCAACAGGTTCATCATTGGTTCGTAATCATCCGGTCCCATCGGCATCATGTCGTATAACAACTCGAAAACGGCCGCCGCCTCACCCTTATCCCTCGACACTAGGATAAAACAGACCGGAAGGAGATCAACTGAAGCATAGAAACCAGTCCGTTCACTTTCCCAAACGACCTGTTTCGGGAAGTTCGGCCAATTTCTCACAACCGGAAACTCCTCTTTCTTTCCAGCTTGGAAATGCATATGATCCGGAGCGGAAGCACCGCATTTCGGACCATTATAGAACAAGGCATAGTCAGATAAATCCGAAACGATGTCCAGCATATCCTCGTAATAAGGCTTTATCTGTTGCTTTTCATGCCAACGCAGGGGAACGGTCAGATGGTCCTCGAAAATAGGGTATGGATTAACCAGTATTTCAAACGCATCATTATACATCACTCCCTTTTGTTCTTCCGGCCGATGGCAGAAAAAACAGGGGCGCGCCAACAAGGATGCCTTGTCGATCTTAGCTGCGGAAGAACGAATCCGTTCCGGATTAAATTGAAGAATCGTTGTCCTGTAATCATCCTGGAAATAACGCGTCTGCACATTGGTCAAAGAACCATAATTCTCCCTTGCCAGTTTCCAATCCTGCTTTTGGTCTATCAGCAGGAATTCTATTTCTCGTTCCAAATCATTCATAAGCTTCGTGTTTTCATGGTTGCCGGCAACTTGTCCCGCAACACAAATGTAGTGAAAAAAGAATCCATAGTGAGCAAACGGCCAAAAGACCAAGAAGAAATCATTTGGGCGAATGAGCGTTCAAGGCAATCCGCGCCTGCAATTCCCAAGTACGAATACGGTCTTTGTAGGTATTATGTCCGTTCATTTTCACGACATCGAGCGCGGCATCCGAATTGTCTTCCCAGCGGCGGCAGAGGTAAAGGACATCATAGATGCGCCCGATACGCCAGGTGCGGGAGATACGCAGTCCCAAAGCATAATCTTCTCCATAGCTTGTATTCGGAAGGTTGATCCTCCGGAGCACAGGTGTATAAAAGGCACGGGGAGCTCCCAGACCGTTGATGCGGAGCGCATTGTTACGTCCGTTTTCAAGCGTCCACTCCCGATGATCGATGATGCCGGGCGGTATTTCGTTCATCTTGAAATCGGTCATCCGATAGGTTCCGACAACCATCGCGCAGTTCTGTTCATAAAAAGCATCAACGATCTTCTGCAACGTATCAGGACCGCTATATACATCGTCGCTATCGAGCTGGACGGCAAACTTGCCACAAGCCGGATGATGCACACCCACGTTCCAGCAACCGCCGATCCCCAGATCGGAACGTTCCGGAACCAAATGAACCACACGTCCGTCTGCAGTATATTTTCCGATCGCTTCGGAAGTTCCGTCTGTCGAATGGTTATCCACAATAATCAGATTAAAGCGGAAGGTCGTTTTTTGTGCCAGCACGGAACGGATAGCATCTTCTATCGTACGGATACGGTTGCGGACCGGGATGATAACGGAGGCTTCCTGCTCGAAACCGCCGGCATCGAAGGTGACCGGTTCAAAGTCCGGGGCAAGATAACCGCCGACCCGTTTCAGATAGGCCGTACAAACAGCTTCCATCTCGATCTGCACCGCCCGGTTTTTCGGATCAACATAATCGAACAACTTCTCTCCGCTCTTGCGGATATCCGTCTCCACTTCCGAGTACAAATATTCATTGACATGAACCAGTTCGGCCAGCTCCGAGACACGAAGGCGAAGGTCATACAGCCCGGCAAAACGGTAATCAGCATCCATCGCCCGGACCGCCTGCTTCAAAACGGACGAACGGAAAAACAGCAGGGAGCCGAAATCAAAATCATCACGCAAGCTTCCTTTCTGATAGTCTATGACAGGAGCCTGTTGGCTGTTGCCGTTTTTTAACAGGTAACGATCCGCATAAAGCATTCCGGCATTCGTATCGCCGGCAATAGCCAACAGGCGTTCGAAGGCGAACTGCCCCGGCTCGAATGCCGTATATTTGGTATATAACAATGTATAGGCCGTATCTGCATGTAAAGCAATCGTCCGAAAAGTAGCGGTACTGGCGGGCGAATCGATCATCAGCATCTCACAACCCTCGACCTCATCGGGAATCTTTTCCGTCGCCAACAAGTAGATATTCTTTATCCGGTCACATAGCCCCAACGCTCTTACGGTTTGCCTGGCCTGGGGTAAAGAAAGGAACGGAATGAAGCAATTTATCATTTTCATAACGTAATTAGTTGATACCGGAAACAAAAATAAGGATAAAATATGAGCTTTTGTCGGAAGAGAAAAATATCTTTGTAAGTATATCAAAAATAAAACCAAGCTGGCAGAAGACCTTCAATTATAGACGGCACAAGAGGCCTTATTTTCCCTCCTCGAAGATAAGACCTTTCGTTTGTTTTCTTTCGAGAGATGACGGGGTGAGCAAAATACGACCTTCGCTTTCCGCATGTACCGGCAGGCTCTTCAATCCGCTTATCCGCGAAAGCGCCTCACTCAGCAGCCTCTCGTTCGTATCTCCGAAGGGCAACAAATCATTTCCTATAACCAGTTCCTCGATCTTCACATCCGGTTCAAAACCATTTGCATAGTCAGCTTCGTGATCGGCATTATAAATGCGTAATGTAATCGGATGCAACAGCCAGCCATATTTTTCTTTGGTTCCGAAAGTGTTGCTGCCCACCCGCTTGCCAATCGTTTTTTCTCCTATGATCGTGATGTTACTACGGGTAAGATAAGGGATCAGGCAATTGATCACGGCCTCCGAAGCAGATGCGGTCACACTTCCTGTCAGCACGTAAATGCGTTTTAAGTCCAGATTAGCATTTCCTATTTCAGAATTTTTTCTCAACAGCAAAGTTTCATCACTTTTTGATTGCTTTTCGTTATGCTCCATAATACAGAATGTCTTACCCAAAGCATCGGCCGGAGCCAGAAGAGAGGTCATCAACTGCGCACAAGTGACCAAACCTCCCTGATTATATCGCAAATCCAATATAAACTCATCCACATTTTCAGCCTTAAACCCGGCAAAGACCTGTTTCATCCGGTCGTCATAGATTGTACTTTCATCGTCCGGACCGGAAGAAAAACTGTTGTAAACCAAATAACCGACCTTCTTGCCACCCACCGTATAGACGGAATCTTTCAGAAAAGGCGTGTCTTCCACTGCGCGGGAAGCTACAATCGAAACAGTTTTTTGGTTACAAAAAGTGACCTCATTACCTTTCCTTACCGCATCAGCCAATAAAAAAGTAGTTTCACTTCCACTATAAAAAGCAGACATGTTCGTCACGTTCGGAGTCTCACTACCAACAGCAATAATCCAGTCCCCCCGTTCCAATCCGGCTTCGGCAGCAGGAGAGCCAGGCAAGACATACAAAACCCAAGCATAATAAAGGTCGCCGTGTTTATACGATGCAAACTCAAAACCATACGAATCGTCTGCCGTAACAGACTTCGTATCCTCTTTCTTTTTCTCTATCCGGGAAAAAGTGAGCCATCCGTCTCCGTATTTTACGCCATCCTGATCAGACAACAATGAACCGAAGAACTTATCTGGAGATTGCGAAAAGTTCAAGTCCCCTTTGTCGGGCACATCCTCATTCCATAAATAGTAATCCGTCATGACCTTATAGATCCAATCATTCGTACCCTCGTCAGAGAGATCCGGAACCTTATCATCCGTCGTACAAGACGGTACAAGCAAAAGGACAGCCAGCAATCCCATGAGGACGGCAAACGTCGTGTTCTCTGAAGCAAACTTCTGTTTCATTGTCATATCTGTATTATATTGAAAAAATAAGGGGCTGTCCAAAAAGTCGGATAGCCCCTTTTGCTATTGTTTATTTCGGTAAA
>OGPT01000274.1_pt1 | contig 56396 bp, 50 predicted proteins | sample 1552951 | NCBI WGS metagenome assembly OGPT01 (sample SAMEA2580224, study PRJEB22360) | human gut metagenome | biome: human gut; feature: human-associated habitat; material: faeces | place: Denmark | collected 2008/2010
AGCGAGGTTATGTTTTGGGAACCCCAAAACGCCTCGCTCCACCATGAGGGCGGAGATTTTTTGCTCCCGACGGTCGCAGAAAATGAGTGTACCAACTGTAAACAGTGTATCGAATGACAAACGTACAGGAACAAGACAAGAGAAAGGGCGGAAGACCGCCCACGGGCAGGGTTCGCAAGCTGTCGAAGTCTGTCACGGTGAAGTTCTCAAAGCCAAGCTATGAGGCATTGAAACTGAGGGCAAGAAAAGCCAATCGCAAGTTGGCGGAGTATATCCGTGAGTCCGCCTTGAACGGCGAGGTGGTCAGCGGACACAATGCAGAGACGGTAGCCATCGCTAAGAGTCTCATAGGCATGGCGAACAACCTCAACCAACTTACCAAGCTGTCGCATCAGAGAGGCTTCCACGAAACCCATGCGTATGTAGTGGACTTGTTGAGAAGATTGAAAGCAATCCTTGGCGAGTATCGCCAAGCAAGTTATAAACCGAAGCCAAGCAGTATGGGCAGAAAGGAGGATACCACATGATAGGCAAGCTAAAGAAAGGCAGCTCATTTGTTGGTTGCGTCCGCTACGTGACAGGCAAGGACGAGGCGAAAATCCTTGCATCCGATGGAGTGTTACTCGGCACGAATGCCGAGATAGTACAAAGTTTCGAGCTGCAAAGGCAGCTAAATCCAAGGATAAAGAAGCCTGTGGGACACATTGCATTGAGCTTCAAACTAGAGTACAAACCACGTTTGACGGATGAGTTCATGGCTAAAATAGCCATTGAATACATGCAGATGATGGGCATCACCGATACCCAATTCATCATCGTAAGGCATCACAACACAGACAATCCACATTGTCATGTCGTGTACAACCGCATCAATAACGAGGGCAAACTCATATCAGACAGGAATGATTACAGACGTAATGAGCAAGTGACCAAAGCTCTAAAATCCAGGTATGGATTGACTTATGGAACTGACAAGAGCAAGACTAACACTCGCAAATTGCGCAATGCTGAGCGAGCCAAATACGAGATTCACAATGTTGTCAAGGATGTCTTGAAAGCCGCAGGTAGTTGGCAGAAGTTCAAGAATGAACTCGCAAAACAAGGTGTTCATTTGGAACTTGTATATAAGGACAAGGAGCAAACCAAGGTTAAAGGCATCCGTTTCTGCAAGGATGGATATAGCTTCAAGGGTACGCAGATTAGCCGAGACTATAGCTTTGGCAAACTGAATGCGAGATTAGAGGGAACGGAGAACCTTTTATCAGCAAGTGCCAACTCTGCTCAGCAATATGAGCAGGGCTGTTGCAAGAATGAGCAGGAGCCAGCCATATCGGAGAGCAGCCAGGACCCTTGGGACGGTATTTCTTCCATTGGACTTTTTGCTCCAGCCAATGCTCAGACCTTTGAGACATTCCCAGAGGATGAATCAGTCAAGAAGAAAAAGAAGAAACGCAGAAGAGGCTTTAGCCTTTGATGCAAGTTACAAACCATTCAAACAACAAAAGAAATATGAAAGAAGAACTATTGGAAGCCATCTACGGCACAGTTGAGAGATTGGAGCAGAAAGTCGATGAACTTTCTGCCTCACCAAAGAACGCAGGAGCGGAAACAGTTCTCAGCTCTGCAAGTATTGACACAAGTAAACTTGAAAAAGCCATCCTTTCTGTATCTGCAAAAGAAGAGGAAACTATTGGCAAATTAGCAAAATTAAGAGAGGCGATATGCGTCTATATCGACCTTACCAAGAAAGAAGTAAGCAAAGAGGAACAGCGAAGTAAACTCTTGTTTGATACCATTAATCAGGTGAAACAAGAACTGAATGACACATCAAAAGTTGTGCAGGACAAACTTCACGCAATAGGTTACACACCTCAAAAGAAGGTTGTCACCCACCGCTTAGAACCAACTTCAAAGTATGTTCTTCTTTTCATCGGGGGCTTGGCTCTATCCCTTATCTTTTCTATTTGGGGCAATCTCACCCAATGGCGAGAGCACCAAGATTGGGAGGAGGCAGACTTGAAGTATCGGGCATTGAAGATGGTTCTTCCATCTGACGACCCCAATGTTCGATACATCGAAAAGAACTTCTCTGTATGCCCTAATAAAGGAGTTATAGAGAATGTGAGAGCTCATGTAAATACTTACGAGGACTCAATTCGCTACCATATCGAAATGATACAGATGGCAGCAATTAAAGATAGCATTGCTAATAGCCTATTTAAAGAGGCGAATGAAATTAAAAAGAAAATTAATAAGAAATAATAGACAACGACCATCGGCTACAAGCGCATCCTTTGCTTCGATAAAGTAAAGACGAACGGTCTCCGTATCGTGTTTGATAGTGCAAGAACTTGTCCAATGCATCAGCAACATAGCAGAATCCTGACTTTTCATTAACTCTCAACTGTTCATTCGTGTCCGTGATGCCACTCGTTTGACATTGCGGACACTTTTTATTTTTATGATGGCTATGAAGAAGAAATAGATAATTATAGCAGTTTTGGTTATCTCACTTGTTGCATCTTATATCTTATGTGATACGAAACAAAATGATGCCGATATTGATTCCGTTAAAGCCGAAGAATATACGGCAGTCTATGAAAACAGTATTGACTTGGATTCCATTGCAGGAACATATTGCGGTGTGTTGCCACCTAATGTTGAAACAACACTCACACTAAATGAAGATGGAACGTATTGCTTGAAGCAGGAATCTACAAACGATTCGGATAGTAGTGAAGTGTTGAACGGTATCTTCAAAGTGCTTGACGGCAGTATTCTGATGTTAGAACATTTGTCAAGTGGTTATAATATATTTTACAAGATAAAGAATGATAGTTGCATTATCTAATAGATTCATTTGGGAATGAGCCAAGAAGCGCAAAGACCGGTGTACTGAAGAAAAAATAATAAAAATAAAACCCGTGGGTTGTTGTGTCTCACTCACGGATTTTATTGATATTTTCTCCTAACTAATTATATATTCTTTTTATAGCAAAAATCTTTATAATTAAGGCTCTTGTAATTTCCTACTAGACTTTTCATCACACTTATAATGTAAATTTCCAGAAGAATCTGTATAAAAATACTTTATTATATTTACTTTAGCTCCCATCCCGTTATGTCTTATTACATATTGAGTGTTTGGTAATAGCCTTATATAGGAAGGATTATACCGAAATTCTTGCTTATAAGAAGACGATTCTATCGCTTTAAATTTCTTTGATATTCTTTTTTTTAAACAAATAGTATCCACCTCTCTACATGTTCCCTTTGTCCGCAAAAAGAAGTCATATGTATAAGATTTGCTAAAGCTATCTAATGGCTCAATAGAAAAATGCAACAGATTGTAAATATAAAAAGTCTGTTCCTTTTCATTGAATTCTACATCATGATTGTCACATGAACAAATCAAAAATAAACACATGAAAATTTCTATTATATATTTCATTCTCAAAAATCTATTGTGAATAGCCAAATCTTGACCATTCTTGTTAAACTTGTTTGTTAAGACATTTTTTATATTGGGCGGTATTCACCAATTGTGAAACCGCCCAATTTGAGGTGTCTATAACAGGGTTTCATACAAATCTTTTTCTTCTATCGCAAAATTGAAGAAAATCAGATTCCAATATAAAACGAAAGCACGAAGTTGTTGCTTCCCAAGGAGGCCATGAAGTGGTGATGAACGGAGAATAACACTATTCACTCTCTCTCGGAGGGTGTGACAGAAGTTCTTTTTGTACAAACACTCCTTTCTCGAACTTCCATTTTCCAAACTCATAATCAACGGCAGAACCACGGCTGAAAGATTCAATAATCTTTTCTTTTTCGTTAAGCGTAGGATTGGGAATATCATGGAATGATGGAACAAACAAGAACTTCTGCTTGACTTCATTCCAGACATAAGCATCCCAATATTCCACACCTTGATTTCCGAATTGTCCCAAATATACCAACAGATCTTTATTGCCATCAAACGTCACATCAGCCATCAGACAGCTATCCTTCCGGCCACCATTTGGGTCAAAGGTATCGTCCTTTGGATAAGAGAAAGGTATAATTTGTACAGTTTTCTCCCCTCGCATAATAAATACTTCAAAATCGAAATCCTTGGACTTGGGAGATTGTGTTCTTATAACAGCGTTAAGCGTATCTTCCGATGCAATATCTTGCTTGGTAAAGACCTTGCCCGAAATCACACTATCGGTGTCAATAGACATGCTGTCTTTGGTAGGGTTCCCTGCCCCACCTTACTTTCCTTACAACCGAAGATCAACATCAAAGAAAGTATTACTAATGTACTATCGATAATTCTTTTCATTGTCTTTAAATATTTTGATCATTTCATTGCGTTATTTTTTATTATTGTATGCAAAGGTAGTGCTTTGAGCCTTTAAGCCACTATCACACAACCCCTTTCTTTGAAAAGAACGTAAAATCAATAGTATTATTGCGAAGATTGTAGTTTTATTAACTTTAATCATAATCTTAAATTTTTAATAATTAATAATGTGTAAGAACTCTTTGCTCTCCTCGGACTCTTTGCCTTTGCAGCGACTTTTTATCTCAGGATTGCACAGCAAAGGTAGGCATAATATGGACAAGATTTTTGATATGGAAAGTATGGACTGTGGTATGGAAAAAATAAGGAAGCCTTGTCGGGGTTTCCTTATATGGAGAGTGCTGTATGTGTCTGTATGACTGGTTGTTGACGAATTATTCTTTGTTGTCCAACAGCTCGCTGATTCCTTTGTAGAAAGATGATTTTTGGAAACAGCGTTTTCACTCATTAAAAGTTTCTCTATATATGGTAGTTCTACAATTATTTAATCACATTTGACATAATAGATTACACCATCATGCCTAATCATAATAAATATAGTCATATTCCTGGGAAATACTATTATATTATCGGCGGAAGGAAACCATATATCACTAAAATAATTATATAAATCTATTGTACGGAATACATCTATTGTTTTAAACTCATCCCAATTAATACAGATAACATCACAACATAAATTCAAATCTGCAAATAATTCTAATAATGAAAAGTGGTCATCAAGTGCATTATACTTTTCTATAAAAGAACCATTTGATTGAAAATTATCAAAAACAGACTCATGTAAATCATATACTTTAATATTCTTTCGAAAATATTGGTAGCATATATTACAGTCTGTTTGATTCAATTTTTGAAATGAGGGAAATAACTCCCCCGTTTCTTTTTCAAATAAATCAATTTTAAATTTTTCCATATTTTATTTCTTTATAGGCTTTTTTGCGCCTAAACGGCTCAAAACAGAGACTTTTAAATCTTCTTCTTATAGCAGCGATGACGGCGATGCTGTTCGCTCTCCAGATACTGCCACTGGCTCTGAACACCGGTATTGGTCTCCATCTGCGGCATTGCCTCAGCCCATTTAAAGCCATAACGGTGATACTGCTCTATCAGATCGGCAAAAATAAGCGCGTTGGCTCCCTTCTTGCGATATTCCGGAAGAACACCAATCAAAAGCAAATCTACCGTATCCGTCTTGTGCCACTTCAGAACCTTCAGCACCTTCAGCCAACCCGTAGGGAAAAGCTTGCCATCGCCTATCTCGCGCAGCGCATCGGTAAACGAAGGGAAGGAAACACCAAAGGCTACCAGCTTGTTGCCAGCGTTGCCATCTACCACACCCGTTACCAGGTTCAAGTCAGCCTTCTTGATATAAGTATTTACATATTCATCTATCTGCTTCTCCGTAAGCTGCTGGAAATCATAGAGATTCTTATAAGTTTCGTTCACTATTTCGAACACTTTCCTGCCCATTCCTCCCGAGGTCAGTTCCCGGCGGGTAAACTTATGAACCTGCAGATTATATCGGCTCTCTATCATCTGGGCAGTCTTGGCAAACTTAGCCGGCGTCACTTCCGGAATCCTGATACGGTACTCCAGCCAGTCGTTATCCTTCTCATAGAGCGAATAACTCTCCAGATGCGTCTTATAATAAGGATAATTGTAATTGATATACATCGTAGACTTCCGGTCGAAGCCCTCGATGAGCAAGCCCTCACGGTCCATATCCGTAAATCCGAGCGGACCTACGCATTCGTTCATTCCCCTGCTCTTGCCCCAGTTTTCTACCGCGCGCAACAAGGCACAGGAAACCGCTACATTATCCACGAAATCGAACCAGCCGAAGCGAACCTGCTTCTTGTTCCACTCTTCGTTGGCACGATGGTTGATAATGGCAGCAATTCTACCTACGATACGAGCCTCGCTGTCAACCGCCAGGAAGTATTGAGCTTCACAGAATTCAAAGGCAGGATTCTTCTTTGGGTCCAACGTATTCATCTCGTCAAAACGCAAAAAAGGAATGGCAAACTCATGGTCTCTGTAGAGATCATAATGAAACTGAATGAAGGTTTTCAGCCCTTTTTTAGTCGTTATCGGTATGATTCTTATCTCATCATTCATTAGTATATTGTTTTATGTATATATATTCAATTACGGTGCAAAAATACAATAAATTTATGAATAATACAACTCTTTTCTTATAAATTTATAAAAGTTGGTTCATAATTGTCCAACTTTGTGGATATTTATGTACCTTTGCAGGTTGAAATGCCCCAAAAGAGCATCATAAAGTTATGAAGAAAGAGAAAAGAGACAACTATACGTTCCTCACACATGCCCCTGTGCATCATGTGATTTTCACGATGGCCATACCAACGATTATCAGTATGCTGTCGACGAGCATGTACAACCTCGCCGACACCTATTTCGTGGGCAGCATCAACACGCAGAGTGTGGCAGCGGTAGGCGTTTCCTTTGCAGCAATGGCTGTGATTCAAGCGATAGGTTTCTTCTTCGGTCACGGAGCGGGCAATTATGTTTCGCGACAGTTGGGCGCCAAGCATACGGAAGAGGCACAGAAGATGGCAACCACGGGCTTTGTGCTGAGTTTTCTTACCGGTCTCCTCATCGCCATCCTGGGTCATGTGTTCCTCACACCGATCTGTCTTCTGATGGGTTCTACGCCCACCATTCTTCCTTATACAGAGCGTTATCTGGGCATTATCCTGCTGGGTGCTCCCTTTATGACCACATCGCTTACGCTGAATAATCTGATGCGCTTTCAGGGCAATACGATGTATGCGATGAAGGGCATCATGTCGGGTGTGCTGCTCAATCTGATTCTGGCTCCTCTGCTCATCCTCTACTTCCAGCTGGGCATTACCGGAGCCGCCGTAGCCACCCTCATCAGCCAGTGTTTCGGCTGCGCCATGCTCTTCTGGATGACGCATAAAGGCGAGAACATCCGCATCCATCTCAGCAATTTCACCCCTACCCGCGCCTTTGCCAAGGAGATTATCTTCGGCGGAACCCCTTCGCTGTCAAGACAGGGACTGGGAAGTATCGCTACGCTGATGCTCAATGTGGCAGCAGGTGCGTTTGGCGATGCAGCCATTGCGGGCATGAGCATCGTTACCCGCATCTCCTTCTTTACCTATGCGATGGTCATCGGTCTGGGGCAGGGATTCCAGCCGCTCTGCGGATTCTGCTACGGCGCCAAACTCTATGGGCGTGTAAAGGAAGCCTTCTTTTTCTGCATCAAATGCGGCACGGTTTTCCTCAGCGTCTGTGCCCTTCTCGGCTTCATCTTCTCAACTTCCATCATCAGCATCTTCCGCGATGATGCAGCGGTTGTAGCCGTAGGTTCGGTGGCTTTGCGATGGCAGGTGCTCAGTTTTCCGCTCGTAGCCAGCATCGTGCTCACCAACATGCTGATGCAGACCATCCGTAAACCGGTGAGAGCCAACATCGTAGCGGCAGCACGAAGCGGACTTTTCTTCATTCCGCTCATCTTCATCCTCCCCTATTTCTTCGGACTGCTGGGCGTGGAGATGTGTCAGATGTGGGCAGATTGCTGTTCGTTTGCCGTTGCGGTTCCGATAGCCTGGAGCGCTTTCAGGGATATGAGAAGAGAGAAGATGGAACTTGGGAAAAGCCACTAGAAGATAAGAAGATACTAGAAGATAAGAGAAAATACTTGAGATAAGAGAAATGGAGAAGACATATTACATAGGATTGGACGTTGGCTCTACGACAGCCAAAATAGCCGTTATCGACAGCGATAACCGGGTAATTTACTCAAAATACGAACGCCACAACGCTCGTGTAAACGAACTTGTGTCGCAATATTTCGATGAGATTTTAGCCCTTACCGGCGATGCAGAGGCAAGAATCTGCGTAACGGGAAGCGTAGGAATGGCTACTGCCGAACAGCTCCAGGCGGAGTTTGTACAGGAGGTGGTGGCTGCATCAGTCTATGCCCGTACTGCCCATCCTGAGGCGAAGGCGCTCATCGATATTGGTGGCGAGGACGCGAAGGTTATCTTCTTCAAGAAAAACGGAAATATGGAACTACGCATGAACGGCAACTGTGCCGGCGGAACGGGCGCTTTCATCGACCAGATGAGTGTGCTGATGGGCGTAGAGAACCAGAAGATGAGCGAGTTGGCGATGAAGGCAGAGCACGTTTATCCGATGGCTGCCCGCTGCGGCGTGTTCGCCAAGACCGACATCCAGAACCTGATGGCACGCAATCTGCCCGAAGCAGATATTGCAGCCAGCATCTTCCATTCCATCGCCGTACAGACGGTGGTAACGCTTTCTCACGGCATCAGCTTCGAGGCTCCTATCCTGCTCTGCGGCGGTCCGCTGACCTTTCTTCCGGCTCTCCGCAAGGCTTTCTGCGATTATCTCCATCTCTCACCAAACGATTTCATCGTATCAGGAAACAGCAATCTCATCCCGGCTCTGGGCTGTGCTTACCGGGCTAAATCGGCAGATTCTGCAGCCTCAGTATCTATTCTCAGAAGCCGGATGAAAAAAGAAATACAAACGGAATGGACCAGCAGTCTGCTGCCTCTGTTCAAAAACGAGAAAGAGCACCAGGAATGGCTCAAATCAAAGGCGAAATTCGCTACCGAAACCCAACCGCTGAATAAAGGAAAACAGCAGGTTGTGATTGGTATTGACTCGGGCTCTACTACGACGAAGATTGTTGCGGTAAGGGTGAATGCGGAGACGCCTACGGGAGATATTGTCTTTACAAACTACCGCCTGAATCTGGGAAATCCGATCAAGGCTGTAGCGGATGGACTGAACGCCCTGAAGCAGGAAGCTGCATTGCGAGGCGCTGAACTGGAAATCGTAGGCTCCTGCTCTACAGGCTACGGCGAAGAACTTATCAAGGCGGCTTTCGGGCTCGACAGCAGCATTATCGAAACAATGGCGCACGAAAGAGCGGCTGCATCGCTCATGCCCGACGTGAGTTTTATCCTGGACATCGGCGGACAGGACATGAAGGCTATCTTCGTGGAGAAAGGGGCTGTGGTGCGCATGGAACTCAACGAGGCGTGCAGTTCGGGCTGCGGAACATTCATCCAGACCTTTGCCAACAATATGGGTTATTCTGTAGGCGATTTTGCCCAACTCGCCTGCCAGTCGAAGGCTCCCTGCGACCTGGGAACCCGCTGCACCGTCTTCATGAACTCGAAGGTGAAGCAGGTGCTCAGAGAGGGCGCATCTGTAGCTGATATTTCTGCCGGAATCTCTTATTCGGTCATCAAGAACTGTCTTTATAAGGTATTGAAACTCCATGGTAATGAGAACCTTGGAGGCAAAATCGTTGTGCAGGGTGGTACGATGAGAAACGATGCGGTGGTAAGAGCATTTGAGTTGCTCACCCATACCGAAGTGGCACGAAGCAACATGCCGGAACTGATGGGCGCCTACGGTTGTGCCCTTCATGCGGCGGCAGATTACAAGCATCGCACATCTGCAGAAGACGAGCACCCTGCCTCATCAAGATCCATCGATGATCTCCAGAATCTGGCTCATTATGAAACCAAACAACTGCAATGCAAAGGCTGCGAAAACCATTGTTATGTTTCCCGCTACACCTTTGCCGGCGGCAACCGATTCTACTCCGGAAACAAGTGTGAGCGTGTGTTTAACAACAAGGGAGCAAACGGGATAAAAGGCAAAAACATCTACGAATACAAATATAGTTTACTATTTGATAGAGAAGAAGTTAACCCACTTGAAGTTGCAAAACACAACGTCAAAGTAGGCATTCCTCGCATCCTCAACATGTACGAGGAATATCCGTTCTGGAATGCGCTGCTCCGGGCAGCAGGATTGGGCGTGATTCTCTCTTCCGATTCCACTTTCAGCCAGTATGAAGGAGCCTTGAATACGGTGATGAGCGACAATATCTGCTTCCCGGCTAAACTGGCTCACAGTCATCTGAAGGAACTCAACGAGAACCCGAAAGTAGACCGCATCCTCATGCCATACGTGGTTTATGAACATAATGACGACCCGAAGAATACGCTGAACAGTTTCAACTGTCCGGTCGTTTCGGGCTACAGCGATGTCATCAAGTCGGTCATCAATCTGAAGAAACCGATCGATACGCCCGTCATCAACTTTGCCCAGCCTAAGGCGCTGGAAAAGCAGATTACCGATTATCTCAAGCAACTGGGAGTAAGCAAGAAGACTGCCCGTAAAGCGCTGAGAGAGGCCCTCTATGCTCAGGCAGTATATGCAGCTGAGATTAAGAAACAGGGCTGGGAGATTCTGAAGTCAAACAAGGGACTTACGATTCTGCTGGCGGGCCGTCCTTATCATACAGACCCGCTGATTCAGCACAAGCTGAGCGAGATGATAGCCAATCTGGGAGTCAACGTCATCAGCGAAGACATCGCCCGGGGTAATCTCTTTGCAGATTTCAAAGACTTCAATTTGGAGGATCTGGCGGCAGAAAGAAATGAGGCAGCATTAGCCAGCCAGGACAACAACGAAGCATACAACTGTCAGCCAGAGACTTATCTCGTGAAGCAATGGGCGTATATGAACCGCATTCTGAAGGCAGCGCAATGGGCTGCAGAACAGGGCGATGAGGTTCATTTCGTCCAGATGACCAGCTTCGGCTGCGGTCCTGACAGTTTTATCCAGGACGAGATTCGCGACATCATGAAGCGCCACAACAAGCCTTTCACGCTGTTGAAGATAGATGATGTGAGCAATATCGGCTCACTGAAACTCCGTGTCCGCTCGCTCATAGAAAGCCTGAAGGGAGTAAAGGAAGTGAAGAGTGAAGAACGAAGAGTGAAGAAACAATGTTCGGCGGCCGAAGGGAAAGCCAATTCAACACTCAACACTCAACATTTACAACAGACCAAGGTATTCACCAAGCAGGACATTCATCGCAAGATTCTCGCTCCTTTCATGACCGAATACCTCACCCCTATCATTCCGCCTATCCTGAAACTGATAGGCTATGATGTTGAGGTTCTTCCGATGAGCAATGAGGTAAGCGCCGAACTCGGCTTGAAGTTTGCCAACAACGAAGTCTGCTATCCGGCTACACTCATCGTCGGCGACATCATCAAAGCCTTGAAATCAGGCAGATACGACCTGAACAATACAGCAGTAGTGATGAGTCAAACGGGCGGCCAGTGTCGCGCAACCAACTACGCTGGTCTCATCAAGCGTGCGATGATTTCCAATGGATTCCAGGACATTCCGCTGCTCACACTCGGTGTAACAGCCTCAACAGGCGAAGCATCAGGCTCAACAGACGACAAGCAAGACTATAACGAGCAGGACGGTTTCAATGTGCCTTGGCTGAAATACAGTCAGATTATCGTTACCGCCATTTTCTATGGCGATGCAATCAACGAGATGTACAATGCCTGCATCGTAAGAGAGCGTAAACCGGGCATTGCCAGAGAGTTGCGCGATAAATACATGCAGCTGATAGACGGACCTATCGCCCAGAATTCAGCCAAAGAACTCATCCGACTCCTGGAACAGGCAGCCGAAGAATTCAACCAGATGACCCTCGACAGAGAACTGCCGAAGGTAGGAATCGTAGGCGAAATCTTCCTGAAGTTCAATCCTTTCGCCCACCAGTTCCTGGAGCAGAACATCATCTCGCGCGGCATAGAGGTGGTTCCGCCTCTGCTTGCTCCTTTCTTCCTGCAGGAATTTGTGAACGTGGAGATACAGAAACACATGCGGCTGAGTTGCACCAAAGTGCCCGATTTCATCATCAAGGGCGCTTATCAGGCGCTGATAGGCAGAAGATTGCGCCAGGTAAACAAGGCAGCCGGCAAGTTCCGCTACTTCCGTCCGTTCACCAATATCTATGATGATGCGAAGGACGTACAGGGACTGGTTTCGCTCGCAGCCCAGTTTGGCGAAGGCTGGCTTCTGCCTGCCGACATCGTAGGTTACATCCGTGATGGCGTGAACAACATCATCTCGCTCCAGCCTTTCGGTTGCATCGCTAACCACATGATTTCCAAGGGCATCGAGAAACGTCTCCACGACCGTTTCCCAATGCTCAACCTCGTATCGCTCGACTTCGATTCCGGTGTTTCAGAGGTAAACGTCACCAACCGACTGCTCCTCTTCCTGGACAGCATCGCAAAATAAGACAAGCCAGACCCATGTACGGCAAAACACCGTATATGGGTCTTTCCGTCTTTCATCCCTCAAAAAATCACTCTAAAAAATACAAAAAACCGTAGCTATTTCTTTGTCATTCAAGAAAATAATCGTATCTTTGCACTCAAATTTTATTGAGACATTAAGAAAATGAGTAAAGATACATTAACTCATCAGCTGACAGAGACCATCGAGGAGCTTTCGAGCGCCGAATCTTTGAAAGGTCTCTTCCATCAGCATCGAGACGGGAATCCACTTCCTTCGGGCAAGGCGCTCGAAGAAATCATCAGTTTGTCCCGTTCTATCCTCTTTCCGGGATATTTCGGCAATTCTTCGGTAAATATCTCAACCATCAAATATCATATTGGAGTAAGAGTAGAGAAACTCTATGAGATGCTGTCAGAGCAGATTCTCGCCGGTCTCTGCTTCGCCAACGACTGTGAAACGGAAACCCAGGCTGAACTGCAGCACCAGCGTGCCAAGGCAGGCGTGATTGCAGCCAAGGCAATCATGGAATTCCCGAAACTGCGCAAGATTCTGGCTACTGATGTAGAGGCTGCCTACGAGGGCGACCCGGCTGCCATGAGCCACGGAGAAATCATCTCCTGCTACCCGGTCATCAAGGCGATTACCAACTACCGCATCGCTCACGTGCTGCACGAACTGGGAGTGCCGCTCATTCCGAGAATGATGACCGAACTGGCGCATTCGGAAACCGGTATTGATATTAACCCGGAGGCTACCATCGGCAAGCACTTCACCATCGACCACGGTACGGGTGTGGTGATTGGAGCTACCTGCATCATCGGCGACAATGTGAAACTCTACCAGGGTGTAACCCTCGGAGCCAAGAGTTTCCCACTCGATAAGGACGGCAACCCTATCAAGGGAATCCCTCGCCACCCTATCCTCGAAAATGATGTCATCGTCTACGCCAATGCCACCATCCTCGGTCGCATCACCATCGGAGAAGGCTGCGTAGTGGGAGCCAACGTATGGGTTACCAAGGATATGAAACCGAAAACAAAGAAATATAAAAAAGAAAAACAAAGTTTATTAGATATAGAATTCAATAATGGAACAGGAATTTGAACTCATTGCCAAGACCTTCATGGGCCTCGAGCCTGTCTTGGCTGAAGAGCTCACCCAGTTGGGTGCCAATAATGTACAGATCGGTCGCCGCATGGTGTCTTTCACAGGCGACAAGGAAATGATGTATCGTGCTAACTTCCAGTTGCACACAGCCATCCGTATCTTAAAGCCTATCAAGCACTTCAAGGCTAGAAGCGCTGAAGAGGTGTATGATCAGATTCAGAAGATCAAGTGGGATGACATCTTAGACGTGAAGAAGACTTTCTCTGTTGACTCAGTAGTCTACTCAGAGGAGTTCCGCAACTCACGCTTCGTAACCTACAAGGTAAAGGATGCGATTGTTGACTGGTTCCGCGAGAAGCAGGGTACACGTCCAAATATCAGCGTATCTAACCCGGATATCCGCCTCAACATCCACATTGCAGAAGACAATGCCACCTTGAGTCTCGATTCGAGTGGTGAGAGTCTGCACCGCCGTGGCTACCGCCAGGAGCAGGTAGAGGCTCCTCTGAACGAGGTTCTCGCTGCAGGTATGATTCTGATGACCGGCTGGAAGGGCGAATGCGATTTCATCGACCCGATGTGTGGTTCAGGTACCATCGCCATCGAAGCTGCCCTCATCGCCCGAAACATCTCTCCAGGTGTATTCCGCAAGGAGTTTGCCTTCGAGAAGTGGAACGATTTCGACCAGGATCTCTTCGATACGATTTATAACGACGACTCTCAGGAGCGCGAGTTCGAGCACCATATCTATGGTTACGATGTTGACATGAAGGCTGTCAATACAGCTAATCTCAACGTTCGTGCTGCCGGTCTCAGCAAGGACATCACCATCTCACAGGCTGATTTCAAGGACTTCACCCAGCCAGCCGAGAAGAGCATCATCGTTATGAACCCTCCATACGGTGAGCGCATCTCTACCCCTAACCTCCTGAACACCTACAAGATGATAGGTGAGCGCTTCAAGAAGGCTTTTGCCGGCAACGAGGCTTGGGTATTGAGCTACCGCGAGGAGTGCTTCGAGCAGATTGGTCTGAAACCATCTATCAAGATTCCTGTATTCAACGGAAGCTTGGAGTGCGAATTCCGCAAGTATGTGATGTTCGACGGCAAGATGAAGGACTTCCGTTCTGAAGGCGGTATTGTGAAGACTGAGCGCGAGAAGAGCGAGATGGCTCAGAAGCACCGTTTCAAGAAGGAGCGTGAATTCAAGAAGCGTGTAAGCGAGGAGACTGAAAACGAGGAGGACGATATCCGTTCTTTCAAGTTCCATACTCACCGTCTGGAAGACTTCGAGAAGAAGCGTGCTGAGTTCCATAAGGGCGGTCGTTCACGTATCGGTGGCGGTCGACGCAATGATGACGACGATGACAAGCGTGGCAGCCGCAGCTTCAAGAGCGACCGCAAGGGTGGCCGTGACTTCGGTAGCAAGCGCGACGGAAAGCGTTTCGAGAAAGGCGACAAGCGTGGTGGCTTCAAGGGCGACAAACGTGGTGGCCGAGATTTCGGAGGCAAGCGCGGAGGCAAGAAGAACTTCAGCGTTGACTTCGACGACGAGGATTAAAGACATATCGACCCATACGTCGTGTTTCACGACGCATGGGTGTTAAACCCGATAAAGTAAAGAATATAATGAATCTGAAGAATTCAATTTATAAATTATCTTTTGCTGCTATGATTATGATGGCTATGAATGCAACCGACTTACAGGCTCAGGGCGTGGTTCCTGCTCAGAAAGGCGAGAAAACCTTTACATTGGAAGACCTGAACTTCGGCGGCAACAACTATCGTAACATGGTAGCTAAGAACCGCTGGTGCACCTGGTGGGGCAATGAACTCGTTCGCCAGGATGTGGATGCCTGCTATCTCGTCAACAAGACGACAGGCAAGGAGACCAAACTCTTCGGCATCAATGACATCAACCAGTGGATTGCTCCTACCAAAGACATCAAGGTAAGAGCCCTCTACAATGCTCTGTTCCCGTTTGCAGGCAAGAACATCGTGATGGTGAGCAACGGCAGCAAGACTTATACCATAGACTTCAAGAAGCATAAGCTGCTGAGCGAGATGGATTTTTCTGACGGCGAGAACCTCCTGGAGGCTAACGCCCAGCAGAACGCCTTCGCCTATCTGAAGGGCAGCAACCTCTATGTGCGTACCTTCGATGTAACCAGCAACGCCTTGACAAAAGAGAAGAAATCTCACGATTTCCAGCTCTCAAAGGACGGAAGCCGCGAAATTGTTTATGGACAGAGTGTTCACCGCGATGAGTTCGGTATCAGCAAGGGAACCTTCTGGAGTCCGAACGGCGAACTGCTCGCCTTCTATCGTATGGACCAGAGTATGGTAACCGACTATCCGCAGGTCGACATCCCGGAAATCGGTTTCAATCATCCTGAAACACAGAGTTGCATTGCTACTCCTGCACCAGACAAGTATCCGATGACAGGCGAGACATCACACAAGGTAACCGTAGGCGTGTTCGACTGCATGACCGGCAAGACCGTCTATCTGAAGGCTGGCGATCCAACCGACCGCTATTTTACCAACATCGCATGGAGTCCGGACAGCAAGACCATCTATATGTTCGAACTGAACCGCGACCAGAACGACTGCCGTCTGACTGCCTACAATGCAGAAACCGGCGAGAAGACAGGCGAACTCTATCGCGAGACCGATGAGAAATATGTAGAACCATGTCACCCTATCCAGTTCCTGCCTTGGGACAGCAACAGCTTTATCATGCAGAGCCGCAAGGATGGCTACAACCACCTCTACCTCTGCACCCTGGGCAAGCACGGAAGCCGCATGGCCAGCAACACAGAATCGCTCGAAATCAAGCAGTTGACTTCCGGTAAATGGGAAGTGATGGAAGTGCTCGGTTTCAACAGCAAGCGCAAGAGTATCATCATCGCATCCAACGAGAAATCGCCTATCCAGAGAAACATCTTTGCCGTAGATACAAAAACCGGCAAGCGTACGCTGGTAGATGATTGCGGCAAGGGATGGCACAGCGCTACTTTGAGCGAGAACGGACAGTATGTCTTCGACAACTACTCTACTCCTACCGTGCCTCGCAAGATTGCCCTCGTGAATACCGAGAACGGCAAGCGCACCGCTTACTTCACTGCCGAGAACCCTTGGAAGGGCTACAATGTGCCTGAGTACAGCTGCGGTTCCATCAAGGCTGCCGATGGCGAAACTGACCTCTACTGGAGAATGGTGAAGCCGGTAAACTTCGATCCAAACAAGAAGTATCCTACCATTATATATGTATATGGTGGACCTCATGCCCACAACGTAGATGCCCGCTGGAACTACTCTAGCCGTGGTTGGGAAACCTACATGGCAGAAAAGGGCTATCTGCTCTTCATCCTCGACAACCGTGGAAGCGAGAACCGTGGCAAGGCTTTCGAGCAGGCTACCTTCCGCCAGCTCGGACAGATTGAGATGCAAGACCAGATGAAGGGCGTAGAATATCTGAAGACGCTTCCTTACGTAGATGCTGACAAGATTGGCGTTCACGGCTGGAGCTTCGGCGGATTCATGACCATCTCGCTGATGACCAACCACCCTGATGTGTTCAAGGTAGGCGTAGCAGGCGGTCCGGTTATCGACTGGCACTGGTACGAGGTGATGTATGGCGAGCGCTATATGGACACCCCACAGACCAACCCAGAGGGTTACAGGAAGACCTCTCTGCTCTATCAGGCAAAGAACCTGAAGGGCAAGCTGCAGATTATCCAGGGCTTGAACGATGTGACCGTAGTGCCACAGCACTGCCTCACCTTCCTCAAGGCTTGCATCGCAGCAGGCACCCAGCCAGACTTCTTCGTCTATCCTGGCGAGCCTCACAACATGAGAGGTCATCAGAGCACTCATCTGCATGAGCGCATCAGCAATTATTTCTTCGATTATCTCAAGTAAATATCTAGGAGTAAACATCCCCCGAAAAAGGGGAGTTTACTTCTACATCAAATAACAAACAATAACTTACAGCAAATGAAAATTTTATTGTTAGGAGGCGGTGGCCGCGAGCACGCCTTAGCATGGAAAATCGCTCAGAGCGAGAAGTGTGAGAAACTCTTCATCGCTCCTGGTAATGCCGGTACACAGAATGTCGGCGAGAACGTAGATATCAAGGCAGACGACTTTGAGGCGCTCAAGAACTTCACAGTAGAAAATGGCGTTGATATGGTGGTAGTTGGTCCGGAAGACCCATTGGTAAAGGGTGTTTACGATGACTTCAAGAACGATCCTCGCACCCAGAACATCCCTGTCATCGGTCCATCAAAGGCTGGCGCCGTATTGGAAGGCAGCAAGGACTTCGCCAAGAAGTTCATGAAGCGCCACAACATCCCTACTGCCCAGTATGAGACTTTCGACGGCGAGCACGTAGAGGAAGGCTTGAAATTCCTGGAGACTCTGAAGGCTCCATACGTACTGAAAGCTGACGGTTTGTGCGCCGGTAAGGGCGTTCTCATCCTCCCTACCCTGGAAGAAGCTAAGAAAGAGTTCAAGGAGATGCTCGGCGGTATGTTCGGCAACGCTTCTGCACGCGTAGTCATCGAGGAATTCCTCAGCGGCATTGAGTGCTCTGTATTCGTATTGACCGACGGCAAGAACTACAAGATTCTGCCTGAAGCTAAGGATTACAAGCGCATCGGCGAGCACGATACCGGTCTGAACACCGGCGGTATGGGTAGCGTTACCCCTGTACCATTCGCTACCAAGGAGTGGATGCAGAAAGTTGACGAGCGCATCATCCGTCCTACTGTAGAGGGACTTGCTGAGGAGAACATCGACTATAAGGGATTCATCTTCTTCGGTCTGATCAACGTTGAAGGCGAGCCTATGGTCATCGAGTACAACTGCCGTATGGGTGATCCAGAGACTGAGAGCGTGATGCTCCGTCTGAAGAGCGACATCGTGGATCTCTTCGAAGGTGTAGCAGCAGGCGATTTGGACAAGCGCAGCATCGAGTTTGATGAGCGTGCTGCAGTCTGCGTGATGCTCGTAAGCGGCGGTTATCCTGAGGCTTACAAGAAGGGTTATCCTATCCAGGGCATCGACGATGTAGAAGGTTCGGTAGTATTCCACTCCGGTACAGCCATGAAGGATGGTCAGGTAGTAACCAACGGTGGTCGTGTCATCTGCGTAAGCAGCTACGGCAAGGACAAGGAAGAAGCCTTGAAGAAGAGCTTTGCTGAGGCACAGAAGATCCAGTTCACCGACAAGTACTTCCGTTCTGATATCGGACAGGACCTTTAGTTTTTTAATGTTGAATTAGATGTTAAGAAAGAAAACTTTTCAAAATAAAGTAGCGGCTAGCCGCTACTCTTTACCTATTACTGCAACCCTTGCCACGCTGGTTTGGGTTGCAGTAGGTTTATTGGTATCCAATATCTGGGTAGAATTTGCTTTTACAGCCATGTCTACCCTGCTGATGGTGGAACTGAACAACCGTAATGCCCTGATGCGTACCTACAGCCGAATGGTATCCTGCAGTTTTCTGGCATTACTGACGATGACAGGACTCTCCCACCTCTCTTTAAAAAGCAGTATTGTGACGATGTGTTTCATCGCCTTTTATCTCATTATCTGGAATTGCTATCAGGATAAACGCTCAACAGGCTGGACTTTCTACGCCTTTGCCTGCATCGGTCTGGCATCGATGGTTTTCGTGCAGATAGGCTATTTCATGCCTATCCTGTGGATTATGATGATGGTGTTTACCCTCTCGTTTAGCGTAAAGACATTCTTTGCATCCCTGGTAGGTCTCATCGTGCCCTATTGGTTTGCAGCCGGTTATTTCTTCTATACCGACAACATACAGGGGCTGGCTGACCATTTCTGCGAATTCATCAACTACAGCGAACTCTTTGATTATTCGCAGGTTACCGACCATCAGGTACTGGACCTGAGTTTCGTTATCCTGCTCACCATCATCGGTTCCATCCACTTCATACGCACCAGCTACGGCGATAAGATACGAACCCGCATGATCTACGAAACGTTTATCATGATATCGGTTGCCTGCATCATCTTCATCGTCCTCCAGCCTCAATATATACAGGAACTGGGCGGCATCCTGATTGTGAATACAGCACCGCTTATCGCCCATTTCATCACATTCACCAGAGGTAAGTTTACCAACATATCCTTCATCCTGCTGCTCATCATGCTGGTACTTATCATGGCTTACAACATACTCGTACCAGAGAGCATATTACTATGAGTTGGATTATAGATTTCTTAATGAGCTGGGGCTACTGGGGCATGCTGGTATCAGCCTTCCTTGCCGGCAGTTTCTTTCCCTTCAGCAGCGAGGTGGTCATGTCGGGCTTACAGGCTGCCGGACTGGAACCTATCCAGCTCGTACTGTATGGAAGCATCGGCAATGTGCTCGGTTCTATGTTCAACTATGGCGTAGGACGGATGGGCAAGCTGGAATGGATAGAGAAATATCTGCATGTAAAGAAAGAGAGTCTTGACAAGGCTCAGCATTTCATGGCCGACAGAGGAGCCTGGATGGGATTCTTTGCCTTCCTGCCCCTGTTGGGCAGTGCCATCACCATCGTTTTGGGACTGACGAGAGCCAACATCGTGATTTCTGTCATCAGCATCACCATCGGAAAGGTGTTGAGATATGTACTGCTGGTTTACGGACTCAGTTTCATCTTTTAAACAAGCTGCAAAGAAAACAAAGAATTGATTCATATAGATTGACTGCTTATGAGAAAGTATTTATACCTTATTATATTATGCGTGGCTTTCGCGGGCTGTAAAGGCAGCCAGCAGAAAGGCCACACCGCAGAAAGTAACGGAAAGGAATCTGTCGCCAACAGCGATGGCAAACCTGCTGTTACCGTAACTATCCCTCCCTACAAGTTTTTCGTTGATAAGATTGCCGGAGATAAGGTGGATGTCAACGTGATGGTATCCAACGGCAACAATCCTGAAACTTACGAGCCTTATGCCCAGCAGATGATGGAACTCTCCAGGAGTGCCCTCTATCTGAAAGTGGGAAGCATCGGTTTCGAACAGACCTGGATGAAGAAGCTGCAGGACAACGCTCCTGACATGAAGGTGATAGATACCTCCACAGGCATCACGCCTGCCAAGACACCAGGCGGCAATACCGACCCGCATGTATGGATGAGTTGCAAAAACGCCCGCATCATCTCCAGCAACATCTTCAAGGCACTCTGCAATCTGGAGCCGAAGAACAAGGCATTCTTTGAGAAGAACTATCTGTCGCTGCTGAAGATCATCGACAAGCGAGACAGCACCATCAGAGAGGGTTTCAAGAATCATCCCGAGATGGTACACAAGTTTGTGATTTATCATCCTATCCTCACCTACTTTGCCCGTGATTACCAGCTGGAGCAGCTTGCCATAGAGGAAGAAGGCAGGGAGCCTAGTGCCTCCCAGCTGAAGAGCCTCATAGAGAGAGCCAGAAAAGAAAAGATCAAGTTCTGCCTGATACAGGCAGAATTTGCCAACCGCAACACCAATACATTCATCAACGAGAGCCACACCAAGCCAATGAATATCAACCCATTGCAAGGCGATTGGAACTGGGCGATGCAGGAAGCTGCAGCAGCGGTACAGGGCAAGAAAATCGTTGTTGGGAAGTAAAAACTACAATAATATGACTCCAATCATAAAAATCGAGCATCTTTCTGCTGGCTATGAAGGCAAGGAGGTGCTCCACGACATCAACCTCACCGTCTACAAAGACGATTATCTTGGCATCATCGGTCCCAACGGTGGTGGCAAGACAACTCTCATGCGCCTCATTCTGGGACTGATGAAACCCACAGACGGCAGCATCCGCTTTTATAAAGACGGGGAGGAAGTAAGGGAAATCAGCATGGGATATCTGCCCCAATACAATCATCTCGACAAACAGTTCCCTATCTCCGTCTATGAAGTGGTACTCTCAGGACTCAGCAAGACCAAGAGCCTCTTTTCCAGATACACCCAGGCACAGCACCAGCAGGTACTCGACTGTCTGGAACAGATGCAGCTCACGGAGTTGAAAGACCGCCATATCGCAGCCTTGAGCGGCGGACAACTGCAGCGAGTACTCCTCGCCCGCGCCATTGTTTCGAAACCCGATGTAGTGATACTGGATGAGCCCAACACCTACATCGACCGCCGTTTCCAGAAGCAGATGTACGAGATGCTGGAACAGATCAACCGGGAGTGCGCCATTATCATCGTAAGCCATGATGTAGCCGAAGTGCTCAATAACGTAAAGCACATCGCCTGCGTAAATCATCATCTCCACTACCACGATACGGCAGATATGCCGAGAGAGAAACTGGAAGAGCATTTCTTAAATGTATAGGCTTATTATATAATAATGCCTAAAAAACAGGTGCAAAAATCCATATTATCTCATCTTTTTATTATCTTTGCAATTGGAATGTGCCTTTTTGAAAGGCACAGAGAAAGCATTCAGAAACAGAGAAAGCATTCAGAAAGAAATATAATACATTAAAGTTTAAACAATAATGAAACAGTACAGATTAGTGGACAATATCTTCGGATGGGTCGCATTCATCATTGCGGCGTTCACTTATTGTTCCACAATTGAACCGACAGCCAGCTTCTGGGACTGTCCTGAGTTTATTACGACTGCTTACAAGCAGGAGATCGGTCACCCACCTGGGGCACCATTCTTCATGCTTTTAGGCAATTTCTTCACACATTTCGCCAGCGACACTACCCAGGTAGCCAAGATGGTAAATACGATGAGCGCCCTGCTGAGCGCCGTCTGTATCATGTTCCTCTTCTGGACCATCACCCACCTGGCTCGCCGACTCGTCATCAGCGACTGGAAAGAACTGACTACCAGCAAGCTGATTGCCATCGAGGCATCCGGTATGGTGGGCGCACTCATCTACACCTTCAGCGATACCTTCTGGTTCTCAGCTGTCGAGGGTGAGGTTTATGCGTTCTCTTCTGCCTTTACCGCTGTGGTATTCTGGCTCATCCTGAAGTGGGAAGACCATGCTGACGAGCCTCATAGCGATCGTTGGCTTGTGCTCATCGCCTATATGACCGGTTTGAGTATCGGTGTCCACCTGCTCAACCTGCTCTGTATCCCAGCCATCGTATTGGTTTATTACTACAAGAAGGTGCCACATGCCAACCTCAAGGGCTCGCTCCTGGCGCTGTTCCTTTCATTCCTCGTAGTGGTAGCCGTACTGTATGGTGTGGTTCCAGGTATCATCACCGTAGGCGGCTGGTTCGAACTGTTCTTTGTCAACACTCTCGGCTGTCCGTTCAATACCGGTGAAATCGTATACATCATCTGTCTCGTAGCCTCAGTTATCTGGGGTATCTACGAAACCTGCCATGCTTCTGAGAAGAACGAGAAGAAGCAGAATATCGCCTTCGTTCTCGGCTTCGGCATGCTCGGCATCCCATTCTACGGATATGGCTGGACTGCTGCCATTACCGGCATCATCGTGCTGGTTATTCTCTGGTTCGTACTCGGCTACAAGCGCAAGCAGGAGGTAGTAACAGGCGTTGACGAATCTACAGGCATCGCCAAGAAGAAGATGCAGCTCCTGCCGCTCATCTCAGCACGCGTCAAGAATACAGCCTTGCTCTGCATGCTGATGCTGATGATTGGTTATTCCAGCTACGCACTCATCGTAATCCGTTCTTCTGCCAACCCTCCTATGGACCAGAACTCTCCTGAGGACATCTTTACCCTGGGAAGTTATCTGAGCCGCGACCAGTATGGCGACCGCCCTCTGTTCTATGGCCAGGCTTATACATCACAGGTAGCCCTCGAAGTAGACGGCAACATGTGCAAGCCTGTCATGAAAGAAGGCGCACCGGTTTACCAGCGCAAGGAGAAAGCTTCGGCTGATGAGAAGGACTCTTACTTCGTAGTAAGTCACAAGAATAAGTATATCTATGCCCAGAACATGCTCTTCCCTCGTATGTACAGTTCGGCTCATGCCCAGGCATACGAAGACTGGATGGGCGGTGTAGAAGGCACAGAGATTCCTTACGACCGCTGCGGAGAGAGTATGATGGTGAAGATGCCGTCACAGTTTGACAACATCCGCTTCTTCCTCTCTTACCAGTGCAACTTCATGTACTGGCGCTACTTCATGTGGAACTTTGCCGGCCGTCAGAACGACATCCAGGGCAATGGTGAGCCAGAGCACGGCAACTGGATTACCGGTTTCTCATTCATTGATGATTCACTCTATGGCGACCAGAGCAAATTGCCAGACGACCTGAAGGAGAACAAGGGACACAATGTATTCTACTGCATGCCGCTGATTCTCGGTCTCATCGGACTTTTCTGGCAGGCTTGGTATACCCGCAAGAAGAAGGTAATGAAGAACGGCAAGGAAGAGGAAGTGCTCCTCCCTATCGGAATCCAGCAGTTCTGGATTGTATTCTTCCTGTTCTTCATGACAGGTCTTGCCATCGTCATCTACCTGAATCAGACACCTATGCAGCCACGTGAGCGTGACTATGCTTACGCCGGTTCATTCTATGCATACGCTATCTGGTGCGGTCTCGGCGTACTCGCCATCATCGACATCCTGAAGCGCAAGATGAAGCTCAGCGGTACTGCTGTAACAGCCATCGTAGCAGTCATCACACTTCTCGTACCTATCCAGATGGCATCACAGACCTGGGATGATCACGACCGCTCAAACCGTTACACCTGCCGTGACTTCGGTCAGAACTACCTGATGTCACTCCAGGAGAAGGGAAACCCTATCATCTTTACCAATGGTGATAACGATACCTTCCCACTCTGGTACAACCAGGAGGTAGAAGGCGTTGGAACAGATGCCCGCGTATGTAACCTGAGCTACCTGCAGACCGACTGGTATATCGACCAGATGATGCGTCCTGCATACAACTCACCATCTGTGCCAATCACCTGGCCACGTCTCGACTTCTGTTCAGGTACCAACGAATATGTATCTGTTGAACCTGAGGCAAAGAAGCAGATTCTCGACTTCTACAAGCAGGATCCAAAGAATGCCAAGAAGCAGTTTGGTGACGAACCGTTCGAGCTCAAGAACATCCTGAAGAACTGGGTACGCAGCAAGAACCCTGACATGCACTTCATCCCTACGGATACCCTCTATGTCACCATCGACAAGGAGGCTGTAAAGAAGAGCGGCATGATGATGGCATCAGATTCTATTCCAGACAAGATGGTCATCTCTCTTGCCGGCAAGAGCGCACTCTACAAGAACGACCTCATGATGCTCGAAATGCTGGCACAGTGCAACTGGACCCGTCCGCTCTACGTAGCACTCACCGTAGGCGAAGAGAACTATATGAACCTCGGTGACAACTTCGTACAGGAGGGACTTGTGAACCGTATCACTCCGTTCACCACCAACAAGCCAGGTGCCAAGAACTTCGATACAGAGAAAGCTTATCACAACATCATGACCCGATTCAAGTTCGGCAACCTGAAGCAGAAGGGACTCTACATCGACGAGACAACCATGCGTATGTGTTATACCCACCGTCGCCTGCTCGCCCAGACAGCCCTCCAGCTCATCGCCGAAGGCAAGAAGCAGAAGGCTATCAACATCCTGAAGAAGGCTGATACCGAGATTCCTGCCTACAATGTTACGCTCGACTACATGAGCGGTGGCTTGGATATGGCTCGCGGCTGGCTGATGACCGGTCAGAAAGCCAAGGGCAAGGAATATATAGAAGCGGTATGGAAGAATGCTTCACAATACCTCAACTACTATCTCTCGCTGCCAAACGACCGTTTCCTCCAGGCAGAGCACGACTGCATCCGTCAGATTATGATTATGCAGAGCATCTGCGAGGCTGCCGGAATGGTGAGTCCACAGTTGGAGCAGAAGTATGAGAAGCAGCTCAACAACCTCTACCGTCTCTATCATGGCAGAGGTGGCAGAATGCCGGAAGGCAATCAGTAAAAAATAGAAAAAAGTTTGGTGTCGCGAAACACGACACCAAACTTTTCATTATTCATATAAACCTGTTTTATCCATGTTCATAGAGCAACCAGCCAAATGGCTCAGATGGTTATATCCAAAGGCCATCTGGAGAATGGACAAGAAAGACCATTCAGTCTATCTTACATTTGATGACGGTCCGATTCCAGAGTCAACTCCATTCATCTTAGAGACCCTGAGAAAGTACAATATCAAGGCTACTTTCTTTATGGTAGGCGAGAATGTATTGCGCCATCATGACCTCTACAACCAGATTGTGGCAGAGGGTCATCAGGTAGGCAACCATACATTCAATCATATCGGTACCTTCAAGCACCGCGTCATCTCCTACGTGCTCAACACCAATAAGGCGAACGATATCATCCATGCCCATCTATTCCGTCCACCTCACGGCTGGATGCGACCAAGTGAGTATTGGTGGCTGCACCGCACTTACAAGGTCATCATGTGGGATGTGGTGACGCGCGACTATTCCAAATGGATGACGGCAGAAGATGTGGTGAACAATGTGAAGCGATATGCCCGCAATGGCAGCATCATCACCTTCCACGACTCGCTGAAGAGCATTGAAAAGCTGAAGACAGCGCTCCCTCAGGCCATAGAATGGCTCATGGAACAGGGGTATGAATTTAAGACTTTTGAATAAGAAGCTGTTATTCCCAAACAGGAACAGCCCAATAAACACAGACAAGAAATGAGCAAAAGAATCAACAGTTATCAGGCAGTAGCTGCATTTGTAAGAGGTTTCTTCGAAGCTTACGCACGTGGCATCATCGATGCTACCATCGAAGGCAATGACTTCAGCAAGAAGAACGACCCGAAACAGATCAAGCAGATGATGCTGGAGCACTATGGCGAGGTAAACCAATACTTCTTCGACATCATGTTCTCTACCCTGGTACGCCTCAACTACAAGACTGCCGAGGAAGCCAACGAGCGCATGAAGAAGAACTTTGACAGCATGAAACAGGCTGACCCGACCTTTGAGCCAACCATGCTCGACTACCTGCGCATAGCCTGCAAATCGAACCAGTTGTACAAAGCGATGGAATCAGAATACAAGCGCAACTTCACCTGGCTTCTGCAAGGCAAGTTTACCACTCTTGAAGAGCATGTACGCGATTATACCCACGGCATTCTCATCAGTCTCGCCGACGAGCCGATGGCAATCCATCTCCTGGTCCGCATCATCGTGAAGGCATACGCCGCAGGCTTGAAGTGTGGCAGCAAGGAGGGCGAACAGCACCAGCTCCACATGCCTACCCTTCACGGCATGTTGCTGAACAATGTCAACATCCTGCTCAACGAGACTCCACTCAAGAGCAGCACCGAAGATCCTGTTGCCCTCTTCAAGGAGGCATGCAAGAATGAAGAAGAAAACATCAACGTTCTTTTCAACACATTAAACGATGCGATGAAAGAACTGGCAGAAGAATAAGAGAAAAGCATCATTGATGACGAGCACAGCACCAGATTCGAGAACCATCCGACTCCATATAGCGTAGAATCTCGTTATTCACTTCTTGGCGAATGGAGAGCATGGATTCTCGGTCGCAATCCACAGTAAAGTCAAGGTCTATATCTACCGAGAGTCTTGGCAGTTGGGAATAACAAAGTGACAATGATTAAGATTATTAAAGATTTAGATATAACGGCTTCGGGTGTTAGCGTATTTAACCGCAAGTGGCAACCTGTCCATTTACAACAAGGAGAAATGGATGGGGCTTGTGCCGTATATTCCATGATGATGAACCTGCTCATACTAAAGGTTCTTACTCGTAATCAAGTTGTCAACTTGAAAACAACATTTAAGGGAAATACCGCAAAAGGGAGACTTTTCAAAGAGTTCTTTGTGACAGAAGGACTGTGCCGTGATGGATTTTATTTTTCCGAAATAAAAGAAAAGCTATCCCATTCTTTTGCTAAAGAGGTTACATCTTCGCCTCTTCAATATACAGCATCTTTATCAGACCAAACTTCTTTTGTAGAAGAACTTAGGACTGCAATAGATAGCGACACGCCTTTGATTACCGCTCTGTCTTTTAAAGGTGGCACTCATGCTGTACTTGCTATTGGGTATGAAGAACAAAAAGACGGTGTCAAGAAAATATTCTGTTTAGACCCAAGCTATGCCATAAGTCCGACATCCTTTTGGAATGGTGTAATAATCCTAAATGAGGGAAAAGGAAAGTACAGCCATCAGTATATAACAGATAAAGACGAAAAATATATCAATGTCAGTGAATCATTGAATATAAAAAAGAAATAACGATATGAGCGAAGAATTACAACAGAAATTTCTTGACAAACTTTGAGAAGTTGCAAACAAACTACGTGGCAATCAAGGACCTGGAGGCCAAACGTGCTGACCTTGACAAGGAGATTGAGGGCTATCTGAAAGAGTTGGGATTGTTAGAGTAAACTTTCCACAAGTTGTGGCAGAGTTCCCAGATATGAAAGGGCTTTCATACAGAAACTTGAAGTATATCAGACAATGGTATCAGTTTTATAATGAGCAACTTACAATTTGACAACAAGCTGTTGCCAAATTAGACGAAGTAAATGTGCAATAACTTGTTGCACAATTACAAGAAGGATGTCTAAGCTCATGCCTGAAAACATACAGAGCCAGTTGCCTACAATAGAAGACATTGAAGCAACACTTTCTGATATAAAGGAAACTAAGGATTTCAAAAAAGGTAATGATATGAAAAATAAAGATAATATACCGCAGTTCGTGAATAGCGACTCCTTCATGGCAGACAAGAACTATGTGAAGTGATTGTCTGACCTGAAGAAACATTTCCGCATGGCACAACTAAAAGCTGCTGTCAAAGTGAATACGGAAATGCTCAAATTCTACTGGAGTTTGGGCGAGGACATTTGCGAGAAGCAGAAACAATACAAGTGGGGTGCAAAGGTTGTAGATAGGCTTAGCCTTGATATGCGTTCGGAAATTCCTCAGAGTGAGGGATTTTCAAGACCTTTACCATGTAAAACGCTGATTTGCGTTCTATTCAAGTCAAATTGAAGGATGTGTCATAAGTTTATGATTCACCCTCTTCTATTTGTTGAAAGAGATAGAATATGTTGCTTGAAGAGATAGGATATGTTGTTGGAAGAGACAGAATAAGTTGTTGGAAGAGATAGGATATGTTGTTGAGACAGTCAGTATCTTCGGTCGCACAACAGCTGTTGTGCGCTTGCATAACAGCTGATATGCGCATGCACAACACCTGTTGTGCATGCGGTAGTCAACTGTTATACACCAACTATTATCCAGACTTATGACACACCCTCTTACAGGAAGTGGATAATGCAACACCCCCAATGCCAATGAACGAACATTGCTTGAAATAAAACAGGAAGCCTTTTGTCGTATCTTTGCCGATAGTTACCAAATGGTGAACAGCGGGGTGAACACTTGCCCCAAGCATTCACCTTTTCGGCTCTGGGGTGAACCCTAGTAAAAAGAACTTTGTATATACAGCGCATGCTAGAAATATAAGAATCTCTATTATAATGGGTTATGGGGTGTTTTTAACACATTATTAACGCCAAAGGTTGGCATCGGGGTTCCCCCTTCACCGATTTCATCGCCAAGAGCAGAGGATGACTATTCGCAGCAGGATACCGCCCCCGACCTGCCCTTCTACGGGTGGGTAGGGTAAGTAAGGGGAGAGTACTTTCTAAGAGTTTCCTTATGTAAAGGTTCGTTTACTATAGGAAAGATATAGTATATATATAGACTCCCAGAAAAAGCGATTTCCTACTCACCCTAGTTACCCCCCGGCAGTAAACAAGATAGTTACGATGCCTAAGTATCATATTTACGGATGGTATTTAAGTCGCACACGGATCTTCTTCGTTGCAAGCAACGGTACTCACTAAGCCTCACAGCCAAAACTCCGAAGGAGCCAAAATCCGTGAGATCCGTGTGCGAAAATTCAACTTTCTTCTACAATTTCCAACAAGTTTCTGCTTATCGTAAATCAATCCTCGCTGAGGAGTTTCTTGATTTCCTCATCAGTCTTGGTGAGTTTGTCTTTACAGAGTTTCACCAAAGTTTTGGCACGTTTCAACTGCTCGGAGAGCTGATCAATATCGAGTTCATCATTCTCCATTCTTTCTACGATTTCTTCAAGCTCTCTTACGGCTTGTTCGTATTTCATGTCTTCTTTTTCCATAATCCTATTTTAGTTAAGAGTTAATAGTTTATAGCGGCTTCGCCGTTTAGCCAGATAGGTATAAACTATTAACTATAAATTATAAACTATTATTCAACTTTTGCCTTCACGCTGCCCTCGGCAAACCTCGTTTCGATGATGTCGCCAGACTTCAGTTGCGAGGCAGAACGGATACTTTTGCCATCTTTCAGCGTGATGCTGTAGCCACGTTTCAGCAACAATTCGGGGTCTTGTGCCTGAATGCGCTGGGAAAGAAGCTGCAGACGATGACTCTCGTTGAGCATCTTCCTTTCCAATATCGGCTGAATATTCTGAGAAAGAATCTCGAAATGGCGCTGGGCTTCCGATAGTTTCGACTGGACATTTGTGCTTAAACGGCTCATCAAGCGGTCGAGATAGGCTCCCTGCTTCGTCTTCACCAGCGAAAACTGAACAGGAATCGTGTTGCTCAATCTGTCGAGCCTCATCTTCTCCACCTGCAGACGGTGCTTCACATTCTGCACGATAGCCTCTTGCGCATTCACCACACGGGCATAAACCTCAGTAAGATGATTAACGAGGAAGGCGGCAGCGGCTGTCGGTGTCTTTACACGCTGGAAAGAAATCATATCCAGCACACTCTCGTCCCTTTCATGTCCTATTCCCGTGATGATAGGCAGCGGGAAGTTTGCCACATTCTCGGCAAGCGCCAGGGTGTCGAAACCCGAGAGATCGCTCGTAGCACCACCACCTCGGATAATGACTACGCAGTCAAACTGTTCCCATTCGGCATTGATACTGTCGAGGGCAGCTATCACACTCTGCTCTACCCCCTCGCCCTGCATTGTAGCCGGAAAGAGGCGGGTTTGAAACTGCAGACCATAATCGTTATCGGCAAGCTGGTTGCAGAAATCACCATAACCTGCTGCCGTAGCACTGGAAATGACGGCGATGCGCTGGCAGAACATCGGGAGCGCCAACTCCTTCTGCAGTTCGAATACGCCCTCTGCTTTCAGCGTATTGATGATTTCCAGCCGCTTGCGCGCCATATCGCCCATCGTATAGTTAGGGTCAATATCATCTACTATCCAGGAGAAGCCATAGTTCTCATGAAACTGCGCGTGCACCTTGAGCAGTACTTTCATTCCGGCATGAATGCGCTGTCCGGTAATGCGCTCGAAATTCGGTTTGATGAACATCCATCGGTTTCGCCAGCAGGAGGCATGCGCCTTGGCAATGGGCGTATTAGACCGCTCATCCTTCTCGATGAGTTCCAGATAGCAGTGCCCGCCGTAGCCCTCGCGAGCCTCGGAGAGTTCCGCTTCCACCCAATAGCTGTCGGGCAAGGACATCGAAATGACGTCGCGGACCATGGAGTTTAATTCAAAAAGTGATAATCGAAGTCGTTCCATGCTGTTTACTGTTTAAAGTTTACAGTTTATAGTTGAAAGTTTATAGCTAGCAGAGCAAGTTTGCCCTATTAACTATAAACTATCAACTATTAACTACTTGATCGCTTTTCCCGTCTGATAAGCCTTCCAGAAATCAGGCACACCATATCCGAATACATTATCGGGATGATGCTGATTATTACCAGCCAATCTCACGAGTTTCATAATCTGCTTAGCCGTCTTCTGAGGCAAAGCCTGCCAGAGACACGCTACCATTCCGGCAATGAGCGGAGATGAGAAAGACGTTCCGTTATCATTGATGATATTTCCACGGCCCGTAATCACACAGGTAGGACTTCCGTAAGCCATCACATCAGGCTTGATTCTGCCGTCAGCAGTAGGTCCCACGGCACTGAAAGCCGCATTCTCGCCCATTTCGTTTACGCTGCCCACAGTAAGGATATTGCGTGCATCGGCAGGGAAATTGATTTTCTTCCAGCTTCCCATTCCGTCGTTTCCTGCAGAATTGACACAGATGATTCCCTTGTCAGCACACATCGAAGCGGTGCGGGAGATGAGGGTAGAATTGCCGTCCTGCTCATAATAATGATGGTTGGTAGACGCATCATCGAAGCCATGATAGCCTAACGAAGAGTTGATGACATCCACGCCGCAACTATCAGCATATTCAGCCGCAAAAGCCCAGTAATCCTCTTCTGCCAGACTCTCTGTGCGCTCATCTTCACAGCGCACCAGCAGATATTGAGCCTCAGGTGCCACCCCCACGAATCTTTCGGGTTCGTTGGCAGCCATCGTAGAAAGCACCATCGTTCCATGCTCCATCTCGGCGAAAATATTCTTGGATTGAGGAACCACAAAGTCCCTAATGCCCGCCAATCTGATATTATGCAGCGCCGGAATCTTATCCACATTCATGAATCCGCCGTCGAAGACAGCAATCATCATTTCTTTGCCCAAATGTCCGGTTCTATGCAGCCGCTTGCCGTTGAGCGACTGGATCTGCGCATCGGCAGCACCATATTCGCCTACTCCACCAGTCCAATCGTTCAATCCCCTGCGAACGCTACTTCTGACGCGCTGACTGACAGAATCGGGAGCAGAGAAGACCTTCATCTTCCGGGTGATGAAATCGAGTTCATCCAGTTTCCGTAGTTCCTTCTCCTTATGAATGCGGACCAGCAGGGTATTGTTCCACTTGCTTTTGCCCACAATCTCGATGCCTGCCTCGCTTACAGCCTGCTCATAAGCAGGAGCCACAGGCAAATCGGTAACATCGATGGGCAGATTCTGTCTCTTTCTGCGCTCTATGGAACGGGGAGAGAGAAAATCTGCCGGGCGACTTACCGAGAAGGGAGTGTGACTGAGGTCTTTGTCTCTGAGATAAAGACGATACATCATACACTTGCCTCCCGGATACGACACCATATCGGTTTCGGCGATGCGGGGCAACCGCATCAGTTGCTCAAAATTGCTAACCCTGTCTTCGCGAGCAAACAAAGAAAGAGCGGTCATTAAAAATGCATAAAGCATCAAATATTTTTTCATCATTATATCGGTAGTCCGGTTTGTTATTGTTGTTGCTGCAATATTTTTGTATTGCATTTGTTAATGAGTTGAATTGTTTATTCTGAAGTGCAAAAGTACAGAAATTGTACGAAAACACCAAAGGAAAAGGGAAGTTTTTATCATGAAATGCAAGTTTTTCTCATATATATAATAAGGTATCAGATATTTTTTGTACTTTTGCAGACAAGTAGCCGCTGCAATTGCATTCTGAAAAAAGCAGGGCGAGCGGCTATGAGGAAAAAACAGATATAAATGGAAAATAAACAAGCGACATTAGAATTAGGTACGAAGCCGGTGGGCAAGCTGCTCGTTCAGTATGCCTTGCCAGCGATGATTGCGATGACCGCCGCCTCACTCTACAACATCGTTGACCGAGTATTCATCGGTCAGGGTGTGGGAGCCATGGCCATCTCAGGTCTCGCCATCACCTTCCCCTTCATGAACCTCACCGCCGCTTTCGGAGCCGGTGTGGGCGTAGGAGCATCTACTGCCATCAGCGTGAAGCTGGGACAAAAAGACTATGCCACAGCGCAAAACATTCTGGGTAACACAATTTCTCTGAATCTCATCATCGGTATCGGACTGAGCATCATCTGTCTGCTCTTCCTCGACCCTATCCTGAGATTCTTCGGAGCCAGCGACCAGACGCTCATCTATGCCCATGAGTATATGGTCATCATCCTGCTGGGCAATGTGGTGAGCCACATGTATTTCGGTATGAATGCTCTGCTCCGAGCAGCGAGCAAACCCAAGCAGGCGATGTTTGCCACCATCTTTACGGTGATGATGAACGTGATACTCGATGCGCTCTTCATCCTCGTCTTCAAATGGGGAATACAGGGAGCCGCCATCGCCACCATCCTTTCGCAGTTGATGGCGCTGATGTGGCAAATCAAGCTCTTCAGCAACAAGAATGAGCTGCTCCACTTCAAGAAAGGCATCTACAAACTGAAGAGGAAACTCGTGGATAATATCCTTGCCATCGGCATTTCGCCTTTTCTGATGAACGTGTGCGCCTGCATCATCGTCATCTTCATCAACAACCAGCTGGTGCGGTTCGGAGGCGACCTCTCCGTGGGAGCCTACGGAATAGCCAATGGTATTGCGATGGTGTTCGTGATGTTCGTGTTTGGCGTAAATCAGGGAATGCAGCCTATAGCCGGATACAACTATGGAGCCCAGAAACTGGACCGACTGATTCGCGTACTGAACCTGAGCATCATTGCCGCCACCGCCATCATGGTAACGGGCTGGCTGATAGCGATGTTCCTGCCTTACTACTGCGCACGACTGTTTACAACCGATAAGCAACTGATAGACTTGGGCATTAAGGCGATCAGAGTAGTGATGTTCTGCTTCCCGGTCATCGGGTTCCAGATGGTTATCACCAACTTCTTCCAGTGCATCGGAAAGGTGAAGATCAGTATCTTCCTCTCCTTGTCGAGACAGTTGCTCATCCTTCTGCCGCTCCTGGCTTTCCTGCCGATGATATGGGACATTGATGGTGTATGGTACAGTATGCCTATCTCCGACTTCTCAGCCGCAGTCATCGCTGCCATCGTAATGTCATGGTACATGAACAAGTTGAAAAGACAACATAAAGAAAATATGAAAGTTAACGGTTAATGGTTAACAGTTAACAGCTAATTTTTTAAGCTTATGAATAAGATTATCATAAACGTAGGTCGCCAGATAGGTAGCGGCGGGCATATCATCGCCGAGAAGCTGGCGGAGGATTTCGGTTGCAAATGTTACGACCGTGAGCTGCTGAATCTTGCCGCCAAGGAGAGTGGATTCTCTGAGAAATTCTTCGAGCAGAACGATGAGCAGAAGGGATTCTTCAAGTCTCTCTTCCATACCCATCTGCCCTTCCTGAGCGATAACAATTTCTATCACAACGACTTCTCGCAGGAAGGTCTGTACAAGTTCCAGAGCGACGCTATCAGAAAGGCTGCCAATGAGGGCAACTGCGTGTTCGTGGGCAGAACCGCCGACTATGTGCTGCGTGATTACAAGAATGTGATTAATATCTTCATCACCGCCAATATCGACGACCGCATTAAGGCAGTGTGCAAGCGAAAGGACATCGACAGAGCCTCCGCCCGCAAGTTCATCGAAAGCCACGAGGAGCAGCGCGCCTCTTACTACGATTACTATACAGGCAAGAAGTGGGGACACAGCGAGAGCTACGACCTCTGCATCAACAGCAGCCATCTGGGAATCGAAGAAACAGAGAAGTTTATCGCAGAATTTATCAGAAAGAAGTTCGGACTTAGTGATTAATTAGTAGTGATTAGGGATTAATTTTAGGGACATAAAATATAAAACATCATATAAATGAAGAAGATTATGCTTTTGGGCTCAGGCGAACTGGGCAAAGAATTTACCATCGCCGCAAAGCGAGCAGGACAGTACGTCATCGCTTGCGACAAGTATGACAATGCACCAGCCATGCAGGTAGCCGACGAGCGAGAAGTGTTCTCGATGCTCGATGGCGACGCATTGACCGCAGTGGTAGAGAAACATCACCCAGACATCATCGTGCCTGAGATTGAAGCTATCCGCACCGAGCGACTCTTCGACTTCGAGAAGGAGGGCATCCAGGTTGTGCCTTCTGCCCGTGCCGTAAACTACACCATGAACCGCCGTGCCATCCGCGACCTTGCCGCCAAGGAACTGGGTCTGCGCACCGCCAAGTATTTCTATGCCAAGACCTTCGAGGAGTTTAAGAACGCTGCCGATGAAATCGGTTTCCCATGCGTAGTGAAACCTCTGATGAGTTCAAGCGGCCATGGTCAGAGCTATGTTCACAACGATGATGAACTGAAGGAGGCTTACAAGGAGGCAATGGAAGAAGGTCGTGGCGACGTGAAGGAAGTAATCATCGAGGAATTTATCGACTTCGATTCTGAGTTCACCCTGCTCACCGTCACCCAGAAAGACGGTCCTACCCTCTTCTGTCCACCTATAGGCCACGTACAGAAGGGCGGCGACTACCGCGAGAGTTGGCAGCCATTCCAGATTCCTGAAGAGGCTTTGAAGAAGGCTGAGCACATTGCCGGCGAAGTAACCAAGGCATTGACAGGTGCCGGTCTCTGGGGCGTAGAGTTCTTCCTGAGCAAGCAGGGCGAAGTCATCTTCTCAGAGTTGAGTCCTCGTCCACACGATACAGGTATGGTAACCCTTGGTCACACCACCAACCTGAGCGAGTTTGAGCTCCACTTCCGTGCCGTGATGGGCTTACCTATCGCCGGAATCCATCTGGAGCACATCGGCTGTTCTGCCGTCATCCTCTCGCCAGAGGAAAGCACCGAGCCATTAAACTACAATATGCTCGATGCCCTGAAGGAAGACCACACCCGCATCCGTATCTTCGGCAAGCCAGAGGCTCACGTAGGCCGCCGCATGGGCGTCGTACTCTGCTACGGCGAGAAGGGCGATGACCTCAACCAGCTCCGCGACAAGGCAAAGCGTCTGGCAAAAACTGTATTGGGAACCGACCCATACATGAAGAAATAGACATGAAAGAATTAGGAAGAATTATCACATTACCCAAGATATTCGACCCTAGAGGCAACCTGACAGTGGCAGAGGGAGAGACGCATATTCCCTTTGCCATTGCCCGTACCTACTGGACCTATGATGTTCCGGGCGGAGAAAGTCGCGGTGGCCATGCTCACAAGAAATGCCAGGAATTCATCATAGCAGCCAGCGGTTCCTTTTCGGTAACACTGGATAATGGAGAACAGAAGAAGACCTATCATCTTAACCACCCTTGGGAGGGACTGTTCGTAGATGTCAATATCTGGCGAACACTGGATGATTTCTCTTCCGGCTCATTGTGTCTGGTTCTGGCTTCCCACAAGTTTGAGGAAGAAGACTACATACGCGAATATGACGAATACCTCAGATTCATCAGTTCATCCCAAAGTCCTAGTCTCTCAAAGACCGAGAATCAATAAAGCTAAAAATCATGTTTGAGATCAGAAAATACAACGATGCAGACAAGGAAGTCTGGAATGCCTATGTAGAACATGCACGCAACGCCACCTTCCTTCTCAACCGCTCCTACATGGATTATCACAGCGACCGTTTCCATGACCATTCGCTCATGATTTTCCACAACAACAAGCTCTATGCCTTACTCCCTGCCAATGAGGACGGAGATGTTTTCTATTCTCATCAGGGACTCACCTATGCCGGACTGCTCACTACCGGACACGCCTCAGCAGAAAATATCTGTCAGGTTTTCGTTGCCATCAACACATACCTGAAACAGGCAGGTTTCCGGAAGTGCATCTACAAACCGATACCCTGGATTTACCAGCAACTGCCAGCCGAAGAAGACCTCTATGCTCTCTTCAAGGAATGCCGGGCGCAAATCTGCGCCAGAAACATTGCGGCTGTCATCGACCTGAAGCATCCGCTGAAATGGTATAATATCAGAAAATCGGGCGCAAGGAAAGCCCTGGGAAAAGGAATCTTCATTGAAGAAAGTGAGGATTACGAAACGTTCTGGAGCATTTTAACCGAAAACCTGATGAACACCTATCAGGCTCATCCTGTTCATACCTTGCAAGAGATGAGCAGACTGAAAACATCTTTCCCTGACAATATCAAACTGTATGTTGCCCGAGAAGAATCTGGCAAGATGCTAGGCGGAACCGTTCTGTACATCAGCAGAAAAGTGGTTCACACGCAGTATATTTCCGCATCAGAAGAGGGAAAAAAGGCGCATGCACTCGATGCTTTGTTTCTGAATCTCATTAATATAAGGTATAAGGATTTTGATTATTTCGATTTCGGAACATCTAATGAAGAAGGAGGAAAGGTGCTCAACACCAGCCTCATCTACCAGAAAGAAGGTTTCGGAGGAAGAGGCGTGGTTTACGACACCTATGAATGGACAGTATAAAGAGAAATCCCGAAGTTCACACGATAGTGAGTTTCGGGATTTCTGCCTTTTACAAGAGTATAACTGTCACACCACGAGCAGCTTGCGCACCCATAACCAGAGCCTGCTCGATATCGGCAGTCTTGGAAGGACCACTGATGAAAGTACCGAAATTGTACTTCGGATCCATCTCAATACGGGCATAAGCCTCATGCATATTGTTCACAATCTTCTCTTTTTCGAGGAATATCACAAGGTATTCCGAGATGAAAAGCACCGCTTTCTCCTTCATGGTCTGAGGAATCCAGACGCAGCCATTCTCGGCAACACCCACTTCACCACGAACAATACCCACATCAGTACCATTCAGGTCATTAGCCTCAGTCACCGTATCAGGATTCTTCTGGGCAATCGTGATTTCTGGCAGATGAGAGGCAAAGACCTTGGCTTCCGGATAAGCCTTCTTCACCAGCTCATCCAGACTCTCACCCTCCTTCGCTTCTATCACATGGCCACCTACCGATTCCGTCATCTCAATAAACTGTTTCAGCGTATCCTCATACTGGATACCCTTCACATCTACGGCAGGCATATCGAATTGAACATGCGTATTCTTGCGCAACTTGTTCAGGAAATCTTCTTTCTTCATTTTACTTTTCCCTCCTTCCATAATTGATGAAAACTCTTCTTGGCAAACTCAGGCATGGCGTGACCGATGCCCCAGGCATTCCAATTGCTGAAGTGCGTACAGCATTCAGGAACCAGATTGACAAGCGGAGCAAACTTCAGGGCTGTGGTGTAGAGCGCAGGACGGTCGAAGAGATACTTCATACCATTCGACATCGCCTTCTTCACAGGATCTGCCTTGCCCAACTTCTCCAGACTCTGGCGCCATACGTAAATCTGCGAACCCGGTCCTACCTTGGAAGGACAGACATTGTCGCAAGACAAGCACAAGGTGCAGGCAGAAACATTGTCGCTGTACTTCTGAGGATTCTTCAGCATACCCAGGTTCACACCAATAGGACCCGGTATAAAATAGGTGTAACTGTAACCGCCTGAACGACGATAAACCGGACAGGTATTCATGCAGGCTCCGCAACGCATACATTTCAAAGTCTGCCAGTGGTCCTTATCGGCGAGAATATCGCTTCTGCCATTATCCACCAGCACCACATGCATCTCGGCACCCGGACGAGCCTGGCGGAAATGAGAAGTGAAGGCGGTGGTAGGCTGACCGGTTCCGCAGCGGCAAAGCAGACGCTGGAATACAGCCAATGACTTATAATCAGGAACCAGTTTCTCAATACCCATCGCTACGATATGGAGCTTAGGCATGGAAGTAGTCATATCCGCATTACCCTCGTTGGTGCAAACCACGCAATCGCCGGTAGCAGCCACACCGAAGTTACATCCGGTCATACCTGCTCCAGCTTCCATAAACTGGTCGCGGAGATGATGACGGGCACAGCGGGTCAGGTAAGTAGGATCGTAGTTGCCGATTTCCTTGGAGATACCCTTCTCCTCGAACATCTTACCTACCTCCTCACGCTTCAGGTGGATGGCAGGCATCACGATATGGCTAGGCTTCTGACCCAGAAGCTGGATGATGCGCTCACCCAGGTCTGTCTCTACCACGTCAATGCCGTGCTGCTCCAGATAAGGATTCATCTCGCACTCCTCGGTGAGCATCGACTTCGACTTCACCATCTTCTTCACGTTATGGTCTTTCAGAATACCGAGCACAATCTCATTGAATTCCTGCGCATCCTTTGCCCAGTGAACCTTTACCCCGCGGCTCTCCAGATTCTTGGAAAACATATCGAGATAATCAGCAAGATGGGTAATCGTGTGCATCTTGATTTCAGACGCATGCTCGCGGAGATCTTCCCACTCAGGAAGTCCCTGCGCCATTCTATCTCTTTTCTGACGAACAGACCAGAAGGTAGCATCGTGCCAGGTGGTCTTCTCTACATTCTGCGTAAACTTCGCAGCTCTCTTGGAATGTTCTGTACTCATAGTCCTGCAGCTAATATTTGAACAACATGAATAAACTTGATCGGCATCTTCTCCTTCTTGGCGATTCCCGCCATGTGCATCAGGCAGGAAGAATCCGGACCCGTTACATACTCAGCACCTGTAGCCATGTGGCGCTTGATCTTGTCCTCGCCCATACGGGTAGAAACGGCAGGTTCCTCAATAGAGAACATACCGCCGAATCCGCAGCACTCATCCTTACGCTCCGGTTCGTGGATGGTAATACCTTCCACCATATTTAATAAGTCAATGATTTTGTTGAAAGGCTTGATGTGGCGCTCAGAAGGAGATGACAATCCCAGTTCACGCACACCGTGGCAACTGTTGTGTACACTCACCACATGCGGGAACTTGCCCGGAACATGATCCACCTTCAGCACATCGTGAAGGAACTCCACAACATCCATGATTTTCTTTGAGGAAATACACTCGTGCTTACCCTCAAGGATTTTAGGATAATACACCTTTACGTAAGCAGCACATGAGGCTGAAGGAGCTACGATATAATCGTAATCCTTGAACAGCTCATCAAATGTCTCTATGACCTTCTCCGACTTGTTCTGAAAACCGGCATTAGCCATTGGCTGGCCGCAGCAAGTCTGTTTTTCGGGATAACCCACGTCTAGTCCGTAATGCTTAAGCAACTTGTATGTAGCCACACCCGCTTCAGGGTAAAGGGCATCCACATAACAAGGGACGAATAATCCGACTTTCATTGTTGTTATACTTATCTTGTTTGCTATTTGTTTATTCTTTTTCTACATGACTAAAAGCCGCTGCAAAAGTAACAAAAAAATAGTAATAATAAAAGATTTTAGGGAAGAAATTATGAGATTTGATGTTATTTAACTGTAAAGAATTGCAGAAAATTTGGAATAATCAAATAAATAGCGTAACTTTGCATCTAGAAATAGTGTGTCTACCATTTGTGAACTAACGCAAATGCAGTTTAGTTGCTAAAAACATAAATACCAAGACATATAAAGAACAAACTTATAGTTATATTTAATGATGAAGAAACAGCTTAAGAAAGTCCTCGTTCTGGGTTCCGGTGCTTTGAAGATCGGCCAGGCAGGTGAGTTTGACTATTCCGGTTCGCAGGCTCTCAAGGCTTTGCGCGAGGAGGGTATTAGTTCCGTCCTCATTAATCCAAACGTTGCTACAATTCAGACAAGTGAAGGTATTGCTGACAAGGTTTATTTCTTGCCGGTGACACCTTTTTTTGTAACTGAAATTATCAAGAAGGAGCGCCCAGACGGCATCATGCTGGCTTGGGGTGGACAGACGGGTTTGAACGTTGGTACAGAACTTTACCTCAACGGTGTGCTCAAGGAGTATGGTGTGGATGTGTTGGGAACTTCGGTAGAGGCTATCATGAACACGGAAGACCGCGACCTCTTCGTAAAGGAGCTTAACAAGGTTGACCTCAAGGTTCCAGTAAGCCACGCTTGCGAGAACATGGAGGAGGCTGTGGCTGCGGCACGCAACATCGGCTACCCTATCATGATCCGTTCTGCCTATGCGCTGGGTGGTCTCGGTTCTGGTGTCTGCAAGACCGAAGAGGAGTTTAAGGAGATTGCTGAATCTGCCTTCACTTTCGCACCTCAGGTGCTTGTTGAGGAGAGCCTGAAGGGATGGAAGGAGATTGAGTTCGAGTGCATCCGTGATGCTAACGACCGTTGCTTCACCGTTGCCTCTATGGAAAACTTCGACCCACTGGGTATTCACACAGGTGAATCTATCGTTGTGGCCCCAACCTGTTCTCTTACCGACGAGCAGGTGAAGATGTTGCAGGACATCGCCGTGAAGTGCGTCCGTCACCTCAACATCGTGGGTGAGTGCAACATCCAGTATGCTTTCAATGCTGAGACCAACGACTACCGTATCATCGAGATCAATGCTCGCTTGAGCCGTTCTTCTGCCCTCGCATCTAAGGCTACCGGTTATCCGCTTGCCTTCGTTGCTGCCAAGATTGCCCTCGGTTATACACTCGACCAGATTGGTGAGATGGGTACTCCTAACTCAGCTTATGTGACTCCATCACTCGACTATATGATCTGTAAGATTCCTCGTTGGGACCTTACCAAATTTGCCGGTGTAAGCCGCAAGATTGGTTCTTCCATGAAGTCTGTAGGCGAAATCATGTCTATCGGCCGTTCATTCGAGGAGATGCTCCAGAAGGGTCTCCGTATGATTGGGCAGGGAATGCACGGTTTCGTAGGCAACGACCACACCAAGTTTAATAACTTGGATGAGGAACTTTCTAACCCTACCGACCTCCGTATCTTCGCCATCGCCCAGGCTTTGGAGGAAGGTTACACCATCGAGCGCATCGAGGAGTTGACCAAGATTGATCCTTGGTTCATCGAGCGCATGAAGAATATCGTAGATTACAAGCACAAGCTTTCTGAATATAATACTCTGGAGGAGATTCCTGCCGAGGTATTGCGCGAGGCTAAGGTATTGGGCTTCTCTGACTTCCAGATTGGCCGCTTCGTATTGAAGACCAAAGATACCAACATGGAGAAGGAGGTGCTGGCTGTTCGTGCCCTGCGCAAGAAGCTGAACATTCTTCCTGCCGTAAAGCGCATCCCTACTGTGGCAAGCGAGCATCCTGACCTCACCAACTATCTCTACATGACATACGCTGTAGAGGGTTACGACATCAACTACTACAAGAACGAGAAGTCTGTCATCGTTCTCGGTTCGGGTGCTTACCGCATCGGTTCTTCCGTAGAGTTCGACTGGTGTTCAGTAAACGCCATCAATACAGCCCGCAAGTTGGGTTACAAGTCAATCATGATCAACTACAACCCGGAGACCGTATCTACCGACTACGATATGTGCGACCGTCTCTACTTCGATGAGCTTTCATTCGAGCGTGTACTCGATGTCATCGACCTGGAGTCACCACGTGGTGTGATTGTTTCTGTGGGTGGTCAGATTCCAAACAACCTGGCTATGAAGCTTCATCGCCAGTCTGTGCCAATCCTGGGTACATCTCCTGTCAACATCGACCGTGCCGAGAACCGCGGTAAGTTCTCTGCCATGCTCGATAAGTTGGGTATCGACCAGCCTAAGTGGAGCGCCCTCACATCAATGGAGGATGTCCAGAAGTTCATCGACGAGGTAGGCTATCCTGTTCTCGTTCGTCCTTCCTACGTTCTTTCCGGTGCAGCCATGAACGTTTGCCACGATGATGATGAGTTGCGTCGCTTCCTGGAGGCAGCTTCTGAGGTTTCTAAGGAATACCCAGTAGTTATCTCTCAGTTTATGACAGAGACCAACGAGATTGAGTTCGATGGTGTTGCCCAGAACGGTGAGATTGTAGAGTATGGTATTTCAGAGCACGTAGAGTATGCAGGCGTTCACTCTGGTGATGCCACCATGACCTTCCCTGCCCAGCAGATTTCCTTCGCTACAGCCCGTCAGATCAAGAAGATTTCACGTGCCATCGCCAAGGAGCTCAACATCTCTGGTCCTTTCAATATCCAGTACCTGGCTAAGGGTCGTGATGTAAAGGTAATCGAGTGTAACCTCCGTGCATCCCGTTCGTTCCCATTCGTAAGCAAGGTATTGAAGCGCAACTTCATCGAAACGGCTACCCGCATCATGCTCGATGCTCCATATCAGAAACCGGATAAGTCTGCTTTCGATATCGACCGTATGGGTGTGAAGGCATCCCAGTTCTCATTCGCCCGCTTGCAGAACGCCGACCCAGTTTTGGGTGTGGATATGAGCTCTACCGGTGAGGTAGGCTGTATGGGTGATACTTTCGAAGAGGCATTGCTCAACTCATTGATTGCTACCGGCTACAAGATTCCTTCGAAGGACAAGGGCATCATGCTTTCAAGCGGTGGTGCCAAGGAGAAGGCTTCTCTGCTCGATGCTGCACAGGCGCTGGTGAAGAACGGTTACACCATCTATGCTACAGCCGGTACAGCGAAGTTCCTCAACGAGAACAACGTGAAGGCTACAGCCGTAGGATGGCCTGATGAGGACCAAAAGGATCTTCCTAACGTGATGCAGATGATTGCCGACCACAAGTTCGACCTCATCGTCAACATCCCTAAGAATCACACCAAGCGTGAGTTGACCAATGGTTACAGAATCCGTCGTGGCGCCATCGACCACAACATTCCTCTGTTCACCAATGCCCGTCTGGCTTCCGCCTTCATCGAGGCATTCTGCACAATGAGCCAGGATCAGCTTCAGATCAAGAGCTGGCAGGAGTACGAGTAATCGCACGCAGATTTATATAAAATACGCCCTGTAAGGCCCAAGCCTTACAGGGCTTTTTTATTCCCCGCCATGAGAAAAAGGAGCTGAAATGATGGCTTTCTCATTATTTTATTGTACCTTTGCAAACAGAAATAAGAATAAAACATGATAGTTTGTATAGCAGAGAAACCGAGTGTGGCTAAGGATATCGCCCGAATCATCGGGGCTACCACGGCACGCGACGGTTATATGGAAGGTAATGGTTACCAAGTAACATGGACCTTCGGCCACCTTTGTGAGCTGAAGGAACCGGATGATTATACTCCTATGTGGAAACATTGGAGTCTTTCGGCGTTGCCGATGATTCCACAGCGATTCGGTATCAAGCTCATCAACGATGAAGGCATCAAGAAGCAGTTTGCTACCATCGAGAAACTGATGCAGGCTGCCGACAGCATCATCAACTGCGGTGACGCCGGACAGGAAGGAGAGCTTATCCAGAGATGGGTGATGCAGAAAGCGCAGGCGAAATGCCCCGTCAAGAGACTGTGGATTTCGTCCATGACCGATGAAGCCATCAAGCAGGGCTTCCAGGAACTGAAAGACCAGACCGAATACCAGTCACTCTATCTTGCCGGACTTTCCCGTGCCATCGGCGACTGGATTCTCGGCATGAACGCTACCCGACTTTATACATTGAAATACGGTCAGAACCGACAGGTGCTCAGCATCGGCCGGGTGCAGACCCCTACCCTTGCCCTCATCGTAAACCGCCAGAAGGAAATCGACAACTTCGTTTCCGAACCTTACTGGGTACTCGCCACCATCTATCGCGACACCCAGTTTACGGCAACCAGCGGCAAGTTTACCAGCAAGGAGGAAGGCGAGAAGGCTTTCAGCACCATCGCCGGCAAACCCTTCACCGTTACCGATGTAAGCAAGAAGAAGGGAAACGAGGCGCCACCTCATCTCTACGACCTCACCTCACTGCAGGTGGATTGCAACAAGAAGTTCGCCTACTCTGCCGATATTACGCTGAAGCTCATCCAGAGTCTCTACGAGAAGAAGTACACCACTTATCCTCGTGTAGACACCCAGTTCCTGACCGACGATATCTATCCGAAATGTCCGCAGATTCTGAACGGTGTGAGCCAGGCAAAGATAGCCAGTCAGCAGAAATACCTCCCACTCATCCAGCAACTCGCAGCCACCGGCAAGAAGTTGCCGAAGAGCAAGAAGGTATTCGATAACAGCAAGGTAACCGATCACCACGCCATCATCCCAACCGGAGTTCCGCCAACCGGACTCACCGATATGGAGGCGAATGTCTATGATCTCATCGCCAAGCGATTCATCAGCGTGTTCTATCCGGACTGTAAATTCTCTACCACCACCGTATTGGGCGAAGTCATCAACGAAGACGGACCAAAACCGGAGAAGATAGAGTTCAAGGTAAGCGGTAAGGAGATTCTCGAACCGGGCTGGCGAGTAGTCTATGCCAAGGATACGAAGAATGCCGATGACGACGATGCAGATAACGCCAACGGAAACGCAGACTCAGGAAACGGCGCCAAGAAGGAAGTGGTAGAAGAAAGAACCCTCCCATCCTTCACAAAAGGCGAATCGGGAGAGCATCAGCCTACCCTGACGGAGAAATGGACCACGCCACCTAAGTATTATACCGAGGCAACCCTGCTGCGTGCGATGGAGACAGCCGGCAAATTCGTAGAAGACGAAGAACTTCGTGCTGCATTGAAGGAGAACGGAATCGGCCGACCTTCCTCCCGTGCCGGCATCATCGAGACCCTCTTCAAGCGCCACTACATCCGTCGCCAGCGCAAGAATCTGATGGCAACCCCGACAGGCATCGAACTCATTGACACCATCCATGAGGAACTGCTGAAGAGTTGCGAGCTGACCGGTATCTGGGAGAAGAAGCTCCGCGACATTGAGCACAAGACCTACGATCCTGCCGACTTCATCAACGGACTGAAAGAACAGATCAACAAGATTGTCATCGATGTATTGTCAGACAACAGCAACCGGAGAGTGACCATCATGACAGAGGAAGACCTCAAGAAGAAACCGGCTGCCAAGAAACCGGCTGCCCGAAAGGCTCCAGCCAAGAAAGCCGATAAGGCAGCAGCACAGAATGCAGATTCTCAGAATGCTCCTGCTCAGCCGGCTCCAGCTGCCGACCCAATGGTTGGCAAACCCTGTCCGCTCTGCGGCAAGGGCGTCATCATCAAGGGCAAGACCGCCTATGGCTGCAGCAACTGGAAGGCAGGCTGCCAATATCGTCAGCCATTCTCGCAGATGTAAATCAATATGAAACAAATAAGATTTTATCAAATCATAACAGCAATCAGCTGCCTCTTTCTGATAAGTTGCGGCATTGAACAGAACCTGAAGAAAGCAGACAAGCATCTTTCTTTAGGCGAATACTACGATGCGGCAACCCAATATAAAAAGGTGTACACCAAGACACCTACCAAAGAGCGGGCTGCCCGGGGCAAGGTGGCTCTGAAGATGGCACGCTGCTATGATAAAATCAACAGTACGCCGAAGGCACTGGCAGCCTACAGCAATGCCATCCGATACAAGCAGGCAGACCTCAACGACCGCCTGGCTTACGCCCGGCTTCTCCTGAAGAACGGAAGTTACAGACAGGCTGCCAAGGAATTCGAATTCCTGCTCGATTCCATGCCCAACAACGTGCTAGTAAAGAACGGGCTCGAATCGGCACAGAAAGCCCCAATCTGGAAGAAGGAAGGAAGCCGGTACAAGGTAAAGCGGATGGATGTTTTCAACTCCCGAAGAGACGACTATTCGCCGATGTTCCTCAGCGATGACAACAGTCAGCTCTATTTCACCTCAACCCGCAACGAAGCCCAGGGCAGCGACCTGAACGGAGTGACAGGAACGAAATCTGCCGACATTTTCTTCTCTGAAAAGAACGACAAAGGCAAATGGAGCAAGCCGGAAGCCATCGGAACCGGTCTCAACACCGACTACGAAGAGGGCGCATGCTGCTTTACCCCAGACGGCAAGCAGATGTACCTCACCCAGTGTGCCACCGATCCCACTTCGCCCCGCTTAGCCCAGATAGTAACCTCCAACCGCTCGGATGCAGCCTGGAGCAAGCCTACGAATCTAGAAATCAGCAAAGATACACTCAGCTGTTTTGCCCATCCAGCCATCTCCCCTGATGGCGAATGGCTCTATTTCGTATCAGACATGCCGGGCGGAAAAGGCGGACTCGACATCTGGCGAGTCCGCATCACTCCTGCCGGACTGGGCGGCGTAGAGAACCTGGGCGAACCTATCAACACACCAGGCGATGAGATGTTCCCTACCTTCCGTCCTAACGGCGACTTTTACTTCAGCAGCAACGGTCATGTGGGAATGGGCGGACTCGACATCTATATCGCCAAAGTAAATTCCATCACCCGGAAATATGAACTCACCCACCCCGGCTATCCGCTGAATACAGAAGCCGATGACTTCGGAATGACTTTCGAGGGTCTCCACAACCAGGGTTTCTTCTGCTCTAACAGAAAAGACGGAAGAGGCTACGATCATATCTACTCCTTCGAGAATCCGGAGATTGTTACCACGATGAAGGGGTGGGTTTACGAGAAAGACGGTTATGAACTGCCTGCCGCCGAGGTGAGAATCGTAGGCAACGACGGAACGAACAGGAAACTATCCGTCAAGGGCGACGGTTCGTTTGTCCTCCCTATCAATCCGTATGTCGACTACCTGGTGATGGCATCCTGCAAAGGCTACCTCAACCACAAGGAAGAACTTCGGGTTGATTCAGCTAAAGAGAGTAAGGAATACGTGCTCCAGTTCCCGCTGGCTTCCATCACAGCCCCTGTACTCATCGACAACATCTTCTACGATTTCGACAAGGCAACCCTTACCAAAGTCAGTACAACAGCCCTCGACCAGCTGGTAACGCTGCTGCAAGAGAACCCGCACGTTACCATCGAACTCAGCGCCCATTGCGACTACAAGGGAAACAGCGAATATAACAAGCATCTGTCTCTGCGCCGCGCCCAATCGGTAGTAGACTATCTGATAAAACACGGCATAGAGAAAGAGCGCCTCACCCCTGTGGGCTACGGCAAGGAGAAGCCGAAGAATGTGCGCAAGAAACTTACCGAGAAGTATCCTTGGCTCAAGGAAGGCGATGTGCTCAACGAAGAATTTATCCTGAAGCAGAGCAAGGAGCATCAGGAAATCTGCAACCAGCTGAACCGCCGAACCGAGTTCAAAGTGCTACGCACTACCTATAAATTGTTTTAGAAACCGATATCATAAGCATAGGTGCTCTACTGAAAAAGTAGCAGCACCTATTTGTTTTTCTATATTCAGCAATATTAAATCTTCGTTCATCGACGCTGAATGTCCGTTCAGCGACGTTGAATGCCCGTTCAGCGACGTTGAATGTCCGTTCAGCGTCGATGAACGGAGATTTCAAGAGCATAAAGATGATATTTATAGTAATAAAAAACTCTTTCTATTAGCACTAAAAACTATTCTGCTAATAGAAAGAGTTGATCATTCATACAATTGATATCAGGGAAGAAGCCTACTGACGTGCATCAGCCAGTTCATTATATCCCCAAACCATGATGAGGACAACGAAGCCAGCCAGCACCATCAGGAGATTCTGAGAGTGGGCGATGGAATCTGCCACATGCGTAAGAACACGCGAACCGGAAAGGAGGAAATCTATCTTCATAGAGAAAAGCCATCCCTGAATCTGCTCCCATCCCTGACAGACTACTGCTATGATGATGCCTGCTGCCACACAGGCTGCCGTCCATAAATGTTCCAGACGCTGGCGCTTAACCAGCGACATCGCTGTACCAGTTTCGGGTAAAGCCGGCAAGGCCTGCATCACCCTGTCGGAGAATCCGTCATCAGGAATCTCTGACATCTGGCAATCGGAAAAGAACATCTGTAAGAGTTCTTCATCCTGAGGGTCCAACGGTTCCCCTTTCATGCTCTCCAACTTCTTATCATTTATCTTATCGGTCATAACCATTCTTTTTTAAGTAACTTGCAAGTTTCTGTTTTCCACGAGAGAGATGCGACTTAATGGTGCCTTGCGCCATTCCCGTCACCTCTGCAATCTTATCTATAGAGAGACCATCCATCAGCTGCAGCGTGATGCATGTACGTTCGTTCTCGCTCAATATCCGCAGGGCATTGAGTAAATCCATCTTCAGTCCGGTATTCACTCCCTGCGCATTCTGTCGGGCAACCGCCGGCGTATCGATATCCTGCGTTTCCTTATAACTGCGGGTATAATCATACCACACATTATAGGCGATACGATAAAGCCAAGTGGAAAAGCTGGCTGTACCCCTGAAACCCGACAGATGGGTATAAGCCTTCACAAAGGTATCCTGCGCCAAGTCGTCACTCAGCTGCGCATCCCCCAGCGTCTGCCGTAGGAAGAACCCACGAATGGGTGACTGATACTTCCTGACCAGCAAGTCGAACGACTTGCGGTCATGAAGCATCACCACCTTCGTGACGAGAGAAATATCGGATAACTTTTCCACTATATATTAACTAATAATTGTTGTTTGATTTTTATACCGGAGTTCCATTATAACCTGTGCCCTGATCGCCATGACGGTTCTTCCACCAGTCCTTGATGGCAGGAAGCGAACCGATAACAGTCTGACCGATGCCATAGAAGAAGACCAGGGCTCCGATGCCAGCCAGGAAATCAGCATCCCACCAGGCAAACATGGCGCACAAACCGGCTCCCAGGAAGGCATTTCTCAATCCACGCTTTACCAGATACTCATCGCTCTGCTTGTCTATCGGCCGGTCGCTTTCCGGAACATTGATGCCCTTCTCCATCGCCATCTCCGCCAGTTTCATCCGGTCGTTGTGGCGGCGAATCAGATATCTGATAACCAGAAATACGATGATCAGCGGAGCAAAGACAAACAGCAGACCGAAGATGATACAGAAGATGATCATAACAGCCAGCGCTCCGCCACCAAATACCGAACCGATGAAATCGAACGGATCATCATAGTTGTCTAAACTGTATCTAGAATGAACAGACTTATTATCATTCTCATCATAATCATCATAGTTAGCCGAATCTGTACTGGTTGTATCAGAATAAGCCTCCAACGCCTCGTCGTCTTTATCCTTCGAAGCAGATGGCTGTGCGGCAGATGCAGGAGCAGCCTTTGAATCTACCTGTTGGGTAGTTGGATGATAACGATGTTTTGGAGCAGAAGACGCCAAAGACACTTGGGTGGCTCCGATGCTCATAACGAGCGCTAATGCCAATATTGCTTTCTTCATATCATTATTTTTTATTGTTTTACCTTGTTATTTGAAAAATTTCTGCTTCTTAGACGCATCTCTTCGCGATTTAGTTGCAAAGAAACGAAAAATTTCTTATTTTTGCAAACAAATTAAAGAAAAAGAAACAGAATGAAGACATTACCTGAAGATTTCAGAACATATACGCAGGCACTGATGGGCGAAAAGCTGTATCAGCGTCTGGAGCATGCTATCATTGAAGAGGAGGCACCAACCAGTATCCGCATCAATCCTTTTAAATGCAAGGATGCTGATGGCGAACCGATTCCCTGGTGTCCGGAAACCGGACGTTATCTCTCTACGCGTCCCGGATTCACCTTCGATCCGCTGCTGCATGCCGGTTTATATTATGTACAGGAAGCCTCATCTATGTTTGTAGATATGGCTATCCGACAGTACGTAAAAGAACCGGTGATGATGCTGGATCTCTGTGCTGCCCCTGGCGGAAAATCGACAGCCGTAAGGGCTGCCTTGCCGGAAGGGAGTCTGCTCTTCAGCAACGAACCGATGCGCACCCGCTCACAGATTCTTGCCGAAAACGTACAGAAGTTCGGTCATCCGGATATGATTGTTACCAACAACTATCCCCGCGATTACAAGAAATCTAAGTTGCAGTTTGATGTGATTCTTACCGATGTTCCCTGCTCCGGCGAAGGAATGTTCCGCAAAGATGAAGGGGCTATCGGCGAATGGAGTACCCTGAATGTGAACAACTGCTGGCAGCTGCAGCGCGAAATCGTATCGGATATATGGAACTGTCTGAAGCCAGGCGGTATCCTGATTTACTCTACCTGCACCTTCAATGCGCACGAAGATGAGGAGAACGTGGACTGGATATGCGAAGAACTTGGCGCTGAAGTGATGGCACTGGAGGGTGTAGAAGATACATGGAACATCACCCGCAACCTCACGGGCACCGACTTCCCGGTTTACCGGTTCATTCCTGGCGTTTCGCGAGGCGAAGGTCTGTTTATGGCGATTCTGAAGAAAGAGGGCGAATGGGAAGCCGGCTCATCAGCCAAGGAGAACAGGAAGGATAAGAAGAAGAAAGACAAGAAGGTGGCTAAAGGAAAGGGACCGGAGATTCCGGACGGCTGGCTGAAGGCTGATACGGAATGGATGCCTGCAGAAAGCAACGAGACGGTTTACGCCATTCCGGGCAGATGGAAAGACATCTACGACCAGGCTGAAAAGAACCTGAAGGTGCTGCATGCCGGTGTGAAACTGGGAACAGACAAGGGAAAGGGTCTCATTCCTGACCAGGCTCTCGCTCTCTCTACGATGCTCAACAAAGTTCACTTTCCACAGGTGGAGTTATCCTACGATGATGCCATCCGCTACCTTCGCAAGGAGGCTGTGAATCTGCCTGCCGATACGCCTAAGGGGTATGTTCTGATAACCTACAGACAGGTTCCGATAGGCTGGGAAAAGAACATTGGCAACCGTGCCAACAACCTCTATCCGCAGGAGTGGAAGATCAAGAGCAGCCACGGGACGGGAGAGTTGTTTATAGTTAATAGTTGATAGTTAACAGTTTACAGCAAGAATGAATAATTCAACATTTAACACTTAACATTCTAAATAAAAAATGCTCAGCATCATCGCCTGTATATCCAAAGTGCATAGAGCTATCGGGTACAAGAACCGGTTGCTCTACGCCATCCCATCGGACATGACCCGATTTCGTATGCTCACAACCGGACATACGATCATCATGGGCAGGAAGACATTTGAGTCGCTGCCTAACGGAGCCTTGCCCAACCGTCGTAATATTGTTATCTCGAAGACAAGAGAGCAGATAACAGGGTGCGAAGTATGCAACTCTCTGGAAGAAGCGCTGGCAGCAAGGAAAGAAGAGGTTGGAAACAAAGAAGAGGTTGGAAGCAAAGAAGCTTCAGATGAATGTTTCATCATCGGAGGAGCCAGCATATATGAACAGGCTTTGCTTTTTGCAGACAAGCTTTATCTCACAATCGTAGAAAAGGAACCTGAACATGCCGATACCTTCTTTCCGGAAATCAATCCGGCAGAATGGGAAGTGACAGAAAAAGAAATGAGGAATGAAAACGGCTTACCGTTCACATTCCTCACCCTTTATAGAAGGCAGTAATCCCGCAGGGAGCTACTGCTTTTTTTCTTTTTATATCTTATTTCTCTGCTGCAGCCTCCTCATCAGTTTCCTCTTCATCATCGTTGAAACTCTTGAGATCCTGCATAGAAAGCTGGCGGTTGATAGATGCATTGAAAGAGATGATGGTCTCGCTGCGAGACAATCCCAGTGGCTGCAACTTATCATGGATGATTTCCAGGAGATGGTGGTTGTTCAGCGCATAAATCTTGATAAACATATCAAAACCACCTGTAGTATAGTGACACTCTACAACCTCAGGAATCTTCTTCAACTCCTCTACAACCTGGTCAAACTTCTCAGGCTCCTTAAGATAGAGTCCCATATAAGCACAAGTTTCGTAACCTATCTTTTCTGGGTCAATGATGAATTGTGAACCCTTGATGATACCAAGATTTGTAAGTTTAGCAACACGCTGATGAATGGCAGCACCGCTCACGTTGCAAGCGCGTGCCACTTCCAAAAATGGAATACGGGCATCCTGAGAAATCAGCTTCAGAATCTGCCTATCTAATGAATCTAAAATTTGTTTTGACATAATACTAATAATTTGCTTGCAAAGATAATACAAAAAATTAATAAAAGCAATTTTTTAAGAGAAAAACATGATAAATTAATATTATTTTCCTTTTTCTGTGGCAGAATAACTGATTTTTAGTGCTTTTGCCTGGCGCAAAGCCTGCTTTACGTCGGTTATCACACCCATCTTTGTCTCTTGGTCTGCTTTGATTGATACGGTCATCAGCTTCTGGTCTTCCGGTGACATACGCTTCTTTTCTGCCGAAATGTAATCCATCACTTCGGGAGCCGAAGCAAACTTGTCATTCAACTGAATCTGGGTACCGGTACCATACTTTGCCTGCATCTCTTTGGTTGGCTTACCTATATAAATATGGCTCACCGCCGATTTCTTGGTCAGGCGGGTGAGTTCCTTGCCTTGTGGCAAACGGCAGTCTACCTTCAAGGTAACCTGGCGCATGTGGGTAACAATCATAAAGAAGAACAGTACGGAGAAAATGAGGTCTGGCAGAGAAGATGTATTCAACCCTGGCACTTCATGCGATTTCTTATGAAAATTCATCATTGTTTACCTCCTTTCTGCTGTTCAGTAGCTGTTTCTGCCGAATTTTCTTCCCCTTGCTTTTCTTCAGCATTGGCATCAACACGCTGGTCGGTTTGAGTCATTGCGTTGGCATACGACTCTGTGATGCGCTGCGGACAGATGTTGCGCACCTGTTCTTTCTGGTCATTGTTCAAGAGGGCATAATCCTTGTGATATTTCTTCTGGGCTGTTTCGTTGCGTAGCTGGCTATATGCTTCCATCAGCTGATTCTGCATCTGGAAATAGAGATTATAGTCGGCATCGCGGTCACTCTCAATAGAGATGAGATGTTTCTTGCCCAGGCGGTGTACAAAGCGGATGGTTTCTTCCTTGAGCTGGCTCACCTGCATCGGCTTATCGTTGACCAAAAGCGTATCGCCAGCCGTCAGGCGCAGCGCCATGAGGTTAGCCTTGTCTACCACCGAATGTTGCTGTTCCTTCTTCTGCGGTTCAGGTGAAGGGAGTTGGCGCAACAGTCCCTTATCCACATCCATCGATGTGGTGACAAGGAAGAATATCAACAGCATGAACGAGATGTCGGCTGTAGATGTGGTATTCAGTCCCGGGGTTTCGTGTTGCTTCCTTCTAATCAGCATATTTAATCCTTATTTATAGAATAGAGAGCCCAAAGCACTCACTTTAGTTTTTCTTCCGAATATAACGTGTGGCACCGAAACAGACGGCACCGATTCCTGCCACCAGCATCAGGAGCGATGTGATGACAAACATATCTGAAAGCTTGAGCCAGAGCCAGTCGGCATAATTCTCGCCATTGATGAGCATCGGAGCAGAACCGCCCAAAAAGAAGGTAAGCAGCAAAACTGCCAAAGTTCCGATCCATGTGATGCGGAAGATGCGACGCACGGGAATGCCATTCACTACAGCCTCCGACTTGCTGCTGCGATAATCTCTGATCATCGAAAAGACTGCCAGACCTGTACCTCCTATCAGGAAGAGCCACATCAGCAGGATGAGCACATCGGTAAAGAGAGGCGCATTAAAGTCGGGGTTCTCTTCGAAAGGCAAATCGTAGCCTACCAAAAAGAACAGACCGAAAACCAGCACCGCCAGTCCTATCATGATATAGAACACCTGCTGCGATATCTTTTCGGCCGACTTCGTCTTCTGCTTTGAAAATTGAAATTTAACCATTTCGCTCTTCGTTTATTTATTCTTGGCAATAATATCCATTAAAGTAACCGCCGACTCCTCCATCTGGCTTGTCAGGTGCTCCACCTTAGAAAGGATGTAGTTATAGAAAACCTGAAGGATGAGGGCTACGATGATACCGAAGATGGTAGTGATGAGCGCCACTTTCATACCCGAAGCCACGATAGTAGGACTGATATCGCCCGCCTGCTGAATCTGGTCGAACGACATGACCATACCGATCACGGTTCCGAGGAATCCGAGCGATGGCGCCATAGCGATAAAGAGTTTGATCCAGGAACAGCCCTTCTCCAGGTTAGCCGCCTGAACGGTACCATATCCGCTTACCGAGCGCTCGATGTCATCAAGACTCTCGCTGATATGCATCAAACCCTGATAGCAGATAGAAGCCACCGGTCCGCGGGTATTCCGGCAGAGCGTCTTAGCCCCTTCCACATCTCCCGCCGCCACCTTCTGGTCGATATCCTGCATCAACTTCTTGGCGTTGATTTCAGAGAGACTCAGATAGATGATGCGCTCGATACAGAAAGCCATACCCACGATGAGGGCGATGGCAACGAGAGACATAAATCCCGCATTACCCTCTATAAACTTTGTCTTAAGAGCTTGATGAAATCCCATGTTCTCTTCTTGAGCCATCATAGGCAGAGAACACATCCATGTGAAAACCAATATTGCAAAACGTGCAATAGCTGTATTTTTCTTCATATACTTTATTATATATATAAAAGCGGAAAGAGGGGGATTCGAACCCCCGAACCGGTTTTGCCGGTTACACGCTTTCCAGGCGTGCCTCTTCAGCCACTCGAGCACCTTTCCATATTCCGAAGAACTCTTCTTAATCGCCGCAACATGCTGCTGCAACAATTTCGAAGTGCAAAATTATTGCTTTTCCTCCGAAATACCATAACTTTCATTGTTTTTTTATGTTTATTTAAGGAGTTTTGAACGCTTGCGTCCTATACTTGCGATACGGATAGCGGAAAAACCCGCTCTGCATTGAGGTTGGTCTGTCGGGCAAACTCCTCTTCGTTTACGCCATAAGCCTTGGCGAGCGTCTTCATCACTTCTACCACGAAAGCGCTCTCATTACGCTTGCCGCGATAAGGAACAGGCGCCATATACGGACTGTCGGTCTCCAGAACGATGCGATCCAGAGGAACTACAGCAGGGAGGTCTTCACGCAGATGACTGCTCTTGAAAGTAGATACGCCACCAACGCCCAAAACAAACTTATTGAAGGAGAGCAGTTCTTCGGCTTCCTTCTGGTTGCCCGTAAAGCAATGGAAGACGCCACCCGGCAGTTCCTTCTCATACTTTCTGAGCAGATGCACCATCTCGTTCTGCGCCTTACGGCAATGAATCATCAGCGGGAGCTGGGTTTCTACCGACCATTTTACCTGTTCCTCGAAAGCCTCGAGCTGCTCGTTTTCGAACTCACGGCTCCAGTAATAATCAAGTCCTACCTCTCCGATAGCAATCAAGTCTGAAAACTGAGGAGAACCACCCTTCTGACAGGCATTACCGGTCATGCGATGCTCCTCCAGTATCTTTCGGAGTTCAGCCAGCTGTTCCTTCCAATCAGCCTTCACCTCTTCAGGATGCAGACCAATCATCGGATAAGCATAGCCCGGATATTCCTTAGCCAATGCCAGTACCGCGTGTGTGGTCTTCACATCGATGGCAGGCAAGAACACCTTGCTTACCCCCGCTTCCTTGGCACGGGCGAAAG
>OGPT01000280.1_pt1 | contig 56051 bp, 50 predicted proteins | sample 1552951 | NCBI WGS metagenome assembly OGPT01 (sample SAMEA2580224, study PRJEB22360) | human gut metagenome | biome: human gut; feature: human-associated habitat; material: faeces | place: Denmark | collected 2008/2010
GCACTTATGCAGGCTGGTTTCGAGACACTTGTTGAGGCTGGTTATGACCCAAGAAACGCATACTTTGAGTGTATCCATGAGATGAAACTGATCGTTGACCTGATCTACCAGTCAGGATTCGCCGGAATGAGATATTCTATCTCCAATACAGCAGAGTATGGTGATTACATCACAGGATCTAAGATTGTAACAGCAGAGACAAAGAAAGCTATGAAACAGGTACTGAAAGATATTCAGGATGGTACATTTGCAAAAGATTTCCTGCTTGATATGTCTGAAGCAGGCGGTCAGGTTCACTTCAAGGCTATGAGAAAGCTTGCTGCTGAGCATCAGTCAGAGAAAGTCGGAGCTGAGATCAGAAAGCTTTACAGTTGGAGCGATGAGGATAAGTTGATCAACAACTAATCCAGATACGAGATAGTAAAAATAGTTAATAAAAAAGAAATTGCAGTAAGTTTTTTGTAAAAACTGCTGTAATTTCTTTTTTGTTGTGCTAAAATAAAACTATCTTGAAGCCAGATAAATGAACAACAGCAGAAGGGAGCAACAAAGCTATGGACAAGAGATTTGTGGACCTGAGGTCAGGAAAGAACGGAAAGGCACGTATTAAGATTCTGAAGGGGCATTTTGCAACGAAAAATTCACATGTGAATACTTATATTGATATGTCAACAGTTAAGACGCGTCATAATAATGCACGCGAGACTGCGAAGACACTTGCAGAAGAATATATGACAAATACACCGGTAGAAACAATCGTATGCCTGAAAAATACGGAAGTGATCGGAGCGTTTATGGCAGAATATCTGTCAGGAAGCGGAAATGCATCGGTCAGTGCGGGGAATAATATTTCCGTTGTAACTCCTGAATTTGATCCGGCAGGACAGATCCTTTTCAGAGATAATAACCAGCGTATGATCGAAGGTAAGCAGGTACTTGTACTGACGGATTCCATGTCTACAGGTTCTCTTGTAAGACAGGCAATTGAGTCTGTACTTTATTACGGAGGAAGAGTCAGCGGCATCTGTGCAGTGTTCAGTTCAATCTCGAAGGTGGCAGGCATGGAGGTGAAGACGATCTTTACAAGTGCGGATCTTCCGGATTATCAGGTTTATAATTCTCATGAGTGTGAACTCTGTAAAGAAGGACAGAAACTGACAGGACTGATCAACAGTTTTGGCTTTGTAGAATTATAAAGCACAGCTCCGGCTGGTTGCACGTATAAATAAAAAAGACATCCACCTGACGGCAGTGGATGTCTTTTTTATTATTTTATTTCTGATTAAGCGATAGCGTCTACAGCTTTGGAAAGACGTGCAATCTTTCTGGAAACTGTCTTTTTGTGGTAAACGCCCTTGGTTCCAGCCTTGGAAATCTCTACGATTGCTGTATGAAGAGCAGCCTTAGCAGCCTCTACATTCTTCTCAGCTACAGCTGTCTCTACTTTCTTTACAGCTGTTTTAACCTTAGATTTGATTGCTTTGTTTCTAGCAGCTTTTGTCTCTGTTACTAAAATTCTTTTCTTTGCAGATTTAATATTAGCCAATGTGTGCACCTCCAAAATATTCTATCATATGATTTTCAAATGTGATTCATGTGTTCAATAGACTCGGACACGGACGTTCTATCGAAACATACTCATTTATTCTAGTCCAACAAACGTGTTCTGTCAATACATATTTTACAAAAAAATGCTAAAAATAGGCTGTAATAAAACGAATTGTGGTTACAGTATACAAGAATCTTTAACCTGACACGGAGAAAAGGGAGGCTATGATGAAAAATTACAGTGTGCGTACGGATCTTGCACTTGAGGAGAAGGAACGTTTTGCATCTGACAATGTAGAAGTGCAGGGAGTTGTTCTGGAGGAAGAGTATGACGAGGAGAATGAGATCCGGCTGACCCGTGTGGTGATCGAGACGGAGAATGGAGCGAAGATCATGGGAAAACCGACAGGCATTTATCTGACACTGGAATCTCCGGATCTGGCATTGGAGGTGGAAGAAAATAGCAGGGTATTACAGGAACGGATCTGTGATTGCATCCGGGAATTGATTTTTCATAAAACTTCCTGTGAAGATGGAAAAGAATTAAAGATTCTTTTTGTCGGGCTCGGTAACAGAGCGGTGACACCGGATGCGCTTGGCCCTTATGTTGCAGATCATCTGGAGGTAAACCGGCATATAGTAAAAGAATACGGAAAATATGCGATGCGTACGGAGCAATTGATTGTTCTTAGTGCAATTGTTCCAGGCGTGATGGGACAGACGGGGATGGAAACGGCGGAGATTGTCCGTGGAATTGTCCATGAGACGAAGCCGGATCTGATCCTTGCAGTGGATGCACTTGCTGCGCGAAACAGCAGACGATTGAACCGGACGATCCAGATTGCCGATACAGGAATTCATCCGGGTTCCGGTGTTGGAAATTACAGGAATGCAATGACGGAAGAATCCCTGGGGGTTCCTGTGATTGGAATCGGAGTGCCTACGGTTGTTGATGCGGCAACGATCGTCAATGATACGATGGAAAATTTCATCACTGCACTGGAGCAGTCGCAGGCATTAAGGAGTACAGGAGAGATTTTGCGCTCTTATAGTGCGGCGGAAAAATATGAGTTTGTAAAAGAATTGATCTCCCCACATTTAAATGGAATGTTTGTGACACCAAAGGATGTGGATGAAATGGTTCATCAGATCAGTTATACGATAGCAGCGTCCTTGAATCTTCTTTTTTCTGATATAAATGCAGGAGAAAGTGAATAGAATGATAGAAATGAGCGGAAGGACTCTGCAATGCGTGTGTATAAGAAAAAAACAATCCGACGTATGAAATGGTATGGGGTGATTCTGGTTCTGTCAGGTATTCCGTTAGGAATTGGGATGGGCCGGTCATTGGAAGAGGGGAGAACATTTTTATTAGAAGAAAGTCAGACTTATGCGCAGAAATTGTACCTTCCGCTTTTTTCTTATCAGAAAGAACAGGGAACAGAAAGGGAAGAGATCTTCTGGCTCCCACTTCATGTGTGGATGCCGTTGGCAGGATATCTGGAAGATCAGACAGAAAAAAGGGGAAAGGAAGAACCGGAGGAAGTATTGGAAGATGAGGAGACGATCGCATGGATTCTTCAGTGTCAGGCAAATGATGAACATACGGTAGACGAAGAGGGGAAACTGGTCGGAGCAGAGCCGGAAACTCAGGAAAGTGCTGTAGAACAGCCGGTTCCGGGAATGGATCTTTCTATTGAGCGGCTGCGTGATTTTGAATATCTGACAAGCAATCTTTATACAATAGACAGTTCTACAATGATCGGACCGGAGCAGCTTAATGTGGATGATCTTTTAAACCGGAGTATGAAGATAGATCAAAGTACAGGAGGTCCGAAAATTTTGATCTTTCATACGCATTCACAGGAAGAATTTGCCGACTCCATACCGGGTGATCCATCTACAAGCATCGTTGGGATTGGGGAATATCTGACGCAGTTATTAAATGCGGATGGGATTGAGACGCTTCATGACAGCGGAGTGTATGATATTATTAATGGGAAGCTTGACCGCAGTAGGGCATATGAGAATGCAGAAAGTGCAGTACGGCCGGTTCTGGAAGCGAATCCGACGATTGAAGTTGCGATTGATCTTCACAGAGACGGTGTAAATGAGGACACACATCTGGTAACGGAAGTGAATGGAAAACCGACTGCGAAGATCATGTATTTTAATGGATTGAGCAGGACACGGACAAATGGCGATATTGCCTATCTGTATAATCCATATATCCAGGATAATCTGGCGTTCTCCTTGCAGATGCAGATTGCATCGGAACAGTATTACCCGGGATTTGCAAGGCATATTTATCTGAAAGCTTACCGTTATAATCTTCATCTGCTGCCAAAGTCTCTGTTGATCGAAGCAGGGGCGCAGACAAATACGGTGGAAGAGATGAAGAATGCAATGGAGGTGCTGGAACGGACATTAAAGCGGGTAGTTACAGAATAAACGGTTGTCGGACAGTTACAGTCCTCTCCTGTCAGAAGAAGGTTGACAGAACATATGAGCGAAAAAGAAGTTGAAAATCAGATGGTTAAATGATATCATATTTGTTGATTGACTGTATAGAACAGTTTGAGTTCGAGAAAGAAGGAGAAAGAGTAATGGCGGGAAATAATACATACGATGCAGGGAGTATCGCGGTATTGGAAGGTCTTGAGGCAGTACGGAAACGCCCGGGAATGTACATAGGAAGTACGTCTACAAGAGGATTGCATCATCTTGTTTATGAGATTGTTGATAATTCTGTAGATGAAGCTCTGGCTGGTTATTGTAATCACATAGAAGTTTTTATTAACTCTGATAATTCCATAACGGTTGTTGATAATGGACGTGGTATACCTGTAGGTATTCAGGAGAAGACGGGAAAATCAGCACTGGAAGTAGTATTTACCGTTCTTCATGCCGGTGGTAAGTTTGGCGGTGGAGGATATAAGGTATCCGGTGGTCTTCATGGTGTAGGTGCTTCTGTTGTAAATGCTCTTTCTGAATGGTTAGAGGTCGAAGTTACAAGAGATGGTCATATATATAAGCAGACTTATAAGCGTGGTAATGTAGACAGTGCATTGCAGATCATTGCCGATGCACCAGAAGATAAATCAGGAACAAAGGTAACATTTCTTCCGGATAAGACGATATTTGATGATTGGATCTATGATTATGATACATTACGGACAAGACTTCGTGAGACAGCATTCCTTACAAAGGGTCTGAAGATTACATTAACAGATTTTCGTGTAGATCCTCCAAAGGAGAGACATTTCCATTATGAGGGCGGTATCAAAGAGTTTGTTGAATACATGAACAGACACAGAGAAGCACTCTATGACAAGGTAATCTACTGTGAGGGACTCAAGGATGGTGTATATGTAGAAGTTGCTATGCAGCATAATGATTCCTATAACGAAATGATACACAGTTATGTAAATAATATTAATACACCGGAAGGTGGTACACATTTAACAGGTTTTAAGGCAGCCATTACCAAGATTTTCAATGACTACGCAAGAAAGAATAATCTGTTAAAAGAAAAAGAGGATAATCTGTCCGGTGAAGATCTGAGGGAAGGTATGTCTGCGATCGTATCTGTAAAGATCGGTGAACCTCAATTTGAAGGTCAGACAAAGCAGAAGCTTGGAAATTCAGAAGTAAGACCTGTTGTAGAAAGTATCGTAAGTGAACAGCTTACTTATTTCTTAGAGCAGAATCCGAATATAGCAAAAATAATTATAAATAAATCTGTAATGGCTCAGCGTGCGAGAATTGCAGCAAGAAGAGCCAGAGATGTAGCAAGAAAAGCAAATCTTGCAGATAATATGGCACTTCCTGGAAAGCTTGCAGATTGTTCCGATAAAGATCCGAAGAATTGTGAGATCTACATCGTAGAGGGAGATTCCGCCGGTGGTTCTGCAAAGAAAGCAAGATCCCGTGCAACACAGGCTATCCTTCCACTCCGTGGTAAGATATTAAACGTAGAAAAAGCAAGAATCGACAGAATCCTTGAGAATGCCGAGATCAAAGCAATGATCACAGCATTTGGTACAGGTATTCATGAGAATTTTGATATTGATAAGCTCAGATATAATAAGATCATTATTATGACAGATGCCGATGTAGATGGTGCTCATATCGCAACCCTGCTTCTGACATTTTTCTATCGGTTCATGCCGGATCTGATTCGAAAAGGACATGTATATTTGGCACAGCCACCACTTTATAAGTTGGAGAAGAATAAAAAAATCTGGTATGCCTACAGTGATGATGAACTGAACAGTATCTTGAATGAAGTTGGACGAGATCAGTCAAATAAGATCCAGCGATACAAAGGTCTTGGTGAAATGGATGCAGAACAGTTATGGGAGACAACCATGGATCCGGAAAAGAGAATTTTATTAAAAGTTGCGATTGATGATGATGATGAATCAGAGATTGATATGACCTTCAATGTACTGATGGGAGATAAAGTTGAACCTAGAAGACAGTTCATAGAGACAAATGCCAAGTTCGTTAAGAATCTTGACATTTAAACGAAAGGGAGAAGAACATGGATGACGATAAGATTTTTGACAAAATAAGTGAAGTCGGACTCAAAAAGACCATGGAGCGGTCTTATATAGATTATGCCATGAGTGTTATTGCAGCACGAGCACTTCCTGATGTAAGAGATGGTTTGAAGCCTGTTCAGCGAAGAATCCTTCACTCAATGATAGAACTGAACAACGGTCCGGATAAGCCACATCGTAAATGTGCCCGTATCGTCGGTGATACCATGGGTAAATATCATCCACATGGAGACAGTTCCATTTATGATGCTCTCGTAAAACTGGCTCAGGACTGGAATACAAGATATCCATTGGTAGATGGTCATGGTAACTTCGGTTCAGAAGATGGTGATGGCGCTGCTGCGATGCGATACACAGAGGCAAGATTATCAAAGATCAGTATGGAAATGTTAGCTGATATCAATAAAGATACAGTTGATTTTGTACCAAACTTTGATGAGACAGAAAAAGAGCCAACGGTACTTCCATCACGTTTTCCTAACCTATTAGTAAATGGTACAACGGGTATCGCAGTTGGTATGGCTACCAATATTCCACCACATAATTTGAAGGAAGTAATCGGTGCAACCGTAAAAATCATTGATAATCGTATAGAAGAGGACAGAGAAACCTCTATTGACGAGATCATGCAGATCATAAAAGGACCTGATTTTCCTATGGGAGCAGAGATCCTTGGTCGTCGTGGAATCGAAGAAGCATACAGAACCGGTCGTGGTAAGATCAAGGTTCGTGCCGTTACAGATATCGAGGCAATGCCAAATGGTAAGCATAAGATTGTAGTAACGGAGCTTCCATATATGGTAAATAAAGCTTTACTGATCCAGAAGATCGTAGAGCTTGTAAAGACCAAACGTGTAGAGGGAATCACGGATGTAAGAGATGAATCATCCAGAGAAGGTATCCGTGTTGTCATCGAATTAAAGAAAGATACAAATGCAAATGTACTTCTGAACCAGTTATATAAGCATACACAGCTTCAGGATACATTTGGTGTTAATATGCTGGCACTTGTAGATGGTGTTCCAAAGATCTTAAATATCAGCCAGATGCTCGGATATTATCTGAAGCATCAGGAGGATGTCGTAACCAGACGTACAAAGTATGATCTGAATAAGGCAGAAGAACGAGCACATATCTTACAGGGATTGTTGATCGCACTCGATAATATCGATGAAGTTATCAACATCATCCGTAGTTCCAAGAGTGTACAGGATGCGAAGAATGCATTGATCGAACGATTCGGACTGACAGAGGTTCAGGCACAGGCAATCGTAGATATGAGACTTCGTGCTCTGACAGGTCTGGAACGTGAGAAGTTAGAGGCAGAATATAAAGAACTGATGGATAAGATCAGTTATCTGAAAGCAATTCTTGCAGATGAGAAGAAATTACTTGGGGTTATCAAAGATGAGCTTCTTGTTATTTCTCAGAAATATGGTGATGAGAGAAGAACCGCACTCGGCAGAGATGTTGACGAAGTAACAGACGAAGAACTGATCGAGAGAGAAAATATCGTTATAGCCATGACAAAGCTCGGTTATATCAAGCGTATGCCGGAAGATCTCTTCAAGGCACAGAATCGTGGTGGTAAGGGTATCCGTGGTATGCAGACGATCGATGAAGATTATATTGAGAATCTGATCGTAACAACGACACATAATTATCTGATGTTCTTTACAAATACCGGTAGAGTATACCGTCTGAAGGGATATGAGATACCGGAAGCAGGAAGAACAGCCAGAGGTGTTGCAATCGTAAACCTTCTTCAGCTTCAGGCAGGTGAGAAGATCACAGCAGTCATTCCGTTAAAGAGCTACGAGGATGGTAAATATCTGTTCATGGCAACCAGAAATGGTATGGTAAAGAAAACAGATATCTTAGAATATCAGAATGTGAGAAAGACAGGACTTACAGCTATTGTTCTGCGTGATAATGATGAACTGATCGAAGTGAAAGCAACAAATGGAGATGATGATATCTTCCTGATTACAAAGAATGGTATGTCGATTCGTTTTAATGAAAAAGACGTCAGACAGACCGGAAGAACTTCCATGGGTGTAAAGGGTATCCATCTTGGAAAAGATGATATCGTAATTTCCATGCAGATGAGTTCACAGGGAGAAAAGATCCTGCTTGTTACCGAAAATGGTATGGGTAAGCGGACACTGATTTCAGAATTTAACGTACAGAACCGTGGAGGTAAAGGTGTTAAATGTTATAAGATCACTGAAAAAACAGGTGATCTTGTAGGAGCGAAGATCGTTACCGATGAAAATGATGTTATGATCATTACCACAGAAGGAATCATTATTCGTACAAGCTGTGATGGAATATCCACACTTGGACGAGTAACCTCCGGTGTAAAGATTATCAACCTGAACTATGATAATAATGTCAAGGTAGCATCCATGACAGAAGTACAAAAAGAAGAATTTGACGATGAGGATCCGGAAGGAGAAGGTCCGGAAAAAACGGAAGATACAGAAGCAGCAGAAGAACAGTCATCAGAAGAATAATATAAAAGGTACCGGCTGAATAAGATCAGCCGGTATTCATAAAGAAGGTAAAAAGTTACTAAAAATTGGAGGTGGGATATGCCAGCTAAAATATATTTGGGGTTGTATAATGCTATCAACGGCATTGTATTTAAAACAGCAACAACAGAGGCAACAACGGAAGCACAGAATATTATTACCAAAAATGACAGATTAAGTAAATTTTTGGAATCATCCAATAATACGGCAGGTCTTTCCAGTTATATTATGGATATCCTGTATATAATGATCGTACTAGTCATTGCACTGGCATTTCTGACACTGATGGCTCATATATACAGATATATGAAACGAAGAAAAGATCCATATTACAAAAAGAATGATGATGATTTTCTGGATAACTAAAAAAAGAGGATAAGAAAATGCGTACAATTAATACAGATGAGATTATTCAGACTGTAAAAGAAATGTGTATTGAGGCAAATCTGAAGCTGTCAGAGGATATGGAACAGGCAGTCAGAAATGCTGCAGAAGAAGAGGACAGTGTACTTGGAAGACAGATTCTTTCACAGTTATGTGAGAATTTGGATATAGCAGCAGAGGATCAGATACCGATCTGTCAGGATACAGGAATGGCGGTATTTTTCATTAATGTCGGACAAGATGTTCATGTAGAAGGCATGAATCTGACTGATGCAGTGAACGAAGGAGTCAGACAGGGATATACAGAAGGATATCTTCGTAAATCTGTTGTAAGAGATCCGCTGATCCGTGAAAATACAAAGGACAATACACCGGCAATCATACATTATGATATTGTACCGGGTGAAAATATAGAGATTACGATTGCACCAAAGGGATTCGGAAGCGAGAATATGAGCCGTGTGTTCATGTTAAAGCCTGCCGATGGAGAAGAAGGCGTAAAAGCAGCCGTTCTTCAGGCAGTCAAGGATGCAGGTCCAAATGCATGTCCTCCGATGTTTGTAGGTGTAGGTCTGGGCGGAGATTTTGAAATGGCTGCAAAGCTTGCAAAGAAAGCTCTTACCAGAAAAGCCGGAGAACATTCACCATATGAGCATATTGCAAGAATTGAAAATGAAATTCTGGATGCCGTTAATCATACAGGAATCGGACCGGGTGGTCTGGGCGGTAAGACAACAGCACTTGCAGTTAATATCGAGACTTATGCAACACATATCGCAGGTATGCCGCTTGCAGTAAATATGTGCTGTCATGTCAACAGACATGTAACGAGGATTCTGTAATGAATCTCAAAAGTTGTCATTAAGGTCAATACATGGCAGATATGAATTACAGAATTTATTTTATAGAAGAATAAAAAGAGAGAGATGAGAAAAATGGATAAGCATATTACAGCACCATTTGATAAAAAACAGGTTGAAGACCTTCATGCAGGAGATTATGTATATATATCAGGTGTAATCTACAGTGCCAGAGATGCTGCACATAAGAGAATGTATGATACATTGATCGAGAATGAAAATGATGAATCAAAGCTTCCAATTCAGTTGGAAGGAAATATAATCTATTACCTGGGACCAACACCTGCAAGAAAAGGTCAGGTCATCGGATCGGCAGGACCAACAACCAGCAGTCGTATGGACAAATACACACCACTCATTCTTTCAAAAGGTTTGAATGGAATGATCGGAAAAGGAAAGAGAAGTCAGGCAGTTATTGATGCCATCGTAGAAAATAAGGCAGTATATTTTGCTGCGGTAGGTGGTGCAGGTGCACTCCTTTCCAAATGTATCAAGAAATCAGAGGTCGTTGCATATGATGATCTGGGAACAGAAGCCATCCGTAAGATGACAGTTGAAAATCTGCCTGTTATTGTAGTAATTGACAGCAAAGGAAATAATCTGTATGAAACAGCGGTTGCAGATTATCTGAAACAGCAGGAATAATATAGAATAAAGCTGTTTTCGTTCTATTATATCAAAATTGATATATTAAAGAATTATAATAGGGATATTCACAGCTATACATAATTATGTGCATCAGGTTACAATAGCATTGTGATGTTCAAAGCCATTTAAATAGTAAATGTTTAAGAGAGATGCGCTGGGATGTTCCTGGCGCATTTTTTCCGTAAAAAAGGAGAGTGATGGATATGGGTAAGAACAAAAAGAAAAAAGAAAGTTATTATGATGCAGACCAATCCGGCAAAAAATTTGGTAAATGGAATTTTATCATGCTGGCAGTAATCATCGTAATAGAAGCAGTATTATATTATGTATTAACGCCGACAATCAATTTTCATAGTGTTGAATTCTGGATATGGATGATCGTAACAGTTGTTGCACTTTTTATTTGTACATTGAATTTAAAGGCAGAACAGATGGATGATATGCCTGTATCACCAAAACTGACGAAGATATTTGGTATTGTGATCGGAATCATGATCCTAGCAGCACTTGTTGGATGGATCGGATCATCTAAATTATTTGCAGCTTCCAAATATGCCGGCCTGATCCAGATTGAAGATGGAAATTTTGAGACGGATATTGTTGAGAGCAAAGAGATCAATGATATAGCACTGATGGATACAGATACGGCAGTTATTATTGGTGAACGTGCAATCGGTTCTTTATCTGATGTGGTCAGCCAGTACGAAGTAAGCAGTGACTACAGTACGATCGATTATAATGGAAGTCCGATGAAGGTAGCAGCTCTGGAATATGCCGGATTCATCAAATATATGAATAATAAAAAGAGTGGTATACCGGGATATGTACTCGTCGATCCGGTAAAGAATGAAGCAAAATATGTAAAGCTTGAAAAACCAATGATCTATTCACCTTCTGCATATTTTAATCAGAATCTTTATCGTCATGTGCAAATGGCATATCCGACGGCTATGTTTGAAGGCTTTTATCTGGAATTGGATGATAACGGAAATCCATATTATATCTGTCCGTTACTTACATCAAATGCAGGTTTGTTCGGTGCAAAGGATGTAAAGGGCGTAGTAATCTGTGATCCATGTACCGGTGATACTGAATATTATGAAGTCGGTGATGTACCAAAATGGGTAGACCGTGTCTATGACGGAGATCTTGCATGCAGAAAATATGACTGGTACGGAAAATTATCCGGTGGCTACTGGAACAGCGTATTTGGAAACAAGGGATGTAAAACGACAACAGATGATTATGGTTATAAGGTAATGAACGGAGATGTGTGGGTATACACAGGTGTAACTTCCGTAAATGGAGATGAATCCAATATCGGTTTTGTTATGATCAATCTTCGTACCGGAGAAAGTAAATATTATTCGATTGCAGGTGCAGAAGAACATTCGGCAATGGCATCCGCAGAAGGACAGGTACAGCACCTTGGATATAAAGCATCTTTCCCTTCATTAATAAATATTGGAGGTATTCCTACTTATATCATGGTATTAAAAGATAACGGTGGTCTTGTCAAAATGTATGCACTGGTTGACGTCGAGAAATACAACATCGTAGCAACCGGAAATACACAGAGAGAAACACTGGCATCTTATAATAAACTGCTGGCACAGAATGGACTAAAGACAGGCAAAGATCTGTCCGATGATCTTCCAAACAAGCAGATCACTGTCAAAGATATCAAATACATTAATCTGGAAGACAGTACCTATGTCTATATTACAGATGAAAATGGAAATGTCTATAAACAGGATTTTGCAGAAAATGAAAGTCTGATCTTCATTCAGCAGGGCGATTCAATCAAGGTATTCTATCAGGAAGGAGAGGATGCAATCAATCAGTTGATCTCGTACGACAAATAAATCATTTAGAAAAAAATACTGTATAAAAATGAAATGCTTTGAATGCGTACACTTATATAAAGTACATGCAAGGTGTATTTAAAATCTGTGTAAACGTGTACAAACTGCATAAATAAAATTGGCAGTATTCACTAATCACACCAAATTGACACGAGATCAAATATATAGTAAATTATTATTATAGGCTGATTCTTGGGCTGAATCAGTTGATGCAAAAGGTTTTAAACAAGAAAAAAGGAGAGTTCTATGGAAAAGAAGAGAGTATTCAGTAAATCACTAATTTTACTGGCAATTACAAGTATTATGCTGTTTGCGATGAGCATTACATCTATGGCAGCGACAAATGTATCTAATATCAGACAGACAAGTGCTGATAATGATAGTGTTAAAATTGAATTTGTTGGAACAGATGGAGCATATGGATATTATATCTATTATTCATCAACAAATGGAGCATCATGGACAAGAGTGGATAGTAGTACAAGCAAATATCCTGATACATATGATGGTTCTTATACACTTAATAATTTAAGCAGTGGAACTACTTATCAGATAAAAGTTGTTCCGGTATATCATCCAAATTATAATATTTGGCAGACAAATGAATCTCAGGCAGCTATTGTTCAGGTTACAACGGCGCCTTCAGATGTAACGAATTTAAAACAGACAAAAGCAACAGCAAGTTCCGTAACATTACAATGGGATAAAGTTTATGGTGCGACCAGTTATCAGGTATATACTGGCACATCATCAAGTATTAGTAATCAGACGTTATTAGGAACAGCAAAAAAAAATAGCATAACAGTAAAAGCACCTGCAGGATCTGAAAAAAGTTATTATGTTTATCCGATAAGAACTATATCTACTGGATATAAAGCACTGTATGAAAATGCCAGAGCTATGATTTCTGCAAAGGCTGCACCGGGAAAAGCTGAAAATCTTGCAAATGCTGATAAGGGATATCTTATATGGAAGACAACAGATAGTAATACAGTTAAAGTTTATTGGGATGATAATTCAAATAGAGAATATTTACCTGATGGATATAGAATTCGTATCTATTCAGTTGATGGTAAGAAGTTGTTAAAAACTTATAATGTAGGAAAATATGACAGTTATAAGGAATTTAACCTTAAAGCAGTTAAGAATAAAGGATTTAAAGTTGAAGCAACAGGATATGTTGTAGTAAATAATAAAAAATGCTATGGAAAATCAACTGGTAAAAAGACTGTTATTCCTCAGGCAAAGATTAAACTTGAACAGAGAAGTAAGACATCTATGCGTGTGTCATGGACCAAAGTAAAGAATGCAACCAGCTATACAATCTATGCATGTAAAAATGAAAATGTAAGTAAGAAAAATCAGAAATGGTATAAAGTTGCAAAAGTAGGAAAGAAAACAACAGCATATACTGTTAAAAAGTTAAAGACAGGTAAATATGCAGGATTCTATGTTATTCCGACTGTAAAGATTGGTAAGAAGTCGTATAAGGCAGATGCAACTTGGTACACATATACATATATGAGCAAGTATTATTAAAAATATTACTTTAATAATCATAAAAGTATTTAGTTGAAAAAACACTGGAGAAATCATAAGTTTGATGTTTTTTTCCAGTGTTTTTTATAATTTCAATCTTATAATCAGGGACTAGGATTCAAGATCAGAATGATATATAATAAAGATCATAAAAATGGCGGAATTTACAAATATATTGAAGAAAGAGGGAATGCGATATGATGAAGAGGAAAATAATGGGAAACAAAATCGTCAGGTATGCATTATTGATCATGGCATTGGTGATTGCCGGATCAACACATCTGGTGAGCCAGGCAGAAACAGAAGATACGAAAGCGGAGACATATGGGGTATGGCAACCAAAGCCGGCATATGTAAATAATATCAGACAGACAAAGGCAACTACGAATTCTTATACGATTGAGTGGGATGCTTCAGAGGGAGCGGAATATTATAAGGTTCTGGATGAAAATGGAAACCTTCTAAAAACAGTAGTTGGAAAAACTTCAGTTACCATAAAAGCAAAAGCCGGAACAAAAAGAACCCTGTTGCTTGTTGCAGGAAGGACGACAGAAGAAGGCGAAGCACTGGAGAGTTGGGCTCGCAGAGTTTATAATATAAAAACAACACCAAAAAAAGTAAAAAATCTGGCATCCTTTAAAAAAGATTATATACAGTGGAGACTGAAAGATGACCGTATAAATATCAAGTGGGACAAAAATCCGAAAGATGAAGTGTATGCAGAGGGTTATAAGATCGTTATTTATTCCGCAGATGGAAAGAAAAAGCTTAAAACCTATGCAAGCACAAATCCATATCTGACTTTTAGTCGGAAAGATGTGAAAAACAAAGGTTTCAAATGTAAGGTTGCCGGATATATTACGATCAATAATAAGAAGTGTTATGGAGAGTGGTCAGACCTTAAAACCATCATACCGGGTGCAAAGATTACCTCGGCTACCATGGCAGGACGATATAATGTACGACTGAAATGGAAGAAGGTCGACAAAGCAGTAAAATATACGATCTATTTATGTGAAAATCCATTTGATCCAATCGAGAATCGAACGTATCGCAAGCTTGGAACCGTTAAGAGAAACAAAACCAGCTTCGTGACAAAACCTCTAACACCAGGAAAGTCATTGGGACTTTATGTTATTCCAACCGTAAAGATAAAGGGAAAGCAGTATACCGCAGATAAGACCTGGTACACACATGTAAAGCTGGTATATTAATAACTTCCGGTAAACATGTAAATGACGGAAATGAAATAAATATTGACTATGTAGCAAAAATTTGATATTTTTGTAATATAATTTTAACAAAAAGGAAATGATTGGCATGAAAAACAGAAATTTATCAATGATAAAAACATTTATATTTGTAATGATAGCAGTATGCTTTTTTGCAAATGGTGTTTTGCATGTATCAGCAGCCAGTGAGGTGACAGGTGTAACGCAGACCAGATCGGATGAGGAATCTGTAACGGTAAGCTGGAAGCGTCTGAAGAATGCATATGGTTATGATGTGTTTATTTCATCAGGAAATGGAAAATATAAGCGCCTGACAAATAAAACATGTGATGTTGTAGGAAGTAAAAATACAAAGAAAAAAATTAGTAACCTTACGTCAAGCAGAACATATTATGTAGTTGTAAAGGCTGTTTATAAAAAAGAAAATGGAAAATATAAGATCGGACCTGCAGGAAAGAGATTAGAAGTAGTAACTTCGCCATCTAAGACAGCAAAATCTACGATCAAGCAGATCAAGGCGACTCCTCATTATATCAGATTTAAGTGGGATAAGGTGAGAGGTGCAAACCGTTATATTGTATATGTAAATGATAAGAAAAAAGCGGTTGTAAAGAAAAATGCGGTATCGATCCGTGTCAGAACCGGATCTGTTAATAATGTCCGTGTTGTACCTGTAAAGCGTTCCAGCTCCGGCTTTATGGCAAAGGGTGGAAATATCGAAGCATATGATTTCTATTCATCACCAAAAAGACCAAAGAGAGTAGCGGCATTCCGGTATAACAATTTATTGTGGCAGCCAACAGAAAGCAATACTGTAACAATTGGATGGACAAAAGCGGCTGGTGATAAGTATGATCCAACCGGATATCAGATGGAAGTATATTCACTGGAAGGAAGAAGATTGAATTTGTATTATTCTACAAAAACAAAGCTCAGTATCAACATTCCTTCCGTTGAAAATAAAGGCTTCAAGGTTCGTGTCAGAGCCTATGTCAAGATCAATGGCAAGAAGTATTTTGGTAAATGGACAGATATGCAGACTGTGATCCCACAGGCAAAGATCAGTATGAAGCGTACCGGAAGAAATTCTGTAGAGATCAACTGGGAAAGTGTAAAGAATGTAACAAAATATCATGTATATGCATGTAATGATATCAAGGCAGAAAAGCCGGAATGGTATGAGGTTGCAACGGTTGGTGCCGGAACAAATTCCTATGAATATAATAATTGTATTGAGGGAAAATATACAGCAATGTATGTTATTCCAGAGGTTCAGGTTGGCAGGAACACATATAAGGCATCCTATACATGGCATTTATATATGAATATTGAGTAAAAAAAACTTGACAAACAATATATCCTTTGTTATCATGTACTAGCGTCAAAATTTAATATCCCTGGTGGGAACATTTCATTTAGGCATTTTGCAGAAGTACTCAAGTGGCTGAAGAGGCGCCCCTGCTAAGGGTGTAGGCCGTTCGCGCGGCGCGAGGGTTCAAATCCCTCCTTCTGCGTATTTTATCTAAATGATAGAATTTGTAGGGAGATGGCATTGCAGGAGCCCTGCTGGATGGATTTTGACGAAGGATATTCCTCGATAGCTCAATGGTAGAGCACTCGGCTGTTAACCGAGGGGTTGTAGGTTCGAGCCCTACTCGGGGAGCTTAAAGCGAAAGCTTTAAAATTTAATAAATGGCGCGATAGCCAAGTGGTAAGGCCCCGGTCTGCAACACCGTCATCGCCGGTTCAAATCCGGCTCGCGCCTCTTGAAAAGAGATTGGAATGTTTCCAGTCTCTTTTTTGTTGTGCATTTACTTTTACAAAGTGGTTTGTTATAATAACTCTGGGAGTTTGTCCCATTTTCTGAAACTATTTTTGAGTAACAGAAAAGGGGCGTTCAGGAGACATATAAATGAAAGATTCCTTTGTGGAGGAGGGCTTTATGACGCAAAAGAGCAGGGAACAGAGAGTTCGTTACAAATTAGATGAATCAATGACACTGAACCAGGAAGAGATAAAGATATATAATGTGCCTTTTGCGGGAAATACAAATACCTGTAAAGAAACATTTGTAAAAGGTGAAAGAATACTGGAATACTGTATCGAAGGTGATCTGACGATGGAACAGTTGATCGGGAAGCCGATATTCCGGGATGAACTGGTAGAGTATTTGTACAGTATCAGCAGACAGATGGTGTCTATGGTACATAACGGTCTGAAATTGGGAAAGATCGTATTTGACCTGAAATATATGTATGTAAGATTGAATGATTTCAGTGTACAGTTGATATTTCTCCCATTTGATAATCCATCAGATATGACAGGTGTAGAAGAGTTTATCAGAAGTTTTCTGTCAGTGCTTGTCTATGCACATACACCGGCGATCGAATGTGCAAATCAGATCATAGAGTATCTGAATGGACACAAGGAATTCAATGCGATCCAGTTCAATCTGTTTATCCGGGAGTTACGGGCGCAGAGCCAGTTGCTGGTAAATACGGAGAAAACATCATCAAAGACCAAAGAGATTGCAGCAAATCATGCGAAGATGGAGATTAATATTCTTCGTGCCGAGGAAGCTGCCAGAAATGCCGAGATCGCAAGGCTCCACGCCGAGAGTGAGGCAAAACGGCTGGCAGAGTATGCAAAACAGCAGGCAAATGTTGCCAGATCTGCAGAGGAGATGCGGATGCTCGCTGAAGCTGCCAGAATACAGGCAGAGATTGACAAACAGGCCGCAGAAAAAGAATATAATAACAAATCACAGACCGCAGTTTTATATGCATGTAAGATGCGGGAAGCGGAGGATGAGAATTCTAAAAAAGAGATAAATACAGCCAGATTACTGGCAGAGGAACAGGCAAGTCAGGCGGAAGAAGAATTCCGGAGAGCTTCGGCAGAAGCAGAAAGACTGGCAGAAGAAGTTCGGTTGGCACGGGAAGAAGAGATGCGCGCAGAGGAAGCCAGAATGCGTGCAGAATATGAAGCCAGAAAGAACAATGAAGAAGCCAGAAAACTGGCGATGGAGGTTCGAAGAAGAAACGAAGAGATTGGCAGACTGTCCGAGGACAGACAAACCAGAAAGCCGGATGACAGCGAGGATGAGACAACAGTATTGTCGAAATCATTAAGTGATGGTCTGAAGCGTCCAATTCTTGTCAGAAAAAGAACCGGAGAGAAGATTTATATTAATAAGCAGGTATTCTGTATGGGTAAGGCAGACCAGGGTGTTGATTTCAAGATTACAGACAATAAATCTGTCAGCAGAAGACATGCTTATATCACAAATATAAATGGTGTTTATTATTTAAGGGATAATAATTCAACCAATCACACATACCTGAATGGGGAGATGCTTTACAGCAATATTGAGGTTGTGATCCCGGATAATAGTACGATACAGCTTTCAAATGAAGAATTTTTCTTCAAGATTAAATAAGGAGGAACTGTCATGTATTGTGATAATTGTGGTTGCGAACTTGGACCGGATATGAAGGTTTGTCCTGTTTGCGGGAAAAAAGTTGAGGATATGGCAGCTGACAATGGTAACAGTGTCAGAATGGAGGATGTAGCTTCCCAGGTAGCAGATGTATCAAAAAATGAGGATATAGGAAAGAAATTGCCGGACATCAGCAAAGAGGCAAATGCTGCTGTTGTTGATACAGATGAAATGGAAGAAGAAGGGACGACTGTATTAAAGGCAGTTGATCTGGATAAGAAGGTTGAAGAAAATGAGGATGAAGAAGGTACAACGGTTCTGTCAGCCGATATGCTGAAGAATCAGGGAATGCCAATGCCGAATCCGAACGGAATGCCGATGCCGGGACCAAACGGCCGCCCAATGCCGGGACCAAATGGGATGGTTCCGCCATTCCAGCCAAGACCAATGCAGGGTCAGCCGGGTGCAGCACCACAGAATGGGATCCCGCCATTTCAGCCAAGACCAATCCCTGGCCAGCCAGGTGCTATGGGTGGTATGCCTGTAAACGAAAAGGATGAGAAAAAGAAAAATAAAAAGTCAAAAAAGGAAAAGGCTCCGAAACAGCCGAAAGCTCCAAAGGCTTCAAAAGAACCAAAGACACCAAAGCAGCCAAAAGAGAAAAAAGGCAAGGGTGGAAAAGTAGCACTGATCATTATTCTGATCGTAGTTGTTCTTGCTCTTGGCGGTGGAGCTGCTTATGTTGTTCCAAAGTATCTGAATTATAACAAGGCAGAAGAGGCTTATAAGGATGGACGGATCGATGATGCAGTTGAACTGTATAAGAAAGCCGGCTGGATGAAGGATGCAGAGACTAAGGTAAATGGCGGCGTATATTATGAGTATGCAGCAAGTCTTGCAGAAGAAGGCAATTATATTGATGCGGCGGCATCTTATGAGAAAGTAATTGCATTGGAAACAGTTGCAGATGAATATAAGGATGCCGCAGATAAGGCAAAAGAGTGTTATTTCAATCAGGCAGAGAAGCTCTACGGTGAGAAGAAATATACAGAAGCTGCTGAGTATTATACAAAGGCAGGAGATTATACCGGAGCGGCAGAAAAAGTAAAAGAGTGTTCTTACATGAATGGTGAGACACTTGCAGAGCAGAAGAAATATGATGAGGCAGTCAAGGCATACGAGACAGCCGGAGATTATAAGGATGCCGCAGATAAGATCAAGGAATGTTACTACAATAATGCATCTGACAAAATGGAAGCTAAAGAGTATGCGGCAGCAAAAGAGCTGTTCCTGAAATCAGAATATTCCGATTATTCCGATAAGGCAAATGAGTGTCTGATCAAGCAGGCAGAGGCATATCTGGCAGATAAGAAGTTTGAGGATGCGATCAAGACTTACGGTGAGGTGGATTCCAAGTATAAAGATTGCACAAAGAAGATTGACAGTGCTTATACAAAATGGGGAAGCTCTCTTTACAAGAGCAAGGATTACAAGGGTGCTGTTGAGAAATACGAGCAGGTTACAAAGAAAGATGTAACGGATAAGATCAACAAGGCAAAAGCAGCTTATGTAAAGGATCATAAGGATCGCAGTGATGAGACAACGATGAGTTATCTCTGTGATCTTCGTTATGCAGATTATGGTTCGGCAGAAGATGATTATACAAAGTTGATCGGATGGACAGTAGAATCATTTGTAAATGATAAACTGGATGATTACAAAAATAAGAAGACATCTGCGGATTCCAGCAAGACGATCTATGTACATACTATGTATCTGAATGAAAATGATGCATCTATGAGTCTGAAAGGGTATGTAATATATTCAGATGGTACAAAGAGCAATGACATTACATTTGGAGAGGTAAAGGATCGTTATACAACATGGATGAGCATTGATCCGTCATCTGCGATCAAGGGAGAAGCAACCTTATATGTATATGATGATACCGATAAGCTGGTTGAGAAATTTACATTTACTATTAAATAAAAAATTCGTTAAAGTGAGAAAGGGGTAACCATGGTTTCAAACGGACAGGATATGAGTGTTCGGGGAAAAGTGGAACAGAACGGACAGACAGAGAAAAAAGGATATACCTATACCCCAGGAGTAGAGATCAAGATCGTAGTTGCAGTTGTATTCCTTATGGCATTTGGACTTATTATGATCTTCAGTGCGTCCAGTTATACATCGTCGATCAGCAGAGTCACGAATTACGATTCGGCATATTACTTTAAAAAGCAGTTGAAGGTAATGGCACTTGGAGTTATTATTGCTGCATTCCTTAACTGGGTTCCGTATAAGCTGATCAAGAAATGTGGAATCCTGGCGTATGTTATATCTCTGGTTTTGATCGTTATGTTAAAGACACCACTTGGTATTAATTCCGGTGGTGCGACCAGATGGCTGAATCTGGGATTTATGCAGCTTCAGGTTGCAGATGCAACAAAGGTCTGTATGATCGTTTTTATGGGCTGGTATGTGAACCGTTTCTGGAAGGAATTTGATAAATTCAGATATACCTTGATCTTATGGCTGTTAGTTGCACTTCAGGCGGGACTGATATTGAAGATATCATCCAATCTGAGCAGTTGCCTGATCCTTATGCTCATGGTATTTATTCTGACATTTATTGTTGGAAAACATCCAAAAATGCATCTGATCATTGCAGCGGTTGGTATTGTAATGATTGTTATCTTTATCATGTGGTTAAAGGCGAATATGCCGCTTGACAGTGAGATGGACAAATACCCATATCAGATTCGGAGATTCTTCGGATGGCTGGATCCGGAACGGTATGCAGGTACGCTTGGCTATCAGCCATTACAGTCTCTGTATGCGATCGGAAGCGGCGGATTGCTTGGCAAGGGACTTGGAAATGGTACACAGAAGCTGAGCAACATTCCGGAAGCACAGAATGATATGATTTTTGCTATCATCTGTGAGGAGCTTGGACTGATCGGTGTTATTATTATGTTTTTGATGTTTGGATATCTTTTGTATCAGATGGTTATTGTTGTGAAAGAGTCCAGAAATATATATGCAAGTGTGGTTGTGATCGGGGTGATCTTACATATCATTTTCCAGATTATAGTCAATGTCTGTGTGGCTGTGAATTTCTTTCCGAATACAGGTGTATCGCTGCCATTTATCAGTGCAGGTGGTTCTGCCATCATATGTACATTAATGGAGATTGGACTTGTGATCGGAATACGGAGACAGCAGGTGAATCGAAAATATTCAAGAATATCTTAGATGAGGAGAGAACAATGAAAAAGATACTTAGAGGTTTACTGGCGGTGATGGCATTTGCCGTATGTATGGCAGGAGCAATATCAATACCATCCAGAGCGGAAGAGGCTTATACATCTGAAAATGAGGCAGAGGCTACGGATGCAGAATTACAGACAACAGCCGGTGCAGAACTGGCAACAGTGAAAAACGGCTGGGTAAATGTAAAAGGCGGACGGAAGTATTACGAGAATGGAAAGGCAGTAAAGGGCTGGAAGGTTCTTTCCGGAAAGACCTATTATTTCAGTAAGAAAAATGGTCAGGCAGTTACCGGTAAAAAGAAGATCGGTGATGCCAGATATTTCTTTGATAAGTATGGCAGAATGCAGAAGAAGGTCTGGAAAGTAGTCAATGGTAAGAAATTCTTCTTTGGCTATAACGGACAGGCAAAAACGGGATTCTGTACGATCAATGGCAACCGGTATTATTTTAATGATAAGGGTGAGCTGCAGAAGAGCAAATTTTTCAAGGTAAATGGAAAGACTTTTTTTGTTGGATATAAGGGACATACGTTTTCCGGCCTGAAGAAGGTAAAGGGAACTTATTATTACTTCAGCAAAAAGGGCAGAATGGCAGTTAAGACCTGGAAAACGATCAACGGCAAAAAGTTCTACTTTGGCTATGATGGAAAGGCAAAGACAGGTTTCTGTACGATTGACGGACATCGTTATTTCTTTAATAAGAATGGCGTACTTCAGAAAAGCAAGTTCTTTACAGTAAATGGAAATATTTATTTTGTTGGATATAAGGGATATACATTCTCCGGTCTGAAAAAGGTAAAGGGAACGTATTATTATTTTACAAAATATGGAAGAATGATCCAGAATGAATGGCGCACGATCAATGGCAAGAAGTTTTATTTTGGCAGTAACGGAAAGGCAACAACCGGACTTGCAACTGTCGATGGACATACCTGTTATTTCAATAAGAATGGTGTGCTCTACAGAAATCAGTTCATAACATATAATGGAAAGCTTTATTATATGGAGGATACCGGATATGCGGCAACCGGACTGAAACAGATCAATGGCAAGTATTATTATTTTGAATCTGATGGTGTGGCTGTGAAGGAAGCATGGAAGACCGTTGACAAGAATAAGTATTATTTTGATAAGAATGGAACTGCATATACAGGTCCACATACGATCAGCGGTAAGATCTATATTTTCCGGACAGATGGAAAACTTGCAAATGCGACAGGGCTTGTCACTATAGATGGAAATACATACTATTGCGATAATAACGGACATCCGCAGACAGGTTATAAGAAGATCAAGGATGCCTATTATTATTTCGGTACGGATGGTGTGATGTACCGCAAGAAATGGGCATATGTGGATGGTTATAAGTTCTATTTCTGCTCAAACGGAAAACGTGCGGTAGAAGTGGATGATGTTATTGGCAAGCAGGATTCTTATGAGATCATTGTAAATAAGTATTCAAATGTTGTTACGGTATATGCGAAGGATGGAGATAAGGGTTATATCATTCCGGTCCGTTCCTTTATTTGTTCTACAGGTCAGAGCACACCGCTTGGAACCTTCCATACACAGAGTCACTACAGATGGCATGAACTGATGGGACCTTGCTGGGGACAGTGGTGTACCGGTATCTATGAAGGATATCTGTTCCATTCCGTATATTATAATGATGTAAATAATAATAACGCACTCAGTGTATATGCATATAACAAGCTTGGGACAACCTGCTCTCACGGATGTGTCCGACTGACCGCCGGAGATGCAAAATGGTTATATGATAATTGTGAGGTTGGAACAAAGGTTACGATCATAAATAAAAAGGGCAGTGATCCATTTCCAAAGCCAACTGCATATAAGCTGCCATCCTGGCACACATGGGATCCAACCGATCCAAATATGCAGTATAAGTGCAAGCAGAATGGCTGCCATTAGGAGGAAATAACGTGCAGAAGTTCAGAAAATGGATTTATAGTCTGTGCATTTTAACAGGATTACTTGCGGTCTGTACTGCTTGTGGAAAAGCCGACAGTCAGCCAAAAGAAGAGACAACAGAGGTTGTAACTGACGGCCCGGTCAGTGGTCCGGAGGATTTTAAGCGGCTTGGCATGATCATTGATGTTGCTTCTTCAAATATGGTTAAGGATGTTTCATACGAGATCAAAAATAAAGAGATCGCCTGTATAAAATTTGTTTATAACGGAATTGATTGTCAGTTCCTTGCGTCTGCGGTATACAGTGATTTTGATCTGGCAGGGGTAACGAATACCGGTACCGGAGATATGCTGGTATCAGGGGTTCAGGGATACAATGCAACGTATTATAAGCTGAATCCAGGCAGGGTTGTTTTCTGGAGTGATACGAATATTCATTATTGTCTGTACATCTATGTAACAGCAGAGGATTCAGTTGTAGACAGTATCCTTCCGTTGCTTTCATTTGAGGATCATTATGATGAGAGAGAAGATGTAATTGAGCATGCAGAGGCGGAAAGTAAAGCATTTGCACAACAGATCATAACGGTGTTCCAGAATAAGGATGTCAATGGCTTGTCTGAGATCCTGAACTATCCGCAGGAACTTGGAAGCGGAGAGTCCATTGCAAATATAGATGAGCTGATGGCGATTCCGGCTGATCAGATCTTCACAGATAAGCTGTTGGAGGCAGTAGGAACTGATGCGATCGATAACCTGCGGAAGAGCAGGGATGGTGATGCATGGCTGATCGGTTCAGCAAGTAAGAATATTTATTTTCGCATGACATCGGATGGGGTTTATAAGATCGTAAAGATCAATAATTAGCCTGCAAATATATGATATTACATCCCGGTTGGAGATGTTGCCCGGAAGCTGAAAAGGAATCCGGATAACGTTCTGACCGGGATGTATTTTTATGTAGAAAGCTGTAAAAAGAATGCTCACGATAAGAATTGTAGAGAGGGGAAGATAAATGTAGAATTATTTTGTGAAGTGGACAGGCCTTCTGGGAGGTTCACAAAAAATATCAGGAGGGTGCTATTCAAATGGGAAATAAATATCTGATAAAAGAGGCGGCAAAAATGGTGGATGTTGAACCACATGTGCTTCGCTACTGGGAAGAAGAACTGGATATGAGGATCAAGCGAAATGATATGGGACATCGGTACTATGATGAGCAGGATATCAGAATTTTGAAGAAGATAAAGGAGCTGAAGGATCGGGGGATCCAGTTAAAGGCGATCCATGAACTGGTGCAGAAAATGTATGATATTCTGGAAAATGGAGTTCCGGTTGAAACGGCATCGAAGGAGGTTGAAACAGATTTCACCTCGGAACTGGTCAATACAGTTACCCAGATCACGGAGGAGCCGGGTGAGGATCAGGAGCGGATTGTTGATTTTAAGCTGGTACAGTTCCAGTCGATGATGACGAAGATTGTGGGAAATTCGATAAAGGAGAATATCAAGCCGATCAGTCAGGCAGTAACTGCGGAAGCAACAGAGCAGATCGCAAAGCAGATGGATGTTATTATGAAGGAACAGGATGAGCGGGCAGAGGAACGGTATCAGAGATTGGATACCGTGATCCGGGAAATGCAGCAGACCAGACGGGAGATCGCGGCAGCAGAAGCCGGAGGAAAAAAGAAAAAACGATTATTTGGTAAGAAGAATAAATAAGAACATATGCCAGCTTCATCCATCTGCTAGTCTTTCTTTATAAAAACTTCATATAAGAGAAATTGAATCCGTGATATAATGAGCGTATGCCGAGCAATGCCAGATCATAAAAATAAACCAGGTTGTGCTTGCACAAGACCTGATTTATTTTTATGATCTGATAGTGCGAAGCACGGACATCGAGTAATCTGAAAGATTACGAGATGAGCATTGCGAGAGTAATCCGAAGGATTACGAGATGAGCATTGCGAGAGTAATCCGAAGGATTACGAGATGAGCAATGCGAGAGAAATCTGGAGCAATGCGAGAGTAATCCGAAGGATTACGAGATGAGCGATGCGAGAGCAATCCGAAGGATTACGAGATGAGCAATGCGAGGAAAAACAATTATAAAGGAAAACATATGAAGATCATAAAAAAAGTTAAATGGGCGTTGGTTTCCGTCTGGATCTTTATCGTGCTGATCATGTTGGTAGGTACGATCGTGATTGGACGAAGTTATTTGTCAGAAATGTTTGGTGACGGTTACAGTATACAGTCATTATATTCGATCAGCGATCCGATTAAGGAAACATACCGGAATCTGTCGATCATCATGTCGGAAGTGCAGGAGGATCTGCAGACAGATCCGGGCAAATTCTATGATAAGAAATATCTGGACAGTCTGAACCAGAAAGCCGGAAATTACAGGACATCGGTGCTTGTCTATATTGATGGTGAATTTACATATTCCGGTATAAAAGATGAAGTAGAAAAACTGGAAGCGTCTTTACTTACCAAACGTGCAATCTATATAAATGGTGAGAAGGGAATCAAGCAGGAGGAAGTAGAAAACAGTTCATCAGAGTCCGGTTCCGGGGAAATGGGCGATCAGGGTTCATATGCATTTGGAAAATATGGCAAAACTTATGAATATATGCTGACATCTCCACAGGCATATCTGTGTAATGAGATCGATTATCAGATCAATGGCAAATCGATCAGTATTTTCCTGGTTACATATTATGGTAATTACGTCAGCCAGTTTAAGAGTGCGCTGGTTGGATTTATCCTTATGATGTTCTTGATCATGCTGGTTCTGACAACTGCTTTGTCGACACTGGTATATGTACAGTTCATCCGTCCGCTGGTTCGTCTGAAGGAGGCAGCAGAGGAGATTGGTACCGGGAATCTGGGAGAGCCGGTAGAGGTCAGTGATGGAAGAAAAGATGAGATTGGAGAATTATGCCGGTCATTTAACGACATGAGAGAGCGCCTGAATGAATCGGTTGAGCTTAAGATGCAGTATGAGGAAGAAAACAGGGAGCTGATCAGTAACATTTCTCATGATCTGAAAACTCCGATCACAACGATCAAAGGATACGTTGAGGGTCTGATGGATGGTGTGGCAGACACACCGGAGAAGCAGGATCGTTATCTGAAGATGATCTATAATAAGGCAAATGAATTGGATGCGCTGATCAACGAATTGTCGCTATATACCAATATCACGAACAATGCGATTCCGTATGAATTCCACAGAGTATCGGTAAAAGACTATTTTAATGACTGTATGGAAGAGGTTCGGGCAGATCTGTTATCACATAATATGACACTGAACTATAACAATTATTGTGCGGAAGATGTAAAGGTTGTTGTTGATCCGGATCAGTTGAAGCGTGTTATCAACAATATTGTGACAAATGCGATCAAGTATACAGATAAAGAGGAAGGTCATATTGACATTTCTATAGAAGAAAGTGAGAAAATGATCAAGGTATCGATCAATGATGATGGACGGGGGATCGACAAAGAGAGCCTGCCGCATATATTTGACCGAACGTATCGTGCAGACAGTGCAAGACGTTCCAGAGGTGGAAGCGGACTGGGGCTTGCTATCTGCAAGAAGATCGTGGAAGAACATGGTGGAAAGATCTGGGCGACCAGTAAGAAAGGTGAAGGTACAACGATCTATTTCACATTGAAGAAATACATCAAGGAGGAAAATAAAGATGAGCAGAATACTGATAATTGAAGATGAACTTAGCATAGCAGAGCTGGAGCGGGATTATCTGGAGTTGAATGATTTTGAGGTTGAGATAGAGACAAATGGAGCAAAGGGTCTGGATAAGGCATTAGAGAATGATTACAGCCTGATCCTGCTTGATCTGATGCTTCCGGATCTGGATGGATTTGAAATCTGTCGTCAGATTCGTGAGAAGAAGGATATTCCGATAATCATGGTTACAGCAAAGAAGAATGATATTGATAAGATCCGTGGACTTGGACTTGGTGTTGATGATTATGTAACAAAGCCATTCAGTCCAAGTGAGCTGGTTGCCAGAGTAAAGGCACATATTTCCAGATATGAGCGTCTGATCGGTTCAACCGCATTGCAGAATGATGTCATTGAGATCCGTGGATTAAAGATTGACAAGACCGATCGTCGTGTCTATGTGGATGGAGAAGAGAAGGTATTTACAAATAAGGAATTTGATCTTCTGACTTTCCTTGCAAGCAATCCGAATAAGGTATTTTCAAAGGATGAACTGTTTAACAAGATCTGGAATATGGAGAGTATCGGAGATATCGCAACCGTTACGGTTCATATCAAGAAGATCCGTGAGAAGATCGAATTTGATACATCTAAGCCACAGTACATCGAAACTGTATGGGGCGTTGGATACCGATTCAGAATGTAGTGAAAAAGTGTGAGGACAGAACCTGCACAGATGGGAGAGTGTGCATCAGAGCTTTGGATTTTGATAGGTTCTGATAAGGAGATAACAGATGAAGATAGAAGTATTATATGAAGATAATGATATATTGGTTGCGGTGAAGCCGTATGGGCTGCCATCCCAGCCGGACAAGAAGAATTCTGAAAATATGGTCAGTATGTTGAAGCTTCGCATTTTTGAGAAAGAGCATCGGACAGAGGAACCATATCTGGCTCCGATCCATAGACTGGATCGTCCGGTTGGCGGCATTATGTTATTTGCCAAGAACAAGGAGGCTGCTTCGAAGCTGTCAAAGCAGAGTGAAGATGGCGAGATGGTCAAATATTATCAGGCAATCTTAACCGGAGAACTTCCGAATGATGCCGGAACGATTACGAATTATCTGATTCACGATAACAAGACAAATGTCACAAGAATTGTGGATAAAGATACGCCGGGAGCCAAATTAGCGGAGCTGGATTATGAAGTGTTAGATGTCATGGAGACAGATGATGGAATCTTAAGTTATGTTCTGATCAATCTTATCACAGGCAGAACCCATCAGATCCGTGTACAGATGGCTGGTAAAAAAGCTGGAATCTGGGGCGATACAAAGTATAATCCAAAGTTCCAGAAAACAAAGAAATCTTATAAGCAGATCGGTCTGCATGCATCCAGACTGGAATTCGAGCATCCGGTGACGGGTGAGCATATGATCTTTAAGAATGAGCCGGAGGGCAAAGCCTTTGAGATCATCGAGCTGGATGAATTTTAATATTATTTTGTAATTGGAATGGTATTCGGAATAATGACTTCTTCAAAGCCATTATAGCTGTGTACCCATTTTACGGTTCCATCTGAACTGGTTTCCAACAGATAACTCAGATCTTCTTTTTTGAAATGCATGATCAAAATGTCGTCATCTGTTACTTCATAGGTTCCAGTTTCGGTGGAGCCTTTCTTTTTGATCACTTTGTTGTCTTCTGTGAATGTGAAACTGCCAAGATCTTCTATTGTCCATTTTGATTCACAGAGAAGCTCCTGCATGGATTTGTCATCGTGTGGCTTCAGATTCCGGAGATGTGTGGACAGGAAGTAGATACCGGCAACCAGGATCGCAAAGATTACAACAAGTGTTATGGTTTTCCGGACGATTGCAAAGGTATGGCGGTTCTTGCGATGCCTTGTCAGAGATGCCTGTTGTTCCCGAACTGCCTCGTGGTAGGAGGTGCTGATGCTGTGCGTGGCACCGGAGATACCATTTGACTTATTTGCAAAAGTTTGCTCCGCTTTTAAACGAAGAATGGCTGTCTCGGTCAGACCTTCTGTTGATATATCTGTCTGATTTTTTAATTGTTCTGTCTGATCCTGGATTTCCTTATCTTCCAGATATTGTTCAGAGACCGGAAGTTTTCCGGTTTTTGTTGATTTGTCTTTCAAATGGAAAGATGTATTTGACTCCTGTTTATTCATTATTTTACCCTCATTATTTGTTTGGAATATGGAAAGATCATTCGTTGCAGACAAATGATTTTTCATTCCTATGTTTAGTGCTTTTCATCATGGATAATATATACAGAAACAGTGCAAATTGCAAGAAAAAATGTTTTACATTCTGGCAGAACCGGCAAAAATCCCTTGAAAATATCAGGTTATATCTATATAATGACAAAAGGTATGTAACTTTTTAAAGGACAGGTATAGATGTCAGACATATTTAAAAGGCTGCACGATAGAATTATTTTATAAGTATATAAAGGAGAAAATTGAGATGGCTAATGAAAAGAAATTAGTAGAGGCTATTACTTCCATGGACGAAGATTTTGCCCAGTGGTACACAGATGTTGTAAAGAAAGCAGAGCTTACAGATTATTCAAGTGTAAGAGGATGCATGATTTTACGACCGGCCGGTTATGCCATCTGGGAAAATATACAGAAGGAACTCGACAGAAGATTCAAGGAAATAGGCGTAGAAAATGTATATATGCCATTGTTCATTCCTGAAAGTCTTCTTCAGAAGGAGAAGGATCACGTAGAAGGATTTGCACCTGAAGTTGCATGGGTAACACAGGGTGGCTTGGATCCACTTCCGGAGCGTTTATGTGTAAGACCTACATCAGAGACTCTGTTCTGTGATCTGTATTCGAATATCATTCATTCATATAGAGATCTTCCAAAGGTTTATAACCAGTGGTGTTCAGTTGTTCGTTGGGAAAAGACAACCAGACCTTTCCTTCGTTCGATGGAATTCTTATGGCAGGAAGGTCATACGGCACATGCTACAGCAGAAGAAGCAGAGGAAAGAACCATCCAGATGTTAAATGTCTATGCTGATTTCTGTGAGCAGGTTCTGGCTATTCCTATGATCAAGGGACGTAAGACAGATAAAGAGAAGTTTGCAGGTGCAGAGGCTACTTATACGATCGAAGCTCTGATGCATGATGGTAAGGCACTTCAGTCCGGTACAAGCCATAATTTCGGAGATGGATTTGCCAAGGCATTTGGCGTTCAGTATACAGACGCAAATAATAAATTACAGTATGTACACCAGACTTCATGGGGTATGTCAACCAGAATTATCGGCGCGATCATCATGGTTCACGGTGATGACAGCGGCCTGGTGCTTCCACCAAGAATCGCTCCTACACAGGTTATGATCATTCCGATTAACCAGAAGAAGGAAGGCGTTCTTGAAAAGGCACAGGAGATCAAGGCAGCTCTTTCTGAGAAGTTCACAGTTAAGCTGGATGATTCTAATAAGAACCCAGGCTGGAAATTCTCTGAGCAGGAGATGCGCGGCATTCCGGTTCGTATCGAGATCGGACCAAAGGATATCGAAGCTGGTCAGGCAGTTATCGTACGTCGTGATAACAGAGAAAAGACAGTTGTGTCATTAGATAATATTACAGAAGCAGTTGGAGAAATTCTTGAGAAGATGCAGGCAGACATGCTTGCAAAGGCAACTGCTCACAGAGATGCCAATACACATGAGGCTCATAACTGGGAAGAATTCACTGACATTCTGACAAGAAAGCAGGGATTCATCAAAGCTATGTGGTGTGGCGACAGAGCCTGTGAGGAAGCGATCAAGGATGAGACCGGTGCAACAACCAGATGTATGCCGTTTGAGCAGGAGCATTTGTCCGATGTCTGTGTACATTGCGGTAAGCCAGCAAAGACTATGGTATACTTTGGCAAGGCATACTAAGAGGAACATCGGCTATTAGCAGATGATAGATAAGTAGTGTATTTGATTTTGCGGAATTTATGATACTTGCAATAGGTGATAACAAACATATTAATAGATTGTTATCACCTATTTTAATGTAATATATATTTGGGATGGAATATGCTGTTTTCAATTGATATCATGAAATATATGGCATAGATGGTGGCGCAATCATGAAATATGGCGTAGATGGTGGCGCTTAAGGGTATATTGGATGAAAAATCTTGTTAATACCCCGCCGAAGGGTAGGCGCGTGGGTATGACAGCTAGAAAACAGAAGTGATACCCAAGTGAAGGATAGATCATAGGGTATAATAGAAGAGAAGATGAGAGATACCCTATCAAAAAATAAAGTAATGGTATTGTGTACAGAAAGGCATAGAAATACCCAAGGAGGAGGTTGTGATATGGAGATCAGGATGCCGGAGAATGCGAAAAAGGTAATAGAGACACTGGAAGCTGCCGGGTATGAAGCCTATATTGTTGGTGGATGCGTGAGAGACAGTATTCTTGGCAGAGAACCGGGAGACTGGGATATTACGACAGCAGCAAGACCGGAACAGGTAAAGGCGTTATTCAGACGGACGATCGATACCGGAATTAAGCATGGTACGGTTACGGTTATGTTTGGTAAAGAGGCATATGAAGTAACCACCTACCGGGTGGATGGAGAATATTCCGATCACAGAAGACCGGATTCTGTGGAATTTACTGCAAATTTAGAAGAAGACCTGAAGCGTAGGGATTTTACGATCAACGCTATGGCATACAGTCCTTCAGCAGGTGTGATCGATCTGTTCGGTGGAATGGATGATCTGGACAATAAGGTCATCAAGGCGGTCGGTGATCCGCTGGCACGATTTGATGAAGATGCTCTGAGAATCCTTCGGGCGATCCGGTTTGCAGGCCAGCTTGATTTCACGATCGAGAGGGATACCAGAAAGGCGATGATCCTGCGGGCACAGTTCTTACAGGATATCAGTGCCGAACGTATCCGCGTGGAGCTTGACAAATTGCTGACTTCTGCGCATCCGGAGAAATTGATGGAAGCATATGTGACAGGCATAACAGCATATATCCTGCCGGAATTTGACCGAATGATGGAACAGCCGCAGAATAATCCATACCATAAATACAATGTAGGCGTTCATTCAATGGAAGCAGTTAAGGTTATCGAGCCAACTACAGTATGCAGATGGGCTGCGCTGCTTCATGATGTGGGAAAGCCGGAATGTCATACCGTGGATGAAAATGGTATCGACCATTTCTATGGACATAATGAGAAGGGGGCAGAGATTGCCCGTAAGGTGCTTCGCAGACTGCGGTTTGACAATGAAACGACAGATCTGGTATGCAAGATGGTACTGTGGCATGATTATGGTTTAGGGGAGATGTTGAAAAAGACAACCTTCCGAAAAGCACTCAGCAGGATGGGAGCAGATTTCTTCCCTTATTATATCAAGATCCGCCGGGCGGATATGGCGGCGCAGAGTGATTATAAGTTAGAAGAACGGAGAGGCAGCATCGAGCATCTGGAGAAATTGTATCAGGAGATCACGGATGCGAAAGATTGTCTGACGATTAAACAGCTTGCCATCAATGGAAAGGATTTGATCGCACTTGGCGTAAAGCCGGGAAAAGAGATCGGCGATATCCTGCAGGAGCTTCTGAATCAGGTGCTTGGCAGTCCTGAGTTGAACAACAGAGAAACGCTGCTGTCTATGGCAGAGTCATATATTAGAAAATAGAAAAAATAAAGGTGGAGTTATAACTGCATCCAGTTAATTATATATTGACATTACCAAAGATTTCGTAATGAGATGCATAGTGCCGGTAAATACAAGTGCCTGTTTGAGTCCGAAGGTAAATGTGACTTTTTATGTGAAAGACCGGAAATCATTTAAAACAGATAAAAATATGGAGGTGTGGAATGAGACTGAGGAATGTGTTAATTGTTGTGAAAGATATTGAACGGTCAAAGCAATTTTACCATGATCTGTTTGGACTCGAACCAATATTAGATAATGACGGAAATCTGATCCTGACGGAAGGACTTGTATTGCAGGATGAGAGGATATGGAAAGATTTTCTAAAAAGAGATGTGATATCCCACAATAATTCCGCCGAGCTATATTTTGAGGAGCGGGATATCGAAGCTTTTGTTGAAAAGCTGGAGCGGTTATATCCATCGATTGAATATGTAAATCCACTTATGGTTCACAGTTGGGGACAGAAGGTGGTTCGTTTCTATGATCTGGATGGAAATCTGATCGAGGTTGGGACGCTGACGTAACCGGAAACAGACAAGGAAGCATTTGCAGATGCCGCATATGGAGATGTTAAAGCAGATAAAAGAAAAATATGTCCTTGATACGGCAGTAACAAAAAGATAGGGTTTATATAATTGGGAAGGGGAAATTACTATGTGGAAAATATTTATAATTATATTCGGAGTGCTTTTCGGCATATTTATTCCAAGATCAATATATGAGAATTATACAGATGCAGATCTGGAAGACAGTACTTATGAAGAATATTCATATGCAGACTCAGAGGACAGTGTTAATGAGGACTATGATCCGACAAAAACAGACTGGGAAAATTATGGGGATACCGGCTCGATCATGGAGATTGCGGACACGGACTGGGCATTAGAAAATGCTCCCGTGTTTCATGTAGAAACAAAGGAACAACTGGCTGGAGTTGTGTATTATGTCAATGCAGTCAAAGGGTATAATGATTCCGTGGAACTCTACCTTGAGGCGGATATAGATCTTGACGGTCTGGAATGGGTTCCGATGGGCGGATGGTACAGACCAGATAGATATCTTGAGCACACTACATTTGTGGGGCTTATAGATGGACAAAATCATATAATAAAAAATATGCATATAGATACAAAATACGGTGGACATTGCGGATTTGTAGGATATTCTTATTCCTTGCAGATGAAGAATATCACTTTTGAAAAGGCATATGTGTCTGGAGGAACGTATGTAGGAATTGCAGGCGGAGAAATTTATGGTTCTGAAGACTGGATAAATGTAAATGTATCAGGTATGGTTGGAACACCCGGCCCTGAAACCGGCTCGTTCGTTGGCAGGGAAGCCGGTATTAATTTCAGAGACTGCGATGCAACGGTTGTGTATAAAAAGAAAAACGGAAGATTTGGAAGTATCCGGTATTTTTCGCACAGATATCAGTTAATTGCAGAAACACCGGTTGTTGAAGCATTTACACTGACTTATGAAAATGGCGTGATCACAAGAGATGAAGTCGAAGGATATGATAATCTGGGCTGGCATATTGAGCGGGATGGTTCGCTTCTTTTGGATAGAGCAGCAGGAGGTGAATTGCAGCTGCCGGCAGAATATACATATCCGGATACATCGATCTGGCTTGAGGCATATATAAATGGAACGTATATCAGAGTCAGCAATATAATCGAAGTGCCTTGATCAGATAGCGTTATTTTGTCCGGTATTTCAGGAGAAAGGGAAGTATATTATGTGTTTGCGGAGTGGTGGTGTTTCAGATATTATAATAATATACTTAAATTTGGAGAGCAAAAATGGTTGTATATAAATATGGTGATCCGGAAGCAAATATTGTATTGATTCAGCCAGTGGGAGATCATGATGTGCATGATATAGAAAATGAGGTTTCAGAGATAAAGAAGAGGACTTCTCTGGAATTTCAGATGGTCGCAGTTAAAGTAGATAGCTGGAATCAGGATCTGTCTCCGTGGAGAGCACCTGCTGTATTTGGAAATGAAGATTTTGGCGAGGGTGCGTCGACGTTACTGGCACAGATATTGGAATTGTGTAAGGATGAAAGTAAGACTTATTATCTTGGTGGATATTCCCTTGCGGGGCTGTTTGCACTTTGGGCATCCTGCCAGACGGACAGGTTTGCCGGGATAGCGGCAGCATCCCCGTCGGTTTGGTTTCCGGGATTTCTTTCGTATGTGAAAGAATATGGGATTGCAAGCCCTGCTGTTTATCTGAGTCTTGGTGATCGGGAAGAAAGAACGAAGAATCAGGTTATGGCTGCGGTAGGCGATTGTATCCGGGAATTGTATGGATGGCTGCAGGAGCAGGAGATTGACAGTATGCTGGAATGGAATTCGGGAAATCATTTTAAAGAACCGGGAATCCGGACGGCGAAGGCATTTGCATGGGTGATGGAAAGAACAAAAGGAACGATCAGAAGAAGGTGATACTTTATGAATATTACGATGCTTGGAACAGGAAATGCACTTGTTACGGAATGTTATAACACCTGTTTTGTGTTGCAGGAAAATGAGGAATATTTTATGGTGGATGGTGGCGGTGGAAGTGCCATTCTGCATCAGTTAAAGCATGCCGGAATTGACTGGAAAGAGGTTAGAACTATCTTTGTGACACATAAACATATCGATCACATTACGGGTATCATATGGATGATCCGTATGATATGCCAGCATATGAAGCAGGGCAAATATGAAGGCGAAGCTGTGATATATGCACATGATGAAGTCATTGATCTGCTGCTTGATCTGGCCAGAAAACTTCTGCCAAAGAAAGAGACAGATTTTATCGGTAAACGGCTGCATCTGATAGCAGTTAAAAATGGAGAGTCTGTTGAAATTTTGAATAAACGGGTTACATTTTTTGATATCCAATCCACAAAAGCGAAACAGTTCGGTTTCTGCATGGAACTGGGAGATGGAGAGAGATTAACCTGCTGCGGAGATGAACCATACAATCCATGTGAAAAGAAGTATGCAGAGAACAGTACATGGTTGTTGCACGAAGCATTTTGTCTGGATGGTCAGGCGGATATATTCCATCCATACGAGAAGCATCATTCAACAGTGAAAAATGCCTGTGAGTTTGCAGAAGAATTGCATGTGAAAAATCTGCTGCTGTATCATACAGAGGATCGGAATCTTTCACATCGAAAAGAATTGTATTATGAAGAAGGAAGAAAATATTTCAGTGGGAATCTTCTGATCCCGGATGATCTGGAAACGTTTATAATTTAATATGGTGCTCCGGACGGCGAAAGCATTTGCATGGTTGATGAAGAATATGCTAATATAGTTAGCAGAGGCTAACTGCATTGGCATATTTTTTTATAAAGGAGAATAGATATTATGTTACAGTGGAAAATATTTATGGTGATGGCATTGATCGGGCATATATTGTGTGGGATTTCAGATGGATTTCTGACATATGCTCCAAATGGAAAAGTCGATCTGACAAATTTTAAGGATTATGAAAAATCCAAGGTAGCCTTTCATGGAATGCCACTGAAGAATCTGTCGGTTGCGATGTTGTTGGGCGTGTGTGCAATGACGCTTGAGATATTCGGATACATAGCTCTTTGTGACTGGATGCGGCAGTATTCAGAAACATATTATCTGATCATGCTGATAGCAACACTTGTCATGTTTATCAATCTTGCATTGCATCATCTGTTCTGCTGTCTGGTTGAATGGTTTTTTGTAAAATTAAACCTGACAGAAGAAGCCTTGCATGCGGTATGGGATTTCTTTAAGACAACCTGTTATACGATGTATCTGGGATATCTGGGAATGTTGGTATTTGCGGCAGCATTTTTTATTGCTGTTGTGACAGGAAAAACTTCACTTCCGGCGTGGGCATGTATTTTTAATCTGCTGCCGCTTGCAATCGTGATTCTGCCAACAAAACTTCCGGCAAAAGCAAATGTAATCGGGGTGATCATGTTTGCCGGGTTGATTTTTCTTATATAATGATCACGTTCGAGAGCCGGGAACTATCGGTGTTCTTACTTTATAGAAATTATCTTGTAAAAAAGTATAAAATAAAGGAAAATGTATAAAAAAGTATAAAATGAGGTAATATATGCAGAAGCCATTTACAATTACATTTAGTAAAGCACCGAAAAACGCATGTATTCATACAGATAAAACAGCATATTATCATTTGCCGGGACTGTTCGAATTCTATGAGCTGTATCGTATCTTCCTGCCATTGTTCCGTGAGCACAGAGAATATTTCTATGACTGGTGCGAGATCGGTTCGATCTATGGTGCTCCGGCGGACTGCCTGTGGGGTGGCGGACGTGTTGGATATGGTGATTGTGATCCGGAGGATGTCCGGGAATTGATGGACGAGTATGGAATCTCAGCCCGGCTGACCTTCAGTAACTCGCTGCTTTGCGAGGAGCATCTGGCAGATAAGAGATGTAACGAGCTTTGCAGATTATTTGAGAAAAACGGAAAGGCAGAAAATGGGGTGATCGTCCACTCGGAGCTGTTGTTGGATTACCTAAAAAAGCAGTATCCGGGTTTTTATTTTGTATCATCGACTACAAAGGTTCTGACAGATTTTGAGGAGTTGGTAAAGGAGACAGATCGGGAAGATTTCCGTTATGTTGTGCCGGATTTCCGATTGAATAAGGCATGGGACAAATGGGAAACACTGACACAGTCGCAGAGGGATAAAGTGGAATTCCTGTGTAATGAATGTTGTTCCTTTGGGTGTAAGGACAGACGCAAATGTTATGAAACGGTCAGTCGCAAGAATCTTGGAGAGGATTGCCCGGAGCATGAGTGTACGGCTTCAGATGTCATGGGCGGTTACCGTTTTTCAAAGGCAATGACAAATCCGGGATTTATCGGAATCAATGATATAAAAGGAACGTATCTGCCGAGGGGATTTTCTCATTTTAAGATCGAAGGGCGAAGCCTTGGCAGTGCATTGATCTTGGAATTTCTGCTTTATTATATGACAAAACCGGAATATCAACTGCACGTCCGGGAGGCTGTCTATCTGGATAATATGCTGGATCTTTTTTAACGGAACAAATGGTTACAAAAAGGTGACTATGTAATAAAAAAGTGCGTACTTTTTTCGCGCGATATTTCAATGTACGCTATGAGTGTAACAAAAAACGCCGGATCATTATTTGTCCGGGATAAGAGAAAATAAGGAGTTGGTTTCATATGGCACTCATGGATATCATAAAAGCGAGACATTCTATTCGAAAATACACAAATGAACAGATCAGCCGGGAGGATCTGGAGAAAATTCTGGAAGCAGGAAACTTTGCACCAAATGCCGGAGGCGGACAGCGGAGCATGATGGTTGCGATTCGTAATAAAGAATTGGCAACACATATCGGGAAAATGAATGTGGCACATTTTGACCGCACTCATCTGGCTGGAAGTTATGTGTCAAAGGAGCAGCCAAGTACGATCGATGATCCGACGATTAAAAATGGTTTTTATGATGCGCCGACGGTTGTCTGTGTTTTCTGTCAGGATAATTTCATGTTTAAGACAGCAGATGCCTTTTGTATGATGGAAAATATGGTTTTGCAGGCGACGGAATCAGGTATTGCATCATGTATTATTTCCAGAGGATATGAGACATTTGATTCTGAAGAAGGAAGACGGCTGATGTGTGAATGGGGTGTGCCGGATGGATATACCTGTCAGGAATTTGTGATCTTTGGCTACATTGATGGGGAGCAGCCGCACAGCAAACCAAGAAAGCCGGGCAGAGTTAAGATTGTGGAGTAGTGTAGTAAAGCAGTTGATTGGTCAAAATAAGAAAATAATAAAAATGTCAGTGCAGGGATGTGCTGGCATTTTTATTTTGTTATTATTTTTCCTACAGGATATGTTTCCTTCCCAACAACGTGCCACGCTCATATCCATTGAATCCTTCAGTTTTTCCCTTGTTATGATGGTGCTATCGCCTCTTGCCGGCTTCTTTTTCTCTTATTGGTGATTGTTTTTATAATTATCTTGAAAAACTATCGCTGTAGAGATACAATATAAGCGGACGAAAACGGAGAAATTTAATATAGGGAGATGAATAGATGGCTGTTAGATTGTATCATGGTTCGAAGAATATAATAGAAATGCCGGAGTATGGAAAAGGGGCGCGCCACAATGATTACGGAAAAGGATTTTATTGTACGGAAGATATAGAACTTGCAAAAGAGTGGGCGTGTGCAAAACAGAAAAATGGATATGCAAATATATATGATCTGGATATGACAGGGCTTAAAGTATTGCACCTGAATGCTCCTGAGTATAATATGCTTAACTGGCTGGCAATACTTGCAGATAACAGGACATACTGGCAAAATGGCAGTATTGCAGAGCAGGCAAAGAATTATATAAAAGAAAACTTTTTACCGGACATTTCAGAATATGATGTGATAATTGGTTACAGAGCAGATGATTCTTATTTTTCATTTGCGCAGGATTTTGTAGCAGGGGTTATTTCTTTACAAAAATTATCAGAAGCAATGCGGCTTGGAAAATTGGGAGAGCAGATTGTGTTAAAGAGTCCAAAAGCATTTAAGCAGATAACATTTGTGGGATATGAAGATGTGGATGCAGTAAAGTATTATGTCAAAAAGCATGCGAGAGAGCAGGAAGCGAGAAAGGAATATAGGGCAAGAAAGCAGGATCAGGCAAATGTGAATGATCTGTATATATTGGATATCATGAGGGAGGAGATCAAAGATGGAGATGCGCGCTTATTCGTATGATTATCTGATAACGGCACAGCGGATTATGGGAGATATGCTTGATTTTGCGGTGAATACCTGTGATATGGATGTAGACAGGTATTTTGCTATGTTCCTGGTGTCGGATATTTCTGTGCAGTTTCAGAATGGAAATCCAACCTATATAGCCGGAAAGACAGGGTGTGAGATTGTAAAAGAAGTTGTTGAAGAATCGGGAATCCAACCTGTCAATGTTGAGGATGAAATGTATCTGGACAAATCACCGGAGTATTGGGCAGGCTGGGCACTCGCGTATTATCAGTGGTTTACCTGTCGTCCGTTTATGAAGATTAACGAAGCGGTTCCTATTCATAGGATTGTGCAAATGTATAATGTATATCATGAGATGGATATTACACATTTTGTTGATACTATGAACGAATTGTGGGATCAGTATTATAAGGAGACGAATCTCAAGAGAATTCGGAAAATTTCCGGTTTATCGCAGAAGGAACTGGCAGAATTGTCCGGCGTTCCTTTGAGGCAGATCCAGTTATTTGAACAGCGGCAGAGAGATATCAACCATACACGGGCAATCGATGTTGTAAAAATGAGTCGTGTGTTAGGCTGTAAGGTAGAAGATTTATTACAGATATAAGGCAGAAAGAGGTCGCAGCCGTGATGGGGTATGAGCAATTTTCCGTTTGACTTTTTCGAAAATGAGAAATATAATAACGTCTTGAACGAGTAGCAAACATGCGTAAATCCAGTTTTGCTGCTCGTTTTTTTAATTATATATTGCCATTAGAAAGTGTGTAGCTTATCAGCGTAAGTCCAACTTATAAGATAAGTATGCACTTTTTTTATGTGAAAAAGGAGGATTAAATTAAGATGGCGGAGAGTAATAAGATGAGGGAGATGCCGGTAAATAAGCTGATGGTTCAGATGGGAATACCGATGATCTTATCGATGGCATTGCAGGCGGTCTATAATATCGTGGACAGCGCATTTGTAGGGAATATGAAGGCGGGGAGTGAAGCGGCATTAAATGCACTGACACTGGTATTTCCGGTTCAGATGCTTATGGTGGCTGTGGGAATCGGAACAGGTGTAGGAACAAATGCACTTCTTGCCATGACACTTGGACAGAGAGATACGAAAAAAGCAGCAAGAGTTGCAGGCAACAGCTTATTCCTTGGTGGGATTATTTATGTGGTATGTCTGTTATTTGGTATCTTTGGAGTGAAAGCATACATCTCATCACAGACCATTGACCCGGAGGTTATCTCGATGGGAACAACATATTTGCGGATCTGCTGTGTGTTGTCCTTTGGCATTATCTTCTTTTCATTATTTGAAAAATTATTGCAGGCAACAGGACGTTCCCTTTATTCAACGATTGGTCAGGTTGCGGGAGCTGTTATAAATATTATTCTTGACCCGATCATGATCTATGGTATCGGGCCTGTTCCGGAAATGGGAGTAGCGGGAGCTGCATATGCCACTGTTATAGGACAGATCGTATCTGCCGGTTTGCTTCTGGTATTTCATCTGAAGTTAAATAAGGAATTTGAACATGGAATAAAACATATGAAGCCAAGTGCCAGAACTATGAAAGAAATATATGCGATTGGTCTTCCTGCAATCATTGCACAGGCACTTATGTCAATTATGGTTTATGCGATGAATATTATTTTAAAATTCAATCCTTCCGCCCAGACGGCATATGGATTGTTTTATAAAGTACAGCAGTTTGTATTGTTCCTTGCCTTTGGACTGAGAGATGCGATCACACCGATCATAGCTTTTGCATATGGCATGGGAAGCAGAAAAAGGATCAAAGATGGAATCCGCTATGGTCTTATTTATACCATAGCATTGATGATCCTGGGCGTTCTCATTACTGAGATTTTTCCAAATGCCTTTGCTGCGCTGTTCAATGCAGGTCAGTCAAGAGCGTATTTTATCGGCGCAATGAGAATTATCTCGATCAGTTTTATATTTGCCGGAATCAATGTGGCATATCAGGGAATCTATCAGGCTTTGAATGGCGGTCTTGAGTCGCTTGTCATATCACTTCTCAGACAGCTTGTGATCATATTGCCATTGGCAGCGATTTTTTCTGTCTTTGTAAGAAATGGTCAGATAGGTGTTTCGTTGATCTGGTGGGCGTTCCCGATTACAGAATTTGTCTCATGCTTAGTGGGATATGTATTTTTGAAGAAAATACAGAGAAACAAGGTAGATAAATTAGGATAGGTTATGCTGCCATAGTTTGAAACTATGACAAATCCTTGTTTTAAAGTATTATACAACCACAGTCTCTCCCAATATAATAAATGCAATTTATGAATTTATTTTTGAAGGAGAAAATTATGCAGACATCAGTTATAGGCTTTCCACGAATCGGAACTTTACGTGAGTTAAAGTTTGCCAGTGAAAAGTATTTTCGAAACGAGATCAGTGCACAGCAGCTTTTAGATACAGCAGAAAATCTGAGAAAGATCCATTGGACAACACAGCAATCTGCCGGAATTGATTACATTCCATGTAACGATTTTTCTTTTTATGATATCTTTCTTGATACGGCAGCTTTGTTCAATATTATTCCAAAACGGTATAAAGAACTTCAGCTTCCGGAACTGGATACTTATTTTGCAATGGCGCGTGGATATCAGGGTGAATCCGGGGATGTAAAGGCACTTGCCATGAAAAAATGGTTTAACACAAATTATCACTATATCGTTGCAGAGGTAGAGGATGATACGGATATTCAGCTTGTGGGGGAGAAACCATGGAATGAATATAACGAAGCAAAGGCACTTGGCATTTTGACAAAGCCGGTCATTATCGGACCATATACTTTAATGAAGCATTGCCGTTATACCGGTGAAAAGAAATTGGCTGATTTTGTAGATGCAGTGGTCAGTGCTTATCAGGATTTTGTGAAAAAATGTGAGGAGCTTGAGATTGCGTGGGTACAGTTTGATGAACCTGCACTGGTACAGGATATGACGGCTGATGATATTGCACTTTTCCACAGACTGTATGATGAACTTCTTCCGGCAGCAAAGACAAGCAAGATCCTTTTGCAGACTTATTTTGGTGATGTAAGGAATATTTATCCGGATCTGATCAAAATGGACTTTGCCGGAATCGGTCTGGATTTTATCGAGGGAAAGCAGACACTTTCACTTATTGAAACCTGCGGTTTTCCAAAGAAGAAACTTCTGTTTGCAGGACTTGTAAATGGTAAAAATATCTGGAAAAATCATTATGAGAAAACACTCAAAGTCCTTAAAGCTTTACAGGAAAAAGAAAATTCAGTAGTATTGTCAACATCATGTTCGCTGCTTCATGTTCCATATACCTTAAAGCATGAAGATAAACTTTCACAGACATTTATTTCTTATTTTGCATTTGCAGAGGAAAAATTAGAAGAACTTCATGAGTTGAGTATCCTTGCTGATGTCGCAGATTATTCTTCTCATGCAGCATATCAGAATAATCAGAAACTTTTTGCTCAGCCAAGGGATTGCTACAATGATGCGGTAAAAGACCGCCTGGCACATGTAACGGAAGCCGACTATGTACGTTTGCCAAAGCGAAGCGAGAGACAGGCATTGCAGAAGAAAGAATTTGGTCTTCCGGAATTCCCGACTACAACGATCGGTTCTTTCCCGCAGACCAAGGACGTAAAGGCAAATCGTAGTGCTTTTCGTAAAGGAGAAATTACCAGACAGGAATACGAAGCGTTCAATAAACAGAAGATTGCCGACTGTGTAAAATGGCAGGAGGAGATCGGCTTAGATGTATTGGTTCATGGTGAATATGAGCGAAATGATATGGTTGAATATTTTGGTGAAGCTCTGGGCGGTTTCCTTTTCACAGAAAAAGCATGGGTACAGTCTTATGGAACCAGATGTGTAAAACCACCAATTATCTGGGGAGATGTATTCCGTGAAAAGCCAATAACCGTTGACTGGTCTGTCTATGCGCAGTCACTTACAAAGAAAATCATGAAGGGAATGCTGACAGGACCTGTAACGATCTTGAACTGGTCTTTCCCTCGCGAAGATATCTCCATCAAAGAGTCCATTTCCCAGATTGCTCTTGCAATTCGTGATGAAGTACTGGATCTGGAAGCAAACGGTATCAAAATGATTCAGATTGATGAAGCGGCATTGCGGGAAAAACTTCCATTGCGTAAATCGGACTGGTACAGTGAATATCTGGATTTTGCCATTCCGGCATTCCGGCTGACACACAGTGGTGTTAAACCGGAAACACAGATCCATACACATATGTGCTACAGTGAATTTACAGACATCATTCCTGCAATTGATGATATGGATGCTGATGTTATTACCTTTGAGGCTTCACGCTCCGATCTTCAGATTCTGGATTCTCTGCGTGAGCATCATTTTGAGACTGAGGTTGGACCGGGTGTATATGATATTCATTCGCCGCGTGTTCCATCAGTGGAAGAAATTGTCAAAGCACTGAATCTTATGCTGACAAAAATCGACAGAGAAAAATTGTGGGTAAACCCGGATTGCGGCTTAAAGACACGTGGAGTTCCGGAAACAGATGCGAGCTTACGAAATATGGTAGAAGCTGCAAAGCAGATTCGTAAATAGATATAGCAACTGGTGGATGAAACGACTTTTGAAACTTGGATTTGTAAGATTGACAAAAACAATACAATGCAGTATATATAGAACAATATAAATGCTTGTCTCGGCGTTAAAGAAGACTATAGATTTTGCTGTTTCTGAACATAACAGTATGCTCTATAGTCTTTTTTATTTATAAAATTACAGTAGAGGAAGGAAGAACATGATGTCACCAAAGAATTGGTTGAAAAAAATAGTGATAATTATAGTAGGTTCTGTTATTGCAGCTTATGGAATCACACTTGCCTTGTATGCGGGATTCGGAGGCGCAACTCTTGCAGTTTTGTGGCAGGGCATTTCAGAAACATTTCATATAAGTATCGGAATGGCTTCATTTGTTGTAGCTGTTGTGATGATCTTATTTGCGGCTGTTTATGACAGATCGCAGATTCATATAGGAACATTTTTATATCAGGTTGTGTACAGTGTATGTGTGGATTTGTTTGCCAAATGCCATATATACAGCCAATATATGTGGATAAATTTCTTCATTATGCTGGCAGGTGTGATCTTATTTGCAGTTGGAACAGGTTTGTATGCATCTGCAGCTCTTGGCAGAGGGCCTTATGAAGCAGTAACCTTTGCATTGGCAGAGAAGAATAACTGGCAGGTTAAGATTGTTCGTATGATATTAGATATTTTAATGGTCGTGACAGGTGTGCTTATGGGAGGAAAGTTTGGAGCGTGTACGATCATCACAGTTATAATTTCAGGACCGGTTATACAATTTACAAATGGCAAAGCAAAGCAGATTTTTAAGATGTAGGATATTTTATTTGGGATAGAGTCCCGGCGAGAATGAGAACATATCTTTAAATGGAGTCCAGCCATGGTGGGCAGAGGTTCCGACCAAGAGATTTAAGTTGTCCTTCTGGTTATCCTTTTTTGGACAGCCGGGTGCTTATGTTACGCTGTGGCTTCTTGCAGATCTAATAGTAAAACAAAGCACACCACTGGCTGTAGCATTGAAAATCAATACACTCATCGGATGCTATACAGGTCTTCTGTGCCATATGTATTTCTGTATGAAACCACTTATATATCAGAAGTTGAGCAAAAAAATGTCAGACAGCGAATGTGATGAGATTTTGCAGGCGATCGATCCGATCACAAAGATACCAATGCTTATCGGCGGACTGACACTGTGGCTTGGTGGAACAATTATTGTTGCGATCGCTATTATAACAGGCGCACTTGCAGTTTCAAAATGGTGTCTGCTTTTAAATCCGATCGTTGCGTTGATTGTGCTGTCAATATTCAAGAAATGCAAGATCAAAATTATCGGAATACTTGGCGTTGGATATATGCTGTTGTCAGTTTTACTCATAATTGCAGGTTTACAATAGTGAAACGAATAAGTCCTTGCACAAACACCCTGCATAAGGTAAAATGATTTCATATGAATATTTGTGAACTGGGGGCACCACTTTTCACAAGGAAGATAACAGGCGCCGGATCATACGTTATGGTTGTATGATCCGGTGCCTTTTTGTGTTACAGGGCATATGTCCTGTAGTGCAGAAAATGTGTAATTATGAAAGATAGGAGAAGATACATGGTAAAAATCAATGGTGAAGAAAAAGAGATTGCCGGTAAGAATCTTCTGGAATATTTGAAGGAAGCCGGATTTGAGCCGGAACGTGTCGTTGTAGAACGGAATCTCGACATTATTCCAAAAGATGAACTTGGCAATACGATCATTCAGGATGAAGATGTGATCGAAGTATTACGATTTGTTGGTGGAGGTTGAGACATGACAGAGATGCAGAAGAAAATGCAGGAGCTGATCTCACAGGAAGAACTGGATCGTGCATTTGATGCACGATTTCCGAAAGAAATGCAGGTAAAGTTACGTGCGGCGAAGGTGGCTGTTGCAGGTATCGGTGGACTGGGGTCAAATATTGCAGTCATGCTTGCGAGAAGTGGCGTCGGACATTTGCTTCTGGTGGATTTCGATGTGGTGGATGTGACGAATCTCAATCGTCAGATGTACTTTATATCCCAGCTCGGGAAGCCGAAGACGGAAGCCCTGCTCGAAACCCTGTATCAGATCAATCCATATCTGACGTATGAGACAGTGCAGACGAAAGTAACCCCGGACAATGTAAAGGAATTATTCGGTGGATATCCGATCGTGTGTGAAGCATTTGACAAACCGGATCAGAAGGCAATGCTGGTGCGTGAACTACTGATGCAGTGTCCGGATGCAACTGTTGTATCAGGAAATGGCATGGCAGGGTATGCAGATACGAATGCGATAAAAACGCGCCAGATGATGCGCCGCCTGTATGTGTGCGGAGATCAGAGCACTGATGTCGGCGACGGTATAGGACTCATCGCTCCGCGGGTAGCTGCCTGCGCAGCTCATGAGGCAAACAAAGTATTACAGCTGATTATGGAAAATTAAAAGGAGACAACATGGAAGATAAATTCATTTTAGGCGGCAAGGAATTCAAGAGCCGTTTCATTTTAGGATCAGGCAAATACAACCTGAATCTGATCAAGGCAGCAGTCGAACAGGGAGGGGCAGAAATTATCACCCTTGCATTACGACGTGCAAATACACAGGAAAGTGAGAATATTCTGGACTATATTCCGGAAGGAGTTACCCTGCTTCCGAATACTTCCGGTGCAAGAAATGCCGAAGAGGCTGTCCGCATCGCAAGACTTAGCAGGGCAATGGGCTGTGGTAATTTTGTAAAGGTAGAGATCATGCGTGATGCAAAATACCTTTTTCCGGATAATTATGAGACTGTGAAAGCAACCGAGATCCTTGCAAAGGAAGGCTTCGTGGTACTGCCATATATGAATCCGGACTTAAATGTAGCAAGGGATCTTCAGAATGCAGGTGCGGCTGCTGTTATGCCGCTTGCAGCACCGATTGGAAGTAATAAGGGGCTTGCAACAAAGACTATGATCCAGGTATTGATCGATGAGATCGACCTGCCGATCATCGTGGATGCCGGCATCGGAAAACCATCTCAGGCATGTGAAGCGATGGAAATGGGTGCGGCTGCGATCATGGCAAATACAGCCATTGCAACAGCAGGTGATGTACCGGAGATGGCAGCAGCATTTAAACTTGCGATCGAAGCCGGAAGAAAAGCATACCTGACCGGAATGGGTCGTGTCCTTGCAAGAGGCGGAAGTGCTTCCGATCCTTTGACAGGTTTCTTGCGTTAGGAGGCAGTCGGAAATGAACGAAGAAAATCAAGTATATTTTGTTGACAGTGACAAGCTTCCACAGGAAGCGCTAGCGCGTAAGCATCGTCTGGAACAGGATGCATCGTTCCGGACAAATCATATGGAATATATGGAAGGCATGCAGGTGATCGATTCGGATATCAAGGACAAAGTACTTGCGGCTATGGATGCATATGACTATGATTCCTATACTGCGGCAGATGTAGAACGTGCGCTGTCACATGAGAGCTGTACGATCGAGGACTTTAAGGCATTGCTGTCACCGGCAGCAGCACCGTATCTGGAACAGATGGCAAGGAAAGCAGAGGAGATCACGAAGAATCATTTTGGAAATACGGTCTATATCTTCACACCGCTTTATATTGCAAACTATTGCCAGAACTACTGTATTTACTGTGGCTTCAACTGTTATAACAACATCCGCCGGAAGAAGCTGACGATGGAGGAGATCGAGCATGAGATGCAGGTTATTGCGCATACCGGCATGGAAGAAATTCTGATCCTGACAGGCGAGAGCCGGGTATATTCGGATGTTACATATATCGGGGAAGCGGTGAAGATTGCAAGAAAATATTTTAAGAATATCGGAATCGAGATCTACCCAGTAAATGTGGATGAATACAAATATCTGCATGAATGTGGTGTTGATTATGTGACTGTTTTTCAGGAGACATACAACACGGACAAATACGAGACCTTACATCTGATGGGACACAAGCGCGTCTGGCCATATCGTTTTGATGCGCAGGAGCGTGCGCTGATGGGCGGCATGCGTGGAGCCGGATTTTCAGCACTTCTGGGACTGGATGATTTCAGAAAGGATGCACTGGCAACGGCACTTCATGTCTATTATATCAACCGCAAATATCCACATGCAGAATTATCATTGAGTTGTCCGCGCCTGCGTCCGATCGTGAATAATGAGAAGATCAATCCAAGGGATGTAGGTGAGAAGGAGCTCTGTCAGGTGCTTTGTGCATATCGGATGTTCCTGCCGTTTGTTGGAATCACGGTATCGAGCCGTGAAAGTGCAACATTCCGAAACGGAATCGCAAAGATCTGTGCAACAAAGGTTTCTGCCGGAGTATCGACCGGAATCGGTGATCATGAGGAGAAATACGAAGGTAAGGAAGATGCGGATGTAGGAGATGAGCAGTTCGAGATCAACGATGATCGTTCCTTTACATCCATGTATCAGGATATGGAGAAGGGCGGCTTGCAGCCGGTCTTAAACGATTATATCTATGTGTAAATGTTATGAGCACGCGATTGTGATCACCAATCGCGCGCTGGTAAACGGAGATTTTCTGGAACAGCTTCAAAAGGTCGCTCAGGTGCATCCGCATGCATTGATCCTGCGGGAAAAAGACTTGCCGGATACAGAATATGAGAAGCTTGCAGCGAAGGTTTTAGAAATATACAGAACGGCAGGCGTACCTGTCTTTCTGCATTCCAGAATGGAGATTGCAGCACGGCTTGGTTGTGAGAATATTCATTTGTCCATCCCGGTATTACAGGCCTTGCCGGATGTTCAGCGTGATGCATTGACAACGAATTTTAAAGAGATCAGTGTGTCCTGTCACAGCATGGAGGATGTCGAGCTTGCAGTTAAGAGCGGAGCGACACAGATCGTGCTTGGAACGATATTTGAGACAGAATGTAAGAAAGGGCTGAAGGGCAGAGGACTGGAATTCGTTCGTGAGATCTGTGTGAATTGTCCGGTCCCGGTATATGCGATCGGTGGTATCAATGAAGAACGCCTGCCACAGGTAATGGAAGCCGGTGCGGCAGGCGGTTGTATGATGTCCGGATTTATGCGGATGTAGGAAGATATGCCATGGTATACAGCGTGATATCATGTGCCATCTTCTTCTCGGCAGTTTTCGTCATGCCGCAATGTTCGTATTTGACAACCTTTTGGATGTTGTCGGTGTCAAGAATGCAGGGGCAGCCACGTTTGGCGGCTTCTGCAAATGGCAGCTCCAGAACCTTCTTCATGAAGCCCTGTCCCTGGTAAGCCTGTAAGACGACTACCATCGAGACGGCGATATAATCTTTTTCTTTGCGGTATAATTTCTTATATTGCTCGTTTGATCCGGTTGCGATATTTAATAATGATTTAAATGGAATCTCGCACAGCATTCTCCAGATCATATGTAGGGCAGGCCCGAGTGGCTGTCTGGTATTTTTATCCCAGTATGCAAGGAAGCCTTCATATTTTTCGGAGGTTGCATATAATGTACCCATCCGGTAGTAGAATTCAGTAATGATCTCGAAAGATTTGACGAGGTCATCATGTGGTATCGTCTCGGCGATTCCGGGAGATGCGGCAAATGCTTCCCCGATCCGTCTGCCGTATTTTGCTATGTCTTCTGGTGACCGGTTTTCAATCTTTATCATATCTTTTTATACCTCCCCAATTTTTATTCAATATGTTTGAAAAGTCAGCATGGTTTTCCATAATCTGAATGAGTTTCACATATGGTTCATTCAATGTATTTTGAAAAATAATATCTCTGCAACGTAGAATATACCATTTTTTTGAAATGTGAGTTTAAACTCATATTTGTATGGCTGTAGAATATCACGCCGAAATTATATTGTCAATATAAATGTGAGTACATACTCATGTTTTATTGACTTTATTTTTTTATATGCTTATACTGGAAACAGTAAAACTATATGAACGGAATTGTTTTTTACATAAAGGAGTAACACATGCCGGAAGAAATTCGTATCCCAAAACAGAAAAGAAGTATTGAGAAAAAAGAAGCACTGAAGAAAGCGGCGGTCGAGCTGTTCTCGACAAAAGGGTTTCATAACACCAGCAGCAACGAGATTGCAAAGAAAGCAAATGTGTCGATCGGGACATTTTACAGTTATTTTGTTGATAAGAAGTCGTTATATGAGGAATTGATCACGGATCTTTATAATGAATCTTTGCAGGAGATCACGATCATGGATGTGTCCGGGTTCACATCTCCGCGAGAATTTGTCAGAAAATACGTTGCTCTGATCCTACATAATCATGAATACATGACAGCATTCCAGAAGGAGATATCTGCCTTGTCCCTGCAGTATGATGACTTGCACGAACTGGAAGCAAGGGCGCGCGCGGGTGCATTTCGGACATTTTTCTCACTGCTTGAGACAAATAAAAAAATGCTCAGAATCTCTGATCTAAAGACCACATCCCTGATCCTTCAATGTGCATTGGAGTCCGTTGTGCATGAGGTGACCTTCTATGAAAATGACTATGATAAAGAAAAAGTCATCGATGCGCTTACGGATCTGATCTGCCGATATTGTATTGCAGATGAATATGATAAGAAAATGTAAGAAAGTGTGGAATCTGGCAGTCATTTAGAGTATACTGTCCATGGATGTTAGAATATACTAACTTGTGTTAGAGATAGGAGAACAACATGAAAAAACAATTTTTTGAAAACGAAAAAGATGGATTTTATGGAACGTATTACGAAAATCCCAAAGGGGCGGATTGTGCCGTGATCGGATTATTTGGGGATGATCCGAATGATTATATGGCGAAATGTGGAGCAAAATGGCTTCACAGACAGGGTGTAAATGTTATGTGTGTATCTCCGGGCAGAAAAAATTACAGTCATGTCAACAATCCGCTGGAAAGAATTCAGACCGCAATAAAGTGGTTACAGGATCATGGAAACCGGAAAATCGGTATTATGGGGATGAGCACGGCCGGAATGGATGCGATCGTTGCAGCATCTTATTTCCCGGATATTACGATGACGATTGGGCTTACTGCCAGTGATTTTGTATGGCAGGGATTTGAACAGGGAGAAAAGGATGGCTGTAAGGAATGGCCGATACCGAATGCATCCACACTTTCATGGCAGGGAAAGCCGCTGCCTTATATGCCATTTGTCTATGAACATCCGGTGTATTGGCAGAAGATTGAGGAAGAAACAAAAGGCTCCGGTGATATCACACGGTCGACCTGCTTGTTTATAGATTCGGAAAAGGCAAGACCGCATACAGAGGAAGAAATGGTAAAGGTTGAGAATATAAAAGGCCGCTTATTCCTGATCGGTGCGGATGATGACAGCTTCTGGGAGGCTGGCAAATATGTCCGCCGTATGGATCAGCGTTTGAAGGAACATCCACATACATGTGAATACGATGCTCTTGTTTATGAACATGGTACTCACTTTGTATTGCCGGAAACTTTGCTTCGGATCGCACTTCCGGTTGGACTCAAATTTGTATTGAAATTTGTCTTTAAGGCTGCAAAAGATTATCCAAAGGAATGTGAGGCAACCAGAAAAGATATTGACCGCAGACTGTCCGCAGCGTTAAAGGAGTGGACAGCGGATTAATATCCGTATTTGCTCTTATTGATCTACGGATTTATCATTGCTGTATATTCGTATGGGTTTGTTCGATTTCGGAAAACGAAGAAACGAAGAAATCCTGCAGGCAGTAAAACGCATTGGACAAATAGACATATTATGATATAATTTGCATATAATATAAACGGAGGTGGTTTTTATGTTAACATTAAAGGAATCAATCAGACCATCGGCTGATTTAAGAAACCATTATAATGATATTTCAAAACAATGTAAGGAAAATAAAGAAGCGGTAATTATTACAGTAAATGGCAGAGGTGATACGGTAGCCCTCTCATATGAAGAATATAAAAATATGAAAGCTCGTATAGAGTTACTTGAAATATTAGCTGAGGCAGAGGATGATAAAAAAAATAATCGTGTTGCACCGATAACTGAAACATTTGATGATTTGCGTAGAATGCTTCAGGAGGGCTAAGTATGGAATATGAGGTAATACGAACTGATACTGCGGATGCAGGGATCAGAAAAATAATTTTATATATAGCTCAGAATTTTGGCAATGAAGTAGCTTTGGAACAACTTGATTATATAGAGAAAAAAATTCTTGAACTTGGAAATGATCCATATATTGGAACAGATCCAAGATACCTTGTTCTTAAACGACAAGGATATAAAGTCCTTATACTAAAAAAGGGTCTGGTTTTTTATAAAATTAATGAAGAGAAGAAAACGGTTATTGTATATGCGGTAGTGGATGGCAGACAAGACTATTTGAATATAATACGTGGATTATAGAAAGTGCGCAAATTTTCTGGACAGAAATTAAGAATGAATTTGAAGGTTCCCTCATACAATTACTTATCGGGATTTCCGATTCATACAAAGTATGAAGACAATTCAAGGAGGGGATTTTTTGTCTGAGAAAATGAGTGAAGTCTACGAAGCATATGACATGGAAATACTGGGTGCCGTCAGAGGCCGGGGATCTATGATCCTGAAAACGGATCAGGGAATCAGGCAGATATCTCCATTTGACGGCAGCGAGGAGCGGCTGGAGCAGGAACGGGAATTTAAGGAAAATCTGTATGAGACAGGATTTCACCATATTGACCGTTGCGTGCCGAACCGGGAAGGAGAGCTGATCACCTGCGACCGCTACGGGAATCCATATGTGATGCGGGAATATTTTGAGGGACGGGAATGTAATCCCGGAAGTATCTGCGATCTGAATCAGGCGGCTGCAAATCTTGCGATATTTCATATCCGGGGGCGTGAGCTGTATGCAAAAGAGGGGAGAACGTATGCGTACCGTGAGCCGGGCAACTTCAGACGAAAAACGCAGGAAATGAAAAAAATCCGGAGCTTTATCTCAAAGCGTCCGACGAAGAATGATTTTGAGCTCTTATATATAGAAGCGTATGACGCATTTTACAGACAGGCAATCGACTGTCAGGCGATGATGGATGCCTGCGACCGGACAAATATTGCCGGGCATATCGGATATTGCCATGGAGCATATAATTACCATAGTGTGTTGTTTTGCGGTGGGTATCTGGCGACTGTGAATTTTGACCGGTTTCATGTCGGATATCAGTTGATCGACTTATATCAGTTTATACGGAAGGTCATGGAAAAGAATAATTATAACTTCAATATGGCGGTGAAGATCATAGAAGAATACGATCGTATTCTGCCGCTTACCCGAGAAGATTATCGATATATCTACATATTATATAGTTATCCGGAGAAGTTCTGGAAGGTCAGCAATCGTTATATGAACTCCAGAAAATGCTGGATTTCCCCTGCAAATCTCGAAAAACTCAGTAAACTTATAACAGATGAACAAGAAAAACAAAAATTTTTGAGTGATTTTTGCAATCATTATGGGTTCACAAGTTAGGAATTTAAATGTATAATGTCATGTGTGAGAAAATCTAACTTTGGGATTTAGGAAATATATTAAGTGTAATGTTTTAAAGGAACGCACAGGAGGAAATATTAAAATGAGCGAACGCAATTATATGGAAGTATATGAGCAGTGGGTCAACAATCCGTTATTTGGTCAGGAGACCAAGGATGAACTTCTTTCAATCAAGGATGATCCAAAAGAGATAGAAGAAAGATTCTACTGTGATCTGGTATTTGGTACTGCCGGACTTCGTGGTATTATCGGTGCCGGAACAAACAGAATGAACAAGTACGTTGTCCGTAAAGCAACACAGGGTCTTGCAAATTATATCATCAAGCAGGGCAAACAGGATAAGGGTGTTGCTATTGCATATGATTCCAGAAGAATGTCACCGGAGTTTTCCATGGAAGCAGCATTATGTCTTGCAGCAAATGGAATCAAGGCATACAGATTCGAGTCTTTACGTCCGACACCGGAGCTGTCATTTGCAGTTCGCTATCTGGACTGTGTAGCAGGTATTAATGTAACAGCCAGCCACAATCCACCGGAGTACAATGGTTATAAAGTATACTGGGAAGACGGTGCGCAGATCACACCTCCACATGATACAGGAATCATGGCAGAGGTTAAGGCCATTACAGATTTTGCAGATACCAAGACAATGGAAATGATCGATGCGATTAAAGCAGGACTTCTGGTAACGATCGGTGCAGAAGTTGATGATGCATATATGGGCGAACTGAAGAAGCTGGTTCTTCATCAGGATGCTATTGATAAATATGGTAAGGATCTGAAGATCGTATATACACCACTTCATGGTACCGGAAATATTCCTGCAAGAAGAATTCTTTCTGATCTTGGATTTGAAAAAGTATATGTTGTTCCGGAACAGGAACTTCCGGATGGTAACTTCCCAACAGTTGATTACCCAAATCCGGAAGCAAAGGAAGCATTCGCCCTTGCTCTTGATCTTGCAAAGAAAGTAGATGCAGACCTCGTTCTTGCAACTGATCCGGATGCAGACAGACTTGGTGTATATGCAAAGGATTCCAAGACAGGCGAATATAAGGTATTTACCGGTAACATGTCAGGAAGCCTTCTGTGTGAATATGAAGTAAGTCAGATGAAAGCACGCGATGGCAAACTGCCAGAGGACGGTGCGATCATTAAGACGATCGTTACAACAAATATGGTTGATGCGATCGCAAAATATTACGATACAGACCTGATCGAGTGCTTCACAGGTTTCAAGAACATCGGACGTGAGATCTTACGTTTCGAGCAGGAAGGAAAGGGAACTTACCTCTTTGGTTTCGAAGAGAGCTACGGCTGTCTGATCGGAACACATGCAAGAGATAAGGATGCCATCGTAGCAACAATGGCACTTTGCGAAGCTGCTGCATTCTATAAAGGACAGGGTAAGACTTTATGGGATGTTATGATGGATATGTATGAGAAATACGGCTACTATGTAGATGATATCAAGACTGTAACTCTGAAGGGTGTAGAAGGTTCCAAGAAGATCGGACACATCATGAATGTACTTCGTGACAATACACCGGCAGAGATCGCCGGATATAAGACAAAGGTTGTTCGTGACTACCGTCTGGAGACGATCAAGAACCTTGAGACTGGCGAAACTGTTAAGACCGGTATGCCGAACTCAAATGTTCTCTACTATGAATTAGAGAATGATGCATGGCTTGCAGTAAGACCATCCGGTACAGAGCCAAAGATCAAGTTCTACTATGGAATCAAGGGCAGTTCATATGATGAGGCTCAGAAGATGTCCGCAGAAGCAGGCGACAAGATCATGGATCTGATCTATGATATCTTAGAGAAATAATAAAAGCTTAATTTAAATATAAAACACAGGAATTGCCCCTGTACAGACTATAAGCCCCATTATAAATGACTCGCTACGGTTTCTGTTCAATGCATATGCCTGATTCGTAAATACTCCTGCGCTAACTCG
>OGPT01000282.1_pt1 | contig 55602 bp, 41 predicted proteins | sample 1552951 | NCBI WGS metagenome assembly OGPT01 (sample SAMEA2580224, study PRJEB22360) | human gut metagenome | biome: human gut; feature: human-associated habitat; material: faeces | place: Denmark | collected 2008/2010
ATGATGGTACCGATTCATGCGCTATAGTGGTACCGATTCGCCGATACTGTCACTTTTTAAATACAAAAGAATTTAACTGTACCATAAGCATTTACATCTTTATGAGTTTTACGTAACGAAGATTTCATAATGCAAAGATACGATGAATATTTGCAAACGGCAAACATTTATCGGAAAAAAGTATCAGACATTCAATAAAAAAGTATCTTAGGATACTTGCTCATGTATCTTAAGATACTTGGCAATGTATCCTAAGATACTTTGCAATATAGCTTCATGTGCCCATGAAGCCTGTTCATCGGTCAACGAAGTAAGTTTCAACATAGGATGAAGCCTACTTGCTGCACATCCCCAGAAAATACTTATGAATCTCCAGACTTTCGTTCAGTTCAGGATGAAAGGCAGTAACCAGCTGGTTACCCTGGCGGGCAGCCACAATCTTGCCATCTACTTCAGCCAGAACCTCAGCATCTCCCCACACCTCTTTAATATAAGGAGCACGGATGAAAGTCATAGGGACATTTCCCTCGATGCCCTTCATCGGAGCCTCGATGTAGAAACTGCCCAACTGGCGACCGTAGGCATTTCTCAAAGCCGTGATGTCCATCGAAGCAATGCGCTGACTAGGCTCGCCCTCAATCTTCTTGGCAAGAAGAATCAAGCCGGCACAAGTACCATAAACAGGCAAGCCGACAGCAATCGCCTCCTTCACAGGCTCCATCAATCCCAGTTCATTCAAGAGTTTCGCCTGAGTGGTACTCTCACCGCCCGGAATAATCAAGCCATCCTTAGGCTGGTTCCAATCCTTCAACTGGCGAACCTCGAAACTATCCACGCCCAACTGAGCCAACTTCTGTCTGTGCTCAGCAAAAGCGCCTTGTAAAGCTAATACAGCTATTCTCATAACATACTTATCTAATATAAAAGCCCCTTCTTTTGCAGGAGGGGCTCTTATCCGTTATCTCATTTATTACTTACCTCTTTCAGCCATGAGCAAAGCAATCTCCTGCTCATTGATACCTACCATTGCCTCGCCGAGGTCCTCGCTCAACTCAGCCAGCATCTTAGGGTCGTTGTAGTTGGTAACAGCCTTCACGATAGCCTGTGCACGCTTAGCAGGGTTACCGCTCTTGAAGATTCCAGAACCTACGAATACACCCTCGGCACCGAGCTGCATCATCAGGGCAGCATCAGCTGGAGTAGCCACACCCCCGGCAGCGAAATTAACCACTGGCAACTTGCCGTTCTCGTGAACATACTTCACCAGGTCGTAAGGAGCCTGCAACTGCTTGGCTGCCTCGTAAAGTTCATCCTCGCTCATAGAAACCAGGCGGCGGATTTCGCTCTGCATCATACGCATGTGGGTAACAGCCTGAACCACATCACCTGTTCCTGGCTCACCCTTGGTACGGATCATGGTAGCACCCTCAGCAATACGGCGGAGCGCCTCGCCCAGGTTCTTGGCACCACAAACGAATGGCACGTCGAACTTAGTCTTGTCGATGTGATAAACATTATCAGCTGGAGAGAGCACCTCGCTCTCGTCGATATAGTCGATTTCGATAGCCTGAAGAATCTGAGCCTCAGCGAAGTGACCGATGCGGCACTTAGCCATTACAGGGATAGAAACAGCCTCCTGAATACCCTTAATCATCTTAGGGTCGCTCATACGAGAAACACCACCTGCTGCACGGATATCAGCTGGAATACGTTCCAGCGCCATTACTGCGCATGCACCTGCTGCCTCTGCGATTCTTGCCTGTTCTGGAGTTGTTACGTCCATAATCACACCACCCTTGAGCATCTGAGCCAAGTTGCGGTTCAATTCTTGTCTATTTTCTGCCATAATTCTTATATTTTTATTCGATTACGGCTGCAAAGAAAACATTTTTCACTGAAAACAGAAAAAAATGTTCCATTTTCTGCAAACATTGAGTCATTTTGTATAAAGAGAGATTCGCAAATATATAAGAGATATTCCTGAATATATAAAGCAGTACACAGATTGTACTGCTAAGAGAAACCGAGAGGAGTTCACCTTCTGAACTTCTACATTTTTTGTATCTTAGCGAAAAATTTCGTAACGAAAAATTTCGATTATGGAATATAGAAGACCCATTCTTCAGGAAATGGATACTCAAGAACATGATTGAGTAAGATTATATACAGAGAAATCGCCAGCGAAGCCTTTCTACAGCATCGCTGGCGATTCTGCAAGAGAGATTTATCTATGTGTCAACAAAAAAACTCGCTCCAAATTGGACATTGATAGAATATCAAGAAGTTTCAACTCTATATTATTTGATTCTTTTTATTCCATCTCAAACGCATTTTAGTTTCCCAATTCCAACTGATTCTTCACAAGATTATAATATGCCCCTCGCTTGGCGGTTAAAGATTCATGGTTGCCAACCTCAACCACCTTTCCCTGGTCAAGGACCACGATTTGGTCGGCATTCTTCACCGTGCTTAGGCGATGAGCAACTATCACAACTGTCTTACCTTGATAGAACTTATCCAGGTTTTCCACAATATTACGCTCATTGTTGGCATCAAGCGAGTTGGTTGCCTCGTCCAGGAAGATATAGTCTGGGTTCTTATAAACAGCTCTCGCTATCAGGATGCGCTGTTTCTGTCCCTGGCTCAGTCCCACGCCATCACGCCCAATCTTGGTGTTGAACTTCAGCGGCAAGACCATCACATAATCCTTGATGCAAGCTATCTCTGCAGCTCTCATCAAACGTTCCTGATCTATCTCTGCATCATCCACTGCTATGTTGCGCCCGATGCTTTCCGAGAAGATGACGCCCTCCTGCATCACAACTCCACACTGTCGGCGCCACCATTTCCTGTTGAGCTGATTGATGTCGGTATCGCCGATGGTGATTTTTCCTTCCAGCACCGGGTAGTAACCCAGCATCAATCTGATGAGCGTGGTCTTTCCACTGCCCGATGCTCCCACTATCGCCGTCACCTTACCTTGAGGAATATGAATATCCACCCCGTCTATCGTCTTTCTGAGGGCATGAGGATCATACTTGAACATGATGTTGCTGATATGGATACCATCCTCAGGATGTTCAAGACCAGTCAGCAAGCCATCCTTTCCGTTCTCATCATCCATCTGGTGAATCTCATTGATTCGTTCCAGACTGATTTTCACATCCTGAACGGAATAGAAGAAGTTCATGAGTTGCTCCACGGGCGAGTTGAGCTGTCCGATGATATATTGCACGGCGAGCATCATACCCAAGGTCATGTGCCCTTGGATTACCGCCGTAGCGGCAACCACCGTCACCACGATATTCTTCACCTCATTGATAAAAATACTTCCTGCCTCCTGGGTCTGCTGTAGTTTTAGAGATTTCTGCTGCACTCTGAAAAGATTCACCTGTGTCTCCTCCCACTCCTTTCGCTTGCGCTGCTCGCAATCCTGCAACTTGATTTCCTGCATCGAAGTGATAAACTCGTATGTCCTGTTGTTATTGATGGCCTGCTGCTCGAAGAGTTCATAATCGAGCACCTTTCTTCGACGCAGGAAGAGAGCCATCCATCCTCCGTACAGGATGCTGCCCAATAAGAAGATGGCAAACACCACATTATTATATATAAAGAGCACCACCGAGAACACCACGAAGGTAAGCATGGCAAAGGTAATGTTGAGCGTCTGCTGGGTGAGAAAGTTGTTCACACGGCTATGGTCGCTCATCCTTTGCATCAAGTCGCCCATCAGTTTAGTGTCGAAGAAAGACATCGGCAGTTTCAGAAGTTTGATGAAGAAATCGCTCACCAGGGAGATATTGATCCGCATGGAGATGCGGAGCAGGAACCATCGGCGGGCAAAGTCTATTGCTGTTCGGCTGACGGTGAGCATCAACTGGCCTAAGAGAATGAGCCAGATGAATCCAATGTCTTGGTTCTTGATACCGACATCCACGATGGATTGGGTAAGGAACGGCAACACCAGCTGCAGGGCGCTGCCCGCAAGCAGTCCCAAGACAATCCAGGAGAATGCCTTGCGGTATTTCTTGAAATATCTGAAAAGGAACTTGAAGGAACGCTTCTCCTTCTGTCTATCTTCTCCTTCCATCTGATAGGTAAAGAAGGCAGGAGTGGTCTCGAAGAACATGGCGATACCCTTGTCCTCGCCATTAGAGCGAGTGCTTATCCAATGCTGCTTGAATTCATCTAAGCTATAAGTGACTAATCCCTTTCCTGGGTCAGCGACATAGAACTTTTTGCCCCTCTTCACCTTATATAATACTACGAAATGGTTCTGGTTCCAATGAAGGATGCTGGGCAAAGGGGCCTTGCCTAGCATTGCAATATTTGCCCTTGCACTTATCGTATGCAATCCAAGCGTATTAGCCGCTTCATTGATGCCTAGCATGGCCACCCCTTCCGTTGTGGCAAAGCAAAGTTTCGACAGAGAGCCCAAAGTGTATTCTCTGCCGAAATATTTACATATCATTTGCAAACAAGCTATACCACATTGCATGGAGTCATGCTGATGCACAAATGGAAAATTATAATTGACTCGTATGTTCATACTACAATCTATTTCGTTCTGATTGTCCAGCTTCACTTATCCTACTTTTTGTCGATACCGAATTTATGTGAAAAACAACACGTGCATAAAAGCCAAAAGAGTCTACATCATTAAATTTGGCATTACTTATATCTCCTACATTTAAACACCATTTTTCCCTATCTGTTTTTAACAAATTACTGCCACCAACATAAAATTCCCATTTCTTTATATTTTTCCGAATATAACATGAAAGATTAGCAAAGGAATGAATATACTCAGCTTGCCAATTTCCAGAAGTTTTTCCATTCATATTAACACATAATAAGTAATTATGTGGAAAAGTTATAGTATTCTTCCAAGAGTAAATAAATCTTGGTTTATTATATTGCTTCTCCGCAAAAGAAAAAAACTGTTTATAATAGCCTAATCCAAAAGAAGGTTTCCATATATGTATGGTTGGAGAATAGGATAAATATAGAGTATATAGTTTCCTATCGTGGTTTACAGGAGCAAACAATACAACAGGCATATCTTTATAATGTTGAATACTAACAATTTGTTCATTATTATTTTTACTAAAATCACAATTAAGAGCGACATCACGATATTTCATAAGAAAACTTATTTGATGTATATTTGTTTGTTTTAATTCAGGATTTCCACTTTCATAACTAAATTGATTATTGTAACCTATGCTATTTCGCAAATTCCAATAACTTGGACGTTTGACTAGAGTTCGATAAGCTAGAGAAAAAGAAAACAACCCTCTTGCATAATTCAAAGAAGCTACAGGGAAAAAATTTCCATAGTTTTTACTTTGTCCCTCTATTTTCGCTTGCCCCACAAAATAGTTATATTTCAAATATTCGTACCTTACTCCTAAATTTGCATTAAAATTACCCCAATTTATAGTATAACTGATAAATGGATTTATTGCAGTTTGTTTAACTTGGTTAGAATTGTCAGACAACCCTGTAGTGGAGTCACTCTGCACTTTATAATTCTGTTCATTTTTGGTATACGAACATTCTATACCCGAGGAGACTTTTCCTAATAGTATAGGAAATTCAATATAGCCTTTCATTGCACCAAGAAAAGATGAACTTTTAGTTTTGCTAGACACAACATTGTCTTTTAAAGAGCCTTTCTCTAACTCCGTTTCGTCAAATGACATCTTTTGCGCTAAAATAATTCCATCTATATGTACTTTTGATTTATCCGAAATTTTATAATCAAAAAAAGAAGATAATTCATGATTGGTATTTTCAGATTTCCGCTCCATATTTGAATCAAATATATTTATTTGATTGCCGAACTCTGATTGATTACTATATGAAGTGTTGGTGTTGTTTCGAGGAACCTTATACATATTATATTTCATTCCAAACTCTTTATTTTTTGTAGGTAGCCTATTTATACCCAAAGAAAATTCAAAAGACTTGGACTTGCCATTTATTATGCCAGAATTTATCACAGAAATATCTTGTTCATTAAAGGTGAAAGATAAATTATTATCTTGTTTTTGAGTATATTCACTTCCCATCATATCAAAAGAAACAAAACTTTCCCAACCTTTTTTGTGCCAAACAGCCTTTAGATTTCCATATTGTGTCCAATCTCTATTTTTCCCAGAATACAAAGTTGCAGTTAGTCCAAGCATATCTTTTGTTGACTTGATAGTATTTATTCTAATCACAGATTGCGTACTAGCACTATACATACTTCCTGGATGCAAGATAACTTCTACAGATTTAATTTCATCACTCTTTATTTCTCTTAACTCCTTGATGTCATATACCTGTTTACTATTAACAAATATGATAGGATTTCCCCCTCCTATGACTTCTATGTTTCTATCATTTGCAGAAACAAAGGGGATTTGATTTAGCACATCGTATGTAGTACCAAGTTTTGCTAATGTCGTTTTTTGAACATTAGCTATAATTCCCTCATTGGTAACTTTAAGTGTTGGCTTGGTTGCTCGTATCACGACTTCATTGAGCTCCCTCGTTTCGGATGTTAAATGAATTATTTGTTCCTTTCCATATAAGCATTCTTGGAACAGAGTTTGATACCCCATACAGCTAACACGAAGAAGTTGCTTATGAAAAGGAAGACATTTCATAGAAAATCTTCCATTAGCGTCAGTTACAGTCCCCATAACAAATGAAGAATCTGCGGAAGAATAAATTACAACATTTGCATAAGGCAAAGGGGTTTCCAACGAATCCACCACAACACCCCAAATATTTGTGCTATCAGTCGTCGCGGCAGATACAGAAGCTATATTTTGCGGCAGATAGGTACTTGCTATGGAGCAAGTACCTATCATAAAATAAGCAAACAATATAAAATATAGTCTTTTCATATTTTTTCAATTGAAGTTATACCTTTCACATGTTCATAATGGCGAATTAAACATTCGGTCAAAAATTCCTTGTTTGCTCGTTTATCGTTGCGTACTGCACACAAATCATACTGACCTCCATCATATTTATTTCTTAAGCGATATTGTGGGCAACCACCATCACAAATAGGAAAGAAAAAGCATTCCTTGCATTTCTGGTCTTCAAACATTGTCCCTTCTGTTAGGTATTGCCCCAGTAATTCTTCGTTATTCAATTTGTTATCTCCAAGATAACCTATCGCTTTATCCAAATTACTCACATCATTCCAACACTTATAAATTTCTCCTTCAGGACCAATTATGTAAGAATTCTTACGAACTGCACTGCAAGATTTTGTGCGATGTTCAGGGAAATAAGCCACAGGCAACCCATATTTCTCCAACTCAAAATAAAATCTTCTTTTTGAGTCTTCAACTATTGTTGACGAAGCCATATTTGTATGATTCTCATTATCTATGCGAACAAAGCCAGGATAGACATATACTTTTTTGCCTTTCCAACGCTCCAAGAACTCTTTATGTAAAGTAGGGAACATACCTTTGTTAGCTTCATCGATATTTATTCTAATAAAAACCCTTGTATCTGGCAATTCCTGCACAATACGATCAATATTATCCAAAATCTTATCGTATGTGTTATTATCCGTTGCAGAATATCTTATCTTATTATGAAATTCTTTGGTACCATCAATTGTTATTTGTATATCAGACAGCGGGTGTTCTTTGAAGTATAAACATTTCTCTTCATCAAATAAATAGCCATTGGTAATTATGGACTGACTATGTATTTTAAGATTACACTCCGTCTCTATCTTGTGCAATATTTGCTTCATTCTACCAAATGCCAATAAAGGCTCACCACCATACCACATTACATTTAGGAGCTTAGAGGTATCATGAGCGTTGATAAAATCAATTAACTTATCTATAACAGCATCTGTCATGGTTTTATTAGTCTTATGCTCCTCAAAACAATATGGACATTTAAAATTACATGATGTCGTTGGAATTAATGTCATAGTTAATTTTGTGGAACAAAATCTCTCTAAACAACTAAGCAACTTATTGCGCATGTAATAAGCATATTTTGCTTTTTCTTCAACCAATATCTTATTTTTTAAAAGCAACTCTTTGTAATTTGCAGACAAATTCTTGATTTTTGAAAATTCTAAGGACTCATATACATCCTTTTCAACTTCAAAAAATCCATTCACTTCACTATTGTAAACAAAAAAATGATTATTGTAAGTGAAGGTATGCGTATATAATGATTTAATTAATTCCATAATTATCAATTTTGTATTAAAGAGAATGCGCCATCTCATTTTGACATGGCACATCCTCATTAAAAATTTTAGCCCATTGAAATAGGAACTTGTGTATGCGAATTATTGGCATTATTTCCGCCATTTCCACAAGTATTGCAATGGTCACACTCTTCCATGATAGAATTACTACCAGAGAAACCTCCGACGATTAAATCCAATGTAATAGGATTCATAACGTCACCTTGCTCAATAACATTAAGAAAATTCTTATCCATGTTATATAACAAATTATGTTACTTCCCTACTCATAAGCTTTTCGGGATTCCGCTCCTTTTTACCAGTCTGGTCTGTATATAATCTTTGTCGACTAAATTATATTCTGCTCAAATTTAAATGTCAAAGGTGCCACAATAGACAACATCATCCATCTCTATTGTTAATGAGTAGAAACCTTTCTCCAAGCTAGAAAGCCCAAGGTTATCACTTCCATTCCCATCAACAGCAAAAGTTCTACTTGCAACAACGCAACCTGTTGCATCTATGATGGCAACATTTACGTTACCAACATATTTGCTAATGCTTACAGCCAGGTTGTCACCATCTAAACTTACAGAAACATTAGCTTCTGTTGTTCGTGTTCCCAAATGTGTTACTTTTTTATACACAGGAATATCTTGCGCTTTAGAAGAACACTCTGCTTTCACTTGACTTTGACTAGAAGTAAAAAGTAGAAACAGCAGAAACGAAATAAACAATTTTACCTTCTTCATATTCTTAACTTTTAGATGTTATTGAATCACGGCTGCAAAATTACATAGTTTTTCGATTCCACCCAAACAAAACAGGTCTATTTCCACGTCATCATATAAAACACATATAATTCTAAGTACTAAGTATTTATAGTTGCCCCCCCCCAGAAATCGAAGGTCTAAAATGTACTTTACGAGCCTTATCTTTAAAAGTTTTCTATATAATTACGCAGTGAAAAATGTTCATTTTTGATGCCAACCTTATCCTTGTACAAGAACAACTTTTGCTTGATAGCCTTCTCACTCACACAATAGATGGAGGCTAATGTTTTTTGTGACAGCCTTAAACGTAATAGCATCATTAATTGCAAATCAGTCTTAGACAAATTCGGGTGCTCTTGCCTTAGTCTTGACACAAACAAATCCTCCACACTATCCAAGAAGACTTCTAGCTCTGTCCAATCATTATCCGAAAGCACAATATGCTTACTCTCATTGGGAACATTCGAATTTAATTTTTCTACAACCTCTATCTTTTTCAGCAAATAGTTACGCATTATTGACAATTGAACATCCCTATGCGAGAGTTCTTCTTGATGCAGCTTCTCCATCATTTGCTGTTTTTGGCTGTATATTTCCTGTTCATGAGCTATGCGAGCTAATGACCATTTTCTATATGACCAATAAGTATATAAGACAAATGAAATAATAATCAAACCTAAAAGTACAATCAAGCCAAATATCCATCGCTGCATTTCTGCTTTTCCCTGCATTTTTGCCCTTTCATTTTCTTTCTTCAAAAAAGAAGCATAATAAGTAATCTTGCCTTGTAATTCCGTTCGATACATTTCTTGCAAATAACAACATGCAGAATCGCTAAAAGTTTTAGCTGTCTTATAGTCTTGAGCTTTCATCGCCGCTTGACTTCGCATATAAAATACAGAATAACATTCTTCTGCTGTTTTTGGAGTAGCATGTTTCAATATTGTAAATGCTTGCTTTATTGAATCCACAGAGATATAAGCAGAAGCAAGCATTAACTGACTAGAAAATCTGTCAGCATTTTTTAAGCGATAAGATTGTTGAGCATAAAATAGACAACTATCTTTCTCTCCCATCTTTTCATAAACATTTGCTAAATCTTGACAGACAAAAGAATACAGTTCTCTGTCTGTGGACACTATTGCAAAATGCAGAGCAATTTTCCCCTCACATAAAGCTAGACCCAAACTATCCACAAACATATAATTGTCACATAACCTCAAACGTGCCGCCACCTTATTATATATAGTAACATTTGGCATGGAATCATATAACCTTACCAAAGTCTTTGCATAATTCAAAGCCTTATAAGGTGCCAACTGCTCTTCAACCTCAATCAGTTTATCCAAAGCCAGACATTTTACATTCATATTATGAAGACTATCCGAAATGGAATAAGACTTTTCCAAACAAACCTTAGCCAGCTCCATACTATCATTAAGCATAAAGCATTTGCCCATATAATACAAGGATGACGCATAAAGTGAATCCTCTTGATGTTCCACATACCAATCATACGCTATGCGAATCAAGGAATCGTTATCTACATCCAAGCCCGACTTATCTTGTGCCATATAATAAATGAGGGCATACTTCGCCATATCTTCATCAGAGAGTTTACCTTGATTGATACGGTTCAAAAAGGACAAGGCACTATCTGGCTTAGACTCTGCCAACGTATAAGCCAAGTCCAACTCTCTCTTATGACTTTGATAACATGATACCAACACAGAAAGCATCATAAAAAACAATATCGTAAATGAAATACTTCTTCTCATATTTTAGTATAATTACATTCTGGGCGCAAAAATACAAAATATTTTTCAATAATAGAACTAAATAGGGTCTAAAATACAAAGTCTGCAGAAAAACACAATACAACTGATTATCAGGTATATATATTATATTTATAACAAAAGGGGGTCTAAATAATAGTCGTATTTTCGCATTACCAACCTTTCTGCATCAGATAACAGAATCTCACGCTTTGGTTGTCAGAAGTCATTATGTTAAAAATCCCAACTCATAGTTTTATGGTTCCTAAGTCTATGAGTTCCGAGGTGGAAAACATAGAGTTAAAAGGCAAAGAAAAAAATAACACGGACAATTTGTCCGGACAAATTGTCCGGTAGCTTATAAGTTGCTAATATTTAACCCTTTACAAGTGACCGGGCAAAAGAGCCGGACAAATTCAATTTGTCCGTGTTTCTATTTTAACTTAATTACTTTAACTTTTCTTCGTTCATACAGTACGCTGATGCAACTTAGTACCGTTACCAGGCAAGAAGTAAAATGGACCTTATTTTAATCTTTCAAGCACCCGATAGGAACAACATAAACACCATCTTTTCTTCGATAAGCGAAATCGCCTGTTCCCGTAAGTACCATCATGAAAGATGGATCATTCATTTTTCCTGTATTTATTTTACCTGCAAGAGTTAGCAGGTTTTCTGCACCCTCGTTAATGAGTTTGTCGCCACCTAACTTTACTTCAACAAGTCCATATTTACCATTACGCAGATGCACAACAGCATCACATTCCAATCCATTTTTATCGCGATAATGATACACCTCTCCATCTAATGCATCTGCAAAGACTCGCAAATCACGAATACAAAGGGTTTCAAAAAAGAGCCCCATCGTATTGAGGTCGTTGATAAGATCTTTAGGCCCCAGTCCCAATACTGCCGTTCCGATAGACGGGTCTATAAAGTAACGGGTATTTGCAGTACGGATAGCCGTCTTGGAGCGTAGGTTAGGATTCCAGGCTTCGGAATCCTCTATGACAAAAATCTTGCGCAAGGCTTCCAGATAGCTACCTGCTGTCTTCACGCTAATTTCATTTTCATCATTTGTCATCATATCAGCCACTATCGTTCCGATGGTTGCTTGCGAACCTTGATTCCGGGCGTATGAACGCAATAGCAATCTTGTAGACGTTGCGTTGCGATTTACTCCATCCACCCGCGAAACATCTTTCTTAATAACAGCATCCACATAGTCGAATGCTTGTTCCAAAGCTGCTTCGCCTTGTAATACACAAGCAAAAGGCCAACCACCACGGCAAATCAGATATGCCAGGTCATCTATCTTCAGTTTGTTAATGGCAACTATCTTTTCTGGTGTTTCAAATAAATGTGCCAAACTCACCTTTCCGTTTGATTCGCCTGATTCATAGAGACTCATTGGTCTCATCGTTAGCCAACTGAACCGTCCCGTTCCAGAATGGTGCATATCTTTTTCATCTGCAGGAACAGCAGAGCCTGTCAAGACAAACTGTCCCACATCATGCCGATGGTCAACCTCAAATCTGATGGCATCCCAAAGTTTGGGTGCCAACTGCCATTCATCAATAAGTCTTGGCGTATCACCCTCCAGCAAGACAGAAGCATCAATCTCTGCCATCTGTAGATTTGTTTCTAATGAGGCAGGATTATCCATATACAGGATACTATTAGCCTGCTGTTCGGCGGTGGTAGTTTTCCCACACCATTTTGGACCTTCTATCAAGATAGCCCCCTTGCTTGCCAGTTTCTTTGCCAGCATTTGGTCTGCGATTCTATATTTGTATTCCATATTTTCAAATATTTGATTACGTGTGCAAAGATACTACTTTTTTTTGATATTTCCTCAGTTGGCTGGATTTTATTTCCTCAGTTGGCCGTATTTTGTTTCCTCAGTTGGCTGGATTTTATTTCCTTAATTGGCCGGACTCATTTTAATTAACAGGTTTTGGTTGTCTGAAAGCAGAAGGCGTTACCCCTCTCATCTTCTTGAAGAACTTGGTGAGATGAGCCTGGGAGGAGAAACCGAAGGTATTGGCTATCTCCTGAACCGTATGCGTGGTGGTAGAAAGCTCGCGCTCTATCTCCTTCACGATGTATTCATCGATGATTGCCTTCGGCGTCTTACCGGAGATGCGACGGGTAACCTGAGCCAGATAACGGCCACTCACATTCAACTGGTCGGCATAGAAATGAACATCGCTGTAAGTGCGGCAGAAGTTATTAACCTGCGAGATAAACTGGTTGTAAAGCTCGGAACTTCTGCCCTGCAGATTGCTCTGGCGCACGAGTTCTACATTGATGAAATCCTGCGCCATCGCCAACGCCTCCTCCATCTTCTTGCCCTGATTCAGATAAACGGCAAGAGCTGAAGAGAAACGGTTGATGAGACCATGCGAATTGGCATTGTCGAGGCGATAGATCCGGAGTCCCTGCTTCTCGGCAAGGCTCAGCAGTTTGGAATTCTGAAGAATGATGTCGCTCTCCTTCTTGCGTGACACGACGACAGAACAGAGCGGCAGCAGACGGTATTTAATCTGGCTCACCACATCTTCCGTCATCAGCGCATCGCCCTGGCTCGACCAGATGGCAGGGGCATAGATGATATGGGCAGGACGGTACTTGGTCAGGGCATCGATGACCACATTCAGCGTCTCCACCCTGCGTATCATACCAATCTTCACTATATCAGGCTGCATATCGTTCATGATAGCCTCAATCTGCCCCGAAACAATCTCGGCAGGAATATCGAAGAACTCCTGAATACCGAGCGTATTCTGCACAGTGATGCTGGTTATCGCCGAAACAGCATAACCGCCCAACTCGGAAATCGTCCTGATGTCCGCCTGCACACCAGAGCCTCCGGTGCTGTCTGAACCTGTAATCGTTAATATCATATCCTTAAACTTTGAACCCGATGATAAGTTTGAGGGCAAAGATACAAAAAAAGAGCGAATAATCCGCAGAATTTGCAGATAATTCGCTCTTTTTTTTATTCTTCAGTGAGATCTTTACAATCCTTGAGTATCTCAGCAGGTACCTCATCGCAACGTTTGTAGCGGCTGATGTCGGTAACATCGTCCTTGGCGGTCCATATCATGGAACCGGAAGCCAGGAGACGGGTTACGAGATAACTCTGGTTCCAGTCGCCCTTACCGTTATCATAGCTTCCGCTGATGATATAACCCTGGTATGGATCGTTCTTGATAGCGAACGAACCGGTGATATGGCGACCATACATACTGTCAAACTTCTGATACATCTCGAAAGTCTGGTCCTTGCGATTGAAAACGATGTAGCAGTATGTACCCTCAGCAAGAGGTTCACCGTTCCACTCAGCCAACTTCCATGTGCCATGAAGATTGGCAGGCGTAACTTCCAGAGAAGGCTCCTCCGGTTCTTCATCATCGCTGCTGCAGGCAGCAAAGCCGCAGGCAAACAAAGCAATCACCAGGAGGGTGAAGAGTTTTTTCAAATATTTCATTGTCTTGGTATTTTTTTCTTTTTTACTTTTTTCCTTTTTTACCTTTTTACCTTTACAACGACCTGTATCGTTCTGTCAGACGGGCGGGCGTCCAAGCCCTCCAGAATAACAGGGAAGGTGAAGGATTCGGGCATCGTAGCCGGAATCTTATCGGCTATGATGGTGATGACGAGGTCTGCCTCATCACCCGGTTCTATCACCTCAGGCTCTGTCGTAAGACGGGCATAAGGAGGAAGAAGGAGGCTGGATATACGGAGCGGCTTGTCACCGCTGTTTCCGCAGAGGATACGTGCCTCAGGCTCTGTGCCCGGCTTTACCTCTGTGATACTTGCCTTCGCCTGTTTCAGTCTGAGTACGCCCATCTTGTGCGGATAGCGTGCCCACTGGTCAGCACCTGGCAGCACCTTTCCCGTTAAGGCGAGCTTAACGGCAGGCTGTCCCTCTACCTCTTTCAGATAGAGATAAGCACCCGTATTGATGGTGCCCGGATAGCGGTTAGGCGTGAAGGTGATCTGCACCTGACAGGTATCGCCAGGCTTCATCACATCGCCCCTGACATAAGAACTGGTACATCCACAGGTGGTTCTCACCTGTGTGATGTGCAGTATCTTCTTGCTCACATTCTTACCTACGAAGGTGAAGGTGCGAGGCGCATCGTCCTCGGTCATCGTACCTGCATCGATAAGCGGATGCTCAAACTTCAGCAGTTCCTCCTGCGCATTCACCGTAACAGGCAAAGCCAGGAAGAAAAGCGATAGGAAAGCAAATATCTTCATATTACATCCAACCATTGTTACCGGCACTCTTTCTAACGGTCACAACTACGGTCTGGCTGGTACCATCGGCAGCTGTTACGGTGAGCGATGTACTTCCGGCAGCGAGTCCCTTCACGATGAGCGTCTTGCCATCTACCGAAGCAGAAGCTACGCCGTTCTTCGCTACAGAGCAAGAAAATCCCCCTGTCTGACCTGCGAAATATGCAGCGAGGTTGAGAGAAACTGTCTTCTCGATGCCTACATACACGTTAGGCAACTTCATATCAGAACTGAATTCCTTGTTCGTGATGTTATTCAAGAGCTGAGCTGCATCAATCAGACCAGCACCCATCTTGCCGATGTACTTAGAGAGCTGTACAATCTCTGGCGAAGCACCTACGGTAGTATGGTTCATATAGTAGGTCTTAGTTGCACCATTCTGATAATGACTATCCAAATCCTTCACAGATTTCTTCATCAGGGCAACGAAGTCGGCAGCACGATAATGACGGTTCGTCTTGGCAGCATAAGCGAGACCCAAGGCAGCCACACCCGAAACATGAGGACAAGCCATAGAGGTTCCCTCCATGTAGCCGTAAGCAGGCTGACCGTTCTTGATCATCGTAGAGAGCACAGCACCTTTCTGCTCGGTGGTCTCTGCCCAGTATTCATCTTCCTGCTCGCCAATCTTGCTGTAATATTCCAAGTCGCCACCAGGAGCGCTCAGGGTTACGAGCGAACCGAAATCGGTGTAGCAGGCTGGAGTAAAGTCGGCAGCTAATGAAGATACGCAGACGCACTTAGAGTAAGCACCTGGGAAAGCAGGATTGCCAGCATACTCGTTACCGGCTGCGAAGACGGGAATACCACCGTCGATGACACCATTAGGCGAACCGGCATTATTGATGAAGTAATCCAAAGCTTCCTTCTCCAGCGGATAGGTCTCAGCCCATTCCTTCTCGGTAGCAGGGCCCGGAGTATAACCGTTGATGATACTAGACTCTGAAGAGTTGTAACCCCAACTGCACTGCAGGATGACTGCACCATTATCGGCAGCATACTTGATGGCTCTCGCCTCGCCTGCCAAGGTTACACTGTTCTGACCGGAGAATACCTGACAAGACATAATCTTGACACCAGAGTTAGGAGTTCCGTCACCACCGGCAACACCAGATACACCGATACCATTATTATTTACGGCTGCAATGGTACCAGCTACGTGAGTACCATGACCGGTGTCATTGGCATCAGTCCAGGTAATATCGCCGCTCTCAGTAACGAAGTTGTAGCCATGAAGGTCGCCCTCATAACCGTTTCCGTCGCCGTCAGTCTGGGCACCCTGAACACTTTCGCCCAGGTTGCACCACATGTTGGCTGCCAGATCAGGGTGCGTATACATCACGCCCTCATCAAGAATAGCCACGATGATAGAAGGATCGCCTGTACAGGTCTTCCATGCCTCAAGTGCATTCACATCACATCCTGCCTTAGCGCCTACCTTGTTGTTGTTGTTGAGGTTCTCAAAATCATAGTTGCCCTCGCCCAGGTTACGGTAATGCCACTGGCTGGTAAAGCCCGGATCGTTTGGCTCGCCATTGGCTGCTGAGCGGGTAGACTTCTGCTGAAGTGCCTTATCGCTGAGATAGATGCGCTTGCTGTCGGTATTGTAAGCACGCTTGATGCGGCCGTTGGTCTGAACCTTTGAGATTTCGCCCAACTGCTTCAGGCGCTCGGCAGCCGTCTTCAGGTCGGTTCCCTTATTAAACTTCACCGTATACCAGAGGTGGAGTCCCGCCTCGCGGGTTCTTGCCTCAGTATTTGCATCTACCGGGAACACACGCTCGAAGCTGTAGCTTCCCAAGATATCGAGCACCTCATCGGTAGAAGGAATACCCGAACGGGTAGCCTTTCCGGCGCGGGTCTTGCTCAGTTGTGCCTGGTCGAGGATATCGCTCATCTCCGGACTGAACTTAATCAGCAGTTCACCCGCCTCAGCATCTGCAGGAATGGTGATTTCTGAATTGCCATCAGAAGAGCCGATGGTTGACAGGCTGTCAGAACAGCCCGTCAATGCCAATGCGACCATTGCTATATAGAAAAACTTTTTCTTCATTGTTTGCTTCTATATTGTTTTTATGTTTATCTTACTTTTTCTTAGTTCTCCTGTACTTAGCCATCAGCGCAGCTTCATCAATATCGCCTGCTGCCACGTATGTGCGGTAGTAGAGCGGATAAGCTACACCCGGGACCTCCCAGTTGCTGCCTGGGTCTTTGGTTCCGTAATAGTAGTCGTAGCTGTAGCTGTCGTCTGTCATATTAGAGAAACCAACGGCAGCGCCATCGCTATTCTTACCCTTAGGCTGCTGGTTGAACACCATCGTAGGTGCATTCCATTCTACCAGGTGTGGATGGAAGAGAATCCAGTTTGGCACCTTTCCTGTAAAGAAGTTCAGGTTGAGTGACAACTGACGGCAGTTTGGCAATACACGTGGCACCTGGAGAGGATAAACATCCGCACTAACTACAGAACCATCCTTGTGTTTGCAGGTTACAGGATTAACCCAGCCTGAGAGCAACCACTTGCAGGTATCGCCTACCAGCTTGTCGAGATAATCTTCCTTGTTGGTAGAGAAGTCAGACTTGGTGTATCGGGTAGCCTTGCCGGCAGCTTCCAGTGCCTCAGTCATCTCTTCATCGGTAGGAAGTTCACCCTCCAGGAAGCAGTAAGACAACTCGAGTGTATTCAACTTATCCCATGTCAGGAGCTTGAGAAGCGCCTGACGGTCTGCGGTTCCGGCATTTACCTTACCATACAGTCCGATAGGATAGTTATTATAAACATAGACGCCTGATGCATTCATTTCGCCCAGCGAAGCGATGTTGGTGACAACATCCGTACGGCGCTGTGCATAGAGAATGAGGTTACGCAACTTAGGGAAGTTCTTCTCGTTGACGATATTGGTGATATCCGACAACTTGTTGAAGTTGTTACTTACCAGGTTGAGCGATTCAAGACTCTTGCCCAGATTAATAAAGTTAGCAGGCAACTGAGTCAGACCGTAAGCCTGAACGGTAAGATTCTTCAGATACTTCAGCGAGCAGATTTCATCACCGAGGTTCACCTCACGAATCTGGTTGTTCTCGTTGGAAGCAACAGAGAATGACTCCAGGAACTTGAGGTTGCCCACTTCCTTAGGAAGAGTTTCGCCACTCTTGAGGTTGAACTTGCTGAACTTGACAGAACGTACACGTCCTAAAGCCTCAGGATGTTTTTTCACTAAATCATCAGTAGCTTCCCAGAGTGTTACGCCGCTCCAGTTGCGCATGTTATCGCTGGAATCGAAGGTAGCAATGCTACCCAGTTTCTGGTTGATCATGATGAGAGAGAGAGAGTCACCGGCACGGTTGTCCTCAATCTTTGGTGCTGCCTTCTGACGAACGGTCAGGATAACATCATCTGTAGGATTGCCATCTGCATCTACCAGCTGGTCTTCAGCCTTGATTGGCACGAGATGAACCTTAGCCACACGAACGGCAGGAACCACGTTCATCGCCCAGCGGAACTTGAAGTTCACGGTGCGAGGACGGTACTTTCTGTCCAGCACGATACCCAGGTTAGTACCTGTCAGCTTATCTTCATCCTTACTGTTCAGGAGCCAGCCCTCACGCTCGCTCTCGTTCTCTGCCTTCTCGGCATCGGTCAGATCACCCTCAAAAGAATACTCTATCTTACCAATCTTGCATTCCACGTTGGCAGAAATCAGACTCTCGAAAGCACGGTTATCGTAAGAATCGGAGTTTTCGATTTCTACAACAGAATCCTTCAGGAAGATCTGCTTGCCATAACCGAACTGGGTGATGGTAAGCTTGCGACTCTGTCCGTTGGCACCCTGGAAACTGAGTTCTGTGCTGCGGAGCGTGTTGGAAAGAGTAGAATCCACCTTGATGGTACCCTCAACAGAACCCACGCCGTTGGCAGGCGAAAGCGTCAGCCAAGGCTCAGAGGTATTAGCTACCCAGTCCTGTGAGGCAGCGATGGCTATCTGCTCTGTTCCACCCTGAGGGCCTATAGCTATCTCCTTTTTATCGAGCGCCAGTCCTCCTGGGATATCGACATCATCCTTATCGCTGCAGGCTGTGAAAAGCCCGGCAGCGAGAACGATACCTAATGTCAGTTTATTCATATATTTCATATTACTACTTTCTTATAGGGTTTAATTTTCGAGATCCAAAGCATCACAACCGCGGATGTCCTGATTCTTGTTGTAGAACAGCATATACATACCTGCCTTGATGTATGCGCAGACGCTCGTTACATCGATAGAGATGTTAGGGTTGTCTGTGATATTCAGGATATAAAGGTGAGAGGTCAGTGTCTCTTCTACCTTACGAATATCGTTGGAACCAATCTGGAACTGGATCAGGCTCGGACAGGTTGTGATTCCTGTAGGCCATGTACGCAGGCAACGCTGGTCGGTCTTCTCATCACGCTGGTGGTTGATAGCAAAGGCACGGAGCACGGCACTGTTCAATGGCTGGGTTGGCACCTCGGTGAAGCAGTTGTAGCTCAAGTCCATATTGGTAATGTATGGCAATGTGGTTGAGAGGAAGTCATCAGAGAGGGATGTCAACTTGTTGAATCGGAAGTCGATAACCTGCAGCAGATAAGCCTTCTTGCCCTTGATGGAACCCTTAGGGATGGTGCGCATCTGGTTGCCGCTCAAATCGATGGTTGTGATTGGCGAACCGGCAGTAAACAGCTCTGAAGGGAACTTCTCTATCTTATTGTTTGACAGACTGACAGAAGCTGCATTAATACCCTTGTAGGTACCATGACTATTATCTACACCTGTAATCTCGTTGTAAGAGAAGTCTACAGAACCCATCTCGCGAACAGAACTTGCATCGAAGATATTCGGAATCTTCTTCAACTTGTTATGAGCGAAAGTCAGACTTTCCACATCATCTGTAAAGGCACAGAGATTAGCAGGAATCTCTTCAATCTGGTTGTTGTTCAGATAGAGAGAAGAGAGAGCTACCTCAGAACCAAACGGATGTACCTTCTTGATATTATTGTAAGCCAGGTCGAGCAAACCGAGATTTACCATCTTTCTCAATGCAGAAGACTCAGGGAACTCCTCCAGGTTATTGTAACTCATATAGAGAATCTGGAGTGTCTTACCTGTCTTCTCCTCAGCTAAGCGAGTCCAATCTTTTCTCAACTGATTAGCAGGGATTCCCTTGCATCGTGCCAGGTTCATCGCCTGCAATTTAGGGAGCTTATAGTAGAAGTCTGGAATGCGACTGATCTTCGGACAGTTGTAAAGTTCGATATCGGTCAGGTTTTCCATCTTGTCCCAATCCTCTTCCTTAAACTCCTGTGCAAACTTACCATAAACAGGATCGTCAGGCTTGTAGAACTTCGCACAAACCGAGTCGGATGTGATAGAAGAGTTACCGATGTAGAACTGCTGCAGCTTAGTCAGGCGATAGATGGCCTTAGATACACCTGTAATCTTGTTGGTCAATGTACCGATCTGCGCATCCTTCAGGTTGATGCGGCTGTCCTTCTTAATTCTGTTCTTCGGTGCCACCTTAGGATCAGAGTTGTAGCTTTCTACAATCATATCCGACATGTTGGCACGTGGGTCATACTTCAGAAACTTGTTCTCATAGTCGTGACGCATGCTGCTCTTCTTTGCTGCAGTCAGACTGTTGGCATCATAATTATTGAAGATGTTGGCACCAATCTTCTCATCGTGAGAACCGAGGTTGAGCACCTGGAGTTCTGTCAGCTGTCCGATGGCATCAGGTACGATTCCCTTTGCACCGAAACCGGCGATAACGAGACCGATGACACGGCCGTTGCTGTTGAGCGTTACGCCCGGCTGTTCGCCCCACATATCGAGTTCCTTGTTGAAGTTCCAGTTAGCTCCCTTGAAGGTAGCATCGCCATAGAAGCTCCACTCCTTACCATGGAGAGATTCCCAGATAGCCTTCAAAGCCTCATAGTCCTTGATATACTCCTTTGTCTTGGAAAGGAGGATAGGCACCTGAGCCGTATCATTCAGTTGATTATCCTCTACGATAAACGCCTCACCCTTTACAGGCTGGGTTTCGTACTTGGTCTTCACCGCACCTGTCTTCCCGTAGGTGGTATAAGAGGTAACCTGATAAGTACCGGCAGGCAACCATACGGTAGAATCGCAGTAAGCTGTACCTGTATCCATATACTTATCGTTCTCATTGTCAGGATTCTGATGCTCTTCGCTAGACTCCTTATATTTCACCTTCAGTTCAGGAAAGGTATAGGTCTCACGGGTAAAGAGGTTGGTTACGCTGACGTCAACGAGACGGATGTTAGAGAAGAGATACTCAGTACCACCGGCACGGGTCTTCTCCCACTCCTTCACGAGATTGAACTTCACCTTACCACGCTCCACAGTCTCCACCATAAGGTTCTGTACTTCCAGACCGCCACCTACTACAGTGAATGTTTCGCCGGCAGAAGAAGCCAGCAACTCCTCGTCTACCGCATCATAGAGATAGAAACCGATAACGGTGTAAGTACCCGAAGCGAGTTGCAGTTTTTCACTTCTCAGACCATACTCTGCATTCTCTGAATTATAAGAATTGAGCACCAGTGTCTGAGAGACAGTTGTACCGTTGTGCTCCATGACCACCTTGATTTTCTTGGCATCATCCAGTTTCTCAAGTTTGTCAAGGGCAGCAGCACGGGTAGCTCTAGAAGAAACCTTCTTGCTGAGTTTGAACTGCACATATCCGTATGTGCCGTCCCAGCCTCCGGTTTCATCATCCGAGCAACTTGTTGCTGCAAAGGTCAGGAGAGAGACCAAGAGCAACAAGAGTGCCTTTGAAAATATTTTCATTCTGTTCATTACTTTCTAATTTTTCTGATAGAAGTATGTTTCTTACTCATTCCCTCACCAGGAGATTCAACAACAAGAACCTTTACAGGAGTTCCGTTGTCCTTGAATACCATAAACATTGGAGTAGCAGCAGGAACATCTACGAAGAATATACTGTTATTATTCATATCCATACTAAGCTCTGCATAAACATCATTTCCGTTGTTATCCTTAACTGTAAGATAGCCTGTCTCCATCATAGTGTTAGGGTCCCAATCCTTGATATTAGGATTAACTGTAAGAGAGCTTCCTACTCCTGACTGAGCGACATATATTTCGTCACCATTGTAGCCAAATTTTTCTGATATGATAGAACCATACGTTGATTTATCCTTCTTGCACTCTACTGGCAAGTAGTTCATCTCCAAGATTGTAGGCGCTGCAGACTGATCATCAGCAGAAGAGTTGGCCTCCTTCTGTACAACATCCATCAGGAAGTAGCGGTCGTAATCGCTCTTCACAGTCATGAAGTCTTCCTCCAGCATTCCGTCGGGTCCATTCTCCAGACTCTCGAATACGCTCTGTGGCAATGCATAGACCAGGAACTCACGGCTTCCGCTGCCTAATGGAGCGACTGTGAGCTTCACATCACCCTTCTCACCCTGCAGTTTCACAACACCAGATGTATCCTCGAACAGACCAGCTTCCTTTTTCTCGAAAACTACCAGCTGGTAAGCATCACCCAAGGTCTTGAGGGTGAAAGGAACAAAGTTGTAGAAGGTGAAATCGTTGGTATCACCACCATTCAGGCTAGAACCATTCTGAGTGAACACCTTACCATCGAGAGATACATTCCATACTGCCCACAGTGAAGAGGTTGGATAAGTAACATCCATGGTGCTGGTGGTCATACCATTATAGATAACAGGTATGGTTACAGCAGCCTTGCCATCCTCAGAAGTGAAGGTTATGGTGTAGTTGCGGTCCTTAGCGATGGCATACTTAGCACTTACGTCCTGATTCTCCTTGAAGGAAACTCCGCCTACAGCATCCTTGTTAGGTGTACCTACCAGGAAGCCGCCTTCCAAGTCTACCCAAGCTGGAGTATTGGTAACAGCAAAACGGAAGTTTGACTTTACGGTAAACTTGGTGTATACATTGTAACCTACAGTGATACCTGTCTCGGTGATATTATTGCCAGCCGCATCGAATACCTGCAACTTATGGTCGGCAGCCGAACGCTTAACCTCAGCGATGGCAACCTTCTGACCACCCATATTCAGGAAGAGCTGAGCCACGCTCATATCCTTGCTGGCATCATCATCAGTAATCTTAACCTTGATGGTCTGCTTGCCTGCAGTACCATTGAGTACGAAGGCGTCTGTTTTCTCGCCCTGCACCAGTTTACACCAGATTTTGTCTGAAGAAAGGCTCCAGCTCTCGTTGGCATCGAAGGTGAAGTCCAACTCAGCACCAGCTGCACCGCCGATAGTCTGTACCTGTGGGAACACAGGAGTTACGGCATCGTCATCGCTGGAACAAGCTGTGAACAGAGTCACTGATACCAGCGCCATCAATACGAGCCAATATTTTGAAATCAATGTTTTCATTTTCTTTTTATTCTACGATTAATATCCTTGTTCTTTCAATTTCTCTGCCTCTGCATCGCTGATCCATTCATACATGGTGATGAAGGTTCCTACGTTGCCGAATAATGAACCATCTTTGTTGTTTACACTCATAACAACATACTGCAATACATAGTTCTGGCAGGTGTTATAATAAGAGGTATAGAGAGAAGGCTGGCTGATGCGCAACTTGCCGTCTCCATAGATGGTACCGAACGCCTCGCCGGTTTCACCAGCTATCTGGTCGTCCATCTCTACCTTTGGCTCAAGAATGTTCTTGGTATTGAACTTCAACTTCAGGTTGTAGCCCTTATAGTAAACATCCTTCAGCAAAACGGTATTCTCCTCGCCTTCCACTACCTCAGTCTTGATCAGACGGTTGGTTACGTTGTTCAGATACTGACTGTAGAAGGTAGATGTAACCATGCACCAGCCAGAGAAGTTGTGGATATCGAAAGGACAAGACTTCTGCATTACCACGTGGGTATAGTCCTTATAGAGATCTGTCCAGTTATACTTCTCCGGAATCACCAGTTTCAGGGTGAAGCCGAGCGAATCGGTCTTGCCGATGTTATCATAGATACCCTGAACCTTCACATTTCCTACCATCTCGCCCGCCTTGATTGTAACGGTGTTGTTGAGGATGCGGTAATGCTTACCCTCGATGGCATTGCTCTGCTTGTCTACTACCTCCACGCCGAAGGTGCGGTCGTAGTCAGCTTTTTCGGTTGCAGATACAGGCACATTGAAAACCTCATTGCTTTCCTGTACAGCATACTGATAGAGCGTATCAGAGAACATGATATGACTTGAACCAGCATAAGTGGTATAATCCTGTGAACAACTCACAAGAGCGATGAGTGCAGCTACGGCTGCCAAACATCCCATCATTATTTTCTTCATGATCTTCTCTTTATTTTATTTGTTACTTTCATTAGGCTGAATCTCAGAACCTGGTGCCTCAAGCTCATGCTGAGGAATTGGCCAGACAAAGAGAGGGTCATCCTTTTCAACCTTCAGACTGCTCTGCACGAAGTTGGCAGCAGGCTGGTCGGCAGCCTTACGCTCAAATCCCTTGTGCCAGCGCTTGAGGTCGTTCAGACGGAAGCCTTCCATATAGAGTTCCTTCACGCGCTCTGCCTCGATTATCTTCATGGCGTTGCTCTCGCTCATCGAGGTGTTACCACCATATGAAGAGTAGCGGGCTGTACGCAAGGTAGAGATGTCCTTACCTGCCTTACCATAGTCCTCCTTCATGGCGTAAGCCTCAGCACGAATCAGATACTGCTCTGAGAGACGGAATACCATTGGCTGGTGAACATGCAGGATATTGCTGTTCAGGAATTCTGCATCGCCGAAATACTTGCTCAGCAAAGGCCATTGCAAACCATGCTCATAACCTGTTACACGGGTTGTGAAGATGGCTGCAGCACGGAGATCCTTGCTGTCGAATGAGTTGATGACCCATGTCTCAGGCACATAGTCTGGACGATAAGTTACGAAGTTGTAGTTATCGAAGATGGTACCCAGAGCACCGCCATAGCTGTTCACGGTAAAACCTACCTTCCAGATAGCCTCACGAGAATCACCATAGGTCCAGATATACTTATAATCGTTCACCTGGTTTGAATAGGTGTTGGAAGAAGCCTTCTCTAATGTATAATACTTACTGCCGATTACCTTAGATGCATACTTGATGGCATCATCATACTTGTGCATATATAAGGATACGCGCGCACGCAAGGCATGACAGGTATACTCGTTGAAGTAAATCTCGTTGTAGAGACTTCCTGTGAAGTCTTCGTCTACTTTCAGATATTCAGCAGCCTTGTCAAGATCTCTCAATACGAAATCGTATGATTCCTTCAGAGTGGCTCTCTTCTGTGGCTCATTGCCGTAATAGTGCTCTGTGAGTACAACGCCGAGTTCCTTCGCAGCCTGCTCATCGCTATCGTAAGCCTTGCAGAAACACTTGATCAGTTCTGAGTAAGCCAGGGCACGGGCGAAGTAAGCCTCGCCCTCATACTGCTCCAACTTATCAAGCTGCTTATCATCATTGGTTGCAGCCTTTACCTTTTCAACATTATCGAGCAGGAAATTACATCGGTTGATCACATCATAAAGGTCGGCATATACCGCCTCAATGTCGGTGTTGGTAGCCTTGATATCTTTCCAACGGTAGATATCGCCATAGGCATTAGAGTAGCCCTTCACGCAGTACACGAAGTCTGCCTGCAGATCTGGCAGGATTGTCAGATTGCCCGAATAGAGGGCGCTGCTCTTGAAACTGTCGTAGATACCGTACACCAGCTTGTCCATGTCGTCCACCGTGTTGATAGCCTGGTCCATGCAGATAGAATCCTCAGGATACTTATCAAGACAGGAAGACATCGAGAGGGCTAGGATTCCCGACAGGATGTATGTCTTTATATTTTTGATATTCATTTTTTTCTCCTTTCTTGGTTAGAATTGCAATTCAACACCCAGAGTAAACTGGCGTGATGCCGGATACTGTGCCTGGTAAATATTGGATGAAACCTCAGGATCCAAACCGTTGAAACCGGTTACGGTGAAGAGGTTCTGTGCCTGACCATAGATTCTGACCATAGAGAAGAAGTTGGTCTTGCGCAACAGACTCTGTGGCAATGAATAGGACAGACTGAGATTCTTCAGACGGAGGAACGATGCATTCTCCAAGAAGCGATCGTCGAGCTGGGTTACCTCGCCCCAACGTGGGATATCGGTAATATCGCCTGGCTGCTTCCAACGGTCGTACAACAGACGGTTTGACTGGTTGTAAGCAGTACCGAAGGTTACACCGCTCTCCTCGAAGTAACGGTCGTTGTTAATCACGTAGCGTGTACCAATCCAGCTGAACTGGGCAGAAAGCTGCAAGCCCTTCCAACGGAAGCTTGTACCGAAACCGCCCATCCAAGGTGCATCATAGGTCTTGCCTGTCATCACCTTGTCGCTCTCACGGAACTCGTTGGTCACGTTGCCGTTCTTGTCATACCAGAGCTGCTCACCATTCGCTGGGTTCACACCGGCATAACGGTTCAGGAAGAACTCGCTTACTGAGTGACCTACCACATACTTCAAACCGGTGGTTGAGTTTACATACTCGGTTACACCGTTATAGAGTTCCTTCAATCGGTTCTGGTTGTAAGATACGTTGGCACTTACATTCCAGGTGAAGTCGCGTGTGCGGATTACATCACCGTCAGCACTCAGCTCGATACCCTTGTTAGCCATCACACCTACGTTCTTCCAGCGATAGCCCTCGCCGGTTACGGTATAAGACTCTGGAACGCGCATCAGCATATTAGAGGTACGCTTGTAGTAAGCCTCGAAGCTGAAGTTGATTCTGTCGAGGAAGCCCAAACGGAGGGCGAAGTTGTTTGCCCATGTTGACTCCCAACCCAATTCCTCGTTACCACTCTGTGATGGATAAAAACCGGCAGTATCATCGTAGTTGGCACCACCCGATACCAGAGCCAGGTGATAATAGTTAGGAATCTCAGAGTTACCCGATGTACCGGTACTTACGGCAATCTGGGCTGTGCTGAGCCACTTCATATCCTTCAGCCAGTCGGTCGACTTCACGTTGTACATGAAACCGAGCGACCAGAATGTACCCCAGCGATGATCCTTACCGAAACGTGAAGAAGCATCAGTACGCAGAGAGAAATCGGCATAGTAGAGCTCCTTATAGTTATACTCGCCACGCATGAAGAATGACAGGTAAGAATAATCAGAAGATGAATCTGCCCAGCGGCTGGCACGTGTACCTGATGATACGTTGGTCAGGAGATCGCTGGTCTGACCCTTGGAATATACCTGGAAACCATCTGAGTGGAAATTGACAGCCTCCTGACCCAGCATCACGTTGAACGAATGGATATCGTTCAGAGTGAAACGGTAGTTAGCCGTAGTAGTCTCTGTCAGGTTGATGGCATCGCTGCTCTGGCGTGCCGCAGTACCCTGTCCGTGATTTGAAGAGAGACTTGGGAACGACTGGAGGAATGCTGTAGAATGGGTGAAATCGACACCAAACTGAGTACGGATAGTCAGATTCTCTATCGGATAGATTTCAGCATACATGGTAGAGAGCACCTTATATTTCTTGTTCTTGATAGGATTCAAGCCCATGTAAACGATAGGGTTCTCGCTGGTTCCAGCCCAGTTGCCTGCTGAAAGTGAAGCCAGACTGCCATCCTTTGCGTATGGATTCCAGTAAGGCAGCATGAATCGGCATGCTGAGATAGGAGTAACGGTAGTATAGCTACCGTCGTCAGCCTGCTGAGCCTCCTCATAGGCAGCCATGGTGTTGGTACCTACCTTCAACCACTTGCTAGCCTTTACATCTGCATTGGTGCGGATGTTGTAACGGCGGAAGGTTGAATTCTGTGCGATACCGTCCTGATCGTAGAAACCACCAGAAACATAGTAGTTCAAGCGGTCGGTAGCACGATTGATAGAGAGTTCGTAGCTCTGCAGCGGAGCGCGGTCGTTGAACACCTCGTCCAGCCAATTTACGTTTACTCTTGAAAGGAGATTGTAATCCTTACCTGTATCCAGACCTACTTCTTTCTCAAACTGGATACGCTCGTCGGTATTCATCATCTTCCAGTTGGTCTGTGCCAACTCAGAGAAACCATACTGTGCACGGAGCGTAATCTTCGCCTTGTCCATTGACAAGCCTCGCTTGGAAGTGATGACAACCACACCATTGGCAGCACGTGCACCATAGATAGAGGTAGAAGAGGCATCTTTCAATACAGAGATACTTTCGATGTCGTTAGGACTCAAAGTATTGAAATCAGAACTTGAGATTGGCACGCCGTCGAGGATAAAGAGTGGCGACTTTCCGGAGTTGATAGAGTTGGTACCACGGATTTGGAAGGTAGCCGCCTTGCTAGGTTCACCCGAAGAAGAGATGACCTGCAAACCAGTACTCTGTCCCTGCAAAGCTTGGTCGAAGCTTGCCGCCGGCACATTTTCTATCTTTTCAGACTTTACGGCAGACACGGAACCCGCAATGGTTCCCTTCTTTCTCACGCCATACGCCACCACAACCACTTCATCCATCATCTTGGAATCCGAAGCAAGGGTGATGTTGAGCGTATTTGTCTGCGCTTTCACAACGTGCTTCTGCGTAACGCAACCCACATAAGAGTAGACAAGCGTAGCCTTCGAAGCACCCTTAATTTCGATGGTATAGTTACCGTCAATATCGGTCACTACGCCATTTGATGTTCCCTCTTGCATAATGGTCACACCAATCATCGGTTCGTTGTCTTCAGCAGACACGATTGTACCCTTGACGCTGAAACTCTGCGCCAAGACTGATTGGATAGACAACAATACAAGTGAGACAAGTAAAAGAGTTAATCTTCTCATCCTTGTTTGTTTCAAGTTTATTAATTAATAATTATAATTTTTTTCTCATTTTTTTCTCGTTTGGTAAAAGCCGAAAGCACTCAGGGTGACACTTCGCCCCTCCATTTATACATTCTTTCACTAATATGCACGCATGGAAATACCTATTTAACTTAAATTGGTGCAAAATTACGAATATTTTCTTATTTGCCCAAGATTATCGCTTAAAATTTAAATGTTTGATATGAAATATCTATGTTTTTTAGCATATTTGCTCATAAATTTAGTTAATTGTCGATTTTTTGTCACATCCGATTACAGTTTGCAAAAACAAGTTCAATACACACTTTTTTGTTTCTATGCACTCGTTTTCATAAAGCTGAAATTACGTCCCGACGTATCTGATACTACGTCGGGACGCATTTTTTACTGCATCGGAACGTATTTTATCAGCTGACGCAGATATCTCGACAAGCCGAAGGATACATTTACCTCTTCACCTTCATATATTCCGTAGGAGTCATGCCATACTCCTTGGAGAAGCATTTGGAGAAATAACTGCTGTTGGAAAAACCAACGGTATACATCACCTCGGAAACACTGAACTTGCCCTGGCTCAGGAGCTCGGCAGCACGGTTCATACGCATCTCACGGATATACTCTACAGGCGTACGGCCTGTTATCGCCTTCGTCTTGCGATACAGCTGTTTGCCACCTATGCCTATCACATCCTGCAACATCGAAACATTGAAGTCGGAATCAATCATGTGCTTCTCTATCGCCTCATCGATTTCTTCGAGCAGACGCTTGTCTGCCCCATCCAACTCGCTGATATCTACAATCTTCTTTTCCTCTTCAGAAGATTCTGAGCGTGCAGGAACTGGTTCTGAAGATGATGACTCTGGCTCAGATACAGGCGAAGCGGATAACCCAGTAGAAACAGAAGATGACACCTCAGGTATCTTCACATTCAGGTAGCGGACCATCAGAGCTGTCACCTCATCAAATGAATGATGAGCTACGGCAGCCTTCAAATCTTCCGTCAGACGGTTGAAGAAGTCCATACGCATCTGTACCTGCTCCAACACCTCAGCCTTCTGCTTCTGGGCATCAGCCAGTTCCTTGCGCAGAAAATACCAGCTTACCAGCCATGCCACAAACACGATGAGTGCCGTGATATAGAAGAGCTTGCACCACCATGAGAGATACCAAGGCGGCAGGACGGAGATGTCGAGCGAATAAACCTCGGCAGCTATCTTGCCTTCACCATCCACGGCATGAACCGTAAGATGATAATCGCCATACGACAAACCATTGTAGGTGATATCGATGTTGCTCGAGTTCAGATAATGCCAGTCGTGGTCGCTGCCTTCGAGTTTGTAAGCATAAACGGCTGAAGGATGATCAGCAAAAGGAAGGTCGGTGAGCTGCAAGGTGAAGTTGTTCTCATCACTCTTCAGTTTCAGGATTTCTCCACGCTCCTCACGAGCCTGTCCGTTTACGATGATTCCAGCCAGCATCAGGCGGGTAAACTGCTTAGGCTTCTGTGCTACATCGGAACTGATTGCCACATAGCCGTCATTGCCGCCCATCATTACCTCATGAGTCTGTCTGCTGTAACAGATGTTGAGCGGCGCAACAGAAGGAATCATGAAACGCTGGCTCTCGCCCTGTGGATTGATTACGCAGCATTCATTGCCCGATACCACCCATATCTTGCCTTCCACATCGCACATGGTACTTACCTTGCCACCAATCTGCCATGTCTTGGAAGAAAAGCTGTTACCCAGCACAGAACCGGCTGCATAATAACAGGTTACCGAACTGTTATCACCCATCCAGATATTGCCCTTGCTGTCTGCCATCAGATAGTTGACAACATCTGAGTTAGCTACCTGCACCACCTTCATATCGTTCGGATTGATGCAGTCGAGACGGGTATAGGTAGAAACCCAAATCCTACCCTTTCCATCCATCACCATCTGACCTACATGCAGACCAGAGAGCGCATTCTTTCCCTTGTCAGAGAAATGCCAGTCGGCTATGGTCTTGCCGCTCAGAAGAGCCGCCTTATCCATCACGAAAACACCGCCCTGATAAGAACCCATCCATATCCTGCCCTTCTTGTCCTGGAGAATATCGTAAGCCCAGGCAGTAGAATACTTGCCACTCTTATCGTAGACGATGAAGTTGCGCATCTGACGGGAACTGCGGTCATAGAAGTTGATGCCATGGTCGGTACAGATCCATACATCGCCGTCATGGTCTTCATAAATCTTGCGTACACGGTTATGACTCAGCGGGAAGGCAGAGCTGTTCTGCTTGTACCATGCCACATTCTGATAACCTTCAGCATTCCGGGTGAAATGAATCAGTCCGTTGGTACCGCCCATCCACCATTCGCCGTTACGGGTCTGGAGCATGGCATGGAGACAGTTGCCCTCACCCGACATCGTAATCTTATCGAGCGATACATAGCGGTAATAGGTATGGGTAGTGAGACGGGAGAGTCCATTGTCAGTACCCACCCATACATTCTGCCATTTATCTACAAAGCAAGCCCAGACGATGTTGTTAGGAATAGAAGCATCATCGCGGGAATCGTGGATATAATGGGTGATGGCATTGGAGAGTGCCATCTGATAGAGTCCGTTATCGGTTCCGATATAGAGATTGCCGGCAGCATCTGTAGAAAGACATTTGATGGAATTGCCGTTCAGAGCTGGAATCTGTGAGAAGTTCCTGAGCTGCAGGTCGACACAATAGAGAGCGCCCTCGGTACCAATCCAGTAGCATCGGCGCTTGGCATCATAGGCGAGCGCATTGACCAGCGGCTGTTCTCCGGCACGGAGCGGAATCAGTCTGCTGCCGAGACGCAGACCAGCAAGCGAACCTACGAGCAAGCCTCGCGGAGTAGAGAGCAAGGCATAGACATCGCCACCGAAGTCAGTCTTACCACCCTTGATATCGAGCACACGGAGTTCCTTCAGCTGCTTGCGCTTCGCCTCATCGGCAAAAGCCTTCATGGCTGGTGTTTCGGCATATTGATAAGATTGCGTATCGAATTTCAGGATGCCGTTGCCAGTAGCCAGATAGAGCATCCTGCCCTCGAAACCGAGCGCATTGACACGCGTATTGCTGAATGTATGTTCCTGAAAATGGCGGTAGCCATGATAACCATCATAGCTGTAAAGACCGTTGTCGGTTCCGAGCCATATCATTCCATCACTGTCCTGGGTAATGGCACAAACGGACTGAGCACCTTCAAGGGAGGTGTTGACGAAACGCTGCGCATGGATGGCGAGCGAAACAAAGAGCATAGCAATTGCCATGCTGATGCGGTTTATAGGTTCTTTTGACTTCTTCATGTGTGCAAATTTACACAATATTCATGATAACGCCAAAAAATATCGGAGAAAATTCAAAAAAAAAAGAATCCCCTGGGAAAAATAGCCGCTGCTATTCCCAGAGGATCCGATATAAACTATATACTTTATAACCAACTGAAATCTGTCTCAGTCTTCTTATATTGCCTGGAGCGTAATCGACTTTTCGATATTTCGCTTGCTGTCTTTTACCTTCAGGATGATGTCGCCCTTCTGCTTGCTGCTCTGTACGATGACAACGAGTTTGCCAGAGAAGAGTTTCATCTGTGGCTGGGTGAACGGTTCGAGCGATGTGGCATCGCCGTTGCAGGCTGCCTTGAAAGTGCCGGCACCACTCACCTCGAAGGTCAGTTCGTCATCGGCAAGCGGACATTCATTGCCGTCCTTATCCTGCAGACTCACGGTGATGAAGGCAAGGTCGTTGCCATCGGCATTCAGCAGCACATTGTGCTCATCGGTACAGCCTTCTACCATGCAGGCAATAGGCTCATGATCAGGTGTTTCTACGCTGAACTTCATCTGTGCAGGCTCGCCGGCAGTTCGCTTCACGTCCTCACCAACCTTTTCGCCATACTGGTTGTAAGTAACCACGCGAATCTCACCCGGTTCATACTTCACATTGTTCCAGCGCAGACGGTAGCGGTCCAGACGGCTTGACTTGTCCTTGCGCACTCTGCCCTGACTATTGCCGTTGACGAAAAGCTCGCCTTCCACACCATCGGTATAGCAATATACAGGGGTAACCTGTCCTTCCCTGCCCTTCCAGTTCCAGTGAGGAAGAAGATGGGTAGTATGCTGCTGCTCGTTCCAGCGGGCACGATACATATAGTAGCGGTCCTTTGGAAGTCCGGCAAGGTCGCAGATGCCGAAGTAACTGCTGCGGCTTGGCCAGTAGGTATCGTAAGGAGTCGGCTCGCCCAGATAGTCGTAACCGGTCCATACAAACTCACCGATTACCCAACTGTAGTCATCCTGCATCTTCCAGTCATCATCCGGAAGATTGCTCCAGGAACAGTATTCGGTATCATAGCTTGAGCACTGACCATCAGGATAGGTAGCCTTATCACTTACCACTACCGGGAACTTGTATACGCCACGGGAGCTGACCGTAGAGGCGGTTTCTGAACCGAGGAGGAAGCCCTGGGGCAACTGCTCAATATTCTTATAATATTTATGTACGCGATAGTTGAAGCCCGGAACGTCCATCACCTGGGCAAATCCACTCTTCAGGGCATCCTCAGCCTTATCCATACCCTGGGTTACAGGGCGAGATGGGTCGTACTGATGACAGATATCCTGCAGACGCTTGGCAATCTGCACACCCTCCTTGCTCCACTGTTCTGGAATCTCGTTGCCGATACTCCACATGATGATGCTAGGATGATTGCGGTGGTGCTTTACCAGATTGGTGATATCCTTATCGCTCCACTCCTTGAAGAACTTGGCATAGCCGTTCTTGCATTTAGGATAAATCCACATATCGAAACTCTCTGCCATGACCATCATACCGAGGGAATCGCAGAGTTCCATCTGCATGGTAGAAGGCATGTTGTGGGCAGTACGGATAGCATCGCAACCCATCTGCTTCATCATCTTGATCTGACGGATGAGAGCTGCCTTGTTTTCTGCTGCACCCAACGGACCGAGGTCGTGGTGCAGACAGACACCCTTCAGTTTGCGGGTAACGCCATTGAGCTGGAAACCATAATCCTTGGATACGGCAATGGTACGGATACCGGTCTTCAGGGTCTGGACATCAGCCACCTTTTTTCCTTCATATCGGGTAAGTTTTACCTGATAGAGGTAAGGAGATTCCGGAGACCAGAGCTGAGGATTCGCCACCTTCAGAGTAGTCTTGATTTCAGGATTGGCACCTGTGACGGTCTGCTCGGCAACCTTCTTGCCAGCCTCATCCAACAGGGCTATGACGGTCTTGCCCGACTTACCAGTCTTTCCTTCCAGCAGCGCATTTACTTCTACTTCAGCTTCCTGCTTATCAGCCTTCAGGGTACGGACGAAGGTATCCCAGGTAGAGAAGTTTTCGTTGCCATAGAGTTCTACGGAAACCGGACGGTAAAGGCCGCCTCCCGGATACCATCGGCTGCTCTCCTCTACATTATTAAGATGTACCTCGATGAGATTACTCTTACCAAACTGGATGAAAGGTGTGATGTCGATGCGGAAAGCATTGTAGCCGTAAGCCCACTTGCCTGCCTCCTTGCCATTGACGCTGACAACAGGCTGGCTCATGGCACCGTCGAAGACGAGTACGGCACGCTTATAGCCCTTAGGAGCCGTCCAGTTCATCTTATACATACCCTCACCTATCCAAGGCAGCGCACCAGAACGTCCCGACTTCTCGGTCTTTTCGGTTTCGCCATTCTGCTCGATGGCCACCATCTGCAGGTCCCATTTCTTATCGAAAGGTCCCGAGATAGCCCAATCGTGCGGAACAGCTACCTGCTGCCACGCCTTGCCATCACGGGAGAAGTCCCATGAAGGCAGGTTGATAACCTTTCTGCTCTGCGCCTGGCACAGCGTTGTGAGTGCCAGGGCAAGAGTCATGAAAGTAATGCTTCTCTTGATCATATTGCTATTTAATATTCTTATTTATATGCATCAAATACGGCAGTTGGTTTGCCGCTGTTGTCGAAGGCTCCCTTGGTATATGCATCCCAACCCAGAGTGATATAGTTGGCTGGTTTCCAGTTGTTGTAAACTTCCGGTTCCCAATAGAAGATACCCTCGCAGGTAGAAATCTTCTTACAGCCATCCACCATCTTCTTCATCAATGGCGCAGCCTGGTCAGAGCCCCACCACATACCGATTTCAGAGATGATGACGTCCTTGCCATACATGGAAGAAAGAGTCTGGATGTTAGAGAGACAACTCTCTGCATAACTCTGCCAGTTATCATCTTCCGGATAAAGAGACAGTCCGATGACATCCCACTTTCCGCCATTGTCCTTCAGCTTATCGTAGAGCCAGGTAAGTCCACCGAGGTCCTGACCCTTATCTACATGCACGATGACTTTTGCCTTAGGATAAACTTCCTTTACAGCATCATAACCGGCGTTGATATAAGCAGCAAAATTGGCTGCATTCTTAGATACCTGACCGGTTACAGCCTCATCGCTATTCCAGAGCATTCCGTCGCGGGTTTCATTACCCACCTGCACCCACTCTACGTTGGTTACACCTCTATCCTTCAGGGCTTTCAACACATCCTTTGTATGATCAGCCACAGCCTGTTTCATCTGTTCAGCAGTATAGCCCTGCCATGCAGCAGGAACTTTCTGGTTGCCCGGGTCAGCCCAGGTATCAGAATAGTGGAAGTCAATCATCAGACGGAAGCCGAGCTGCTGAGCACGCCAAGCCTTGGCGATGACATCATCCTTGCCACACCAGCCACCTTCCGGATTTACCCAGACACGCAGACGGATGGAATTGGTTCCCTCTTCGCGAAGGAGCTTCATGCATTCTGTTGCCTTGCCATTCTGATTATAGAATTTCACACCATCCTTCTCCATCTCTGTGAGCCAACTTACATCGGCGCCCTTGGCGAAGCCACTCATATCGTATGTCTTCTCCTTTTCGGGAGTGGTATTATCATCATTGCTGCAACTTGTTCCTGTAATAGAAAACAAGAGTGCTGAAGCCAGCAATATGGCTTTTCCTAAAATATTCTTCATTGCTATTTTTCTTATTAATTATTCATATTTCCATGTCATGGTGTTGAGGTCAGCGGTAACGGTAACTTCACCACCAGTTACATCATCCTTGAACCAAATGTCCCAACAGTCACTAGCTGTTGACAATTTAAAAAGATCGCTTGGATCAGAACCATACCAAGTCTGCTTGTCGTCCTTGTTTTCACCTACGAAGATAAACCGGAAATTCTCCCAAGCTGTTGGCTTGTACTTGCAGGTATAAACGCCATCACTCACCTTGTTCATCACGGCAAGAAGGGTGTTACCATCCTTAGAGAACATACAGAGGGTATTGCTAACCTCTGGCTCTGGAGTTGTCTGGTCGCCCTCAACGATGGTGTATTCCAGCTGGCTGTGCTCACCAACTTTCACGGTTACGGTATAAGTACCAGCCTTGGCAATATTTACACTTCCAGCTGTTGCAGCATCTGTCATTTTGCCATCAGCCAAAGTATAGTTCATGGTCTTCACCACAGCTGCAGCATCTTCTGTACCTGTATCCTTGCTGTACTCTGCACCTGTTGCTACGATGCTAATTGGAGTATTATCGGCTGCGGTTGTAATCACCTTGGTCCAAGCATAGTTAGGAGCATCATAGGTCATATCTTCACCATTCAACTGCATCGACTTGATGTAAGTTGGCTTAAGTTCCTTAGCTTTTGTATCAAGAACTGTATAATAAATACCTGTCTGACCTGGGAACCAGATGTTCCATGCAGACTCAGTATTATCCATTTCGTACACATGGTTATCCTGTCCTACATTACCCCAAATGGTACCATCATTTTCCTTACCCCAGATATGGAACCAAGAAGAGGCATTCATATAGCCAGAATAAACTCCATCAGAATTAGGAGAATAGAGTTTGGTCAGAACTTGATCCTTTTTCTCATTCAGGATATTGATGTAGCTCATATCAATGAGGTATGGAGTAACCTTTACCTGGCAGACATTGCTGTAAGCGGCATCAAGATTGGCACCCATCTGACTCTTGATACGGAAATAAAGAGGTGAACTCACATCAGGAGACAAGCCGAGATCCTTGGCTGCAGCATTGAGATCAGCACCGGTGAAAGCCTTGGAAAGGTCGGTTACGGTGTATTCCTTTACTGATGCGAAATCTTCTGAGGCGGATGCCTGCAGATAAGTCTTCAACACTCCGCTGCCCGCAGGCTTGGTTTCATCGCTCGAAAACAAGGTAGGATTCTGCCAAGCCAACGAGAGGACAACGTCCTTACTGTTATCTACAGACAGCTTCACATCGGATGCCGATGCCATCAGATCGGATGCCTTGAAGCCATCCAGATATATCTTGTCGCCACTCTCGTCGCAACTCACCAGGGCGGTGAGTGCGCAGAGAAGCATCATCAAGTTTCTAAATATCTTTTTCATTCTTTTATCCTATTAATAGTTGTCGTTATGAAGATTTGGATTTGCGGTAAGCTCGGTGTTAGGGATTGGATAGATGTTGTACTTGCTATCCACTGCCTGTCCGTCGTGGACACCACCCTTCCACTGCCAGATGTACTTATTAGTAGTAAACTGACCATAGCGAATCAGGTCGGTACGGCGATAACCTTCATGATAGAGTTCACGGGCACGCTCATCGAGGATGAACTGGAGGAAGGCATCGTCATCAGCAAAGTTGCTTGCCCATACATCAGAAGCATTAGAGCGCTCACGAAGCTGGTTGATCCAATAGATAGCACCCTGCTTGCGAGAAGCAATCACGGTTGGATCTGTAGCATCACTACCACCACCCCAGTTATCCCAGTCATTATGCAGACGAACCACGCACTCGGCATACATCAGATAAACATCTGCCAAACGGAAGAGAGGGAAATCGGTTTCTACACCTGCATCAGCAGTATTAGATGCTGTAGTACCATCATCCTTCAGATTACTCCATTTCTCTGAGAGATAACCGGTGGTTTCATCGGTCATGTTGGTTACATCCTTGCTCTGACCATTGGTGAAGAACTTGCAGCGCTTGTCGCCACTGCCGTCAATATCGGTCTGGGTAAACTTATCCACGAACTCAGGACGGAGACGGAACTCGCTCCAGCCACTGGTAGCACCGAAATCGGCAACATTCTGGTTGGCATTCGACATACTCAACTGTCCACACACCAAGTAAGTGGAAGAACCCCAGCTTACTGTATGCTCTGCACTTACTGGCAAGGCGAAGATAATTTCGTTGGTACGCTTGTCGTTATCAGCATTGAAGAGCTTGCTGTAATCAGACTCCAAAGAGTAGCCCATATCCATCACCTTCTTACAAGCCTCCATGCACTCGGCATACTTGGCAACGCCGGTATAAACCTCGCTGTTCAGATAAAGCTTGGCAAGCAAGGTATAGGCAGCACCCTGAGAAGCCTGACCGTAAGGACAGGTGGATGCAGGAAGCATATCACCTACACAATCCTTCAACTCGCTCTCAATATAATCAAATGTCTGCTGAGGAGTATAACGAGGAGGAATGTAGCTGCCCACAGGGTCGTTCTCTGTCACCATCGGAATGTTGCGATAGAAATCGAGGGCATGGTAATAGAACAGAGCGCGCATAAAACGGACTTCAGCCTTATACTCCTTCATCTTCTCAGCATCAGCACCTGAGAAATTGGCATTATTGGCATTGCGGAGGAACTCGTTGCAGAGGGCGATGTTGTAGTAGATACGATAATACATATCTGATACCCAGGCATCGTTAGCATCCCAGGAGAGATAAGTAAGACCCGTAGTCTGCTCACCTGTCAGCCAGGTAGAGGCAAATTCATCGGTACCACACTCCTGCATATTGATAAACATACGCATGTAGTCGAAGCCACTGCCGCCGTTCAATACGGATTCCATATCCTTATTATCGCCGCCCTTGCCCTGACCGCTAGTCACCATGGCAGCGTAAATCTTACCCAGCACAGCCTCATAATTGGCAAGCGAGGTATAAACATCCTTAGAGGTTGTCTCTGTATGAGGATATTGGTCAAGATCGGAAACACAGCTGGTAGTGCCTGTCAGCACCGCTGTTCCCATCATCATACTATATAATATATTCTTAAGTTTCATTGTTATCTGTTTTGATTGTTAGAACTGAAGTCCGAGGCTTACTGAGTAAGTGCGAGGACGTGGATAGAATGAGTTGTCCATTCCGTTTGGCACCTCAGGATCTGTACCTGAGTAACCGGTGATGGTGAATACATTCTGTACCATCGCAGATACGGTGAGCGAAGCCCACTTGTTGATCTTGCCTACATTGTAACTCAAACTCAGGTTGTCGAGTTTCAGGAACGAAGCATTCTCTACGTAGTAATCAGAGAGATACTGACGGGTCTTGAAACCTGTCTTCAGGAAGCTGGTATTGAGGTTGTTGAGTTGTGAGTTGTTGTAGCTTACTGTCTCAAAAGCACCTGTACTCATACCCATGCCGTTGTATACATAGTTGTCGATGTTGGCACGGAAACTCATACCGAGTGTCAGCTGCTTGTATCTCAAAGATGTACTCAAGCCCATGATGTACTTAGGGGCTGGAGAATGATAGCGGTAGAGATCTGACTCATTGATTTCGCCATCATTGTTCAAATCGGCATAAGCACCCTCGATAGGCTTGCCTGTCTTTGAGTCGTAGAGCTGATGATACACATAGAACATGTATGGCTCATATCCCTCAGAGAGTACCTGGAACTGGTAAGCATCGATAGATGGACCTACCTTCACGTTGGTCTGGCTTCCACCCTTTATCAATGAAAGGTTCTTCACCTTCATGTTCTGCCAGGTAAAGTTATAGCTCAGGTTCCACTCCCAGTCCTTGGTCTGGATAGGGGTTGCATTCAGAGAAACCTCAATACCCTTGCTGTCCACATTACCTACGTTGGTAAGGATAGTCTTTGAGAAGTTGGTACCTGCTGCTGTTGGTACTGATGCCAACAGGTCCTTGGTCTTGCGGGTATAGAAATCGATGGCACCACCGATACGGCCATCCAGAAATCCGAAATCGAGACCGAAGTTCCAGGAGGTTGTAGTCTCCCACTTCAAGTCTGATACGTATGCCTCAGGACGGTAAGTATTGATATACTGTCCGTTGATGAATGCTTCGGTACCTGCCACGCTGTAGGTATAAACCGGCAGATAGTTGTAGTTGCCGATACCTTCCTGCTGACCGGTAACACCATAGCTGGCACGGAGTTTCAAGTTAGAAAGTACCTTCTGGTTCTTCAACCAAGGCTCTTCTGTCAAAGTCCAGCCCAAAGCAACAGATGGGAAAGTACCCCAACGGGTATCCTTAGAGAAACGGGAAGATGCGTCTCGACGAACGGTAGCCGTCAGGAGATACTTTCCATCGAATGAATAGTTGATACGTCCGTAATATGACAACATTACATGACGGTAATCTGATGCCTTTACGGTTGACAGGTTTGTGCCTGCCGCACTTTTGGTATAATAAAGAGGTGTAGTACTCTTCCAGTACTGGTAGTCGTAACCGGCTGTCAGATCTACATTACTCTTGATATCTTCGAAATATTTTGCATAGTTGGCATAGAGGGTAAGCAAGCGGTTCTCGTTCTTCTGAGGACCATACTTGTAATCGCTACCGCCCAAAGACTCATCCTTGTTGTAGCTCTGTGCTGCGTAGGCAGGAACATAAACGGTTCCGTCGCCCTTGGCATAGTCAGCACCCACGGTAGCATGGAGCTTGAGGTCTGGCAGGAAATGAACCTTGTAATCTACATCCATCGAACCGATGAAGCGGCTTACCTTACTCTTTGAATCATACAGATCAACCAGACCGCGAGGGTTTCTTACACCCGCATTCACTGGATAGCCATCAGCATCGAGTGCCTCATTATAGCCACCATACTTGTCGTTACCGGAATAAACCGGGATGGTTGGGTTGAATGTGGCAGCTGCCCATACGGCACCACCATTATTGAATGAGTTGTTATTGAGCGTTCCCTTGGCGTTGATGGTCAACTTCAGGTGATCCTGGAAGAAGCTAGGAGTCAATACCACGTTACCTGTCCAGCGCTCTACATTGTCTTTGCGAACCAGACCGCTCTGGTTGTAATAGCCTACAGACACACGGAATGGCAACCACTTGTCGATGCTGCCGCTCACGCTGAGGTTATTATCTGTACCGAAAGCTGTGCGGTAAACCTCATCGTTCCAATCGGTATTGGCTGTACCGAGCAATGACTTTTGGTTATCTGTACCAAACTGGTTGATGACATTCACGAATTCATCACGACTCAGCATATCTACCATCTGCGCACGGGTCTGCAAACTGTTGGTGGTATTGAAGTTCACCTTTACAGCACCCTGCTGTCCCTTCTTGGTGGTAATGATGATGACACCGTTAGATGCACGGGAACCATAGATGGCTGTAGAAGAAGCATCCTTCAATACAGTCATGCTCTCGATATCAGAAGGGTTGATCATGCTGAGGAAGTTGCTGCTGTTACCCGAGATACCACCCTGCTCCAATGGCACACCATCAAGCACGATAAGAGGGTCGTTGCTGGCATTAAGAGATGCACCACCACGCACACGGATGGTACTACCGGCAGAGGCAGAACCACTGTTGGACATAATCTGTACACCCGAAACCTTACCGTTGATCAACTGTTCTGGAGAAGAAACGAGACCTTTATTAAAGTCCTTCGATTTCACGGTAGCTACGGAACCAGTCAGGTCACTCTTTCTTGCCGTACCATATCCGATGACCACGACATCAGCCAGCGCCTTGCTGTCAGATTCGAGTTTCACCTTCATATTGTCAGAGATAGAAAGTACCTTATCAATATAACCGATATAAGATACCTTGATCTTCTTGGCTGAAGAAGATACCTGAAGACTGAAGTTACCGTCAAAATCAGTAACTGTACCGCCCTTTTCGCCTTCCACCATGACAGTGGCGCCAATCAGAGCCTCACCATTCTGCGCATCTGTCACCTCACCTTTGATGGTTCTTGTCTGCGCCATGAGTTGCAGACATCCGATGACGAACAATGCCACGAGAAGCAAACTTCTCTTTGCTAAATTCTGGATTGCGTTCATTGTTTTACTTTTAGGTTGCGTTTAAAATTGTTTTCGGTTGCAAAAGTAGGGAAAAGAGAAGAAAACAGCAGATAGATTTAAGACAAAAATAAAGAAAAAACGGACAAAAGCAAATCTTTATCTCGCTTTTGTCCGTTTTGTCATTAAAGAGACAGGAATCTTTAAATCAGTTCTATACCTTTACTCTTTAACAGGTACAAGTTTAGTACTGCCACCTTCTGTACCATCAGTAGAACCACCAGTCTCGCCACCTCCGGTAGAGCCACCTTCGCCAGAAGCATTGCTCTCACCGAACACCTTAACAACACCAGAAGTATAAGCGTCAAGAATGCTTGCCAAAGCAGGCAATGGCTGCTGGTGACCATTTGTTATACTGAAGAACAACATTGTCGCCATCAAAGGTAATCTCTGAGACAGTCTTTTCTATGACCTGACCATCAATCTTTATCGTCTGTTTGCTGCCGGCAAATACTGCCGTAGACAACATTCCAGCCAACAATAATAAATAAGCTTTTTTCATTTTAACGAATGTTTGTTAGATTAATTTTTTGGTTTGTTTTTGAATTTTACAATGCAAAAGTAGTGAAAAAAATAGCTATTATAAAACATCCTGGCGCATTTTTCTTACGCAAACGTTTGCACAAGTATAAAATAAACTTTTTAAAAAGGGCATAAAAAAAGACTGAATCCTGTTACGAAGATTCAGTCTCATAAAGAAGTGGTACCACCAGGAATCGAACCGGGGACACAAGGATTTTCAGTCCTTTGCTCTACCAACTGAGCTATGGCACCAACTTTCACAAATCGCGATTTATCATTTGCGGGTGCAAAGGTAATACTTTTTTCTGGTTCCTGCAAATTTTTCGGGAAATTTCTTTCAAAAAAAGATAAAAAAGTCTATTTTTGTTGGTATTATCCATTATTTAATGTACCTTTGCAGCAGATATCGGGATTTAGCGCAGTTGGTAGCGCACGTCGTTCGGGACGATGAGGTCGCTGGTTCGAGTCCAGTAATCCCGACCAAAAGCCGTCAGATGTGCCGTAAACACTGAGGATTTGCCTTGGTCGTAGTCAAAATGGTCGGCGAAATTTCGGTTTCACAAGAACTTAAAAATCCGTAAGCCTATGAAGTTTTTAAAGGATTTATTTTATATCAATTACCATGAACGGCGAGCATTACTCATAATCCTGACCCTGCTCGTTGTCAGTACCACAATGATTTTCATTGTAGGTTCTAAAGAAACTATGCCCTCAGAAAAGCAACAAGCCCATAACGATAGTATCATCAGGCATGCCACGCGGCAACATCCAGGCTATTATGAAGACGGACTTCAGTCGAGCGAAGTATTCGCCTTTGACCCCAATACGGCAAGCCAATCTGATTTCCAACGGCTGGGACTGGAATCATGGCAAGCCAGAAGCATCATCAAATATCGAAATAAAGGAGGTATCTTCAGGACACCTAGAGACTTTGCACGGGTTTACGGACTAACCAAGAAGCAATTCGAAAAACTGCTGCCCTTTATCAGAATTGGTAAAGACTACCAGCCGGCTGCCAACTTTTACCCAAGAGAAAGATACAACTACGGCTATCAAGAGACGGCTATAAGAACTAGAGAAGAAAGGAAGAAAGACACTATCCAATACAGTTATCCACGAAAACTGAAAGAAGGTCAGTATATCAACATCAATTCTGCTGATACGACCGAACTGCAGAAAATTCCCGGCATAGGCTCTTACTATGCCAGAAGCATCATCCGTTACAGAGAGCGGTTAGGCGGTTTTGTTTCCATGAGCCAGATACAAGAAGTGGAAGGCGTGCCCGAGACAGCCCTCCACTATATGAATATTGATGCAAAACATATCAGAAAAATGAATGTCAACCAGCTCAGTTTAACCGAATTGCGCAAACATCCTTACCTGAACTTTTACCAGGCAAAGGAAATCGTAAACTACCGCAGAACCCATGGTCCGCTGAAAAGTGCTGAAGAGCTGCGTCTCCTCAAAGACTTTCCACCTGCCGAAATAGAAAGAATCAAGCCGTATCTTGCCTACTAGGGGCAAGATAGCCTGTCTGCAAGTTTGCCGGTTTTGCTAAATGACACCAAACTGGTGCAGGAAGATAAGGAAAATACAGATTGGACAGATAAAACGGATAGTGAACAGGAAAACAGGGAAGAGAGTTCCCTTCAAGGTTCCCCAGTTGGTAAACTCATCACGCACAATCTTCTTTGGCACATACCATCCCAGGAACAGACAGGTGATGAACGCCCCCAACGGCATGAGCAGCTGGGCAGTAAAGTTGTCACAATTGCTCAAGAAATCCTTGCCGAAGAAGCCCAAATCAGGTACGGCACCCTGAGAGAGCGAACAGAATACAGCTATGATGCAGCAAACGACGGTCTCGAACCAGGCTCCCTTGGCACGGCTTATCTTACCCTCCTCATAAATAAAGGCGGTACCTATCTCGTGCATCGAGATGGTAGAAGTCAGGGCTGCCAATACAAGCAAAGCATAGAACAACACCGAAATCACATAACCGACAACCGGCATGTTACCGAAAGCCTCCTGGAATACGTTTGGCAAGGTAATGAAGATGAGCGAAGGACCGCTGTCTGGCTGCACACCTACCGAGAAAGCTGCTGGGAAGATCATCAAACCTGCCAATACGGCGATTACCGTATCAATGGTCACAATCTGAGTAGCAGACTTCAAGAGATTGGTCTGTCTGTTGAAGTAAGAGGCATAAGTACACAGACAAGCCGTACCCATGCTCAAAGAGAAGAACGCCTGTCCCAGCGCTTCGAGCAACACGTTTTCATCTACCTTAGAGAAATCCGGCTTCAGCAGGAACTCCACTCCCTTCATCGCTCCCGGCAGAGAGCAGGAAGCTATCACAATCACAATCAACAGGAAGAAGAGCATAGGCATCAGTATCTTGGATGCTTTCTCTATACCATTGCGCACACCGCGTACTACCACCATGTGGGTAAGCAGGATAAAACCTACTGCCCATAAGGTAGGACGGATAGGATCGGCTGAAAAGGTCTGGAAATAGGTCTTCACATACTCTGCATCGCCATGAACACCGCCCATGATACTGGCATAGAGATACTGCAGGCACCAGCCAGCCACTACGGCATAGAAACCCAGGATAATCATAGAGGTGATGATACCCATCAAGCCCAAAGCACCCCAAGCCTTATGCTTACCCAGATTGGTATAAGCACGGGCTGCATTGGATGCAGAATGACGGCCGATGATGAATTCGCTCATCATGCCAGGCAATCCGAGTAGGATGATACATACCAAATAGATGAGAATGAAGGCGGCACCACCATTCTGACCTGCCATATAAGGGAAACGCCACACATTACCCAAACCGACTGCCGAGCCGGCTGTGGCAAGAATAACGCCCAACTTACTACCAAAATTTCCTCTTGTTTCCATTATCTAAATCTTTAATGTGTAGTGTTTGTTGTTTTCCGACGAAACGGGAGATGCTACACCTTATTATATATAGTTATATCTGATTATATTATCTATCCGATTACAAATACTTTATCCGAAGACCCCAAACTGGTTCAGGAATACCAGGAAGATGAGGACAGGACAAACGAACTTAATCAGGAAAAGATAAATACCGAAGAGACGGCCCTTCAAGGTTCCCCAGTTAGTAAACTCATCCTGTACGATCTGCTTAGGTACATACCAGCCCAGGAACAGGCAGGTAAGGAATCCTGCCAGAGGTAGGAATATCTGACCCGTAACGAAGTCGAACCAATCGAACAGCGCCTTTCCGAAGAACGAAAGCTTATCTGTTGCACCCAAAGAGAGCGAACAGAAGGCTCCGATGATGGCACAGGAAACCGTAACGATGGTAGCACCCTTCTTGCGATCTATCTTCAACTCCTCGTAGAAGAAAGAGGTATTCACCTCATGAAGTGACATCAGCGAGGTCAAGGCTGCTACCGACAGCAACACGTAGAAGAGCAGCGAGATAATCCAACCCAGTACAGGTAACGATGCAAACGCCTGATTAAAGACATTCGGCAAAGTGATAAAGATGAGCGAAGGACCACTATCCGGTGATACTCCTACTGAGAAGGCTGCAGGGAATATCATCAGACCAGCCAGTACTGCTACCAGCAAATCGATGATGGAAATCTGCAAAGCACTCTTAAAGAGATTGGTCTGACGGCTGAAGTAAGAGGCATAGGTACAGATACAGCCCATACCGATACTCATAGAATAGAACGACTGACCCAAGGCATTCAGGAACACGTTTCTGTCTACCTTTCCGAAATCAGGCTTCAACAGGAACTCCACGCCCTTACCTGCATCCGGCAACAGACAAGCTGCTACCACAATGATCAAAAGCAGGATGAACAGGAGAGGCATCATCACCTTAGAAGCCCTCTCTATACCGCCGCGCACACCATGAATAATCACGAAATGACAAATCAGGAATATCGCTACCGTCCACATAACCGGACGCACAGGATCAGAAGAAAACTCCTTGAAGTAATTCGCCACAAAGGTTGGGTCACCATGCAGTTCGCCCATGATGCTGGCATAGACATACTGCAGACACCAGCCCGAAACCACCGCATAATAGCCCGTAATCAGGAAACCGGTAAGCACCTCAAGATAGCCTACCCACTTCCAAGCAGTACCATTAGAGAGTTTGGTATAGGCACGTGCGGTATTAGAGGCACCATGACGGCCGATGATAAACTCAGAAATCATACATGGAATGCCCAACAGGAGCACACTTCCGATGTATACCAGAATAAAGGCTGCGCCACCTTCCTGACCAGCCATATAAGGGAAGCGCCATACGTTACCCAAACCTACGGCGCCACCTGCTGTAGCAAGAATCAATCCAATCTTGCTACCAAAACTTCCTCTATTTGAATCAGTCATTTCTATCTTTCTATTACTAATTTCTTATTTTTTAATTTTTCTTCGTGCAAAATTATAAAATAATTCTGAAATATATGAATTATTTGAAAGTAAAAACACAATTTTAGTAATATTTATGCAATTTAATCCGTTTTAGGACGCAGAAATGACCTTTTCGATACATTTTCTAACGATATTCAGCCGGCAAGGTATCACGCCACTTCGAGAAAGGATTGCCCAAGAGATGCGAATTGTAGAATCGCTTGTCGCCTGTTACCTCCATGCCGATGAAATCAGGTTTCTCATAGGCTTCGGTCTCGCTAGCCAACTCCACCTCTGCCATGACCAGACCTTCGTTATCGCCATAGAACTCATCTACCTCGAAGGTATGACTGCCACTTTTCACAAGATAGCGACGCTTATCGATGACGCCACCCTGACAAAGCTGCAGAAGATGCTGCGCCTCGTCCATCGTTATCTCCTTTTCAAACTCATAGCGGGTCATGCCGCCATTTACCGACTTGCCCTTAATAGTAAGGTAAGCCTTCTCATCCCGTGTACGAACCCGCACCGTAGCCCCCTCGGCAGGAATATATCCCTGCTGGATATGACTAGAAGAAAAGGCGGCGCTTTTGTAAGCGTCGCCCTTCTTAACGAGGAATTTTCTTTCTATTTCTAATCCACTCATAGTCTTATGCTAATGATGCTGCATAGATGAGAAAAAGAATTCCGAGGGCTATCAAGCCACCGAATATCCACTTGATTACTTTCTCGCCTTTTGCAGCCTGTTTCTTCTGATAAGCCTCATGTTTGGCTCTTCTTAAGTCTTTATTTCCACTCATAGTCGTATGTTTTTTAGATGATTATTGTTGTTCGTCATCATTCGTAGGGAACTCCATCAGGTATGCCTTGATGAAATCATCTATCTTGCCGTCCATCACGCCATCTACATCCGATGTCTGATAGTTGGTACGGTGGTCTTTCACACGACGGTCGTCGAAGACATAACTTCTAATCTGGCTTCCCCACTCTATCTTCTTCTTACCAGCCTCAATCTTAGCCTTAGCCTCCAGACGCTTCTTCATGGCGCGGTCGTAGAGTTGGCTCTTCAAGAGCAACAGGGCTTTGGCACGGTTCTTTGGCTGGTCACGGGTCTCGGTGTTCTCGATGAGGATTTCTTCTTCCTCGCCGGTATCAGGGTCGGTATACCAATAACGCAGACGGACACCGGATTCAACCTTATTCACATTCTGACCACCGGCACCACTCGAACGGAAGGTATCCCAGGAGAGCTTGGCTGGGTCAACATACACCTCGATGGTATCATCTACCAGCGGAGTTACGAAGACACTGGCGAAACTGGTCATTCGCTTGCCCTGGGCATTGAAAGGTGAAACACGCACCAGTCGGTGCACACCGTTCTCGCTCTTCAGATAACCATAAGCGTACTCGCCGCCCTCGATGGTCATGGTCACGCTCTTGATACCAGCCTCATCGCCTTCCTGCATATCGGTGATGGTTACCTTGTAGCCATGAGCCTCAGCCCAGCGCATATACATACGCATCAGCATCTGTGCCCAGTCCTGGCTTTCTGTACCACCGGCACCGGAATTAATCTTGAGCACGCAGTCCATCGGGTCTTCCTTCTGGCGAAGCATGTTCTTCAACTCCAGGTCTTCTATGGCTTTTATCGCCTTGGCATAATCGGCATCCACCTCTTCCTCAGTCACCATTTCGTCTTTATAGAAGTCGAAGGCAAGCTGCAGCTCATCGGCATAAAGACGTACAGTCTTATAACCGTCGAGCCATTTCTGGATACCTTTCACCTTCTTCATCTGCTCCTGAGCATACTTCGGGTCTTCCCAAAAGTCAGGAGCCTGGGTGCGGAGCTGCTCCTCTTCGAATTCTACTTTCTTCTGGTCTATATTGAGATAGTGATGCAGAGCGTCAGCTCTGTCCATCACATCCTTCAACTGGTCAGCTGTAATCATTAACTCTTAACTTTTAACTTTAAACTTTATGATTACTCCTCATACATCTTGTCAATCTCCGCCTTGTAGTTCTTGTTGATGATAGGGCGGCGAATCTTCAAGGTATTGGTCAACTCACCCGACTCCATAGAGAAGTGGTGAGCCAGGAGGGTAATGCGCTTAATCTGCTCATAATAAGCCAGATGCTGCTGGAGAATCTGGATACGGTCCATCAGCATCTTCTGCACCTTCTCGTTAGCACACAAATCTTCACGGCAAGTGAAGGCGATATGATGCTCACGTGCCCAGTCCTCCACGAGACGGAACTCTGGAACGACGAGGGCTGATACGAACTTGCGCTGGTCGGCAATAACAGCCACCTGATCGATAAACTTATCTACCAGGAGCAACGATTCTACCTGCTGCGGAGCGATATACTTACCATTCGATGTCTTGAACAGGTCCTTGATACGCTCGGTGAGATAAAGCTCGCCATCCTTCATGTAGCCGGCATCACCGGTATGGAAGAATCCATCCTTGTCGAATGCCTTCGCATTGGTGGTATCACGATGATAATATCCCGGAGTGATGGTAGGACCCTTGAGGAGCACCTCATTATCCTCACCTATCTTTACCTGAATGCAAGAGATAGGGCGCCCCACAGAACCCAGACTGCGTTTCTTGTCAGAATGATCGCAAGATACGGTGGCAAGACTCTCGGTCAAACCATAACCCACCACCATATTGATACCGATGGCATGTACAAATGCCTCTACTTCCGGACTTACATAAGCACCCGCTGTAGGGAAGATATTAGGTTTATCCAAGCCCAACTGCTTGCGAACCATGCTTAAAATGGTCTTGTTGATAATCTTATATTCCAACTCCAATGTCAGAGGAGGGCGCTTGCAGTTTGCCAGATATTCTATATTCCGCTTCTTTCCTACTGCCAAGGCATGGTAGAAGAGTTTCTTCTGAAGAGGACCTGCATCATCCATCTTTGCCTTTACGGCGATATACACCTTCTCCCAGAAGCGTGGCACACTACACATACAGGTAGGATGCATCTCTCTCATACTCTCCTGAATTTCATGAGGATAAGTATTGATAATGAGTTCGGCACCTTCGCTCAAGCAGAGATATGCCCATCCACGCTCAAAGATATGGGTGAATGGAAGGAAATCAATGACACGGTCCTTTTCGGTAACAGGAATGCACTCATTGTTTGCCTTCAAAGCAGCATAATACTGGCTATAGGTAAGCATCACGCCCTTGCTATCTCCGGTTGTTCCACTGGTATAGAGGATATTAGCCAAATCATCCATACTTGCCTGTTTGTAGAGTTCCTCTACCTCCGTCTGACGAGGAAGATTCTCTCCCAGATTCAGAAAGTCCTTGAAATAGAGAGCAGCAGGATCGTGTGTACTGATGCGCACGCTGGAATCGAAGATGATGATACGTTCCAGAGATGGACAGAGGGCAAAGATACGGTGAGCCTTGTCATACTGCTCCTGTTCGCCAACAAAGAGAAAGCGAATCTGCGCATCATTAATCATATATTGAATCTGCTGCTCGCTGCTGTTGGCATAGAAAGGCACAGAGGTAACCCTGATACCATACGCACCGAAGTCGGTGTACAGATAATGCACACAGTTCTGCGAGAAGACAGCGATTTTGTCAAGAGGTTTAGCCCCAAGATTCAGGAGGGCATTGCTCACTTGTTTCACTCTTAAGGAAAAGAGGTTGAATGAAACCGATTGCCACTGGTCGCTGCCAAACTTTCTGAAAGTTAAAGCAGTTTTCTCTCCCCATTTCTTGGCGAGATCATGTACCAGTACCGAAAGATGACTATTAATCTGCATAAGCTTATATTTATATTCTGATGCAAAGATAATAGAATTTGTCAAGAACACAAAATAAAAAGATATTTTTTCCACTTTATCTGCTCTTTTTTTCGTATCTTTGCAAAAAAATCAAAGAATAGGGAGATTATGATGACACAAGAAGAATATGTAAGCGATGCCGTGGATTTGCTGAAAAAGCTTATCGCCACCCCATCTGTAAGCAGAAACGAGAAGGATGCTGCCGACATCATGGAGCAGACCATCCGCAAATATGGTTTCGAACCTCATCGTGAGGCGAACAACATCTGGATTATCGACCCTCATTACGATGAGAGCCGACCTACCCTGCTGCTCAACGCTCACATCGATACCGTGAAGCCTGTGGCTTCATGGACACGCAACCCGTTTTCACCGGATATAGAAGAGGGTGTACTTTATGGCTTGGGCAGCAACGATTGCGGCGGCGGACTCTGTTCGCTCCTCCAGATATTCAGAATGCTGACCGCAAAGCCTCAGCAGTATAATCTTATCTATCTGGCATCTGCCGAAGAAGAGGTTTCGGGAAAGGATGGCATTACCCGTGCCCTGCCTTTGCTTCCGCATATCGACCTTGCCATCGTAGGTGAACCTACCGGCATGAACCCGGCTGTTGCCGAAAAGGGACTGATGGTGCTGGATGTGATTGCTCACGGAAAGAGCGGTCATGCTGCCCGCAACGAGGGAGTAAACGCTATCTACGAGGCATTGGATGATATGCGATGGATTCGTGACTATAAGTTTGAGAAGGTAAGCGAGTTCCTGGGACCTACCAAGATGACGCTTACCGTAGTGAATGCCGGAACCCAGCACAATGTGATTCCGGATAAGTGTACGATGCTTGTGGATATCCGCACCAACGAGTTCTATGACAACGAGGAGGTTTACAAGTTTATCTGCCAGCACCTGAAGAGCGAGGTGAAGGCGCACAGTTTCCGTCTGAAGTCATCCCGCATCGACCCGGCGCATCCTCTTATCAGGAAATGTGTAGCCATGGGCATGAAGCCATTCGGCAGTCCTACCCTCAGCGACCAGGCTCTGATGCACTTCCCTTCGTTCAAACTGGGTCCGGGTGAGTCCTCCCGCTCCCATTCAGCCGATGAATTTATCAAAATAAGCGAGATTTCGGATGCTGTAGCTAAATACCGGAAACTCTTGGATGGAGCCAGCATCTGAAAGAGACATTCGTAATCTACATCTCCACTTTCAGCAGCTTTATCTCCTCTGCCGTCAGCCCCGTCATATCCATGATAGACGCTTCATCCATACCCTTTGCCAGCATCTTCCTGGCAATTTCAAGGCTTCGCTGGTTCATGCCTTCTTCTATGCCTTCAGCTCTACCTTTCTCCATGCCTTTTTCCATACCTTCTTCCATTCCTTTCTGGTATCTGTCATCCAGAAGGGTTCTTTCAACACTTACCGAATCCCAGAATTTATCATAGGCTCTGAGTTCGGCATCAGTAAAACCGGAAACTTCAAGATCTTCTACGGCTTTTCCAATCTCTGGGTCATTGAGCAGGTCGGCAGGAATATCCTTCGTGTTGGAATTTATTTCTGTCAGGAAACGGAGCCACAAGACCATCATGCGCTTATCGGCAATGGAATGTGGAGTGAACTTAGGGAGTTCAATGAAGGTAAAATGCAAGCCTTCGATGATCTTATTGCTGTCCTTATCGTGCACGATGCGGTAGTTGTGGATGAAATCTGGAGTATCATGCGCAAAGATATCATTTATCAGGTTGAGAGAATATACTGGTTGCAGTTCGCTGTATTTTCCTCCCTTTTTAGCCTGACTCACATAGAGCTTGGATGCATTGAACAGTACTCGCTGCTGGAATGCGTCAGACCATTCCATCTGCATTTCCACGCAGAACTTCCTGCCTCTGACATCGGTGCAGAGTACATCCACTATGGTGTTCTTGCCCCCTTCGAGCTGAGGCACAAGTTCTGTAGGCAGATACTTGATTTTGCGTATCTGCTCCTCGTCGCTGAGTGGCAGGAGGGCGTTCAGAAGACTGATCAGTCTTTTAGGATGATTGCCGAATATCTTCTTGAACGTAAGGTCTGCCTTAGGATCTAAGTACTTCATAACCATCTGTTTTAAAATTCTATAGCGCAAAGTTACGGTTTTATTTTCATATCTGCAAGAGTTTTCTAGGATTTTTAAAGGTAAAAAGGTAAAAAAGTAAAGATTTTGCTATCCCAATATTATCTGATAACTTTTTCTAAAACTTTTCGACCTGTACGGTTGAAATTACCCACACGCCCTGGGCTAGGAGCTTACTTGCGAAACTTGAATGCATACTTTTGCACGCAAGCGTATGCTGCAGAATATTCAAGTGGCTCAATCAGCTTACTCAAGTGGCTCAACCAGACGACTCAAGTGGCTCAATCAGACTACTCAAGTGGCTCAATCAGCGAGTACAGCCGACTGTGTAACCCAGTTCAGTCGAATCCTTAACCCGATGCAGTCGTCTGCGCAACCCGATGCAGTCGAATCCTTAACCCAACGCAGCCATATCCTTAACCCAGTTCAGCCACATCAGTTGGTAAACGGAAGTACATTATTTGTTTACCTCATTTGAGTGCTCAATGACTACCAGGGAGAATTAGCCTTTCTGAGGGTACCATCAGGGACAATAACAGGTACCATCAGAGACAATCATGAGTTTTCTGATATGCCCGAATGACTACCAGGGAGAATCTTAAATATATATATTACTGAATATCAGATAGTTAGGTACAGATTTTTCTTCCCTATACTATACCAAGTATATTATATATATACATTTACATCTTTTACACTATACGTAATACGGGAGGAAAAAGATTTTTTTTTCAACATTTCAGCTTTTAAAATGCATTTTTTCTCTTCAAAAATTTGCATAAGTCTGAAATTAATATTACTTTTGCAACATGAAAGCGCGGAGAATGCGATTCTCCTCCCGATGAAGGACACCGGGAAATGCTTTCGGTTAAGGATTAGAACATAGCTCATTGAGTAGGATTTTCCACCCTGAAAAGTGAGTGATCAAAAGGTAATCCTTACAGGGCATTCTATGCCTGATAAATTTGATGAAAATTTATCGGCATGGATGCGAAGTAAGGTCTTTTGATAGCAAGAGCGATGGTGGAAAACTTTCCTTTGTGATTGTTCATTAATCTTGCGAGGTTATCCTTACTCCAATTCCATGCCGGTTTTCAATAAACAACAACAAGACTTGCCCCAATCGGTAGGCCATTAACAATTTTAAAAGAAACCTACAATGGAACAATTTAATCAACAGCATCCGGGCGGGCAGCAGGCCTTCCCTCAGACAAACCAACAAGAGAAACAACTGATAGCCATCCTTGGCGTACAGGGATTGTCTTACCAGAACTATTCTGTGCTAGAACTCAAAATCGTTCTGCAGATTATCAAGCATGCCCAGAAAGCCATCTTGGGCTATGTTATCCCTTATCAGGTAACTTCACAGACTTTTAATGGCTTCACCGCAGAACAGAGAGCTGCAGACCACACCGATGTCATCATGAAACTGTCGGAGTTTCCTTATGGTGCTCATCATTATCCGCAATTGCGCGATGCCATCAAGCGTATAGAATCCCAGCCCATCCTGCTGCCGTTTAAGCTGGAAAAACAGACATTATACCGGAAATTTGCATGCCTGTTTAAGAGTGAGATATACCAAGACCGGCACAAGAACTGGATGGTAAAATTCCGCTTCGACAACAACGTGATACGGTTTTTCTACAGTTTCGACAAGGGAGTCAGCCGTATCGACCTCAATGCCATCAACCAATGCCGCAGCGCATCGAGCATCAAGTTATATATCATCATGAATTGCTGGGGTGCAAAGGGATTCACCATCTGCAAAACGGCGCATATCCAGCAACTGATGCATGGCAGGGAAGATTACTACAAGACCTGGTCGGCACTGGACAACAAATGTCTGACTTTTGCCTGCAAAGACCTCAAGCGCCTTTACCAGAACCACATCATCGACCAGTATCTTACCTATAAGCCTTTTTTTCTGGAGGAGGGTAAAAAAGAGAAGCATCACCTGCCCGAACACATCACCTTTACCCTGCACGACCGTCGCACTTCTGGCGAAACTGCGGAGGGTGCAGAAGTGAGCAGCGAACTGAGAGGACAGCGGAGCAAACTGAAACTCCGGCTGCAATACAATTATGATGTGAGCGAGAAGAAGGCTGACCAGCTGAGCGGCTATCTCAGGTTAGATATGATTGGCGACCTGGAGGACTTCTTCATGCGAAAGGATTATTACATAGCCAACTGCAGGCGTTCGAACAAGAAGATGAACATGGGTGGCTATATGACCACAGCGATGATAGGTTTCTTTAAGGATCATGGTGTAGAAGGATTGTAAAAAATATAAAGCTTATGAATTATCCCCAACGTATGTACAGCAAGACCGAGCTGGGTCTGCTCTATTTTCCCGACACAACCGACGGGGCGACAGCGCGCCGTCATATCATGGGATGGATTAAGCGTTGTGAGCCCCTCTGGAACGAGCTGCAACGTTTAGGCTACCAGGAGCATAGCCAGTATTTCCCTCCCCGCCAGGTATCCACTATCTTCGAATACCTGGGCGAGCCAGGGGCATAAAGAAAAAAGGGTGTGTCATAAGTCCAGATAATGGCAGCAAGATGCCCTTTCAGGGCGTGTGGGGCAACTATTCATACATTATCGGCTCATTCATACATTATCGGCTCATTCATACATTATCGGCTCAGCCAAGCCTCCGGATTGAGTTTGGCAGTCTCCTTGCGAAGCTGGAACTGG